>Ga0265294_10003478_pt1 | contig 20086 bp, 17 predicted proteins | sample MunlanPumphouse3_FD_192504 | JGI IMG/M metagenome (GOLD analysis project Ga0265294, IMG submission 192504) | Groundwater microbial communities from a municipal landfill in Southern Ontario, Canada - Pumphouse #3 | ecosystem: Environmental > Aquatic > Deep subsurface > Groundwater | place...
AAATCTACATCATATTTGTTTGCAAATTTTTCACCTAGTTCTTTAATTAAATCATGCTTTTGATATGGACTAACAAGCAATGACGTTGTATAAGCATCATAACCATTTTCTTTAGCGTATTTAGCAGCCATATCTAGTCTGATGCTATAACACATCTTACATCTACTGTCATCTACCCCATTATAATTATGCCAAACATCTTCCATATAGTCATCTATAAATCTAACATCTAAATCAACTATCTTAGAATATTCATTTACTGTATCTAACCTCCTTTGATATTCATCAATTGGATGAATATTAGGATTATAGAATAAGCCCGTTACATTTATACCATCTTTTCTCAATGAACTAACAAGATAAGTTGAGCAAGGAGCACAACACATATGCATTAATAGTTTCATCCTAACACCTCTATATGTAGTATTTTAAAACAAGTATGATAAAAATGCAAGATTTATGATTAATGCTCTTTTTTCGGCTTTTTTATTTCCGAAAATATCCATATCAATAAAGGAATAATAATTTGAAAAGGAATAGCAAAAACATGATAATATTTAGTAAAATGAGTCGATTCAACAATATTAGAAAATATAATTGCAGATAAAGATAAAATAATTAAAGAGGTCGGAACAATTACATCTTTATAATTTTTCACACTCAAAAGATAACGAAACCCCATCGAAGCAGTTAATAAACAAACCGCCAGTTTTGTTATTCCCGTAATAATAAAACTAATTGTTATAACACCTTCAACCTTTGTCAAAAAATCCCCTAACTGAATAAATCGAGCCGCAACATGAGAAGGAAAATAGGCTTCTACGAAAGACGGAATACCTAAAGACATTATATTACGTAAATTAATTAAGAATAAAATAGTTCCCCCAATAAAAAGGCCAGTTAAATATATTTTATATGGACTATCACCTTTTTTAAAAAAATTTGCAATACATAAGAATAAAACCATTTCAGCAAATGGAAAAGCAACAATTTTTAAACTACTTCTAGTTATATCCCCAATTCCATATTCCATAATAGGAAATATACTTTCAATATCAAAAGTTTCAACCGATAAAAATAATGTTGATAAAATGAAGATTGTAATACAAAAAAAAGTGAATATAACCCAACCACCCAATACTTTTGTACCACTTTTGGCAAGATTAACGGCCACTAAGAGTAGCAGAATCCCAATCAAAATTGAAGGGGTGTGAAGTAAAGTAGTAATTGAAATATATTCCATAAAATTACGTAATACTAGTGTCCCTAAAATAACAGCGTATATTGCCATTAAAATTGTTAAAATTTTACCAATTAATTTACCAAATAATATATCAACAATATCAAACAAATTTTTACCAGGATGTAATATTATAATTCGCGCATACATAATTATCAAAGGAAGTGAAATAAATATCGCCATAATTAAAGCAATCCAAGAGTCCTGAGAAACATCAGTATTTATTCCTAAAACAACACTACTACCTAAAAGAAATAAAACTAATAAAAGCCTCGCTTGATTTAATGTTAAATTTTCTTTCATATATTATCACCCCTTTTTGAAAATACTATCAATAATAAACTCGATAAATGAAACAGGACTAGGTAAATCAAAATCTAAACTATCCAAAAATATTAAAGGGAAGCTAAATAAAATTGCCATAATGAAAAATATAGTTACTTTATTATTTTTCTTTTTTATTTGAGGTAACAGCCTAAAAAATATAATGAATACAAAAAGCAGTATAATAATAACTTGTTCCATAATATTCCCCCTACTTAAAAAAACCTGTATTTATAATATCTACATCCGATTTAACTTCAATTTCAGTTTCTAAAAATTTTTTTTCCCAATCATTTTTAACTTTCTTCCATAATTTTGGATTATTTTTATAAACAACGCTGCCCAGGCTAAAAACATCTACTTTATATTCACTTTTCGCCTTCTTTATTATCTTCTGTATATTCTTTTCAATTAATTGTTCAGCTTGCTTTTCAAGCTCTTTTATTTTCTTTACAGAAATATTGGCATGATACTCATCTGCTTCACTTAAATGAACCACGGTATTAGTCGTAATTAAAAATTTAAACTTACCATCTTCGTATGAATACTTTTTTGATGTATTATTACCTGAAATTTCAAGTGTAATATCATCGATGTTATCTTTATTTGAATCAAATGTTAAAAGCCCACCATTTACATTATTGCTTATAAAAAGATAATATTTACTTTCATTCGATTGAAATTGTCCAATCATCTTATCTTTTTTAAAAACAGCAATGCCATTTGATTCAAGCGTTTCTTTACCATCATTTTCTACTATTCTAAAAATTGGGAAAGCTAAAGAGCATCCATTATCATGTAAATTATTATAAGCTCTATAAAGTGGCTGATAAATTGTTGATGAAGTAACTCCATTATCATTTTTTAGAATCTCTTTAATAAGTAAGCCAACAATAGGATGATTAAGAGCATTATTGTTTAATATTTCCATAGCGGTCTTTTCTTCAGAAATAACAAAGTTTAATGTACCTCTAATCTCTGTATCCCTTAAAAACCAATTTAAAATAGTATTAATACCGTCCTTTTCGGCTATTTTTTTATCGATTATAACTACTTCCATATCACCAAAATACAATTTATTCATTAATCTTTTTTTAGCATTTCTAGAGGTATCGAAAAGTGTCTTCCCCATTGTTTCCACTATTTCAGTTTTTACTACTTCTATTTTATTTGAAACATCAATATTTACAACCTCAAAAGCAGCTTTGTAATTATTTGTTTTATCATCCTTATCAATGGCCATACCAGTTACAATTGAAATATTGTCAACACCTACATAATCCCAACAACCAGTCATTAAAAAAACTGTAAATATTAATACTAAATATTTTATTTTAAACTTACCCATTAATTTTTCACCCCAGCTTTACTCATTCTTTTAACATTACCTGGAGCAAGCATTGGAGGTCGTCTTTTCATTTTTCCCCAAGGTGCTCTAAATAATTGATCTTTTATATTTTGAAATTTAAATTGCCCATCTAAATTTAATTGAGAAACTCCAAATGATTTTAAATTAAGGATGTGAATAAACAATAAAGCAAGCCCACACACTAATCCTACTAAACCAAAAGAAGCAGACAGGAAAAATAAAATGATGCGAACAAAAACAATTGGGGCATTAAGTTTAGGAACTAATAAAGCTGTAATACCGGTAAAAGCCACAACTATAATTATCGGAGCAGCAACCAATTTTGCCTCAACAGCCGCCTGTCCAATAACTAAAGCTCCAACAATACTAAGCGCCTGTCCAATATTAGAAGGCATTCTAATTCCTGTTTCTCTCAAAATATCAAAAACAAACAATAAAATAGGTAGTTCAACAGAAGCCGGTAGCGGGGCACTTTCTCGCTCAATTGCAACATTAATAAGTAAAGGTGTTGGAATCATTTCATGATGGAAAGCTACTATAGCAATATAAATAGCAGGAACCGCAATTGTAAAGAAAAAACCTAAAATACGAATTAGACGAGTAAAAAAACTATAAAAGAAATTCAAATAATAATCTTCAGAACTTTGAAAATTTTCAACAAACAGAAATGGTACGGTCAAAACAACGGGTGAACCATCTACAAAGATTGCAATTCGCCCTTCTAACAGCTTACCTACAATCGTATCAGGTTTCTCCGTATAACCAGTTGATCTAAAAGGTGTGTAACTATTATCTCTTATTAATTCTGTTAAATAATTTACATCTAAAACACCATCTATTTTAATGTTTTTTAGCCTCTTATATAACAGCTTTAAAATCTTTTTATCAACAATAGAATCAATATATCCAAGGCAAACCTGAGTATTAGTTTTATCACCAAGCGTAAGATATTTAAATTTCAAATCATTTGTTCTGAGCTTTCGTCTTACTAATGACAAATTAACATATAAATATTCATTAAATCCTTCCCTTGGACCAACAAGAATCTGCTCATTAACGGGTTCTGTAACAGGTCTTACAAAAAATTTCTTAGTATTAATCAATAACACTTCATCTACCCCATCAATAAACAAAGCAATATCTCCATAAGTTATATTTTCTATAATATCCTTTATTTTGTTTGTTTTCTTAATTTCACTAATTGTAATTACATGACTTAAAAGTTCAGTAATTATTTTATCTTTAGAAAGAACTTTTGAAGATGTCATTAAGGGTTTAATAAGATTTTCATTAACAATATAAGCATCAATCAAACCATTACAATAAATTAATCCATATTTAAGTGAAGGATCATAATTATTTTCAAATTCTCTTGTAACAAAAGTGTCATCATCTTTAAATAAATCCCTCATTTTTAATAGATTCTCTTTTAAACTCTCAAAAATTAAATTATCTTTCAGTTTTTGATTAAGAACTGCAACTTTATTATCAATTACTAAGTCTTTTTTATTTTTCGACATAAAGTTACCCCCCTTAAAATAAAGTTGTATGTTTTTATTATTTATTAAAAGTGGGAAAAATATGCATTTAAGCGATGTGCACATTGCGACAAAATAAAAATCCTTAATAATTAAGGATTTAACAATTAAAATAACGATTTGAATTCTTCTGGTATTGGAGCTTCAAAATGCATTATCTTCTTTGAAAGAGGATGTTTAAATTCCAAAATATTAGCATGTAAACCTAGTCTTTTTAATGGATCTAGTTTAGAGCCATATTTTTTATCACCAACGATACTATGTTTGATATCTTTCATATGAACTCTAATTTGATTCTTCCTGCCTGTGTCTAAACGAATATCTAATAATGAATATTTGCCTCTTGACCTTATCTTTTTATAATGAGTTATAGCTTCCTGGCCATCACCTGTTTTATGACTAGAATATACAAGTAATGTGGAGGTTTCTTTAAGCCATGATTTTATGATACCTTCATCTTGTTCAACATTTCCCTCAACGATAGAAATATAACCCCTAATTGACACAAGCTCTGACCAATTATCCTGAAGTGCAAATTTTATCTTTTCGTTTTTAGCAAGTAATAAAACACCCGATGTTTCACGATCAAGACGATGAACAATATAAATACGATTCTTTAAATTATTTCTTTTTAAATAGGTCATCACCATATGATAAACTGTGTTTTTATGCTCGTTATTAGTAGAAACAGATAATAATCCTGCAGGTTTATTTATAACAATTATATCTTTATCTTCATAAATTATATCCAATACTTCTTCGTAATCTTTATCGTAGATTTGAGACCATTTAATAATTACTTTTTGCCCCTTTTGTAACATATAATCATGTTTAGTTATGGATTTGCCACCAACTAAAACGTTACCACGAGCAAGTTGAGATTTAATGTTATTTTTCGATTTGTTTTTCACATTTAATAACAAAAATGGCAATAGTAAAGATTCACTTTCAACTATAAAGACACTATCTTTCTTTTTCATCTAATCACCCCTTATTTATTTAAACATTTTTCAATTTCTTCAGCTAATACTTTAGCTGAAACATTATTTAAATGACAACCATCAACGGTTAAGGCTAACCCTCTCTTTTTACTTACATATAAAGAAAAGGGAAGGAACGAAGTTAATAAAGTATCAGTAATTACTCTTAACCTATTCTTAGACATAAAAGATGATCCTGTGTTATTTAAATTATCTTTAATCTTTTGTTGGATGGCTTTAAAATCAATATAGACAATATTATTTTGATTACAAAGATCCTGAATTACTATATTATAAATATCAACTTTATTATTGAATTTAATATCTTCACTTTCTATATATGGAATACTAAATATTATAATATTTTTGCTAGTTTCATTTAATATCTTTACAAGCTTTGTATATTCAATCAAAAAATGATATTCATCGATACATGGAATACTACCTCTTTTATTAAAACTTTTAACTCTTCGTTTCCAAGAAGGTGCATAGCCTTCTAAAAATGGTAATAAAATGTCATTTACACCAATTCCAACCACTATATCAGTTATATCCTTATATTTATCCTTTTTTATAGTCTTAATTAAACGTTCAGTCATTCCTATGACTGTATCTCCACCAAGACCAAAATTAATATATTTATCCTTATTTTTAAAATGTTTTAAATATGTAACCCCAGGCATTCCTCTAGTCAGACTATCACCAAAACATAATATTTTCCTCATTACCATTCACCTTCTCTTAGTAATCCTTTTACAAGTATACCACATGTATATTAACCATAATAAACAATAATTTTAATTTAAAAGATAGCTTTACAGCTATCAATTTTTACTTTTTAAGAATACTTGTATCAACTATCTCCTGATTTATCTCATAACAAAAATTATTTTTACCATTCTTAAGATGTTTTTTAGTCTCTCTCGTTGGTACAACAATCTGTTTCTCTAATAAAGGAAAAAACATCTGTTCATAAACTTCTTGAAAACACTTTGGATTATTAAAACGATGATAGAAAGTTACAAAATCCATAAAAGTATTCACTTTGTTTTCCAATATATAATTTAATGTTTGCCTTTCAACAAAAGATAATTTAGCATTTATCGAATCTTCTACATTATTTATAATATGTTCTTTTTGCAATTCCTTTTTAACATTGTTTAACATAAAAATCAAAAAAGTTGTTAAATTAATTGTTCTTTTAGTATATCTAATCAATTCATAATATCTATTTCTTGAATATGGAATACCACGATTAAAAAGAGTAAAAGCATTAACATTATTATTATATAAATACCAAATAGCTAGCGTTCTTGAAGTACGACCATTTACATCATAATAAGGATGCAAATAAACAAAATAAAAATGAATTATCTGTGATTTAACATACTTTAAAGAAATACTATCAAGGCCTTTTTCATTATCAATATAATCAAACAATCTTTTCATTGATTCTGGCAGAAAGTCTGCTCTAACACCCATATCTGGTTCTATATCAAGTCTTTTAGAAAAGAATATATATACATCGTTTTTTCTATAATACTGATCCTTAGATAATATCTCTCTTGGTTCTAGCAAACGTTCTGATAGCATATTATATAACTTTTTAAGATTATCTTCATTAATAGAAGGATGTTTTAAAATATAATTATATCCCTTTATTAAATTTATAATACTTTGATAACCATTTTTTTCATTAACGCTTTCATCGTTAGGATTATTAATAATTTTCATAATACTTTCTATATCATCATAATATCCCTCAACACTATTATTGAATTTTATTTCATAGGGAAAGAGAACTGATTTTGTAAATTTTGAATTATTTATAAATTTTGAAGAATCTAAGAATTCTTCTATGTCATTACACAATAAATTAATAATATTATTATAATAATAAAAATTTATTTTTTTTCCTGCTACAGGCAATGGTAAACTATTAAATTTTTCCATGTTATCACACCTTTAAAGATTGGCAATTATAATAACATAAAACTTAATAATTTACTAGTTTATAATGAAGCATGATTTAACTCTTTTTATATAATAAAACCACGCACTCCACATGATTAGTTTGAGGAAACATATCAAATGGTGTAACTTCAACTAATTCATATTTATGTTCACTCAAAATCTTTAAATCCCTAGCTAAGGTTGCTGGGTTACAAGAAATATAAACTATTTGTTGAGGATTAATTTTTATTATTGTATCAAGAGTTTTCTTATCTACCCCATTACGTGGTGGATCCATTACAATTGTATCAACCGTTTCCTCTTCTAATAAATCTAATGACTTTTCAACTTTGCCATGTATAAACATAACATTGTTAATCCCGTTTATTGCTAAATTATCGATTGCATTATCGACCGCTGATTTAACCATTTCAATGCCTACAACGCTCTTAGCATGATTAGCTAAAAGTATAGAGATAGTACCTATTCCACAATATAAATCTAAAATTGTTTTGTTTTCAATTTTAGTAACATACTCAATAGTTTTACAATATAACTTTTTCATCACATTAATATTCACCTGATAAAAAGAAGTTGGTGATAATTTAAAGGTTAAATTATCAATCTTTTCTTCTATATAATTTTCACCATAAATAATCTTATTATTTAATGAGATTGATTTAATATTACTAATTTTATTAATTAAAAAGGCTACTAATTCAGAGGATAATTTATCATTTCTGCTATCTACAGAAATCATTAAAGCATCACTATAACGAATCATAATAGATTTAAAATTATTTTTATTATAATGTCTAACAAAGGTCTTCAACATTTTAATTATTTCATTTATTTTTTCGTTGCTGATTATACAATTATCTATCTCAACAATCTCGTTAGTATTACGTTTGTAAAAGCCTAATTGTTCACCATCAACCTTTAATGTCACTTTATTACGATAATAAAATTGCTCATCAAAGATAATCTTATTTATTAAGACATTATTAAATCCGCCAATTCTTGTTAAAGCTGTCTTTATTTTATCTTCTTTAAAAGCTAATTGATCTTTATATAATTGATGCTGTAAATCACATCCTCCACATTCATTATAAAAAGGACAAGGAGCTTCTTGTTTGCTAGAAGATGTTTGATTAAAAGAAACCATTCTCCCACGAGCATAATTTTTCTTTATTTCAGTAATTAATACTTCACCTTCATCATCAGGTAAACCGTTTTCAACGAAAACAATCATGTCATCAATTTTAGAGACACCTTGCCCACTATTTTCTTGTCCTGTAATTTTCACTTTGTATTTTTCATTTATTTCCATCATAACCATCCTTATAGTTGTTATTATACTATACTTTTTTAATATTCTTACTATTTTTTGGTAATAATAAAATAAATGAGGGATTATATGAAAAAGATAGATACTAGCATTAATGCCATAAAAAAACACATTAAATCTAAAACTAATAACAACCCTGATGTTATCTTTAAATCTTTAACATTTATGAATAATAAAATAAATGTTATTTTTTGTGAGTCTTTATCAAACAGAGATATAATTAATAAATTTATTTTAGAATATTTTGAAGAAAAAAACACAGAACAGAAAAACATCAAAGATATGTTAACGTTTTTAGAAGAAAATATCCCCACCCATAAAACAACACCTCTTAACAACTATGATGAGTTATTTTACAACTTATTTAGTGGTTTTACCTTAATAAGTATCGATGGTTATGATAAAGTCTTATCGATTGAAACAAAAGCTACTTTAAATAGTAGTATTTCTACTGCACAAAATGAATCAACAATAAAAGGCCCAAAGGATGCTTTTACCGAAAGTTATCAAACAAATTTAGGTCTTATTCGTAAACGTATAAAGACTGAAAATCTCTGGTTAGATGAATTAAAAATTGGTAAACAATCTAAAACTAAAATTGGTATTATGTATATAAATGGGATTGTAAGTAATAAACTTGTTAAAGAAATTAAAGATAAAATTAGTAAAATTAATATTGATGCTGTTATGGATAGCAACTATATAATTGAAGCAATAACCGAAAATAAAAATAATGTTTTTCCAAATTTTATTTCAACGGAAAGACCTGATTTAGTAGCGATGAAATTATTAGATGGTAGAGTTGCTGTAATAGTTGAAAATACACAATATGTAGTTATTGTACCAATTACTTTTAATGAATTATTTCAAAGCCCAGAAGATTATTATCAAAAACCAATAAATGTTAATTATACGCGTATTATTAGATTCATAGCCTTATTTTTAACCCTCTTAACGCCTGCTCTATATATTGCAATAACAACTTATAATTATGAGGCCATACCAGGTAAAATACTTATTAATTTTGCAACCCAAAGAGATGGAGTTCCCTTTCCTACAGTACTTGAAGCCCTCCTAATGACTCTAACCTTTGAAATACTGAAAGAAACTGATACCCGTGTTCCTTCATCTATTGGTAGTTCTCTATCGATTGTTGGGGCTTTAGTTTTAGGCCAAGCGGCTGTTGAAGCCGGTATTGTCTCGCCTATTATGGTGATAGTTATTGCAATAACCTCTATTAGTGGATTAATGATATCATACTTAGATACTACAAACGGTATTAGATGGTGGCGTTTAATTTTTATGTTCTCAGCTTCAATTGTGGGAATTATAGGAATTGTTATAGCAGGCATAATGTTTTTAATTAATATTACAAGTATAAAATCATTTGGGCTTCCGTACTTATCCCCTGTTGCGCCCTTTAACCGTAAAAATTTAGGGGATACTTTGTTATTAAATAATAAAAACAGATTATTTAAAAGAAATTCATTAACAGCTGCGAAGAACCAAACAAAGGGAAAGGAGGAAACAAAAAATGAATAAAAAATATTTTGTTTTGTTAATAGCTCTTATCCTTTGTACAACAGGATGTTGGAATTATAAAGAGTTAAATGAAATCGCTATTATTGGAGCGATAGGAATTGACTATGATGATGAAAAAGAATTATTTGATATAAGCGTCCAAATCTTAAATGCTAAGAAAACTTCTTCCGGATCATCTAGTGGTAGTGAACAACAAAGTCCAGTCACTGTCTATCAAAGTAAAGCTAAAACGATACATGAAGCCCTTAGAAACATTGTCCTAGAATCTCCAAAAAAATTATATTTAGGTCACCTCGAAATACTTGTATTTGGAGAGGGTTTTGCTAAAAAACATTTAGAAGATGGCGTTGATTTCTTTTTAAGGGATCTAGAATCACGTAAAGTATTTAATATTGTTTTAGCTAAAGAAGATAAAGCTAGCAATATTATAAAAATTCTTACTCCTTTAGAAGGAATGCCTGCACATAGTATTCTTCAAAGTATCTTATCGGCTTCAAAAAACAAAGGAATAGCAACCGATATTACTTACGATGAATTTCTATCACAAATATATGCTAATGGAACTGAAGCTGTCATCCCAACTATTATTATAGATGGTAAAGTATCAGATGGGACAGATAGCAAAGATACATCAACAACGGCTCCAAAAACAAAGTTAAGGATAGGTACTTTAGGAATATTTGAAGACTTTAAATTGAAAGGTTATTTAGATCAAGATGAAAGTATTGGCTATAACCTCCTCCAAAATAATTTAGATTACAGTATTTTCTCTTTTCCTTGTGATGATAAAAAGAATTATGCTGCTGTTGAAATGAATTCGGCTAAATCAAAAGTTTCCCTCTCGATTAAAGATGATAAACCTAAAGCTGATATAAAAATATCGATTGAAGCCAACCTAACAGAATATAATTGCAAGTCAAACTTAAGCGATGAGAAAGTAATCGAAGAAATTAGTAAAAAGGCTGCTAAGAATATTAAAGGAAAAATTGATAAAGTAATTAAAGCTTCGCAAGAAAAATATAATATTGATTTTATTGGCTTTGGAGAACAAGTATATTTAAATAATTATAGCTATTGGAAAAAACACAAAAATGAATGGAAAAACATATTCCCAAATATAGAATATAAAATAAACCTTGATTTAAAATTACCTAAAAAAGGCTCGATCATAAATTCTGCTAAGGAAGGATGAGAAAATGGAGAAAAAAAACAACTATATAAGTGCTCTACAGTATTCTATAATTGCTCTTTTAATGAGTAACTCCTTATTTGTAGGTCTAGGTACAATGATTATTTTAAATATCAGTAAACAAGACTCCTGGATTACAGTTGGAGCAGCAGGATTAGTTGGATTAATACCTATTTTATTATTAATTTATATTATTAATTATCATCCAGCTTTAAATATATTCAATAAAAATACTAAACTTTTCGGTTCATTTTTAGGGAATATTATTAATGTCATGATGATAATACTAGTCTTTATAACTCTTACAATCAATATCTGGGACCTATCTAATTATGCTTCAACTAAATACTTATCTGAAACACCCATTATCTTTGTCACAATTATTTTTATAATTCCTATAATATATGCCTGTTATAAAGGTATTGAAACAATAGGAAGGACATCTGAAATATTGGTGTTTTTAGGACTGATATTATTTGCCTTTATAATTTGGTCTTTACTAGGGTATTCTGAATTTGACAATATAAAACCAATTTTAGTTAATGGAATTAATCCAATAATCGAGGGAGGAATAAGATACATTTCATATATTATGATACCTTTTTTTCTACTCTCAGTTATACCAAAAAACGATATTGTTGATAACAAGAATACAACTAAATATCTTATATCAAGCTATTTATTAAGTATTTTGTCAATGTTCATAGTACTTTACATGAGCATAAGTGTCCTAGGTATTGATATTGCTTCTCTTTACCGTTATACAGAATATTATCTCATGAAGAAAATAGAAGTTTTTGGAGTACTTGAAAATCTTGAAAACTTCTTTGCAATTCATTGGATTTTCAACATGTTTACCCTCAATACTATGACTGTTTATTTCATAATGACCTATTTCATTGGTATCTTTAAAGTTAAAAAAGATAAACCTAAATTAATAATTATTCTAATAATTGCATCTCTTAGTGTAATAAGTTCTTTATATATATTTAAAAATTCTACGACGGCTGTCCATTTTATGAAAAATCAATATCCGATATTAGTTGCACTACCAATCTTTATAATAATCGTTATTTCAACCTTTTTAATATCAATAAAAAAGAAAGCTAAATAAGCTTTCTTTTAAACTTCAAGTATAACAGTAATAATCATTGGTTTGCATCCTGTTTCTTTATATAGATATTTACCAACTTCATCTCTAACAGCATTTTTAATTTTGTTATATTCAACATAATTACTATTACTGTTTTCTTTTATTATACGACTAGAAATAGTTTGAATTTCATTTATGATATTAGCATTGTCTCTAACATATATGAATCCACGAGTTAATATTTCTGGTCCTGCTAAAACATTCTTTGTTTTACGATCAATTGTTGTACTAATAATAACAATACCATTATCACTTAACATCTCACGGTCTTTTAAGACAAGCTCACCAATATCTCCAACACTATTACCATCAATCATAACATCTTCAACTGCTATTTTTTCACCAGTATCTTTTAAGACACTATTTTCAAAATATACAATTTCACCATTTAGTTTAAGCAAAATATTTTCTTCAGATACACCCATTTTTTGGGCAATATTAGCATTAGCAAACATATATCGATAATCAGCCATTACAGGCATATAATACTTAGGCTTAATTAAATCTAACATAAGCATTAAATCCTCACTAGATGCATGATGTAATAAATAATCTTTAGGGGATAAAGTAATTATATCAGCTCCTGTTCTAGCTATTAAATCAGATATAGTAGCTAAAACTCTTTCCATACCATCCTGAACAGGTTCTAAGAAAACAACTGTATCATTTTCCTTTATCTTTATATATTTATCATAACCATTTACAATTCTTTTTAAATTAGTAAATGGTTTTTCGTTTTCACTAGAGATAAGTATAATAGCATCTTTATCATTAATATTATTTAAGCTACCAATTCTATTCTTATCAAAATTTAAATATTTCATATCAATAAGATTATTAATCATACTTTGCAATCTCTTACCCATAACAACAACTTTTCTATCAGTAAGCATAACTTCTCTAAATAACTCTTCAACACGATACATATTAGCAGACATAACATTAAATATTAATCTGTCATCACTCTTACGTAATGTTTCTTTTATTAAGTTAGATAAACGATGCGATGGAGCTGTAAAGCCTGTTTTTTCTGCATATAAAGACTCACTAAGCATACATAAAACACCTTGTTTTCCAACATATGCAAGTTTACCAATGTCTGTTTTATATGCACCCATCATAGCTGGATCAAAAACAAAGTTTCCGGTATAGAAGATAGCACCATCCTCTGTATATAGAACATAACCTACATTATCAGGAATAGAATGTGTCAATCTTATAGGGAAAATACTGTTTTTATCAAAAGTTATTTTATGATGTGGAATAATTTCATGTAAGTTGTTTGCTTTTATATTATCTTCTTCCAACATCTTTTTAAGAATACCAAGTGTAAACTTAGTACCATAAATATTTATATCAGGTAACTCAGCTAATATTTCAGGTAAAGCCCCTACATTTTCTTCGTGTCCATGAGAAAGAAAAATACCCTTAACACGATCAATATTAGTTTTAAGATATCGGATATCAGGAATTAGATAATCAATACCAAATAATTTATCCGGAGCATATTTTAAACCGGCATCAAAAACGAATATATCATTATTTACTTCTACAACATACATGTTTTTTCCATTTTCATTTAAACCACCTAAGGCAAAAATTTTTATTTTACTCATAAGTTCCTCCTTTCTTGTTAATTTAATCAATGCTTACACATTATAACATAGAAAATAAAAAAAATATAGCACCCATATAGCAAATGATTTTAAATAATAGGTGTATATTTTAATATTATTTAGATTAATTAATCAGTATTAGAACAGCCCTTCTCACTTAAATGTTCACTTAAGACATTATAAGTAAATCCTTTACTATTTAAAAATAACAAAGTCTTTGTAAGTTCTGTTGTAGTTTTTTCATTTACATCAAAAATAATTAAACTTCCTTTATCAATATTAGACATTATATTATTAAAAGTACTACGATAATTAATTAGTAACTCTGCTTTTATAGTATACATCTTATTCGATGAGCATATATCTAAAACCTTTTTATTTTCTTCTAATAACAAACAATATTTAGGTTTATTGTATGACATATTCTCAATCATATTATTAGTCCAGACTAATAAATTTTTATCGTATTCGCCATCATAACCTAAATTATATATTTCATGTCCTTGATTAATAAGATTATAGATACTTTGAGAATCATTTTCAATTAACTTACCATCAACAAAGAACGAAGCTTTAGTACTCTTTTTAGATAAGATATTTATAAGATCAATTGTATAACGACTATCATTTAATTTAAAGACAAGCGCTACTTCTAATTTACTCTTATTACCTTTAACAATATACTTATCATATATATTATCAAGTGATATATCTGGTTTTATTTCCCTATACTCAATCAAGGAATTATTATAACTACCGATTTTTTTCATATTACTATAACTTGAATTAGTATCAACAACACAAGCATTAATACCCGGCAGGATAAAATCATCTTCGATAAAGGCATCAACACTATCTTTATTAAATATGGTTTCAAATTCTTGAATTTTTATCATTAATGGATCTTTATCACGAACCATATTTATAACTTCGTTAGTATAGAAAAAACTAAACCCAATTAAGATTGTTAAACCTAAAAATTGAAATGATTTCTTTAACATATTATTCACCTATTCAATTATATGAAAGAATATCATTAATATTATAAATTTTTATTCACCTTCATAAAGAGTTAATAAATGACGATAGAAACCAGGTTCTACAATATCAATTGTATTAATAGCTACCTCTAATGAATGTTTATAATCACCTTTAATAAATAGTATTTCAGCTCTATTTAAACCATCCTCAATCTTTACTTTGCTACTCTTATACCTATTACCATATATAATAGCCATCTCTGCTAACATCGATGTTTTAATCATTTCATTAGTTGAATTATATAATTTGAGTACTAAATCACGAGCTGTATCAACCCTAATATTTAAGATTTCTATGTTAATAGGTTTCTTTTCTAATTCAATTGTTATTTCTTTAATAGAATTTTGAGCCTCTTTCAATTGAATAAAATAGGTATTAGGAATTACAGGCAATTTGTATTCTCGAATTTTAGCTTTTGACTTCGTTAAGAAAGCATTAATATCATCAAATTGTTCCTTAGCTCTAGCTTCGTCATCTTTCATACTGCCAAGCGAAGAAATAATTCCTTCTAATCGTTCTTCAATTTTTGATAGCTTCAAAGCTAAAACATCAAGTTCTCTACTTAATTTAGAATATGGAAAAGCCTTAGTTCTAACAGTATCAGACAAAGCTTTAAAATCAACATTTAATTCACCTAAATCATTACTTAGAGAATCTAATAAATCAAGTTCTTTCTCTGATAAAGAATAATTTCTTTTTAACAAACCCAATTGATCATAGAATTCATTAACAACTCTATTTAATTTAACCATCTTTGTTTTAAAAACTACTACGCTTTCTTCAAAGACCTTTTTTGTTAATTTTTCGCGCTCAAAATCATTAAATAAATTATCAAAGTATTCCATAAAAGTCTTCAATTCGAAAACAACCTCTTCTAAATTTAGAACTTTGACTCTATCAGTAATATCATTAATTTTCTTCTCTATTTCCTCAACATTATACTCAACATTTAAAAAATCTAACTGATATCCTTCACTCTGCATCTGTTCATAGGCTTTTAAAACCTCTGTTATACGTTTGGGAAGAATTATCGTTGCTGATAAAACGATTGAAGGAACCTCTTCAATAACCACTTCCATATGCTTAATCATTTCCTCAACAGCTTTAACGATATGATCTACTTCATCATAATCACTAGCTTCCATAGCTTTTTCAAAAGCTTGAAAACGACGTTCAATATTTTCAAATTGAAGTTCTATTGAATTAGCAATTTCACCATAATCATCTTTTGAATTCATAAACGTTTGTAATAATGAACGATAAGATGATTTTAGATTGGTTAAAATGTTTCGATTTTTTTCTTCACTTAAAGTGATTTCTTGAACCTCTTCTAAAATATGATTTGTTTTACTACGGGCTTCATATAGTTTTATTTCGATTTGCGCTAATAATTTAACTATATCACCATATTTTTTTCGTTCAAAAAGATAATCAGCTTCTAATAACAAATCGTTAATGGAAGGAATTTCATTATTTTTTACATTAGCAAAACGTTCTTGCCAACCCTTAACTCTATTTTCTACTACTTCGTTTTTTGCTAAAGTCTCCACCTTAGATAATTCAGTCATTATAGGTGCACTTATAACCTTGTTTTTTTCTAATTCAAATTCATCTATACTCTTTTTAATTTTACTACTTCTGATATATTGAATTATATTTAAAGTCGCAACAATAAAGGTTATTGCAATTAAAAAATATGTAACCATCTGTAATGTAAAATCATCCATATAAATCACCTTCTACTATATTTATATTTTACCAAATAATTGCCTTTTGTGCTACCTTTTCTAAACATATCTAGCTAAATAATTTTTAAAATTCTAAAATATAGATACAAAATATTCAAAAAGACCATATATATCAAGTTTTCCTTGACTAAAAAGCCAAAACAATAATATAATAGTAGTGCTTATACAAACGAGCAGTTTATATTTATGATTATTACATGTTTATTTATCCAGGTATTATTAGTAACTAGTAACTGCCTAGTGAGGATATTAGAAATAAACACCCTTTTAATTAGTAAATATGAGTTCTTTGTTTAGGTATATAAACAAAGAAAGGAGGAACATTATGTCAAGATATACAGGATCTACTTTTAAAAGAGCTCGTCGTGTTGGTATGTCTATTTTAGAAAATGGTAAAGAACTTGCTAAAAGACCTTATAAACCTGGTCAACATGGTACTGCTAGACAAAGAAAAATGTCTAACTACGGTATTCAATTACTTGAAAAACAAAAAATCAGATTTACTTATGGTCTAAGTGAACGCCAATTAAGAAAAACATTTATTCTTGCTTCTAAGATGAAAGGCCGTCATGGTGAAAACTTCTTGAAGTTACTTGAAAGCCGTTTAGATAACGTAGCTTATCGTTTAGGCTTTGCCGCTACTAGAAGTGGTGCTAGACAATTTGTAAATCATGGTCACGTACTAGTAAATGGTAAGAGAGTTGATATTCCATCATTCTTATTAAAACCAGGCGATGTTGTTTCTGTTAAAGAATCATCACATGAACATCCATCTATGAAAGAATCTTTAGAAAAGACATTAAGCCGTGTTGAATTTGTATCATTTGATCCAGCTAAATTAGAGGGTACATTTATTAGATACCCAGAACGTAGCGAATTAAATGCAGATATTAACGAATTATTAGTAGTTGAATTCTACAGTAAACACTAAAAGAGCAATAAAGCTCTTTTTTTCAGGCTTAAATAGCATAAAATAACAAAAAGTAAACAATATGATAGTTATATAACAAACCCTTTATCATTAAGGGTTTAGCACTTAAATTTAGCTCTATTTTCCAACAAAACGGCCTCTGAAATAGGCCGTTTTTTGACATAATTTTTCAGTTGTGCTATAATACCAACTTGTGGAGGGATTTTAATGAGCCTGAGTCAGATTCATGAGTTAGATAAGATTGTTAGAAAAAGACGTCGTACACTAAAGCGTGAATTAAAACTATTAGAAATTAAAGAAACTATTTATAATAAAGTTCAATTAGTAGTAAATAACGTTGTTGATACTTATAAAGATATCATTAATCGTTTCATTTATGAAGATAAAAAGTTAGCTTATGCTAAAAGAAGATAATATTTCTAATATTTAAATAGGATGATATTTATATCATCCTTTTCTTTTTGTCTTAATATTTAATGTATTGGCCATTTTAAGTAATAATTCACGATTGTTTTCTAGTTTTTCTTCAATAACTAAATCTAGCAACTGATTTAAAATATAACCAATTGTCTTACCATCAGTTATCCCAAGTAACATCAAATCGTTACCATTAATTTTTAAATCCTTTAATGAGAAACAATCATTTTCCCCAATTATTTCATCAATTATCTTACCTACTTCTTCAATCTCTTTTAATCGTCCCCAATAATCAGGACTTTGTCCTAATGTATCTGCCTTTTTTAAAGCAAGCAGATTATTTATATCTTTTGGACCAAAGCGATTAAGGAGTTTCCTAACACTCTTTTTAGTAAGTGATAAAGGATAATCATGGAAGTTTATTAAATTTATAACTCTATCGATAATATCATTAGAATATTTTAATCTTCTTAAGATCTTTAAAGTTATTTCAGCACTTATTTTATAATGTCCATAAAAATGACCAATATTATTTTTATCTATTGTATAACTATAAGGTTTACCAGTATCATGAAATAAAGCTGATAATCTTAGTATTATATTTACATCAACATTATCAAGCACCTTTAAAGTATGTTCTAGACAATCATAGATATGATGAGGGTTATTCTGGTCAAATCCTTTTAACGGTTCTAATTCGGGCATAAAAACCGTTAAAGCACTAAAATATTCCCTTATATAATTAGAAGGGTTAGAAGATAGCAATAATTTAGTAAATTCATACTGAATACGTTCAACAGAAACATTCTTTAAGAGGTTTGCATCATTAAGAATATAATTCTTAGTTCTAGGCTCAATATCAAAATCTAAAGTAGCTGATAACCTAATAGCACGCAATATTCTTACTGGATCTTCAATAAATCTACTGTTATTATCACCATTAATTCTAATTGTTTTATTATTGAGATCATCAACACCATTATAATAATCAATTATTCCCTCTTTAAGAGAATAAGCTAAAGAATCTATTGTAAAATCTCGAAGGAATAAATCACCCATTAAAGTATGTTCTGCATCTCTATAAGTAGTTATCTCTATCTTTAAATTATCTAAAATAAGAGATACTGTTTCATGTTTTAGACTTGTTTTTATGATTTTATAATTTGCAAATAAATTGTATACTTCTTCAACCGTTGCAGAAGAAGCTATATCATAATCATCACATTTTATATTTAAATAATTATCTCTAATAGCGCCACCTACCAAATAGCCTTCATAGCCAGCATTCTCTAGAGTATTTAAAACTTTAACAACTTGATTTGGAACATTAATTTCTTTCATAAAATTATTAACCTTTCTAATAATTATTATATCATAATAAAAGAGTGACTAATCTCACTCTTTAATTTTTAAATATGTTCTATTAAATAATACTTTTTCTTACCACGTCTAATGACAGTATATTTTTTATCAATAGCATTATTAACTGAAATAACATGCTCTAAAGATGTTGTTTTATCTCCGTTAATAGTTATTGCACCACTCTCGATTAGCTCTCTAGCTTCTCTTTTTGAAGTTGCAATAGCCTTATCAGCAAGCAAATCAACAATATTACTATCTTCTTTAATAGTTCCAATTAGTACATCACTAAGCGATTCTTTAATCTCTTTGCCTGATAATTTTTTAACCTTACCTTC
>Ga0265294_10003480_pt1 | contig 20072 bp, 21 predicted proteins | sample MunlanPumphouse3_FD_192504 | JGI IMG/M metagenome (GOLD analysis project Ga0265294, IMG submission 192504) | Groundwater microbial communities from a municipal landfill in Southern Ontario, Canada - Pumphouse #3 | ecosystem: Environmental > Aquatic > Deep subsurface > Groundwater | place...
CCTCAGCACTAATTCAGACATGATCGAAAACACCCTCCGGTTATCAGAGACAATTCTCTTCCATGACTTAAATTACCTTTTTGTTTTGTACCCATGAAACAGGATACCTGCCGGTATCACCAAGACCAACAAAAACAACATACCCACACCTATTATGACCGAATGCAATTACCCATGAAAGGGTCACCATTTGGTTGTCTAATGTCAAAAAAGAATGATTGCCTGTAACGCTTATTCGTACAGGTATGCTGCGTCAATGCGGGAATATGAAGAGATCTCTTCCGGTGCAAAATGAATTGCAATCTCGCGTGCTGCTGTTTCATTTGAGTCAGAACCGTGGATAACATTCATTCCGATTTCCATTGCACAGTCGCCACGAATAGTTCCGGGCGCTGCTTCCGCAGGGTTCGTTGCCCCGATCATCTGACGGGTAATTGCAACGATATTTTTGCCTTCCCATACCATCAGGAAACAAGGTCCGCTGGTGATATAGGCTTTCAGACCTGCAAAGAATGACTTTCCCGTGTGCTCGGCATAGTGCTCCATCACACGGTCTTCCGGAAGTGTTTCAAACTTTCCGGCGACCATCTTCAGACCTTTCTTCTCGAACCGGGTAATAATCTCGCCGACAAGGCCGCGCTGGACGCCGTCGGGCTTAATCATTAAAAAAGTGCGATCCATAAAAGGGATCACTCCTTACCAAGTGCCTTGCGGCCTGCCTTGGTCCAGGCAACACGACGGGGCACACGCCCGAGATCGTAGTTGTTCTGGCATTTTTGGCTACAGAAGTAATAGATGGATCCGTCTTTACGGACGTACATCTTTCCGGTACCAGGTTCCAGCGGTCCACCGCAGAACGAACAGATATGATGTTCAACCATTCACTTCACCTTCTTGAAAGTTTCTTTGCCTCACGCTCAGTCTCAATGAGCATCAGGACATCGCCCTCACGAATAGGGCCAACCGTGTTACGGGTAATAATACGGCCTTTGTTGTTTCCTTCAAGGATACGGCACTTCACCTGCATGGCTTCCCCATGCATGCCGGTACTGCCGATGACCTCGAGGACTTCTGCCGGCGTTGCGTCTGCCATAGTTTAGTTCACCCTCTCAGTTCTTTGAGTTGCCCGACAACCTCGTCAAGGAGATCTTTAGCCTTTCCGGCTTTGACAATTGCTGCTGCTGCTGAGCCAACGTCAAGACCACTTGCGGCACCTACATCATTCTGTTTATTGATGATCACATACGGAATCTGCTTTTCATCGCAGAGTGCAGGAAGGTGCATCACAATCTCTTCCGGCTCAACGTCGCCGCCAATCAGCACGAGTTCAGCGTTTCCGCGTTCGACAGCCTTTGTGGCTTCGTTTGATCCTTTCTTAATTTTGCCGGTGTCACGGGAGACCTCAAGAACTTCAAGAGCTTTGTTCTGGATCTCGTCGGAAACTTCAAATGTTACATATACTTTTGACATAACTCACCTCATTCAGGAGCACAACATGCATCCGGCTATTTTCCGGGCATATTCAGTAGCGTATTGCTCCCTCATCACTCATCAGTTCGTGATTGATGTAGCCATATCATATCGACAGTATGAGGGATAAAGGTTATTGAGGAGGGCCCCCGCCCCATCAGAATTGGGTTAAATTCAGGCAGAAAACGCCTGAACGCGGTAAATTGAGGTTCCATTTTCTGAAAAAACCCGTTCCAGAATTCCTTCCGGAAGGAGAACGGTATAACGCTCGTGTTCGGTATCTCCCACCACCAGATAGTCAACCCCATAGAGCTTGAGTAGCGAGGGTGACCGGGACGGATCTTCATAGATCATCTGCACATCGGCCATGCGCTGGGATACGCCTGCATCATTTCCCCGCCACATTACCTCATGAAACGGCATGCCGATAACGGTCGGAATGCCCGTGAATGATGAGATGCGGGAGTAATATGTGTAATCCCCTCCTTCTGCCTCAACAATAGTGATGTTTCCCGGCAAAACCGACAGATATGCCACCGCACGAGCATCGCCGGGATGGAGAGTATCCACCCATGCAAGGCCATCCAGAGTCTTTCCGCCGTAACCATACGTCAGATCAGGAATTGCCACGGGTGCACAGATCAAAATGATAACAATGGCACCGGCACCAACGCGGGCAATCCATGGTGATGCAAACCGACCCCTGACATGCTCTGTCAGCCACTCTCCCAGCCAGAGAAAAGCACCGGCACTCATCATCATCCACGCAGCCAGACCAAATTTGAATACGGTATTCATCCGGTAAAAGGCGTCACCCATGCCGTCAATGAGGTAGAAGAGTTCGGTGAATATCAGCACCCCAAGTCCAAGGATCGAGATCACTTCTGCAGGCCGGAAGGTGCGGCGGAGGATGAAAGCTGTAAGGGGTACTGCGGCAAGACCTGCTGCCGCATACCCAGTGATGAGAAACGGCACAACCACCAGAAGCAACCCCGGATTTTTACGGAGATCACGGAGCGTGGCACACCAGAAAGCCACGATAAAGAACCCATAGACCAGCATGAACTCCGGAACTGCCGAGGGCTCTGCCACAATGCCGATGCCTGCGATGCCCTGAGTGGTGAGCATCAGATAGTAGGGTGCAAAGACAAGAACGGAGAGCAATGGGCAGACAAGAAAGAGGCGCCATGGATACGGGTCTGGCACCGTAGCATCTCTGGCCCGGTACCAGACGATTGCTCCGACGATCAATAGAAGCGGCGCATACACGAGGACATCCCATGAGTTCATGCCCGGCATCACCCCCAGACAGAGTGCGACCGCACCCAGACAGACCCAGCGGCTCCGCTCAGAAAGTCCCCCCCATTCATGCAGGATATAGAGCATGAGAAAGATGAAGAGCGCCTGCACAAAGAGCGAAATTACATGGGCATGAGGGTCACCCCAGAGAAAGGAGAAGAACGGATATTCGTTGATGGTATCAGGGATGGTGCGGGTGGAATTCCAGAGCACACCGGAGGCACCTGCACCCAGAAACACCTGCAGAATAAAGGAAGGATTTACCAGAAAGAGAGCCACCACCGGAAGTGCCCGGAAACGGGTCAAAAGCAGGTGACCTGTTGCATAGAGGGCGACTGCCGCGTTGGCAAAGACCGTTGGCAGGATGAGATTAAAGGCGAGCGGCGGTGCGGTGCCAGAGAGAAGACCGGTTACCCCCATCATCCAGTGCCCGAGGTAATAGTAGGTCGCAAGCGTACCTCCTGCAAACCACGGGTCAGCGGGAGGCACCAGAGGCGCACGCATAATGGATGCAAGAAAGGCATGATCCATGAACTTCTCTGCATAGGAGATCATCGGATTGAAGAACCGAATCTCAGTCATAAAGATAAAGCAGAGCAGAAAAACGAGGTCCCACTTCCAGACGCCAATGAATTTTTCCCGGGTGTACCAACCGGTAACGGCATAATAGACGATGATGACCAGAAACGGAATCGCCGCCGCCTGCACCGGAATATGTGCAATGCCCAGGTACCAACTGATGCCACCAAAGATGAGAAACGAGAGAGGAAAGGAGATCGGATAACTAAACCGCCCGAACGCACCCGATAGGATAGGCCAGAGAGCAGTCTGGAGGGTCTTCAGAATTAGCAACCAGAAAATGAGCCCCCCTGCCTGAGTGAGCGCCCCGATCATTTAACCTCCGACACATCCAGAGAGTGGGAAAAGGCACGGCGCAGAAGAGAGACAGCCCAGTCACCAAAGACATAGAGCGAAACCACACCGCCTGCAACTGTGACACCATTTTTGACGAGGTGGTCAATCACCGCAATAAGGGTCGCAATCGCAGGGTCCACACCTGCAAGCGTTAAGGTAAGGGCGACGGCGACCTCATAGGTGCCGACACCCCCGGGCGTAACCGGCACTGCCTTGACCAGATTTCCGATGACAATGGCAAGCGTGACTACCACAAACGGAATGGTTGCACCAAACATCAGCGCAACGACATAGCATATCAGTACATCGGTCACCCAGATCAGAATGGAAAGAGCAGAAAGGCCCAAAATCCCTTTTGCCGAGAGTGATGCCGCCTTCACCTGATTCAAAAGGTCAATGATCACGTGCATATATCGGTTCTCAGAGTGAAGCCGTCCCGCAGAGATGATGAAGATCACAAAGAGACCGCAGAGTCCAAGCGCTACATAGATAACCGTAATAAACCAGTCAGGGACATTCAAAACAAAGGGAAGGGCCAAGGCCCCTAAGAGAGCGATGGTCACAATATCAAAGAACCGTTCAACCACCAGCGACGAGAGACCATTTGTGTAGGTCGCATCGGCTTCCTGCTTCAGGATAAAAAGTCGGATTAAGTCCCCCAGACGTGCCGGGACCATAAGGTTTGCCGTCTGTGACAGGTATATACAGGCCGTAGAAAGCCAAAGAGAAACAGTAACTGAGAGACTTGCTAGAATGGAGCGGTACCTAAAACCGCGGAGGAACCATGCCCCGACACAGATGAAAACAGCAAGAATCAGGTATGACCAGACGGCGTTCTGAACAGCAATCAAAAGGTCATCCCATACGCGATACAGCATAAACGCGATGATGCCAACGGCAAGAATGGTGGGGAACACAATGGTCATTGCCTTTTTAATCATTCAGGTGCCGCCTCAAATGGAAAACTGCCATCCCCATTTCATATACGTCGCTTGATTTGACGGTCGTCTTGTCACTGGTTCGCCAGCGCACAGGAATTTCTGCGATACGAAACCCCCTGTGCTGCGCCCGGACGAGGAGTTCTGTGTCCCAGAACCAGTGAGAAGCTTCAATATCGTCCAGAAGAGGGAGTACACGCTCTCGGATAACTGCCTTAAACCCGCATTGGTGGTCATACAGACGGCTCTTCAGGACTACCCGCACCAGAAGATTATACCCCTGACTCGCCACTTCACGCCCCTGTGTGCGCACAATATCGCTTTCAGGCATCAGGCGGGATCCGGTTGCGACGTCACTGCCATCACGGATGGCCTGTATAAGTGCAGGCAGATGCGCCATATCGGTGGCAAGATCCACATCATAATAGCAGACAATCTCTGCATCTACCGCACGGATGACGCGTGTCAGTGCCGTTCCGCGACCAAGACGTTCTTCTGCGTGAAAGAGCCGAACACGGGAATCTTTTTTTTCCCATTCACGGACATACTCCGCACTGCCATCGGTGCTGCCGTCCTCTGCCACTGCGAGCAGGAATGAGTCCGTGATTCCCTCCAGCACTTCAATGGAACGGGGAATAGCTATCTCAAGTGCCTCCCGGTCATTGTAGACCGGGAGGATGGCACAAACCTCGTATTCAGTCATGACGCACCTTTCGGGAGAGAATCAGATCTGCCACTGCCCGTGCTGCGACAATCGAACCCTCCATGCTCCGTTCGGGATAATTGGGAGAAGAGAACATACCGGCACAGTAGCATCCATCCACCTCATAGGGAGGAATAAGATTCCGGTATCCGGTGGTATATACCGGCCCGGCAGCGGTATCGGTCGTCATATAATGCCAGCGGATCTCCTCACGGGAGACACCAAACCGTGTGCAGAAATCGGTAATCATCCGTTCCTCGTGACCCGCCGGGGGATTGTCCTGAAAGTAGGATGCCAGATAAACGATGTGCTCCCCATACCACTCAAAGGGAGCAAAGTTTGTATGCCCAATTACCGCCCCATACGGCGCCTCATCCTTGATATTGACCCAGTAAATGCCCTTCAGTACATCACGGGATAGACCCATCGTCACACAGGCCGCCCCCTGATACGGAATGTCAGGGAGGTGGGGGCCGCCAATGGATGTGAGAATGGAGGGACGCACGGTTGAGACCACAACATCGTATGGTGCCCCGTTGACCATCCACACACCCTTCTCAGTTTTTTCAAGGGTTCGGGCAGGGATGCCGGTATGAATCGCCCCGCCATTCCTGCGGACTGCATCCGAGAGTGCCGTGATCAGACTCTGGTAGCCATGCCGCAAGTATCCTAACCGTTCCCCCTGCGGACCGCGGTCAGAACGGATGGCAATCCGTGATATCAGCCATGCGGCCGAGACTTCATGACGCCGGTCTCCGAATTTGCTGCGTAAAAGAGGCGTAAAGAATGAATCATAGACATGACGGCCGCAGGTGTTCAAAATAAACGCGTCCGCAGTCATATCGTCGTAGGAAGCGGCCTTATATTTCCCCGCCCGGAGCGTGAGAAGGGCAAGTCTGATCTTGTCGCGCACGGTGAGAAGAGGATAACGGAGAATCTCAAAGGGGGTTGTCAGCGGATAAAGCCGGCCTTCGCTGAAATAACCGGTGCTCCCGTTGAGCCAGATGAGATCTGCTGTGAGACCAAGTTCATCCATGAGCGCGATGAGATGCGCATCACCGGAGAAGCAGTGGTGGTAGTACCGTTCAATATTGGTATCATGGACAGGAGAGGAGGATAAGAGACCACCAGCTTCTGCTGAGGACTCCAGCACATCGACATTGTATGTGTGTGAAAGGAAATATGCAGCAGAAAGACCAGTCAATCCTCCGCCTATGATGCAGATTCTCATTATATACTTAGTATTGCCAGAATTGCCATAAGAAAGTTTTTGAAGTTATGAAAGAAATGTTTGGTATAGTCTGAAGAAGCGATTTTTTATATTCGATCGGATGGTGTGCATACATGAGAGTTTTTTTCATAGGATTTGGCCAGGCAGGCGGAAAAATTGTCGACATGTTCATTGAACAGGACAAAAAGGCACCGACAAGGAGCTTCCGGGGGATTGTAGTAAACACTGCACGGACGGATCTTATGGGTCTCGACAACATCGAGCTCAAGGATCGTATCCTCATTGGACAGACCGTGGTCAAAGGCCATGGTGTAGGCACTGACAACGTAACCGGAGCCAAAATAACCGCAGATGAGATTGACAGCATCATCAATACCATCGACAACCGCGGGACTCACGACATAGATGCATTTGTTATCTGCGCGGGCCTTGGCGGAGGAACCGGATCCGGTGGAACACCGGTGCTGGCACGCCACCTGAAGCGGATATACCGTGAACCGGTCTATGCATTAGGCATTCTTCCGGCACCAGAAGAGGGGAGGCTGTATTCATATAACGCAGCACGCAGTCTCTCCACCCTCGTTAATGAAGCAGACAACACCTTCATCTTTGACAACAGTGCATGGAAAAATGAGGGCGAGAGTGTTCGCGGAGCCTATCAGCGTCTTAATGACGAGATCGTCCGCAGATTTGGCGTTCTCTTCCGTGCCGGTGAGGTAAGCAAAGCCGGTGTGGGAGAGATGGTTGTTGATTCCAGTGAGATCATCAACACCCTCCGCGGTGGTGGCGTGAGCAGTGTCGGATATGCAATTTCTGAGACCATTACGAAGGGCGGCAGACAGAACAGAGGCTTTGCAGGCGGACTTTTGAAAGGTTTCAGGAAGCAGGAAGCGGCAGAGGAAGTGCTCACGGGAGAAGATAAATCTGCAAAGATTATCGGTCTCGTACGCCGTGCGATGCTGGGTCGTCTTACGATGCCCTGTGATTACACCACTGCCGAGCGGGCTCTGGTACTAATAGCGGGCCCCCCCGAGGAGATGGACCGCAAAGGTGTTGAGAAATCCAAGTCGTGGGTGGAAGAGAACATCGCGGGCGTTGAGGTTCGTGGTGGTGACTATCCAACAGAAAGCTCAAAGATTGCCGCTGTCGTTGTACTTGCAACCATCGGCGATGCGCCACGTATCCGTGAATTGATGGAGATTGCGAAAGAAACAAAAGAGGATGTAATCAAGTCCAAAGAACGGCGTTCGTCCATGTTCGATGGAGACGAGATTGATCCGCTCTTTGAATAAAATCAGATGAAACAGGTGAAATATACCATGAGACGGGGAATTATACTCATACTTTCGATATTACTTGCACTCTGTTTGGTACAGGGAGTGGTAGCAGCAGGAGCAGATTTTGTGCAAAGCGAGGCAACCGTAGAGCCGGCATCCGGTGACCTTGCACACGGCGATCAGGTCATAGTTCATGTTATCGTCAAACTGACGGGAGGTAAAGACACCACATTTAACACAAATAATGAACTTGAGGCATACACCGAACTGGTGGATCCGAAATGGGATTACACCATCCTTGTAAACAGCCAGGGCATCCCAAAACATACTACCGTCCGCTATGTGCGTCTCCTCGGATGGGATCTTGCATACCCTGAAGAATCTGACGTGACGGTGGAATATTCCCTTGTCGGAAAGGTACCTGGAGCCACACAAACCTCTGATCTCACCCTCTTCCGCCTGCGTCAGATTGATGCAAACGGCAATGTTCCACCCGGCGGGGAGATCCTCATCGAACGCACCCTGATAAACCCCGCCGATGTTGACAATATACGAAATGTGCGTATAAAAAAGATCGAAGAGCTCCGCGCATCCATTGATGAGTATACCGCACTGGGGGTGAATGTTGTAGAGGCAGACAAACTTTACCATCAGGCAAAAGATAAGATTGAAGAGTCAAAGACAGCCAGTTACTCAAAGGCAAATACACTCCTTACAGATGCGGGAGTCCTAATTAAATTGGCTGAAGCGAGCCTTGAAAATGCCTATGCAAGCAGCCTAATCGATGCCACACAGGTGACCATTGATGCGGTACATAGTGACATCAGCTACTTCATTAACGACCGGAAGATGGCGGGCAATACCAAGGTAGCAGCAATTCAGAATAAAGTGGCTCTCGCAGAGACACAGGTGTCACAGGCAAAGGACTTCCGGGATAATATGGACTTCTACCAGTCGCGCCTGAAAGCAAATGAAGCACAGCTGACCGCAAATGAAGCCCAATCAATGTCTACTGAACTGAGAAATAGCGGTTTAGGCGGACTTCCTGACATCAGCGGTATGGGAACCTATATCATCATCATTGTGGCGGTTATCATCGTTGCGGGTATCGGATTTGTGCTATACCGCCGGGTTACTAAATGGGATGAACTGGGATAACCAGCAATCCCATCCCCTTCATTTTTTATATTAATCCTCCTTTTTTTGAACGTCGACCATTCAAATCAAAGAAATTTTTTCTCAGTTTTGCGCTCTTTTAATCAAAACGTTGAAGCACTCTGCTGTTTCCCAGCATCACAGAATTCATCAGTTTCGATTTAGCGCACAGCAAGATCTCTTTACCTAATCATTACCCTCATGTGCAGAAGGTCGCATAAGAACAGGCCACAGCATACCCGAAAAACCAGAGTCAACCCTCGCCTGGTTATCAGGGAACATACCTGCACCGTCTACTCAAAGGAGAGAATGGATATCATTAACCACCCCCCCCGGTTGTTAGGCAGAGACAGATTAATCATATCAGACGCATAGGGAAGAAGATCGATACGCAGACTGCCTGACACCCAGCCAGGGCAATACCCTGCAAATACTACAGATAACGAGAATCTAATCAAAGGAAAAATGACACAGAGAGACAGAGACAGACAAAACTTAAAAAAAAAGAAATGGGTAGGCTAAACATCCTTTCAGGCAGTTCCATTCACCGGCATATCCGCCGCCTGGGTCATCTCCGGCCGAACAAAGATATTCCAGTTAACACTGCCCATCTTCCCGTCACGGAAGAAATAATACGCAGGTATCCGTTGCCTGTTTTCATAGATGGAGAACCAGTAGCTCTGCCGGATAACATCCATTTTCACATATCCGGGCAGTTCAGAAAAACCGTCCGGATTATGAGAGACTACGACGTCATACCTTCCGTCAGTGAAAAGTCCTGGATTATCCCCCGCAGAAGACAGATAAGCCAATTTCTCAGAACGCTCACCGCGATAATACCATGGCAACGGCCACACGCCTTCTGACGTCACCGCAGTTTTATTCCCACCATCAATAAGACGGAAAAGTTCACGGAGCTCTTCGGAATTCTGCACCTGCACAATGGGTTCATTGATATCAGCGGGAGTAAAGACGACATGCATCATCATCACAACGAGGAATACCGAGAGAACAAGGGCAATTACCGCTTTTTTCCGGGACATGAAAAACGCCGCGACAAAGATCATCGGAAGGAGCTGATGTACAATAAGCCACGGCACCTTTTCACCAATGACTGCATAGGTGACAAGGGACGCACCCATCCACCAGATGCAGAAGAGCACAAAGCCAAGTTGGCGGTCGCAATCCGGTCGATCTCCACCACTGCAAAGACCAACCGCACGGGCAATGAAATTGGATAGCCTGCTAGGCGCATGGTCGGACGAATCGGATGCCACATTAACAGATAGATTCTCGTCTGGCAACGCTGCCTCAAGATCCTTTGCCTCAGTAAGTTCATCGTCTGATTCGAAGATCAGTTCCGATTCAAAACCGGATTCATATTCGAATTCAGATAGTGATTCAAACGTTACCGCCTCTATCAACTCAGAAAGGAGAGGCATATTGCAATTCTTTACCACCTCTCCAGTATCTCCGTCCGCAGAAAGTTCCATCCCATCCAGTATGGCATTATCCTCCCCGGTTGTTGCCACAGATCTGAACAGATCTGATTCCTTTTGTCGCCGTTTCCTGAAAAGCACAGCACAGATAAATGCCTGCACTGTCCCCACGAATGCAAAAAGCAAAATCGGCACCTCATAAAGCATCATGAGAATGATATAGAAATACGGCGGGCCTCCAAGGCGTTGCTGATCCGACATCGCCACCCAATGCTCAATGGCATCGAATGCACCAGTCCAGAGCACCTCGGGATGCATCCCAAAGGAAGAATAGAAGAGCGAGCCCACGGCTCCTATAATTGCAATACCGAGAATGAAGTCCATCCACCACCCCTTCTTTAGATGCACCCACTTCAGCACCACGGCGGCAAGAATGAACACCCCAAATATCACAAGGATAATAGGCATATTCTCTTTTGAACAACAGCCCAATCCTGCGGCAAGGGCTGCCACCAGCATATAGCGGCGTTTTCCGTATTCAAAATAATACAGGATCGCCACGACAAAAAGCAGAGAAAAAAACGCAATGAAAATATCGTTTCTCAGAAACCGCGAGAAGTATACCATATTCGGAGATATTGCAAGGAACAGTGCAGCAATAAGTGCGCCCCGCTTGCCAAGGTATCCCAGCCGGTATATCGGCCAGACCAAAAGCACGATCAATGATCCCAAAAGGGCCGGAACTATCCGACCGACGAGATCTGAGTCACCTAAAAAGGCAAACATGCCAGCTGTCGTGTAATACAGAAGCGGGCCATGGTAGACCGGGTCATAGATGTATGTCCCTTCCATCAGCAGTTTAAAAGAGAACCAAGCATGTATCGCCTCGTCGTGATGAAAGAGCTTTAAATCGAGGAAAAGAAAGCGCAATACAAGCGCAATAATAAAAATTAAAACGAATAAATGTTCAAACCGTATCCTGCGAAGAAATGTTGGAGAGGAATCTGCGGCTTTCACGCCGCACCCTTAGTTCTCCAGAACGATTTCAATGCCTATGCCTTTTGGCACCTGAATGCGCATCAACTGGCGCAGTGCACGCTCATCTGCATCGAGATCGATAAGGCGTTTGTGCACACGCATCTGCCAGCGATCCCAGGTTGCGGTACCCTCGCCGTCCGGACTCTTACGAATCGGAACGATCATGCGCTTTGTGGGCAGGGGAATCGGGCCTGCGAGATTTACGCCGGTACGTTCTGCAATTTCTCTTATACGTTCACAGACCATTTCAACTTGCTGGAAGTCTGTTCCTGAAAGACGAATTCTGGCTTTTTGCATGGTTATCACCGAAAAAGAAGGGAGATTATCTCATATCTTTGGCAATGACGTCAATGCACATGCCTGCTGCAATAGTTGAACCCATATCACGGATTGCGAAGCGACCAAGCTGCGGAATTTCTTTGATCTTCTCAATGACCATAGGCTGGACAGGGCGGAACTTGACAATTGCTGCATCACCGGTCTTGAGGAAGGTTGGATTCTCTTCCTTGACGAGTCCTGTGCGTGGGTCAAGCTTCTTCTGCAATTCCATAAATGTGCATGCAGTCTGGGTGGTGTGGCAGTGGAACACCGGGGTGTAACCAACGGTGATTGCACTGGGGTGGTGAAGAACCACAATCTGTGCAATGAATTCCTCTGCAACGGTAGGTGGCTTCTCTGCAGGACCACAGACGTCACCACGACGGATGTCATTCTTGCCGACACCACGGACGTTGAATCCAACGTTGTCGCCAGGTAATGCCTGGTCATGCTCTTCGTGGTGCATCTCAATGGACTTGATATCTCCTACCACATTTGCGGGCATGAAAGAGACTTTCATTCCCTTCTTCATGATACCGGTCTCAACACGTCCGACAGGGACGGTTCCAATACCAGAGATGGTGTATACATCCTGGACGGGGAGACGGAACGGAAGGGAGGTTGGAAGTTCAGGTACAACCAGTGTGTCAAGTGTCTCAAGAAGGGTAGGTCCCTTGTACCACGGGGTATTTGCCGAGTGTTCTTTGATGTTGTCACCAACAAACGAGGACATCGGGATAAACTGGATATCATCCGGCTTGTATCCTACCAGCTTAATCAGGGTAGAGAGCTCTTTTTTAACTTCATTGTAGCGCTCTTCGCTGTATTTAACTGCATCCATCTTGTTGATGCCGATGATAAGCTGGGTGATACCAAGGGTACGGGACAGGAAAACATGTTCCTTTGTCTGCTCCATTGGACCATCAGGTGCTGCAACAACAAGGAGAGCTGCGTCAGCCTGGGATGCACCGGTGATCATGTTCTTAACGAAGTCACGGTGACCTGGGCAGTCTACAATGGTAAAGTAGAACTTAGCTGTGTCGAACCTCTTGTGAGCGATATCGATGGTAATACCACGTTCACGCTCTTCCTTGAGGTTGTCCATAACCCATGCGAATTCGAATGAGCCCTTACCTTTTGAATCTGCTTCCTTGCGGTAGTTCTCAATAATGTGCGCAGGGACTGCTCCTGTTTCAAAGAGAAGTCTCCCAACGGTTGTTGACTTCCCATGGTCAATGTGGCCGACCACGGCAAGATTCATGTGTGGCTTATCTGCTGCCATATTTAATAACCTCCAAATCGTAAGGATGGGCTCGTTAGACGTCTGCCCGGTCACTTTGATACGAGTATTATTAATAGGAGGGATAGGTATTTAAATGATTTCTTCAGATGAAATGGCACAAAAAAAATCGGTAAAAGGCTCTGACCAACCGACACACAGATATTACATCACAATCCACCTAAATCTTTACATGAAGACGTTGCCATTGAACAGAACAGGCCCGAACGATATGGTGAAGGTCATGTGTGATGGAGAAAAAAAAGAAGTCTCCGTATACAGCAAGTGTGCATTCTGTGCTTATTGTGAAGGTGTCATAGTCGGTCGCCGCGATATGCCAAATCCGCTGAAAAAAGTAATTACCGATACGGGACTCAGCGATGATGAAAGGGTGGATAAACTCCAGGAAGCACAGCTGACCTTTAACCTCTTTGTAAAGGACGGAAATGCCCTCCTCTGTGGTGATGACCAAGATAAAGGGTTCCAGTTACTCCATTCCTACTGAACACTGATCCCAAAATCTTTTACGTATCTTTTCCGACTATATCGGCGCGGTTCCGCGTATTCCCGTAAATTTTGAATTGTAGCTCAAAGAAAGAACGGTATTAGAATCCTGTGATCGCAAGAGCAAGGAGCACCATACACCGCGTCAGTTCATGAGAAGCCCCGACGATATCCCCATTCACCCCTCCAAAGAGGTACCGGGTAAGCATCATCAGCACACCAGCAGTGATGAGTGCTACCGCCGTTGCAAAACCCAGCGAGACCGGACTGATAGGAAGTAGCAAAAGTGGCGCTATGAAGAGAAAGGAGAGCGGAATGAACCACCAGTGTGCGCCCGTATGCATATATGAGAACAACCCCTCACGGAAGGGATTGCCAACGACAATGAGAATGACCTGCACAACCTTTCCCATCACCTCTGCAATAATAATCGCTCCTGCAATCCAGACAACCGTGGTGAGGCTTGCATAGGTAAGGAGCATGACGACAATTGCCACCCCAACCGCGCCTGCACCGAGTGTCCGGTCGGTAAGTGCCGTCACCCGCTTCTCCCGACTCCCGTGGGCCATCAGCCCGTCCCCCAGATCACAGAGACCATCAAAGTGATTGAATCCGGTCAGCACCAGCACGATGGCAAGTGCAACAGCACCGGCAATCTGCGGCTGAACAAAGAGCATTGCGATGAGTCCTGCAATGCCTCCTATCAGATACCCGGAGAGCGGGAGGAGGTAGGCGTGGCGAACATAGGCATCATAGTCAGAAGGTCTGCCCATCGGAAGTATGGTGGTAAACTGGAGCATCGCACGAAGGGGTTCTAAGATTCTCATCGTATCATCCACCATATACCATCACGCTATAACTGCCTTTTTATCTTTATTTCTCCAGCAAAGCAGGGTTGTTTCAAAAACAAATTAAATTGCATTAACTATCACGATTTGTAACCCTTAATACCTCATTCATCTAATAGTCAGAGAATGAGCATCATTACTGAGAAACCCGACATTACCATCTCGCGCCCCATGGTGGTTGTAGTAATCGGAAATACCCAGATATCGACCGTTCCAGGGATTTCTGCTGCCGGACCGACGGCTGAGCTCACGCTTGCCACATCGGTCCTTGACGGAGAAATCATTGTCAACGGAAAAATAACCAGCGCGCCTGTTGTGCCGGTCAGTCCCACCGGATGTGCCACACCTGCCACCCTGACCCGCGCGATGGCTGAACTCTGCGGCATTCGCCCCCTCGTGGTGAACGCAGGACTCTCTTATACACCATCCTATCCTGCATTTGATGTATACAGTGCATGCGGTAAAGACCCACGAAAAAGCGATGCAGTCCCTGATGCAGAGGAACTCTACATCAGGGGAAAGACCCTTGGCACCTTCCTTGGTCAGCATTCTGAGTTTCTCCTTTTAGGAGAAAGCGTCCCGGGAGGCACCACGACAGCACTCTGTGTGTTGCGGGCGCTCGGGTATTCCTGTAATGTCAGTTCCAGCCATGTAGAACACCCGACATCGGTAAAACAAGAGATCTGCACAGCAGTGCTGAAACGAATAGAGGAAGAAGAGATAACAGATCCACTCGCCATTGCACGCGCGGCAGGAGACCCAATGATACCCGTCTGCGCCGGTATCGCGGCCACCTATCCACACACGTTGGTACTCGCCGGCGGCACCCAGATGCTTGCTGTCGCAGCACTCATCAAAGCACTTGGCGAGACCCCACCCCCACTTGCCACCACGGTATATGTGCGGGATGACCCACTCGCAACATTTGAAAAGACCGCCGCAGAGATTGGAACCACTGCATGGTTTGTTGATCCGGACTTCGGCAATATCGGCCACCCCGGCCTTGCACGCTACTGTGCCGGGGAAGTCAAGGAAGGTGCCGGTGCCGGCGGTGCACTCTGGCTTGCGTCCATGATGGGCCACTCAAAAAATGCCATCTGGGAAAAGATACGCGAATTTATGAAGGATTACTCCTGAAGATGGGTGATGGTATCCTCGCATGCATTTGTCGTGCTCCTTGGTTCATCCCGCCTGAGCCTCATTCCCGGGCTCTCAGGTGCCGGTAAAACACCTGAGGACACGTGGAATACGCCGGGCCGGGATGCTACGTTTGTCGCAGGCGGCAGGCGCCTCCCGCCTTGTTTGACCGTGGCCGGAGTGACGCGGGCCATGTGCTCACTCACTGGGGTCACCCCTCTTTTTTTTAATGCTGGGTATGCAGGTTCTCTTCCGATGCCAGCACCAGTGCTCTCCGAGACGCCGGCAGGTGATCCCCGAACCGGCCCATCCGTCCCGGATGCAAACGCGATCGTCAGAAAAGCCGCAAATACGGGTGCGGCACTCGCTGAAAATCACCAAACCCTTTGGCTCGGAGAATGCATTCCCGGCGGAACGACCCACGCACTCTGTGTTCTCCGGGCACACGGGTTCAAAGGCAGAGTCAGTTCTTCTGCAAATTGGGATACTGTCGCCGAAAAAGAGGCAGTATGGGAAAACGTCAGAACACGCTGTCCGGATATCTGTTCTCTCAGGGGCACTGACCTCATTCAGGAGACAGGGGACCCGGTCATGGCCGCGGCACTGGGCCTCATACAGGGATTTTCGGAAGAGATTGTCCTCTGCGGTGGCACCCAGATGGGTGCAGTTGCTGCTCTCGCCGGCGATACCGGAGGGCACATCACCGGTGCGATGACCGACTGTGTCTGGCAGGATAGGTCAGCAGATGTAGCAGCCGTTTTCGAGCTGGCGGGTATACCGGTGACCGTCTCCCCTGTCCCGGCACGGTTTGTGCAAAAACCTTCACCTTCGCGTGCCTGCATCCAATTAGTGAAAGAGGGATTTGGTGCTGGTGGCGCTCTTTGTCTGGCACGCCGGCGTGGGTTTTCAGAAGACCGAATAGAGGCAGCACTGGCAACCACTATCCGGCAGTCCTGAAGGTTTTCCCATGGGATACGCCTGGAAAAGATATACCCTTGCACAACGTATTATTATAAAATGCATCCCGTAAATGTGATCAACAACATTGGTCATTTTAACAATCTTGTCTTCAGGATGCCGAGGGATCTCGATCTCGACACAACGGTAGAAAAAAGCGGTAGCCCTCTAATGGAATCCCGAGAATTCCGCCCAAGGGACGACTTAAAGGCAATGTCACATGAGACGGAGACCACCTTCGCCCTCCCGTACCATTCAAAGGCCAAAAGATCTGTTGACCAAAATCGAGTGTATGAAATTTTCAATGCACATATCCCTGTGCGGGCCTGACTCCAATGGATCACATTCACCATCTCACAGATAAAATACATGCCAGCGGATTTACCTGCCTGATGTGTGGTGGATGCTGTAGCAGAGGAGAGGATGATGGAAATCTCGTTCTTGTAAGCGCTCCGGAAGTCCGGGCGATCATGGAACATACGGGACATTCCTGGGAAGAGATTGCAGAACCCTATCCCGAGTGGTTACCGGCAGAGGGGGGCGGAACGTTTACCCTTGCCTGGTGTCTGCGCCGGACAGAGAAAGCCTGCATATTTTTGGACGAAAATAACCGATGTACGATATACCCGGCACGCCCTCTCATCTGCCGGACCTACCCGTTTGCACTGGAACAAGGAACGCTCCGTGTGTATGCATGTCCGGGAGTCGGGCAGAGACAGATATGCAATAAGGCAGAGAATATTGCAGACGAATGCATCAAACGTGTTACCGCAGAGACAACGGATGCAGAACACACCAAAGAGATATATATGGAAATGAACCTGGGGCCAAACGAATGTGCCGTTGTGGATAGTGAAGGAGTGAAACGGATTGGGTGAAATAAAGATTATCGGGACGGCCCATGTCTCGCAGAAGAGTGTTGACGAAGTAACGGAAGCAATCGAGACGTTTGAACCGCAGATTGTCGCAGTGGAACTGGACCGCGGCCGTCTGATGGTGTTGAAAGGGAATGCAGCACCGCCATCGGTGGATGACGTCATAAAGAGCGGGAACTTTTCAGGTATCCTTGCGCAGTGGTTGCTTGCCTATGTCCAGCGGCGCATCGGAAAAGAGACCGGCGTCTCCCCCGGCGCTGAGATGATGGCCGCTGTTGAACTGGCAGAGGAACGGGGTATCCCGATTGCGCTTGCAGACCGGGATATCCAGATCACCTTCAGCAGGTTCTGGAACCTGATGCCCATCACCGAGAAACTCAAGATGGTGTATGTACTGATAGGGTCTGTTGCTGGTGCCGGTGAGGTAGGCGAGAAGATAGACATCGATTCAATGACCGATCAGGATGTGATCTCTGCTGCGATGGAGGAGTTTCGCCGGTTCGCACCGAAAGGTGCATCAGCGCTCATTGACGAGCGGGACGCGTATCTGGCACATGCCATTTATGACCTCGGCCAAAGGTTTGATCGGGTGCTTGCTGTGGTCGGCGCCGGTCACCGCGAGGGGATTGCCCGCTATCTGGATCAGCCTGAGACCCTGCCCACCAAAGCCAGCCTTATGGAGACGCCAAAGACCTTTCCGTGGATGAAAGTAATCGGATTTTCTATCCTTGCTCTCTTTGCACTCTTCCTCATCCTCATTGCATTCTCCGGCGTAGGTCTTGACGTGCTCTTCTCTGCGATGATCTGGTGGGTGCTTATTAACGGCATTCTCGCTGCGATCGGAGTTTTGGCTGCAAGAGGCCACCCATTGTCGGCTCTGACTGCCTTTGCGGTCGCGTGGATGACGTCTCTTAACCCTTTCATGGCAGCCGGATGGTTTGCCGCCATCACCGAGGCGAAAATACGCCACCCAACGGGCGCTGACTTCAGCCGGATAGCAGAAGCAGATGACCTGAGTCAGATGCGGGAAAACCCACTCTTCAGGGTGGTGCTCGTGGCCGCACTCGCCAATGTAGGGAGCATTATCGGAACATTTGCCTATATCCTCTTTATCATGCCCATCCTCGGCATCGACCCGCGGGATATACTGAGTGCAGGAGTCACCAACCTGATGGCCTTTTTGGGGAGCATTATCCCCTTCTAACACCCTCTTTTCGCGAAGCATATATTGATGATGACTCTTAAGTAAGGGTATGAATCTTGGAATTACCATCATCAAGGGCCGGCGGAGTATCCGGAAATATAAGGATGAACCCATCCCTCAGGAAGCAATCGAGCAGGCAATGGAGTGCGCACGCATGGCACCTACCGCCAGAAACGGCCAACCATGGCTTTTCGGGGTCACCACTGACTCAAAAATCCTAGAAAAACTGGGTGAACTGGCAAGTCATGGGAAGTTCATCGCGGACGCCCCTGCCTGTTTTGCAATCTTCGGTCTGCGTGACGAGAAGTTCTATCTGGAAGACTGCTGTGCTGCTACATCAAGCCTTATTCTAGGACTCTGGGCATACGGGATTTCCTCCTGTTGGGTCGCCGGGGACAAGATGGACTACAACGAGGACGTGCGCAAACTCATGAAGGTGCCACCGGAGTATACGCTTGTGTCTCTCATCCCTGCCGGATACCCCGCCTTGGGGGAACGGATGGTGGCGCCAGTAAAGAAGCCGTTTGAAAAAGTCACCTTCAAAGATACGTACACCCAGTAAGTATGGGTTTCTGATCACCACCGAATACCAAATCTTTAATTTTTTTGAGTTCCCAGAGAATGAATATGAATTACCCCCACTTGCAGGTCGCTCTCGATATCCAGGAGGCTGGTCGTGCAGTGCCAATCGCACAGGAAGCAGTTGCAGGCGGTGCTGACTGGATTGAGGCAGGCACTCCCCTGATTAAAAGTGCCGGAATGGACGTCGTCCGCCGCCTCAGGGAAGCATTTCCTACGCACGAGATCATTGCTGACATGAAGATTGCAGACACCGGCACCATGGAAGTCGAGATGGCAGCGAAGGCTGGGGCAAGTATTGTCTGTATCCTCGCTGATGCAGACGACGTGGTTATTCAGGATGCGGTGCGGGCAGCACGCCTCTACGGTGTGCGCCTGATGGCAGATTTGATCAATACTCATAACCCGGCAGAGCGGGCCCGCGAACTGGAGGCATTGGGAATTGACATCATCAACGCCCACGTGGGGATAGACCAGCAGATGATCGGCAAAAATTCTCTTGACACCCTTGCAGCGATCATCGGTGAGGTTACGGTGCCTGTTGCTGTGGCAGGAGGTCTTGATGCAACAACTGCGGCACAGGCAGTTGCGGCAGGCGCTTCCATTGTCATTGTCGGTGGAAATATCGTGCGGTCAGATAATGTGACCGTCTCTGCGGCAGCTATCCGGGCGGCCATCAATGACCCGTCGATTGTGCCGCCGGTAAAACGATCTACCGAACAAGAGATTCGTGCAATCTTTTCCCAGGTGTCAGCACCCAATGTGACCGATGCAATGCACCGCACAGGTGCGATGCACCGCATCGTCTCCATCTGCGGACGCGTGCGCATGGTGGGGCCTGCCGTCACAGTGCAGACCTTCGGGGGCGATTGGGCAAAACCGGTCGAGGCAATCGATGTGGCGCGG
>Ga0265294_10003483_pt1 | contig 20049 bp, 18 predicted proteins | sample MunlanPumphouse3_FD_192504 | JGI IMG/M metagenome (GOLD analysis project Ga0265294, IMG submission 192504) | Groundwater microbial communities from a municipal landfill in Southern Ontario, Canada - Pumphouse #3 | ecosystem: Environmental > Aquatic > Deep subsurface > Groundwater | place...
TTAAAGTACTCTATACTTGGTTCACCAATCCACTCTTCTAAGGGGGGTGGACTAGCGGACTGAACTTCATTTCCAATATGTTATAAAATAAAAGCGGACTATAGACCAAAAACATCCAAAAATAATAGAAAATTCTGTAATATTAAAATACATACACAATACAAATATGATAAATATAAACATTAATAATATCAACATTAACCAATTAAACATTAACCAATTAAATATAAACAATATGGGAATAGAATTAGAAAAATATGCAGGAATTAAGACCAGGTTTACTTGTCCTAAATGCGGTAAGAATAGATGCTTTACAAGGTATATTGATAGGGAGACAGGGGAGTATATAGATAATCGGGTGGGGATTTGCAACCATCAAGTGTCTTGCGGATATCATCTTAGCCCTAAAATGTTCTTTGAAATGAACCCAGAAAAGAGAAAAGAAATAAATTTTAATAATATAATTAATATGAATACAAAGAAAGAGATAAAACCAATTAAATCGATTGATAATAGGTTTGTTATTAAGTCAATGGCTAACGAGTCAACCCTGCTTGAGTTCTTTAGGACTAAGTTCCCACAGGAGGATATTAAGAGGGTTATGAGGGATTATTTTGTTGGGGCGTCAAAGGATGGGAGAGTGGTTTTTTGGCAGATAGACAGGCGTGCAAGGGTTAGGAGCGGTAAGATTATGGCTTATGATCCACAGACTGGAAAGAGGAAGAGAGAGGACTCTGTGGAGTTTTTGGAAGGGGGTTCGAGGGTGAAATTTACGCCTCCTGTGGACTGGGTTCACACTCATATGAAGAAGGACGGAATGCTACCGAAAGACTGGGAGATGACGCAGTGTTTGTTTGGGGAGCATCTGATTAATAAATATCCTGAAAAAATCATTGCTATTGTGGAGAGTGAGAAGACGGCTCTCATTATGTCATTATTCCACCCACAAATTAATTTCATGGCAACAGGAGGGCTTAAAAACCTAAATTCGCAGAAAATTGAGCCAATTAAGAGGGCGAAGATATTGGCTTTTGCAGATTTTGGATGCTATGAGGAGTGGAAGCAAAAGGCGGAAGAGATAAACAAGCAGATAGGCTCTAATATACTTGTTTCGAGGGTTTTTGAAGACATTGCAAAGAAGATGGAGATTGAAGATGGGCTTGATGTTGCGGACTTGTTCCTTGGCTTTTCTGACCCCGATTTTGCCAAGAGATTTATTACGGCGTCTAATGAAACGCAGGAAGAAAATCCTGAATCAAAGGAAGAATTTCTTGAAACGCAGAGTTAGGAAATTTAACAAATGACTAAGAAAATCTAAGCAAAATAGAGTAAAATAATCTAATTTTTTCTTAATATTACTGCTCATATATCGGATAATTTCACTACCTTTGTAAGGTGATTAAAAAGACATAGGAGCTCAGTGTATTTGCTAATTCACAATTAATGAAACAAAAAACCTCGCGATAGTATAAGGTCAATCGTATAAAGTTATGATTAAGTATGTTAAAGTTCAGAGAAACATTCAAGTAGGGGCAAGCCCTGGCATCAAGTTTATGGCAAGATTATTCCGTTCAAACGATGTTTCGATGGATCAGCTTTGTCAAGAAATCACAGAGTCCACCACTGTGTCCTACCCTGACGTTTTAGCCTGCCTTAAAGCACTTGAGATGACAGTCTCTCGTCACATCCAAAACGGCTCAGCAGTCAAGTTCAACTACCTTGGTTCTTTTATCCCATCAATAAAGGTCAAGGTTCAACAGAACTTAGAGTCAGTCGATGCCTCAACCATCAAATCCACTCGCTGTAGGTTCTACCCAACCCCCGAGTTCAAACGCTCCCTTGCAAAGGCAGCATACGTCGAAGCAGATTTGGAAATAAAAGGGTTGCAATAATCAATTTTCAATTATTAATTATCATCGGTAGAGACGCCCAATTGGGCGTCTCTACAAGGTCAAAAGTCTAAGGACGTTGAGGGGGATATGTTATCCCCCTCTTTTTTGATTTTTTTGTCTGAACTGTGATTTTGTCTCGAACTGTGATTTATGTGATTAAATGATTAGTATGATTGTACGGTTTGGTTTGTCGTTTCTTTTGTCTGAATCAGGATTTACAGGATTGTAAGTTATACATTATATTGACGTGAAATCTTGAAAATCCTTTAATCCTGTAAATACTGATTCTGATAAAAACATTTTACACATAATTTCTTAATCTAATTCAAAAATATTTTCTACCTTTGAGGATTAAAAAACAAAATATCATGAAAAAGAAACTATTAGTTATTTTCGCAATTCTCTTAATAGGGATTAGTGTAAATGGTCAAAATGATCGTTTAAGTGCTGACATTGACGGTCAAACTTTATATTTTGAAGTAACATCTTCTAAATCACCTTATGAGGTAGGGGTTGAAAATCTCAATGATAAAAATCTAAGTGGGCATATTCAAATTCCAAATACATTTATTTATGAAGGTAATGAATATTCGGTTACTTCTATTGGAGATATGGCTTTTGCTGGTTTTAAAAAAATAACTTCAATAACAATTCCTAATTCTGTTACTTCAATTGGAGACTATGCTTTTTCTAAATGTAGTGGATTAACCTCAATATCAATTCCTTCATCTGTCACTTCAATTGGAGAATGGGCTTTTACGGATTGTAGTAGCTTAACCTCAATAACAATCCCTAATTCGGTTACTTCAATTGGAGATTGGGCATTTGCTGATTGTAATAGATTAGCCTCAATAACAATACCTAATTCTCTTACGTCAATTGGGGATAATGCTTTTCTTAATTGTAGTGGATTAACATCAATAACTATTCCAAATTCTGTTAAGACAATTGGAGATTTTGCTTTTCAACGTTGTAGTAATTTAACCTCAGTAACAATCCCTTCTTCTGTTAGAAAAATTGGAGACTTTGCTTTTGCTGATTGTGATAAATTAGTTTACGTTGAAATGAGTGCTTCTAACCCTCCAAAATATGATAAAGAATATACATTTAATAGAAAATCAAAACCACAAGTAGAGATAGTTTTCAAATAGTCCAATGTGTAATTCAATAATATAATTTCAAAAAAAATAAGAGGTTACTCATTTGTTTGGGTAACCTCTTTTATATTATCTCTTTTGTATGATTCAGGATTCTTGCTAAGCAAGCAGCAAAACGATGAATAGTAGATTAAAGGATGAGTAGGATTGTATGGTTTTTTTAGAGGGTTTAGTTGTTCTGAATTGTATTTTCTGGTATACATACTAGTTCTTTAAATGATTCGCATAAGGAGTTTATTTTCTCTATTGTTTCTTCTTCGGTTTTAAAGTATGTGAAATAATAATTATAATAATTATAATAATTAGTAAGAAAATCTGCATCATAATACTGTAAATACTCATTTTCTAATATCGGTTTGATTTTATCGTTGAATTCATCTGTTTCACTATAAAAGCGAAGTTCATATTTATTATCTTTATTATCAAAGATAATATTAATACCATATTTGATATTTTCAAAATTCCAGTTGCTTATTTTAATATGTGGCTTGAGAGATTCATTTTTTCCAACTAATGTAATATATTTTGATTTTGTAAATGGATAAATATTTTTATTTTCTATATAATTCAAGAATAATGAATAGGAATATAATTCAAAATGTCTACCGTTGAGTTGTATTTTGGTAAGCAAAATAAAACCATAATTTGGTTCTTCCCTAACAAAACTATTATCTCCCAGGACATTAAACAATTCAGGTGTTGTAATGAACTTTCTTTTCCAATCGTCATTTGAATAATTGTTAATTAAAGTGTTTAATGATTTAATATCATTCTCTTTATCAAAAGCATCGAATATAGTTTCAACAATTCCATTGTTATCATCTTTTAAAAATCTTTTCCAGCTAATATCACGATCATCATTTTTAAGAAAACTTTTATTTCCTTTTGAATATTTTAAATAATCCCCAATAGTTAATAATGCTCTTTTCCAAATAAAATTACCTCCTTTATCATATTCGTTTTTTAACCCTTTTTCATTAAAAATCATTGATGCTTTCTCAAAATATTCTAAAAACCTTTCCTTAAATATATTATCTTGTATATCATCCCAATCACAATTATCTTCTTTAGAATAATATTTTGATATCCCAGATATGCGGAGTAAAAAACCAATTTGTCCATTAAAATAACCGTGTTGTTCTGCTTTATAAATTAATTTTTCCCAATCTGTATTTTTTTCAATTAAGTGAGCTTTAATTATTTCTTCTATAATCTGTAGTTTATCAAATCCTGTGATTACTTTCGTTTTTATTATATAATTGTTGATACTATCGTTGTCAAGGCTAGTTTCTAGTAATGTATTAATTCCTTTTATAGAATATATAAAGTCTTCTACCTTATTATATTCTTTATTTTCAGAAAGATTGTAAAGTAGACGCATCCATTTTTTTAATCCTTCATTATTTGTAGAGTTATTCTTATCACTCCATTCTATAAGATATTCAAAATATGCATGTATTATAACACGATCTTTATAAATTATTTTAGGTTCTTCTGTCAACAATTTTTTTACTATGTTTTCGTTAAAATAATAAAAGTCTGAAAGAAATTGTTTTGCTTTTTGATAACCATTTTGTAAAATATCTAGCAAAGATATTAGTTTAGGTACGCTTTGAGAATCAAAACAATTGTTTTCTTGATAATATCTATATGATATATTCCTCTCTTCTGGAATTAAATATTCAACAATTTTTTCATAACCTATTTTCCCAGCAACATAATTGATGATATAAAATCTAAATAGATTCATTACCATATTGTCAAATCTAGTAACAATATTTTCACTTGTTGAGGATGAATTTTTGGGAAGTTCTTCTTTTATATAAGCCCAAAATAAATTTGCCCAATCAGTGTCTATTTTATGTGAAAAATATTTTTGAAGCGTCACAGATTCTGAATAATAATCTAAGTTATAGATTTTGTTATTATATTCAGATTCTTTTATTTGTTTCTCAAATTTAGCTTTAAAATTTTCAAATGCAGTTAAAGGTTTCCCTCGAGAATTCATTTTTATATATAAGTCATCTGTTAAACCAAATTTTTCAAGTTTAAGAAACTGAAATGTAATTATTGGATTATCTAAATCAATAAGTAAATCGTAATAATCTTTTTCTTCATCTTTAAATTTTTCATGAATTGCGTCTAACATAACCAACATCCCTTGAATTGTTGGATCATTCTTCCAAGATAAAAAATACCATTGCTGATCTTTAATTATATCTGAAACAAGTTTGGTCTTGTTCTTGATATCCATTAATCCAAATGATGCTGAAACAATTGCATTACAAAACTCTTTTGCACTTGTTCGAGTTTCATAAGTGAATTTAGATTGCCAGTTATTATTTAATAATGGAATAGCAAAATACTCTCTAAATGATTCTAATTTATCTTCTTTTGCTGCAATATACCAATGAAGAAGAAATAAGGTTGTAAGTCTTTGCTGTCCGTCTAAAGGAATAAATATTGGACAATCGTTTATTTCTTCTTCCAACAAGCTACCATAGACAAAATCGAGGTCCCGGTTAGGTATCCTTTCATCAAGATATGATTTTAATGCATCTACAAAAAGGTCTCTAACTTCTTTGTTTGATACTCTTCCTTGTGCGTAATCACGTTGAATAATTGGAATTTCAACCTTGTAGTTTCTTTTACCTAAAAGTTCGAAGAAACTAAGACGCTCTCCTGACTTAGGATTTGTATTATACATTTTCATGTTTTTCTTCTATTTTAGGTGAATAATCATTTAAAAGTAATTTTATTTCTTTCATATAATCATCTGCATCAGATTTGTTCCAATACATTATTTTATCAAATCGTTTACTATAAGCTTTCATAAAAATATTTCTTGTGCAAACAGGAATAAAATCTCCTTTCTTTTCTTTGTTAATAATGACCATCCTCTTTATTGCAAAATATGCATTCTTAAATGATCTGTTTGTATGAGAATCTAAAAGAACTAAATTTGAAATATTATGTGCAACGGGAGGAGTTCCTTGTTTGAAGTTGCCATTTATTTCTTCGTATAGTTCAGCAAAAGATCTGTCATCAGTTTTATTAATGATGTCAATCAAGCTTTTGCAAGTCCCTATATCATTTTCTATATCCTTCACATGTTTTATATCCTCTTCACTTACTCCTTTTTCAAAAACTTTTCCTGTATAAAACTGAAGCACTAATAGTGCCCATTCAATTCTTTCATCTCCTTTCAATTTAATTTCTGTTTGTGGAAAAATATGTTCAATATCCCATTTATCTTTTTTATAGCTGTCAAAAGGGAAACGACTTTTTGAATGAGAATTTTTTAAATGAGTTTGTATGTTTGTCAAGAGTAATATCTTTTTAATTAAGCCTTTATCTCTTGATTCATCATAGCTTAATTCTTCAATATTTCGATTGTGAAGTCTTATAATCTTAGAAATTTCTACTTTAATATATTTTTTAAAATCAGACTTGGTCTTCCCTTTTGATTCTCCTTTTAGTGTCTTTATGTCGCCTCCTGTTGTAATAATAAAACCAATTAGATGATAGAGTTCACGGTCATTATACCATTCTTGAAAAGTAAGAAAGTAGTTTTTTATATCAAGCCAAATGCCCTCTATATCACTTTCTTTATTAGTATTCTTTCTATCTTTAAAATCATCAGAAAACTTATAGAATGTGGAGTATTGGTCTTCGTTATCTTTCTTATTTTTCATTAAATCAAAAATATACTCAATTTTAGTATCATATTTATTATCAATTTCATTATAAATAAAATACCAAAATGATTCGTCTTGTAAAGAGTTTTCAATCACATCCCATTCAGATGCAATTTGTAATTGTTTAAAATTGATTTCCTGTTTTTTGTTTTTTTTATTTGCATTACCTAAAAATAAAGCTTTAATAAGTTCAGCATTGGTCAATGGTATTTTCCCCATATTTAAGCGAGTGAAAATATCGATGGAATCATCATCTTCATCAATTTCATACCAAATAACTTTTACAGGATTTGTTTTCTCTTCAGTAAATAATGATAAGAAATCTTCGAATCCTTCATGCTTTTTTTTATCTTCAAACCAGACTTTTGTGGTTTCATATGCATTCCAAATATAGAAAAAGTCAATACAATTAATAGATCTAGCTTTTTCAGGATTATTTAAAAACTCTTTGCTATCTGGTCTTGTTTCATATTCAATTGAAAATGAACGCCTTCCTAAGTAGCTTAAAAAAACACGGATTGTTGTTAAACGTTGTTGACCATCAAGAACTTCCCAGCGATTTTTAGTTTGATTATCTTTAATAGCTTTTACAACTATAGGTTGTAAGCAATAAAATTCTTCTTCGGTTTTGTTTTTTTTTGTTGAAAACTCCCAAATATCATCTAAAAGTTGAGTTACTTGTGTAGTACTCCATCTATACCCACGCTGGTATGACGGAATAAAAAACTCTTCATCCAATAATTGGTAAATCTGTATAGGCTTAAGTTTATCATTTTCCATTGTAAATATTATTATATATTATATTTAGTGAATGTAGTTGCAAATGTAGTGCGTTTTATTTAATATCCAACTTACTTGTATTATTTATTTTTGAATTATATTAAACAAACACGTAAAAAGAATTTAAGCCCTTGTAAATATTTATAATAGATTATTAATTAACTGCATTTATTTGAATGGCATTTCTTGTTTATTTCTTCCATAAAAATAATTAGCATAAAATATCTATGTATTTCAAAATTATTTTCTATCTTTGAAGATTGGTTATATTTTTGGTTAAGTTGAATTAATTAGTTGATTGTATGGGTTATGAGATATAAGGTTTTATTGATTATATCATTAATGGTGTTTGGTTTTATTGGTATGGGGTTTTCTCAGACTTGTAATGGGGGGAGAAATGGGGTTTTTAGGACGTATTATGAGAATGGAAATTTGAAGCAGGAGATCAGTTATAGGAAGGATTTGAGGGAGGGGTCGTTTAGGGCTTATTATGAGAACGGGAACTTGTATGAAGATGGGTTTTATAGGAATGACGTCTTAGATGGTAGTTTTAGGGCGTATTATGAGGATGGGACTTTGCAAGAGTCGATGTTTTTTAAGAAGGGTATGGCTGATGGTGCTTATAGGTTTTATTATCGTGATGGGACTTTGAAGGAGGATTGTTATTTTAAGAATGATGTTATGGATGGGGCTTATAGGCTTTATTATCCTGATGGGACTTTGGAGGAGAGTAGTTATTATAGGGATGATGAGTTGGACGGTCAGTTTAGGCTTTATTATCCTGATGGTACTCTTTGGGAGGAGTCTTTTTATAAAAATGGTAGGCAAGTGGGCTCGTTTAGGGTGTTTTTTGAGAATGGGAGTTTAAGGGAAGAGGGTTTCTTATAGTGATTGATTAGATTGTGTGGTTATTTAGTTATTGTCAGTTTGTTAGGTTAAAAATAAAAAAATAGATATATGAGAAAAAAAGTATGTTTTCCTGTTATGTTAGTCGTTTTGTCGGTTTTGTTCTCAAGTTGTAATAATAATAATTACGAGAAGGATTTGCCTGCTATTCTTGGTGTTAAGGATGTTGAGTTTGGTGAGAAAACAAATTTTAAGGAGTTTTGTTGCTTCAATGGTGATGGTACTGTTTTTGAGTCTTATGAGCTGTCTGAAAAGACGATATTAGATTTTGAAAATAAGATTAAATCTTCTAATCGGATTAGTTATTTGGGACAGAATTTAGAATGGGAATTAACTCCTATGGATTCAAGTTCTAATAGTAGGATTTCTATGGTAATAGATTATATGTCAAGCAATTCTAAGATGGATGTCAGGATAAAGGATGTTGAAAGGCTTATTAAAAAGGATGGTGTTTATTATTGTATTTTATTCCATGGCGAAAAAGATAATGTTAAGTTCTTTGTATTGGATTCTGATAGTAAAACACTTTACGCTATTGACCAGCAGATTTAGTTTCTGAATTTTCTTATAATAATGTATTGCCAAAATAAAATTTTTCATTATTTTTGTAAACGAAATTGGGTTTCTTTGCGTTAGTAGTGGTAGTTGAATTTATATTATAGGTGTTATGGAAAAAAAGAAAATGATTGTTGAGAAGGTGGAAGAGTCTTTAATGGGTAACTTGTATGATATTTTTTTGAAGGAAGAGGAGGGGGATAGGTTATTGATTATTAGTATTGGAGGTTTGGAGGCTAAGAGAATTATTGCTCTTATGGATGATATGGTTATGCCAAGACCTCTTACTCATGATTTGTTTTTCAATGTTTTAGATGATTTCGGAATTGGGATTGATGAAGTGATTATTACTAATTTCTATGAGGGGATTTATGCGGCTTCTATTTTATGCGTTTGTGAGGGTGTGAAAAAGTTCTTTGATGCTAGAAGTTCTGATGCTATTAATATGGCTCTTAAATTTAAATCACCTATCTTTGCAAGCGAAGAGATCTTGAGAAAGGTGGGCATTTCTTCGAGTGAGATGGACAATAGGGAGATGCCTTATAACGATATTAAAATTATTATTGAGTCTTCGGACGACAAGAAATTAAGTGGGCTGGAGACGCTTTTGTCTATTGCTGTTGAGCAAGAAGATTATGACTCTGCGGCTGAGCTTAGAGATGAAATTGATAAATTAAAAAATAACGATTAAATTATATGTCATTATTAGAAATAAAAAACCTTCATGCCTCAATTAATGGTAAAGAGATTTTGAAGGGTGTTGATCTAACGATTAACAAGGGCGAGGTTCACGCTATTATGGGACCTAACGGCAATGGTAAAAGTACTCTTGCTTCAATTATTGCTGGTAGAGATACTTTCGATGTTACTGAGGGTGAGATTCTTTATGAGGGTAAAAACCTTTTTGAGCTTTCTGTTGAGCAGAGGGCGGCTGAGGGTATCTTCCTTGGGTTTCAATATCCTGTGGAAATTCCTGGTGTTAGTATTGCTAATTTTATGAAGACGGCTATAAACGAGCAAAGGAAGTATAAGGGCTTAGATCCTATGCCTTCTATGGAGTTTATGAAGCTTATGGAGAAACAGAAAAAGATTGTTGATTTGGACACTAAGCTTGCGAGCCGCTCGGTTAATGAGGGGTTTTCGGGTGGAGAGAAAAAGAAGAATGAGATCTTCCAAATGGCTATGCTTCACCCTACGCTTTCAATCCTTGACGAGACTGACTCTGGTTTGGATATTGATGCTCTTAGGGTTGTTGCATCTGGGGTTAATGCTCTTAGGTCGCCTGAGGTTTCTACTATTTTAATTACTCACTATCAAAGACTTTTAGATTATATCGTTCCTGATTTTGTTCACGTTTTGTTTGAGGGAAAGATTGTTAAGACAGGACCAAGGGAATTGGCTCTTGAACTTGAGGAAAAAGGTTACGAATGGCTTAGATAATACTATGGATAATTTAAAAAAAGCAATAAGACCTAAGGAAGAAGATTTTGCGGATTTTAGTTGTCATCTAACTCAGCTAAAAACCTATAGGATTCACCAGTATAATGGTTTCTTCTTTGAGAGAAATGATAATGATGTTCTTTTGGATAAGGACGTTATTATTTGCAGCATTAAGTCTGCTCTGGAAAATCATAAATCAATTATAGATTCAAATAAAAACCTTCAATCTTTGTCAAAAGAGGATGAGGGCTTATTTATTTATATTCCAAAAAATATAACACTTACTACTCCACTTCAAATCCTTGATGTTATTAAGACTTATGAGCCTTTGAGGATAGAGTCTAAGACTGTTATTGTTGTTGGAGAAAATAGTCATCTGAAACTTATCTACTGTGATGATACGGTTAATGAGAATGTCAGTAAGACGGAAAATAATATATCTGTATTCTTAGAACAAAACTCTTCTTTGGAATACTATAAGATGGAGAATATCAATAATTCATCTTCAATCTTCACTAAGACTAATTTTGCATTAGAAAAAAACGCTGAGCTTAAAACATTTTGGTTAAGCATTAATGGTGGCGACATAAAGAACAAGTTACATGTTGATTTGGATGGTGAGTATGCAAGTGCAGATTTGAATGGCTTGTATATGGTGGATAGGGAACAAGTTGTTGATAATGAGGTTTCGGTTAATCACAATACTCCAAACTGTCATTCCAACCAGCTCTACAAAGGAATACTTGACGATGCGGCTAAGGCTCAGTTTAAGGGTCATATCTATGTAAGTCAAAAAGCTCCATACACTGAGGCTATTCAAAACAATAGAAATATACTCTTGACCGATAAGGCTGTGGTAAACACTCAACCTTTCTTGGAGATTTATAATGACGATGTTAAGTGTGCTCATGGTGCAACGATTGGTCAGTTGGACGAGTCGGCTATGTTTTATATGAGAAGTCGTGGAATTTCGGAAAGGAGTGCAAGGATGTTACTTATGTTTGCTTTCTGCACCGAAATACTGTCTAAGTCTTCGATTGAGGAATTGGTTGAAACCCTGCAAGACATCATCAAAAGACGTCTTCATGGAGAGCTTTCAAGTTGTGAGAACTGTGTTTTGTTATGTAGCACACCATGTGGAACATCTGATATTGACTTTGTCTAAACCGATAACTATGAATAGGTAAATGAAAGTTGCTTTATATGGCAGGAGTCCAAAGCAAGATGATATTGTTTATGTTCAACAACTTATTTCAGAGATTGAGCAAAGATATCCCTATGTCATTATTCATAATACATTCTACGAAAAGATAAAGGATAAGATAGTTTTTACTAAGCCTTATAAAACCTTTACCAACAAAGAAAACTTGGAAGTGGGCGTTGATATAATCTTTTCTTTAGGAGGAGATGGAACCTTGCTTGACACCCTACCAATTATGGGAAACTCCGATATACCAGTGCTTGGAATAAATATTGGTCATCTTGGATTTCTAACCTCTGTTGGCAGAGATGGCATTTCAACCCTACTTGAGGAGTTGGAAAAAAAGAACTATAATATCGACAAAAGGAAGGTTTTAAAGGTCTGCGATAAGAACATAGGGATTAAAAATAACTATGCTTTAAACGATGTATGTCTTCGCTCGGCAAAGGCTGGAGATTTATTAGATATTTCAATATTTATAGACGATGAGTTTTTGGCAACCTATACGGCAGATGGAGTAATAATTACCACACCAACAGGTTCAACAGCCTATAATATGAGTGCAGGAGGGCCAATAATTTCTCCACAAACTCCATGTATAGGCATAACCCCAATCTGTCCACATAACCTAACATTTAGACCAATCATTATTTCCGATACCTCAAATATTAGATTAGAGCTTAAGGAGTCCAGGGAAGATATAATACTATATATAGACTCACAATGCACTACCCTAAGCACGCCTTTTGATGTAGAGATTAAGAAATCTGAATTTGAGTTTAAGTTAGTTAGGATGAATAACCAGAGTTTCTTTGACGCAATAAGGAAGAAGCTGATGTGGGGAACATATATTAGAAGAGGATAGACAATGAGTACAAAGCTAAAAAGAGGGATAAAGAAGTGGAAAAGGTTTTATCCTCAACTAAAACATAAGCACCGTTTGATAGTGATGGACTCAGAAAACTTTACTGAGAAATTCACCCTAAAACTTACGGCAGTAAATCTTTTTACCTTTGTGGGCTTAGGCATAATAGTCTTAATCCTACTTACAATTGTACTAATTGCTTTTACTCCACTTAGGGAATATATACCAGGCTACACAAATGAGAAGATGGAAAAGCAAGCATTTAGAAATGCAGAGAAGATAGATTCCCTAACAAAGGTTATCTCACAGCAGGAATTAATGCTAAATAATATAAGAATGGTTGTTTTGGGAGAAGATATTTTGGAGGTAGGTTCACAAGTAATTGACAGCACTAAGAACTATGATAATATTCAACTCCAACGTTCAAAAGCGGATTCCTTGCTTAGGCTTTCGTTTGAGGGAAACCAACTTAAGAATTAACTATTAGTTTAAACTAAAATATGGAAGAAAAAAGAGTTGCAATTATAGGTTCAACAGGTTCAATTGGTAAACAAACCTTAGATGTTATTAGACACCATAAGGATAGATTTTCTGTTGAAGTTCTAACTGCAAACACTCAGGCAGACTTACTTATAGAACAGGCATTAGAGTTTGATCCTAACTGCGTTGTGATTGCAGATAAGAGCCAGTATTTGAAAGTTAAGGAGGCACTATCTTCAACCGATATAAAGGTCTTTGCAGGCTCGGAGTCAATTGAAGATGTGGTTCAGATGGAAACTGTCGATATTGTTATGATGGCACTTGTGGGCTTTGCAGGACTTCGTCCAACCTTAAAAGCAATAGAGGCAAAGAAACCAATAGCACTTTCAAATAAAGAAACCCTTGTTGTGGCTGGTGAGATAGTAACTAAGCTTGCAGCAGAAAATAATGTTCCAATACTTCCTGTGGATTCTGAACATTCAGCAATCTTTCAGTGTTTGGCAGGAGAGTTCTACAATAAAATAGAGAAAATAATACTTACAGCATCAGGTGGACCTTTTCGAGGAAAGACAAGAGATGAGCTATCTAAGGTTACCATAAAACAAGCCCTAAATCATCCTAATTGGGTTATGGGCAAGAAAGTAACTATCGATTCAGCAACCCTTATGAATAAAGGCTTAGAGGTTATTGAAGCAAGGTGGTTATTTAATGTAGATGCAAAGAAAATAGAGGCTGTTGTTCATCCACAATCAATCGTTCACTCAATGGTTGAATTTGAAGATGGTTCGGTTAAGGCTCAATTAGGCTTAGCAGATATGAAACTGCCAATACAATATGCACTTTCTTATCCAGAGCGTTTAAAGACAGATTTTCCTAAACTAAGTATATTCGATTATCCTTCTCTTACCTTTGAAAAGCCAGACTACAAAGCTTTCAAGTGCCTATCTTTAGCATATAAGGCAATTGAAAAGGGAGGAAACATTCCAACTATTATGAATGTTGCAAATGAAATTGCGGTTGAAAGTTTCTTAAAAGGGAATATAGGCTTCTTGGAAATTGCAAATGTTATTGAAGAGGCAATGGATAAATACAATTTTATACTAAAACCAGACGTTAATAATCTTTTTGACACCGACATAGAGGTTAGAAGAGAATTAAGCTCGTTACTGTTGAAATAATAAACTAAAAAGACAAAGACTTAAAATAAACAATAAAAATAAACAATGAAAATATTAGCATTATTAGTATCATTATCGCTCTTAGTTTTTATCCATGAATTAGGACACTACCTATTTGCAAGACTTTTTAAGACAAGAGTTGATAAGTTCTACCTCTTCTTTAATCCTTATTTCTCAATCCTAAGAGCAAAGAAGGTTAAGGGGAAATGGAATTTAAGTTGGTTTTCTAAGAAATCTCCAGAGTGTTTTGAAACCGAACCAGACCATACGGAATGGGGAATAGGTTGGGTGCCTCTTGGTGGCTACTGTGCTATTTCAGGTATGATTGACGAAAACACAACATCTGCTGACCAACTTCCTGCAGAGGTTAATCCTTGGGAATACCGCTCAAAACCAGCTTGGCAAAGACTTCTTATTGTTCTTGGTGGCGTGATAATGAACTTCGTTGGTGCTCTTATTATTTTCTCAATGATGCTATTTACTTGGGGCAAGGAAACTCTTCCAATTCAAAATGCAACAATGGGTTACGACTACACAGACGTAGCTCTTAAGAATGGTTTTCAAAACGGAGATATAATCTTGGCAGTTAATGCTAAGCCTGTTTCTGAGATGCAAGATGCGGTTGAAAAACTTCTATTAGATGAGTCGCCTTCCGCAACAATTCAAAGAGGACTTGAAACAATTAAGATAGACCTTCCAAAAGACTTTTCTAAGCAAATGATTGCTGCAAATGCTAAACTATTTGCCTCTCCTCGTTTCCCTTTCGTTATTGATAATTTTGCTATTGGCTCAATTGCTGAGAAATCAGGAATGCAGTTAGGAGATAGTATTGTTGGCATAAATGGCATTGCAACTCCAACCTTTACAGATTTTGTTGTAGAGATAGCAAAACACAAATCAAAGGAAGTAAATATTGATTTTTATCGTGGCAGTTCTCCTCGAACCATTGTTCTTGCTCTTGATGCTAATGGAAAGATTGGTGCAGTTGCGAGAAGTCCTTATCTAATGTTTGCTACAAAAGAAATAAAATATGGTTTCTTTGAATCAATTCCAGCAGGTATAGCTCAAGGGACAGAGACCTTAGTTAATTATGTTAAGCAGTTTAAGTTTGTATTTTCAAAAGAAGGTGCATCTCAACTTGGAGGGTTTGGAACAATTGGTAACCTATTCCCTGCATCTTGGAGCTGGCCTATATTTTGGCAAATGACTGCTTTCCTATCAATAATACTTGCCTTTATGAACATTCTTCCAATACCAGGACTTGACGGAGGACATGTTATGTTTACTCTTTGGGAGATGGTTACAAGAAGAAAACCAGGCGACAAATTCCTTGAGAGAGCTCAAATGGTAGGTATGATACTCCTTTTTGGACTTCTTATCTATGCAAATGGGAACGATTTAGTGAGATGGATTGGTGGTAAATTTTAAATAAAACAAAATATTATGAGAGCAGTAATAGTTGGAACAGGATATGTAGGACTTGTAACAGGTACTTGTTTTGCCGAAATGGGTATTGATGTTATTTGTGTCGATATTGATAAAGATAAAATTGATAACCTTAAGAAAGGGATATCTCCAATCTATGAACCGGGCTTAGATGAGCTTATTGAAAAGAATGTATCTAAAGGTAGGTTAGGGTTTTCAACTAAGCTTTCGGATTGTATTGAAGATGCTGATGTTATTTTCTCTGCTGTGGGTACTCCTCCTGATGAAGACGGCAGTGCTGACCTCAAATATGTTTTAGATGTTGCAAGACAAATTGGTCAGAATATGAACCATTATTGTGTGGTTGTAACAAAGAGTACTGTACCTGTTGGAACTGCTCAAAAAGTTAAGAAAGCCATACAAGATGAATTAGACAAGAGAGGGAAGAAAATAGATTTTGATATAGCTTCAAACCCTGAATTCTTAAAAGAAGGTAATGCTGTTAGTGATTTTCTTTCACCAGATAGAATTGTGGTTGGGCTTGAATCTAAAAAGGCAGAAGATATAATGAACCGCCTCTATAAACCATTTACTCTTAATGGACATAATGTTATTTATATGGATGTTCCTTCGGCTGAGATGACAAAATATGCTGCAAATGCAATGCTTGCTGTCAGAATTAGCTTTATGAACGAGATGGCTAACTTATGCGAAAAGGTTGGAGCAAACGTAAATATGGTTAGAAAAGGAATAGGAAGCGACCCGAGAATTGGTAGTAAGTTCCTTTATTCTGGCATAGGTTATGGAGGAAGTTGTTTTCCAAAAGACGTTAAAGCACTATATAAGACAGGACTTGAACACGATGTTGAGCTCAAACTTGTTAAGGCTGCTGAGGAAAGAAATGATGAGCAGAAGCTTGTCCTATTCAATAAGCTAAAAACAATTTACCCAGACCTTAGTGGTAAGACAATTGCTATTTGGGGACTTTCTTTTAAGCCAGAGACCGATGATATGAGAGAGGCTCCTTCGCTTTATATCTTAAATGCATTGTCCAAACAAGGCTGCAAGATTAAGGTTTATGACCCAATTGCTATGGAGGAGACCAAGAGGAGATTAGGCAATCTTGATTTAGAATATTGTCAAGATGAATATGAGGTTGTTGAAAATGCAGATGCTCTACTACTTTTGACCGAATGGAAGGAATTTCGTTTGCCTAAGTGGGATAGGGTTGTTAAGAAAATGAATAAATTAATTCTCTTAGATGGTAGAAACATATATGACGGCAACGAAATGAGGGCTCTGGGTTTTTACTACGAAGGAATAGGAACAAAATAAGATTATGAAAACAATATTAGTTACAGGAGGAAATGGTCAGTTAGGTAGCTGTTTAAAATTAATAGCTAAAGACTATAAAGACTATCAATTAGAATTTACAGATTATCATGATTTAGATGTCACTTCACAAGATGATATTTCAAATTACTTAGATACAAAACCTTTTTCTGCTATAATTAATTGTGCAGCCTACACTGCGGTTGATAAGGCAGAAACAGATATAGAAAAGGCAAGAGAACTAAACTCCATGGCTCCTTTATATCTTGCTGTGGAGGCAGAGAAAAGAGAGATGGGACTAATCCATATCTCAACAGATTATGTTTTCAGCAACACAAAAAACACTCCAATTCATCCATCAGACACAGATACTATTCCTACTTCAATTTATGGGGTGACTAAGCTTGAGGGCGAAGAAAATATTCAAAATAGCCACTCCTCTTATGCGATAATTAGAACTGCGTGGTTATATTCTGAATTTGGCAATAACTTTGTTAAAACAATGGTTAATATAGGCTCTAAGGCAAAGAATGTAAATGTGGTTTATGACCAAGTCGGCAGTCCTACTTATGCTCTTGATTTGGCTAAGGCAATAATGGTTATGGTGGATAAACTTGAACCTTTTACCAAAGAAATACTTCATTTCACCAACGAAGGAATATGTAGCTGGTATGATTTTGCTAAGAAAGTTATGGAGATAAAGAAATATAGCTGTAAGGTTAATCCTATTGTTTCTAATCAGTTCCCTACTCCTGCACAAAGACCATCTTATAGCGTTTTAGATAAACAACCAATCAAAGATCTTCTTTCAATAACTATTCCTCACTGGGAAGATAGTTTGAAAGAGTGTATGAAAAAGCTATAAGAAAATTTAGTTTTTTTTATAGGGTTTCCTTAAACAAATAAGCTAAATAGCACAAATAACCAGTGTGCTGATATTCCTGCAAACAATCCTCCAATTGTGTGAGCAATGATTGCTTTACCTGTAAGTTTTCTGTATCCAAGTGAGTCCAGCATTGCTGTATGTGTGCTTAAGTATCCGCTCCAACACATTCCCATTGCTGTGAAAACTGCAATAGCATTTGCATCAATTAGTCCTGCTTCTTGAAACTTAGGAACCAAACCAAGTGCTGCACCAACTGCTCCAAGAGAAGTCATTGGGAAAGCAATTAGTTCAGGACTTGTAAATCCAAATAACCACTCAAATACAAAGCCAATCTTTCCTGCAAGATGAGGTAAGATAGCTATTCCTTCATAAGCACTTCCTGTGAAACCAGCTTCTGAGGGGCCAAAGGTAAGCATCATAACAAAGGTTGAGATAATAAGAACTCCAGGAATAATAGCAAGACCTAAATCAACACCAGTCTTTCCGCCATCAAGCACAGAGTTTAAAACTCTTAGGAAAATACTACCCTCTGATTTAAAACATATACTTTGTTCATCACCCTCATTATCATCACTCACGTTAAGCTCAGGATATGATTTAAGTATCATCCTTTGCATAATTCTTGTTGAAATTAAACTCCCAATAACAGCTCCAGCTAAACCAACCATCGCAGCAGAAGCAAATCCTCTACCTGCCATAAATATAATAACAACTAATCCCATTCCAAAGGCAGTGCCGAAGTTTGTTAGGGATATCAACTGGTATTTCTTAAAGTATTGGCTAAAGTTTTTGTCCTTAGCAAGTGAAATGATTGCAGGGTTGTCGGAAAGGAAGGTTAGGATTCCTCCTAAGGCTGCAACACCTGGCAAATTATAAAGAGGTTTCATCAGTGGCTTTAAACCAACTTCAATCAAACGAACTACACCAAACTCTGTTAGAAGTTTACCTAAGGCACCTGACAAAACAGTGATACCCATAATATATAGGACAGTCTCCATTAAGAGGTGGTAAGATGTTTGCATTATGGTGTTTAACATATTTGGCAGACCCATTATGTTGCCAATATAACTAAACATTCCAAAGAATATGATAAGGAAGATAACTGCCTCAATCCTTCTTTTGGTTAAAAACTTTAATGACTTAAAATCCATATTCTATTTTTTATATATAAATTATATACTAATTATCTTTCCAAAACTTTCATATTCCAAGTAAGTCCAAGATTAAATATATTGTTTCTTGGTTTGGCATTATTACTTGTCCAATATGCGTGAACCCTTACGTCTTTCTTATCCTTAATAGGGTAGTATTCAAGCCCTGCTCCCAAAAAGAAATACTTAGTACCAGGCAAAACATATCTATCATAAACAAATGCATCTCTTTTATTTTGAGCGCTATTTTCATCATAACCAGCCTTAACAAAAGCATTAAACTTTCCACAAAAACTATACTTAGCATCGCCAATAATAGAATAATCGGCAAAGAAATTCCTCTGCTCTGCTGAAGCCCTATTCATTAAGTCTAAATCAAGAGAAAAGGCTCCAAAGGTAAACTTATTACCAAGAGCAATATAATTAATGAAGTGACCCTTCTGATATTCAATCATATTCACAGAGTAAATAGTCTTAAACCAGTCCATATTACCATACCAAATCAGGTTGTAGGCATAGAGACTTGAAAATGTCTTAGTCGAGAATGGAGAGTTAGATATCTGAAAGCCAAGGTTATGATTCCCATCCTTAGAGGTAAAGTTAATCATAGCACCAAGCTCATAACAGTAAACATTATTCCAAAAATCTGACCAAAAGTACTGATCAATAGGAGCATAATCATATTCCCATCCACCAATCATAACAACTTGTTGACCTGCAGAAAGAGTGAAAGCATCATTTATCTTATAATTAAGATATGCCCAGTCAATAGGGTGGAAATTACTCTTATTATCCTTGCCTGCAATTTGAAAATTATCAACCGCATTAATTGAAAACCGCTGACGATAGCTATAGGAAAACTTATCATTAATTTCTCCATCAAGCATAATGTTAAAAAACTTTCCGTGGATACCCGATGATGCTGCAGAGTCTTTGTTTGTAGGCGAAATAGCCTCAAAATCAAATCGAGTGTTAAATTTCAATCTAACCTTTGGGTTAATGTCCTGAGACATAACAAATGTAGGTAGGGTAGATAAGACGAGCAAAAAAACAACTAAAATCTTCTTCATTTCTCTCTAAAATCTTCTTTAATAAAAGCATGC
>Ga0265294_10003484_pt1 | contig 20049 bp, 14 predicted proteins | sample MunlanPumphouse3_FD_192504 | JGI IMG/M metagenome (GOLD analysis project Ga0265294, IMG submission 192504) | Groundwater microbial communities from a municipal landfill in Southern Ontario, Canada - Pumphouse #3 | ecosystem: Environmental > Aquatic > Deep subsurface > Groundwater | place...
TGTCGGTTTTTTTGTCGTATCCCCGTTTTTCAATCCAGACGTACCTGGGAGGGATCGCATGAGTAAGACGTGGATAACAACAGCAGAATGGATGGGCTGCAGACACCCGCAGCCAGGGGCGTCTCACTACCAGAGATGTAAGGGGGTGAGTTGCCCCAATTACAGTCGCTGCCTGGCGGAGGTTCGGGCAGCAAACGCAGTAACTGCCAAAGCAGCTAGGTAGGTAGTTACGACAACGAGATTGATGTAAGGGGAGGCGGCGCGCTCGATAGCTATCCGTCTCCCTTCCCCTTTAACGATTTTAAAAAGATGGCCCAGAAAGGGCTATTTCGGTTTTTATACTTTGATTATTCTGCTATTTTTTGCTATAAAGACAATATCTCGTTGTCAGATGCAGAACATTTTACTAGAAGCAACTGGGAGGAGTGGTACTTTGACAGTGGAGAGAGTCGTCAAAGAGTGCCCAGTATCTGCAGCAGTGTGGTTCCAGCTGTATTGCGAGGATGTGTTGGAGTGTGCTGAGGGGCTGGCTTTGTCCGAGAGGGCGATCTTTGGGGCGGCTGTCCGTCCCGAGGCGGTCGAGATCTATTGTGAGTGTGTCAAGGCAGATCCGGACATGCGACACCAGATTCAGAGCTCATTCGAAGGGCTCGCAACGATCTGGAACGTCGCTCCGCCAGGCCCGATAGACACAGCCGTATAACCAAAACCACGACAACGAGATGATCTGGGGGAGGAGTGTGCAGTAGGTAGCTACCCACTTCTCCCTTCACCCTTCCACTAGAGGGTGTTTTTTGATAGAGTGTCTTAAGCGATGATTTTTTGGCCCCTTCGTCTAGTGGTTAGGACGTCAGGTTCTCATCCTGGCAACGGGGGTTCGATTCCCCCAGGGGTCACCAACACAAACACCTCCCAAAGGGCAGTTTTTGTGTTAGCTTTGAACTCGGGAAGGGAATCAAAAGGCGTAGGCCCGACGGGGCCGAGCCGGGGTCGCGAGCCGAGCCAGCCCCAAAGGGGCCACTTAGTGACAGAAATTTATCGTGACCGACTCCCCGTAAGGTCACCATTTACAAAAATAAATTTAGTGCTAGCATATTTAAATATGTTGCGAAATAAAATAGTTTTAGAAACCAAGAAACTAACCAAGATTTACCGCAAGGGTAAGCAAAACGAAGTAAAAGCTCTCGATAGGGTTAATTTTAAGCTCGAGAAGGGTGAGTTTGTAGCCTTGGTAGGGCCTTCGGGATCCGGCAAATCGACTTTTATGCATTTAGTCGGTCTTTTACAAAGGCCGACTTCGGGCAAAATTTTAATTGGCGGAAAAGACGTAACGGCTATTTCTAAAAAGTTTTATCCCAAAATAAGAGCCAGAAAAATCGGTTTTGTCTTTCAAGGATTTAATTTGATTGCTACTTTGAGCGCTTTGGAAAATGTGATGTTGGCGGGTCAATATGCCGGTTTGCCAAGCAAAGAGGCGCGAAGTAGGGCGCGGAAGATTTTGACCGATTTGGGACTTGAAGGACGTATGGGGCATCGCCCCAACGAGCTCTCCGGTGGACAAGAGCAGAGAGTGGCAATTGCCAGAGCGCTTATCAACAATCCTGAAATTATTTTGGCTGATGAGCCAACAGGTGAACTTGACAGCAAAAACTCGAACGAAATTGTCAAATTGCTTAAAGGCTTATCGCAAAAAGGGCAAACGATTTTGATCGTAACCCATAATCTGGAAGTGGCCCGAAAAGCCGATAAGATTATTAAAATGCAAGACGGGAAGATGATATGACTTATTTTTGGTTAATTAAAGAAGCTTTCGTCTCACTGTGGAGGCATAAACTGCGTTCGTTTTTTGCAATTGTAGGGATTATGGTAGGGATTGCGGCGGTGATAAGTTTGGTTTCAATTGGTAACGGGGTAAAGTCCGATGTTACCAAAACTGTCGAGGGAATCGGTACAAATCTGATCGTGATATTGTCCGGAAATATAGAAACCGAATCGGGCGGCTTCAATCAATCTCAAATGGGTAATCCGGCTAATTTCATATCGGGAGACATACTAAAACGTGAAGATGCAACAGAGATTTCTAAAATCGAAGGTGTCCAAGCGGTTTCTCCGATTGCTTTGGCAACGGGTAGTATTCGCAAGGAAGATAAGATTTCCGGTTCAACCCTAATGGGAGCCGATCCGTCAATAGAACAGGTGATGACCGGCTTTGAAATACAGTATGGTCGCTTTATAGACGATAAAGATAAAGACAAAAGAAACATTGTAGTCGGAGAAGCAATCAAGGAACAGCTCTTTGAAGATAAAGAAAACGTTGTAGGAGAGAGGGTTGTAATTGGATTCGACGAGTACGAGATTGTCGGACAGCTAAAAAAACCGCAAAGCTCGGGCGAACTTTTCTCTTCCGATTATGAGGCGATTGCGATTATTTCTATGGACGAAGCCAAAAGATTAAATGGGGGTGAAGATAAGATAATGAGAATTGCTGTATCGGCTTCTGATTCCAACAGTGTGGATGAAGTTGTGGAAAAAATTAAACAAAATATGTCAGAACGTCATGCCGATGATGAATTTTCTGTCTTGACCCAAGAGGAGTTGCTTAATATGTTTGGTGATATTATCGGGATTCTAACCACGGCTGTATCGGCTATTGCTGCTATTTCTCTGATTGTTGGTGGAATAGGTATTTCTTCGGTGATGTTTATGTCGGTTGCCGATAGAACGCGCGAGATCGGAATTCGTAAAGCGATCGGAGCGACCGGAAATTTAATTTTAACTCAATTTTTGATCGAGTCGGTAGTTTTGTCTATAGTCGGCGGGGTGTTTGGCCTAGCGGTGTCTTTAGCGGTTAATCGGGCGGTTGGGCAGTACTCGGTGATTACTCCCGAACTGACAATGTCGACTGTCGTTCTTGCTCTTGGCTTTTGTATAGGATTGGGAATACTATTCGGACTAATACCTGCTTTTCGCGCTTCTGTTAAAGATCCGGTTGAAGCTCTAAAAGAAGAATAAAAATTATCTTGCCAGAAGGCGTTAATGTTGATATTGTTAATTCGTGAAATTATCTAATTTTTTTGTAAAAACAAGAAAAGATTTTCCCAAAGGCGAAATATCTGTGTCGAGTCAGCTTTTAACTAGAGGTGGCTATATAGATAAGGTTACGGCTGGAGTTTATACCCTTTTGCCTTTTGGTCTGAAAGTTTGCAATAAAATAAGTCAAATCATACGAGAAGAGATGGAAGGTCTGGGGGCCAGCGAAGTTTTGATGCCCGGGCTTATTCCCAAGGAGAGATGGCAAAAAACCGGGCGTTGGGAGAGTTTCGACGCTTTGTTTAAATTAAAAGGTGTTGATGAAAAAGAGTATGCTCTGGGAGCTACGCACGAGGAGATAGTGGCACCTTTGGCAAAGCAATTCGCTCTTTCTTACAAAGATTTACCCTTTGGTATTTTCCAGATTCAGAACAAGTTCAGAAATGAGGTTAGGGCCAAGTCCGGGGTTTTGCGAACCAGAGAATTTATTATGAAGGATCTCTATTCTTTTCACGAGAATGAGGGTTGTCTTGATGAATATTACAAAAAAGCGCAAGAGGCGTATTGGAAGATTTTTGAGCGTTGTGGAATAAAAGACAAAACCTATCTGACTTTTGCTTCGGGCGGATCATTTGCTAAATATTCCCATGAATTTCAGACCGAAACCGAGGCAGGCGAGGATGAGGTTTTTGTTTGCAAGGATTGCAAAACAGGTTTGAATAAGGAGATTTTAGACGGAGACTTTAAATGCCCTAAATGTGGCAAGATCCAGTATGATGTAATTAAAGCGGTTGAGGTTGGTAATATTTTTAAGCTATCTGATAGATATAGCAAGCCCTTTGGTTTAAACTTTATTGACAACAAGGGTAAGAACCAAACTGTCTTGATGGGGTGTTATGGTATAGGAATCCAGCGTTTGATGGGGGCGATTGCCGAAGTAAATTATGATGAGAGGGGATTAGCTTGGCCGAAGGAGGTTGCGCCTTATCGGATTTACCTTATAGCTCTGGAGGGTAAGGAGAAGGAAGGGGAGGAGCTGTACCGAGAGTTGTCGAGCAAGGGTGTAGAAATAATTTATGATGATAGAAAAGATATATCGGCCGGGGAAAAGTTTGCCGACTGTGATCTATTGGGAATACCTTATCGTGTTATTTTAAGTGAAAAAACAGGAGACAACGTAGAGATTAAAAAACGCTCTGAAAAAGATTTAAAAATTATAAGTAAAAAAGATCTTATTGGGATAGCGGGGTCTTAAAGGTCTCTTTCTGTCCTGTAGCCGCGCTCCAAAGCATGGCTAGCGGGCTATCTGGTGTCGCTTGTCCACCGATAGCAGGACTGTCATGATCACCGCCACTTATACTGCCACTAGCCCCGGGCTTAATCAATAGTTGATCCGTATCTCCGAAGTCCCCATCTGCATAAGACACAGTTTCTCCTGCGGACATTGTTTCACTTATTGGTTTTATATTTCCGCCCCTGTCCTTGAAGGCACTTTCCATTTTTTCAATAATCGATTGCTGGGCTTGAAAATCGGCTTGGAATTCGGGTCTGCCTTTGATAAACTCAAAAACTTCTTTGGCAGTAGGTTTTCTTCCATCTAGATCATTTTGCTCTTTAAATGAATCAAAATCTGCCGGTCCAACTGTATTTTTTAATAATCCTACTACGTCTCCTCCTATATATTTTAATCTGGCATTAAAATAAGACAGCTCGTCGTCTGCCGATTCAAGGTAAAAAGCAGTCATCTCGGCAATAATCTCTTTGGCGGCTGTTATGCGTGCTTGGGGAAGTTTTCCTTCTTCTAAACTGCCTAACTGGGAAAGTTTTTCCTTGATGTAAGGCCTGAAAAATATGGCTTGATCGGGGTTTTTAATTAGGTTGTAAATTGCGGATAATTCAGAGGCTTGTTCTGCTATCTGTGCTATTTTGGCATCGTCCATTTCGGCAACTGCTTGCAGGAAGCTTAAAAATACTTCCTGATCCCAAATCGCTCCGGTCTCGGCAAAGATATGGCCCAGCTCGTGCTGAAAGTGATGGTTTGGATCATTATCATTATCCATAGATTTTTCATATAAGTAAATACTGGAAACGCCCCCTTCTACCCTAAAGAATGCTGCTAGATTGTCAGAGTTTTCGTAATCACCAACCTCCTCTCCTGCTTGCTTGGATACAGTTATCTCTCCATTTAACCTATCTAATATCACTTCGGCGCTAACTTTTCCCGAGAGGACGGTAGACAGCAAGCTCTCGCGTATGCTTTTGGTGGCGTCGGGCATGTCTTCAGGAACTTTGATAGTCCGTATTTTTTCTTCTATGCTCCAGATCTCTTGCGAGAGTTTTTGGGGATCCTCTTCAAAAGTGAATAGATTTTCTAATTTTTTAATTTTAAAATAATCTGTCAGCATTAAAACGGTTTCTGCTTTGTCGTCACTTGTTAACAGCTCTAGGAGTTTTGCTAGCTCTTTTGATTCTGATAATTGCTCTTTGTGGGTAATTTCAGTTTGTGTAGGGGTAAGATCAACCGTTAAAGCATTTACTTCTTGTCCTTGCTCCGGCACCCGTTCATTTTTTAATTGTTTCAGATCCTCTTCGCCAGCATTGTCATTACCTGTTGGTTCTTTTTCTATTTCCATCATCATATTTTTTTGGGAGCCAGGGCCGAAAGCTTACTATCGAAAGCGCTGTCTGAGGCAATTGCTCCTGACGCTACTTTTCTGATGGTGCTGTTAACTTGTCCCTCAATCTTTTTTTCTACTGCTGGCAAATTAGTTTTTGCTTCGTTTTCGCTAACCCCGCCTTTTTCTATGGTATCTATGGTTTCTAAAATATTCTTGCCGTGCTGAATTGTTTTTTCTATGTCTTGGCTACTGGCTTCTCTACCGATAGCAACTTGCGTTCCAGGATAATATTTATTGATTCCTTCTATGCTTTTCTGGGTGTCTTCGGGGGAGGTGGGACGAGCTATCTTTCCGACCGCTTCGCTAACTTCGGTTTTGATGCTACCTAGATCCTTGCCTTGATTCAAGCTCTCCGAGATTTTGCCGGCGATGGTTTTGCCAACAAGTGTTTTTTCTTGCGATACTGACGAGGCAATTTCGCCGGCGATGGAATTAGTGAGATCTCTAGAGGCAAAATTTTGCGTAAGTCGTCTTTTTGCATCATCAGAAAGAGTTTTTCCGGTTAAGTACTGGCCGATATTAGATGAATTAACATTTGCGTTTTGGGCAATAGCACCTGCTGTTTGCGCAGGCACTCCTTCTCTTTGAAGTGTTTTTGATATTTCCTGTTGAGATGCTCTGGATTGTTGTCCTAATCTCTCCAGATAGTAAAGCCCATTTTGGTTAACAGCATTTTTATCGACTTTCTTCATAGATTCCAGAATGTTTTTTCCGGAAGTCGAGCTGATTTTTACCGGATCAAGTATAATTGAATTCATAGCTGATCTTATGTCCTTGAATCCGGTAGCGAAGTCTTTCTGGTCTGTGTCTTCTACCTTGGCGATGTTTTTTGAATTAACGGCAAAAGTAGTGGCAGCTGACATTTGGTTTAAGCGACTGATAACACCGGGGGTATTGGCGCCGAATGTTTTTTGGATATCGGGGGCACTTATTATTTTGTCGTCAAACGCTTTTTTGAGGATATACAGAGGTAATTGGTCGAGAGCCCCTTTTTGACTTAAGAATTTGATGGCTTGGGGGTTAGTCAGGCTGTTGTTGTCGACTACTTCTGACAGACGCACTAATTTTCTGACGGAATCGGCCCGCAAGGCCGCTCCGGCTTCGTTTAATACTTGTCCTTTTTGATTTTTTAGCTGATTTAGGGTTTGCTCGTCTTTCCATATCTTAATATCTGAATTTTGCATTATCTCCCTTATAGTATCGGTTGGTATGTCGGTAGCCGATCTAATCATCAGATCGGGAGTTCGCTTTAAATTAGCTTGATGCGCTTCATTTACGATATCTTTTATATTGGTTATAAGAGGCTTTACTATTCGGGCGCGGGTAGGTATCCTGTCTCCCGACCCTTTGTCTGGAAGTGGCATTTTGACCGGAACGATTAATCCTTGAGATTCAGCTCCGCTCAATTTTTGATTGGGGGCTAAACCGCTAATATCCGTTTTTAGTTGCTGAGGTGGAGCCTTTATTATTTTATTTAAGCCGATAGAAGCGCCAAAATCTGTTTTTGACAGGGCTATGCCTATTTTTTTGAGATCAGATTCGATAGTGAAGGGAAATCTTACAAGGAAAAATATTGCGACAATTTTAACAGCCCATAATGTTAGGATGGCGATACTTCCTCCCGAGACGGGGATGCTGTTTAAGCCGTAAAAGATGAAGTTTACAAACGGAGCATAAAAAATGGCGATCAGTAAAAAACTCCACCATTTTCTGAAGATAAATTGGGTTTGAGGCAAGATGAGGGAGGCGAAGACGATAGGGGAAGCTATGGCTAAGATTTGGATGACGAACGGACGAAGGGCCAAGACATATTCGAACACGAATACCACGGTTGCAGGGATCAGGAGTAGTATTGAACCGACGATACCGCTTATGAAGGTTGCTCTTTCACCAGAAGTTAAAACTTTTCCTACTTCAAAGATAAGATTTACGCTGTTTTGGGGTCCTGTTGTGGCTCCGACACTTATATCTTCGATGAATTGATTGCCCAAGTAACCTCCGAAAACGTTGGAAATGGGATGTAACGCCTGCTCGGGTGAAAACATTTTCAGCTGGAGCAAAGCGTCAGCTAGAAACGACAGCAGGAAGACGATATAAATAGAAAGCCAACCGCCAATAATGGCAACAACCAGCATTGGCAGAGCTCGTTTCACGGAATAAGTGTTGATATTAATGTGCAAGATATTGGCGAAAGCTAAGAAAAATAAAAAGGCAACAGCAAGAATGGACATAATTCCGCGTGCTACTTTGAATCCGCTTAGCGTTTTGCCCGATATAATATCACTGGTTAGTTTCGTCCTTTTCGGCATCGTTAGCTTCGTATTGCACTGTCCGTCGCCCTCATCAAATTTAAAGCTGATTCCTTGCTGATAATTAGCGCTATATCCCGTCTCTTGGATTTTGCATGTTAGATCGGTCGAAAAATCAGCAATAGAGAGAGCGACTACGTTGATCAGAGAACAGAGAACTTCCCTGAATATATTATTGGGATCGCCTTTAAAAAGTTCTTCGCAAATGCTTTCGGTGGAAGCGCCGCTTCCGGTTGACTTTGTGATTTCACTTGGGCTGGCGTTCCAGTCCTTGATGATATCTTCTTCAGCATCTGCTGCCAAAGCGGGGGTGATGGTTGCAAACACCATGACCGAAAGCGCAATGATGGTTAATAATTTTTTCATAAGAAACTTACGTGAAGTCCATTATAGTTTTCAATCGGGTCAAGCGGTTTGTATGTTGTGTCGGGATACATCTGTTTTATCTTCTCCGTCAAAACAGCGCTGATTCCTTCCGTGGTTGATTTTTTAAGGTTACGTTCTGCTATTGCTTGATCGAAGGTGAGAGAGGCGGGTAGAACTTCATAGGGGTCGGAGCTGGCGCTTACCGATTTGCCTTGGGATGCTATTTCCTCTATCAGTTGGGCAGTCTTTTCCTGAACCGCCATTTTGGCCTTTTCCGGAAGTTGTTGAATCGGGAATTCTCCCGGAGAAAATTGTTCTTTGTAGGCGGTATAAACGGGGGGTTCGATTTGAGGATAATAACCGACGGCGCAAATTACTTTATCTGAATATGCCGGCATAACTAAGCTTTTCCAGTCATAGTTAAGGTTAAGATAAATAGGAAATTCGGTTAATTTAGTGTTGTTTGCGGTATCGGTGCATTTAATTTTATCAACGGCAACAATGTCAAACTCAAATGAATCATTAACTTTGGTTTTGCCGGGGACATACTCTCTGGTTCCGGTGTAGTGAATTTGGATTTGTTCGTGTAGTTTGGAGAGATTGTCTATTGTCTGCAGGGCAGGCGTGCCGATTTCGTAGTTTTTGATTTTTTCTAGGTCATCACTTGGGGCGTTGAAGACTATTTTGCCTGATCGGACAGAAGACTCTATGCTGGTTACCACCTGCTGGTTTTTGGGATCGTCTTTATCTGATGACAGCCGAGGAGCGACAATGGAAACAACGATCAGGATGATTATCAAAAGAAGGATTATTGCTAAGACGACAATAACTACTGGCCAGCCGATTATTGCGACTAGCCCTCCTCCAGCTACTGTAGCGCCTCCCCCTGCTGCCGCTCCTCCTCCTGCCGCTGCGCCTCCGGCTGCTGCCGCTCCTCCTCCTGCCGCTGCGCCTCCGGCTGTTGCTCCACCTCCAGCTACTGTAGCGCCTCCCCCTGCCACTGCTGTGCCACCAGCTCCTGCTGTGCCCGTAGCTCCTGCCGTACCTGCCCCTCCGGTTGTTGCACCACCTGTTGTTCCGGCTGCTCCTGTTGCTCCCGTTCCGCTTGCACTAGTTCCTCCTGCGCTTGGAGATGCTGTTTTTCCTGCCATATATTTATTGTAAAGAGCTTGTCCTCCGGCTTCTCCTCCCCACTCTCCGCCTTGTTCTGCTACTTCCGCTTGATTTTCATCGGCCCCTAAGGCCTCGGCTCCTCCTCTGGCGGTTGCTCCTCCGATCTGTCCCCCAACAAACCCGGCAGCACTAGCGCCTTTGCCGGCCTTGGCTACATCACTGGCAGCATCTTTGGCTTCATCGACATCTTCTATTTTGTCGGCTGTGTCGATCGCATTACCAGTCTCCTTAGCAGCTTTGGCAGAATCGTTGGCTTGATCTGTAGCTTCGGCTGTATTGCTGGCAACATCCTTTGCTTTGCCTGCTGGTGCTTCGTCTCCTGAAATGTCATTAGCGTTACCGCCATTTTTATCACCCGATCCGAATTTATCGGCCATGTAGTCATATCCTTTTCTTGCCGCTTCTCTCCCAGCATATTCTCCGGCATCACCGGACAGCTCCTGCGTGCCTTCGTTTGCTCCTAGGGCTCCTGTTGCGTCTTCGGCTATGGATCTTCCCACTCCGCCCCCTACATCTTCGGATAACCTCCTTGCTTTACTTGACTTAGACGGAGGGGTACTTTGGGCGCTATCCGAAGCGTCTGATTTCGGCTTGGCTTTACTGCCGTTACTTGACGCTGAACTATACAGATCTTTAAGATCGGATGCGGTATCTGTAAAATCCGTGCCATTGCTTCCCGTTGCTGATTGTGACTCTTGTGTTTCTTTAGGGTCCAAGGTATCGTAAACCATTTATCTTCCCATTTTCTTTAAAAATATTATTTCAGAGATGATCGGGGTTGCGATTGATACAATACTCAAATCGGGATTGGGGATATTGAAGTTAAGAGCAAAAAGTTGATTGATAAAGTCTTGCTCTTCTTTTTTAATGCCACTAAAAACCTGTCTTATGACATTTTTGTCTTTGCGCAAAACGGCCAAAACAGAAATAGCCGTTTCGTCTGATATTTGTATTTTAAATTTGTAGTTTTGCTTGTTCCAGATATCTCCAAACTGGAGTTCGAGATGGGGGAATACGGTTTCTCTAACCATATCCTGAAACATTTTCCAATTGAACTGTGCATTTTTCTTTTTATCAGTAGCAAATATCTCCGGCAAGCTTTCCGATATAAATTCCCTAAGGTCTGTTTCGTAAGCATCGCGTTGGTTTTGGAGGGCGGTTCGGTAAAATAAAATGTTTTCGTCATTGATTTTTACCTTGTTGTCGTCTAGGTCTTTGACGGTAGCTACTTCCAAGGCTCGCAAGACTCTATAAGCTTCTCCTTGCGAGGGTTTAGTGTGTCCTAGAAAAGAGCTTAAAACCTGTTCCGACTGTTGATATTGTTGTGGTGTGATAGGGGTCATTATGAATATTCTCCTAGCGATCTTTTCGTTGCTTCCTCTAAGTTTTGGGGTAAAATTTCCGAACTAGCGATTCTTCGAGCTACATCGTTAGTTCTCATTCCGCTACCAGAACTTCCTGAAATAGCCATTTCTGCGATGGCATTTTTTGTATATTGGCGCAGAAGGGTTTTCATCTCTTCGTCATCAATGCCAGATGTGTTCATATTACTTTCTATTTGTCCAACACCTGAATACCCTCCTTGATTTAGGGTGGCGTTAATATCAATGTTCATTTTTAGATCTTGTGCTCTTTGGGCAATTTGGGGAAGGACAACTTCAACATTTTCTCTTCGAAAATCATTGGAGTTTAAACTTGCTATTTGTCCTGTTTGAGTTGCCAAAGCTTGGGCTAAAGTAGCCGGATCTAAGGAAGGATTTTTTATAATGGCTCTCTCTATATCTCCTAGAAGCTTTTCAGTTTGTCTTCGCGCAAGTTCTGAATCTCTTTCGGATTGTTGACTAACTTGGCTCTTGTCTGTTCCGCTACCACCGCTAGCATACATAGCGGCTTTTCTTGCTTCTAGCTCCTTGTCTTGTATGGTTCTGCTGGTTCTTCTCATTTCAATTGCCATCTGCCTAGAGATGTTGTAGTCTCCTTCGATGACTGTTGCTATTTCTCGGTCAGTCAGACCATTAAAATAAGGATGAGCGAGATAGTCCTTTGTTCCCTTGACATCTGTACGAAATCTTTTCAGGAGACGATTCCCAGTTCTTATAACCTCTTCGTCGGTAAGGCCTGTTAAGCCTTCTGCCTCAAGTTGTTTTCTGACATTAGCATAGAATTTACCCATTGAGCCCCTACAGTAATCCACCATCTGTTCTGCAGTCGGGAGCTCTCCTAAGTCTTCTTTGACAACTCCCTGATGATATTTTGTATTGATGAGGTGTCCGCTAGCCACAGCATTTATTCTGGAATACTTACTATATTCCTTTTGAGTTGCTTTTTCTTCCGCCTCTTTGCGAGCTTGGTAGCTTTGTACTATTCCATACGGATTCCACTGCCTGATAAATTCTCTTCTTTTAGATCCCTTGTCTGTCTTTTTCCAATCTTGAACAAAGTCTCTTCCGAAATCATTGGCTCTTTCCGCTCTTCTCTCTTCCAATTCCATCTTCTCAAATTCATCAAACCGTTTATCTATCTCGGCTCGTTTTTTCACTAGATTTGCTTCTAGGTCCGCTAACCTGCTTTCCTCTGCTGTCCTATTTGGAGGAGCAATTTTTGAAGCTACCTCGATCTTTTTATCTAGGTCCGCCTCTATCTCTCTGCGTTTTACTTTCTCTTCTTCATCGCTTAGTCTTATATCTGATCCTTCGGCGTAAGACTTAGCTGATGCCGTAATGTCATTATCCGTCATATGATAGTAACCCAGCTCTTCTTGAGTTAACTGTTCTCCTTTATTGAACTTTTCCGTTACTAATTTCCTTATTTTCTTTATTTTTTCCTCCCTGCTCTTCTCTACGATCGTCTGCTCGTTTCTACCTCCCTTCATCGCCTTTGTGGCTATTATTTCACCTTGGCTTGCTTTTTTGATCTGATAAGCATCCTGTTTTTGACCAGAGTATTTAGTAGCTAATCCGACTCCTGCCCAGCCTGCCTTGCCGGCATAATTTCCCAACTTACCTATAACGGAGCTAATGTCCTTTTCAATCATAAAAGGAAAGCGAATAGCTAGAAATACTAATCCAACTTTTATCAGTAGTGGCATCCAGATACCGATGAGAGTTCCTACGAAACCACTACCTGGAATTATAAAATTATCCACAGAGGCATTTATCTTATTCCCGATGTTAAAAAGAAAATAAACTACTAATGGCATTATCATCCAAGGGATTATAATGCCTAGCCAGCGCTTAAACCACTGTTGGGTTTGCGGTAAGACGCTTAGGATTATAGCAATTGGAGATATGGCTGCTGCTATAAATATTATATAAGGTCTGAAGGCAAGGATTAAGGATATCAGAAACATCACAAAGACGCTGATTAGAGTCATGATAATACCTAACACAATCAAAGGTACAATGGTAGATAGTGTTGCAAGTAGTGTTTTAACTATACTTAAACTCATCCAGCCACCTCCGCCAAATTCTGATGTAGCTGCTGGCCACAGGTTGTGAAAACTCTTTCCGAAGCCTGTTGCAACATAAGTAAAATTCCAGTTCTGAGGTTTGAATAGAGATAGTTCGTGCAGAGAGTCAATAACGGAAGAGAAGATGGCGATTAACGGAAGAGCAACATTTGCCAAGATAAGCGCAATGATGAGCTGAGGCAATATTTTCTTTACTGAATAAGTTTCTATGTTTATATGAAGAATATTTGCGAAAGCAGCTACTAAAAGTAGCAAGAAAGCGATAATATTAACGAACCCTAAGCAGGTTTTGTAGAGGGTGCGTATCCAATCTGATCCTGGGTGAGTTCCTTTTAAGGCTTCGGTTACAACAGAGCTATGCTCTGGTATCCATCCACCAGCTGAAGCAACTGAAGGTGATAGGGTTATAATTGTTGTTATTGCTAAGGCAAATAACAACAAGAATACTAGCGATCTTCTATTAGGCATTGGCCATTCTCGTATTTACTTTTTATATTTTGGTCGTAATTAAGATTAAGACCTACCGTATTAAAGTCGCATGTCAGTCTTTCCAGCGGTTCTATAATATTAAATACAGTAAACTCTAGGAGGTTGCACAGTACTTTTTCAAACGGGTCGGACCAGCTATCTGAAATATTGGCAAAACCACACAAGTCATTGTTTTGAAGTTGCTCAATTTGTTTGGTGGTTAGGGCGGGTGGGTCAACGTTTTTTATTTCTATGAATTCTTCTCTAGTCCAATCGAAAACTCCGGAGTTGGGGTAGGGGGTTATGGTTGCCGAGGCGGTAGCAGCGGTACTGGAGGCAACCGGCGACTGCCCCGGAAGCGTAGTCGCCGGTTGCGATGTGCCTTCGGAGCTGGTGCCAGCGCCCGTATTTTGGGGCAAAGAACCGCCGGTTGTTGAAACTTCGTCGTCGGATACTATCCTTTTATCGGTCTCTTCTTGCTTTTGGCCATTTCCTCGAAAATAAAAATACGCGGCCAAACCTAAGACCACTACTAAAAACACTGCTAGGGCGATTTTCGCATTCCTACTTTGAAACAAAACCCTCCTTGCTTATCTCAATTATACCAAATTCCTGTCATACCACACGTATACCTAGAGGGTGTACGAAGTGGTAAGTCTTTATTGCTATCTATTGGTTAAAACCGGTTTTTAGGGTACAATCTGGCCATAAATGAGCTATACAAAAAAGGTTGCATACAATACTTTTGCCCAAATGGCAGGCAAGGTGGTCGGAATCGGCATTTCGCTTGCAACGATTGCTACTTTATTCCGCTATCTGGGCGTAGAGGGAGTGGGTAAATATACAACAGTTTTTGCTTTTGTTGCTTTCTTTGCCGTATTTGCCGATTTTGGAATACAGTGGACTCTTATTCGTGAACTGGCGGTTCAAAAAGACAAGAATAAAGTCTTTCGAAATATTTTTTCATTGCGCTTGTTGGTAGCTTTCTTGATTCATCTCGTATCTTTTTTGCTCGTTTGGCTGTTTAATTATCAGATCGATATTAAGTTGGGTGTTGGGGTTATTAGCCTAGCTTGGTTTTTTACAACAATGAATACTGTTTTTGTAGGAATTTTTCAAAATAACTATCGGCTGGATATTTCCGTTTCGACCGATGTTTTAGGCAGAGTGATTATTTATTTCTTAATTTTGCTGACCACGACTTATAATCTCGGTTTCACACTCGTTTTGTTTGCTTATGTCTTTGGTAATATCGTTAATTTTTTGGCCAATATGATCTTGGCAAGGCGTTATGTAAGGATGAGCTTTGGCAAAGATTTTTCGTATTGGCCGGCCCTTATAAGGCAAGCCCTTCCTATAGGTGTAGTTCTAATTTTTCACTTCATTTATTTTAAAATCGATTCCCTGATGCTCTCGTGGATGAAAACCATGGTCGATGTCGGTATTTATGGCACTTCCTATAAATTGCTTGAAGTTCTCGAAACGGTGCCGGTTATGTTTCTGGGGGCCGCCTTTCCATTGATTACCAAGTATGTTGTTGAAAAGGATATTCGACTCAAGATCGCTTTTCAAAAACAGTTCGATTTTTTGGCCTTACTGGGGTTTCCGATAGTGGTCGGAACTTTTCTGCTTGCTCAGCCTATTATAGATTTGATAGGTGGCAGGTCGGGGGAATTTTCAAGCACTGCCACCGTTTATATTTTTAGCAGACCAGCTACTTCTGTCGTTGTTCTGCAGATCTTGATTTTTGCTGTTGCTTTAAGCTTCTTTTATAACCTCTATTCTTACCTGATCGTATCTCTGGGCAAGCAAAAACATATGGTTTGGCCATCTATCGGTTTTGCTGTTGTAAATATCCTACTGAATCTGGTCTTGATTCCTCGCTGGTCGTATATCGGCTCGGCATTTGCTACTCTTGCGACCGAGGCGATAGTGCTTGCTGTTGTTGCTCGTATTGCCAGTAGATATATCAAAATTCCTCTTAACTTAACGGCATTCTTCAAAATCATTCTCTGCTCTCTGGCGATGGGGCTTGTTATCTATTACTTAAGCTCCCTAGATATCAACTTGTTTGTTAATATAATAGTGTCGGTGATTTTCTATGCGATGTTCGCATTTTTCATAAAAGCGGTGCCGACGGAATTAATAAGGAGCGTAATCAAGAGGGAAGTATGAAGGTAGCAATTGATGTCCAAACAACCCTAGGCCAGCCGACAGGATTTGGTTTTTATGTATCCAACTTGGCCTCTGGTCTTGAAAAACTGACGAGCGAGATCGATCTGGTCACGATAAAGCCGTCCTCAAATAATGACTTTTCTACCCCCCAGCGTTTAATCTGGGACCAATTTACTTTTCCGGGGATGGCTCGGAAGGAGGGAGTTGATATTATCCACCAACCATGCTTTTCGGCCCCGATCTTTTATAGGGGTCCGGTAGTGGTTACTATTCATGATATTATTAGTATTCTTTTCCCTAAAAATATTCCCTTTGCGTCAAGGATGTTTTATTCTAAATGGATGCCTCTTTCTTATAAAAAGGCGTTGCAGGTTATAACTATTTCACACTCGACAAAAAGGGATATCGTTAAAGTACTGAAAATACGGGAAGATAAAATAACAGTTATACCCCTTGCTGTTGATCCGAAATTTAGCAGTCAGGTTGGCGCTAAAAAAGTTGAAGCTGTCAAGAAAAAATATAAGTTGCCGGCTAAGTATATTTTACATATTGGTACTTTGGAACCGAGAAAGAATTTAGACTTCTTAATCGAAGTTTTTTCTGAAGTTATCAAGGATGATAATTTTAAAGATTTCAATTTGGTTATTACCGGCAAGAAGGGTTGGTATTATGAGGGGCTTTTTGAAAAAGTAAAAAAACTGAATCTTGAAAAGAGGGTTGTATTTACTGGATATTTTGAAGAAAATGACAAACCGGCTCTTTATGAAGGGGCGTCCCTTTTTGCTTTTCCGTCACTATACGAAGGCTTTGGCTTACCGCCTCTTGAAGCAATGGCTTCCGGTGTTCCGGTTGTTTCTTCCGATACTTCTTCGATGCCGGAAGTTGTAGGCGAGGCGGGCATTCTTATTCCTCCGCAAGACAAATATCTGTGGGTTAAAAGTATCAAAAGAGTTCTAGGTCAGAAGACATTGCAAGATAAAATGAAAGCTCATAATAAACGCCAAGTTGCAAAATTTTCATGGGACAAGACGGCTAAGGCGACTGTGGGGGTGTATCACAAAGCGTTGGAGGCTTATGGGAAAAAGTAAAAAAGTAATTTTTGTCTCCGAGTCTATTAGACGCGATGCACACGCTCCTCTTAAGTTTTTTGATAAATATGAAATAAGGCATTTTTATCTAAATGCTCCTTACGGTGATATGGATTCGAGCGATCTGATAGGTTCGGAGAAAGTAACTTTGAGTAATATCTTAGATAGGATAATTGCCGAACAACCCGATATTATTCAGGGTCCCGAGCCGTTTGGGTCACGTCTTGCTTTGAGGTTAAGTAATATCTGTCTTAAAGCCAAGCATATTACCGGAGCTAAATTAGTTGTACCCGTTTTGGAAAACCGTCCTATTGCAAAAAGGTTTAATCTTGCCCAAAGAGCTGTTCTTAAGTTGTTTTGCCTGGTTTATTTTAAAAGTTGTGATGCCATTGTGGCTTTAAACAGGGGAGCGGTTGCTAATGTTAAAAATTATTACAAAGGCGCCAAAATTAAGACTGGTATAGTGTGGGGAGTGTGGGGGGTTGATATGAATGTATTCAAGCCCTCTGGTAAAAAAAACAAAAGAGAGATTTTATATGTAGGAAGAATCATAGAGGATAAGGGCCTTTATTATTTATTTGAAGGGTTTGGACGAGCCTTAAAAAAGTTTCCCGATCTCAAGCTCAAAATAGCCGGATCGGGCAATTTGAAAGACGAGCTTATATCCTATGCCAATAAATACGGTTTTGAGAAAAATATTGAATTTTTAGGTATGGTTAAAAATAGAAACTTACCCGAGATTTTTTCTCGGGCCGAGCTGTGTGTTTACCCTTCAATTACGATGAAGCGTTGGGAGGAACAAGTAGGGACTGTTAATTTTCAGGCGCTGTCTTGCGGAACTCCGGTTTTAACAACTAAGAGTGGAGCTATTCCCGAATATATAAAAGAAGGACAAGGAGCCATGCTTGTTCCGGAGAGAGATTCTATCTCTATAGAAAAGGCAATTATCAGATTCTTTTCAGATAGTAAATTAAAAGCAAAACTTACAAAAACAAGCAGACCGGCTATTAGAAGATATGGTGTTAAAGAGCAAATCAAAAAAGCGCAGGAATTATTTGATGAGATTATTTGATTTTTTAGAACGATACATTGTTGCGATTAGTACTGTTTTAGCCCTTGTGCTTATTTTTGTATTTAGCAAATTTCTAAATAATTCGACTTATGCGGTGGGTTTGGTAGGTATGGTGGTAGCGGTTGCATTTCTTTTTACTGTTTTTGTCAAAAAACCGGAGAATGCTCTTTTTGTGATGGCTTTCTTTTTGCCTTTTGAGAGGATTCCTTCAGTTGATCTTGGTGGGATGAGTTTGAAAATCAATCACATTGTAGCTCTGACCGCTTTTCTTGCTTTATTGGTCAACAGTATTGCTGGTCAAAGAAAGATAAAAAGTGATCCGATTCTGGTAATGGTTTTAATTCTACTTGCCGATATTGCTTTATCGATCACGTACGCCGCCAATATTTCCAGAGCTGTTCAGGTTTTTGCCTTTATGGCTTTAATGGCACTGGTCTATTTTACTGCAAAATCATTAATTAATAGCAGGCGGGATGTCGAAATGGTCTTAAAAGGTATTATCTATGGCGCTATAGCTGTTGCCTTGTTGGGGGCATTTCAGTTTTTGGGCGATTCGATCGGACTGCCAAACTCTGTGACTTTGCTCAAAAAGGGCTACGATTCGGGCACTTTTGGTTTTGCCAGAGTTCAAGGGGCTTCGCAGGAACCTTTGTATTTTGCTAACTACATTTTCATACCTTTCCTTATTCTTATTTTTTTATTGATAGACGGCAAGCTAAAAGAAATACTGCCAAGGTGGCTCGGGATATTATTGATAGTGCTTTTGGGTGTAAATTTTATCCTTGCTATATCCCGGGGCGCATTCTTGGCAGCAGGTGCAATCGGATTGATTTTAATTGCCACTAAATATAAAAAGCTTTTGACGTTAAAGGTTATAATTCCGGCCATTAGTGTTTTGGTAGTTGTTGTAATCGGAGTTTATTTAGGTCTTTTAAGAAGCGAACCGCGTGCTCTAGACGAGTTTGTCGGGCATCTTTTGGTTAACGACCGAGTTGTTGGCGAATCCGTCTCTTCTCGTCTGGATGCGATAGACCAAGCCAAGGAACTATTCTTATCTAATCAAATGCTGGGAGTGGGTATTGGCAACTACGGGCCTTCTGTCCAACATGAATTTGACGCTGATGGAAAACCTGTTGGAGGATGGTTTATCGTTAATAATGAATATTTGGAACTGCTAGCCGAGCTTGGTCTTTTCGGGCTCCTTGCTTTTGTTGCACTAATTATTACTGTTACATACTATGCCATAAAAGCGATCAGGTCTTGTCCGGGTAATTTCGTATCCTCTAGTTTAGAGGGTAGTTTATTTGCGCTCTATGCTATCTTGTTTCAATATATGACTTTTTCGACTTTGTATATTTTTCACCTTTGGTTTTTGATAGCCTTTATTTCCGGCCAATCGGCCTATCTTCTTAACAGGAGAAACAAAGCTTATGAGAATTAAAAACTTGGTCAAATCTGCCATAGTTTTCCTGCCTTTTTTCCTGCCGTTTTTTATATTGCGTTTTTCGGTTGGCCCTATTCCAACGACTTTGCTTGAAGTGTTAATATTGCTAATTTTTTTCGTCAATCTTTGCTTTTCCAATATTAAATTTAGATGGTCATGGTTCTTGTTTTTTGCCTTAATTTTTATACTGGCCGGACTTACTTCCGCCTTGATTGATCCTAATGTTACTGCTGGCCTGGGGCTTTTTAAGGCATATTTTATAGATGGTTTTCTTGTTTATCTGATGGTTGTTAGTTTGTCCGACAGCCAAAAAGAGAGCTTTTTTGATTTCTTGATACTGTCGGGAATAGTTGCTTCTTTGGGAGCGCTGATCCTGTATTTTCAGGATGTAAGATCTCTGGATGGCAGGATAGTTGATTTTTCGCTTCTTAGTTCGAATTATTTGGCTATGTATTTGTCTCCGCTATTGGTTCTGGCAATTACAAAGATAAGAAAGGACCTTTCGCCGAAAACAATATTTTTTACTCTGGCTTCAATCTTGTTTTTGGTTGTAATCTACCTGACGAGATCAAGGGGGGTGATTATTTCAGCAGTTCCGGCCCTGATTTATCTTGCCTATCTGGCAGTTAAGCAAAAGACGCTTCTCAGAAAGATAGTATTTTTATTGCTGGCGGTGGCATTTTTTGTCGGGGGATATTTATATTTTAGGCCGGATTGGTCAGATGCCGGTCGTAAAGCAACTTCGTCAAATGTTCGCTATTACATCTGGTTAACTTC
>Ga0265294_10003485_pt1 | contig 20047 bp, 19 predicted proteins | sample MunlanPumphouse3_FD_192504 | JGI IMG/M metagenome (GOLD analysis project Ga0265294, IMG submission 192504) | Groundwater microbial communities from a municipal landfill in Southern Ontario, Canada - Pumphouse #3 | ecosystem: Environmental > Aquatic > Deep subsurface > Groundwater | place...
ATCTCCAATTGATTTGCATAAATCGTTGATGCAATCCCTAACGAAGCCAAGTAGTATTGATATTCGAAACGATGTTCAATTTGATAACCATTATTACTGAATTCATCGCCAGAAACACTTACCTGATCGCCTGGTATTACCTTCACATCTTCATCGTGATAAACCATCATTTTACGCCAACCGACCTGCAAAACAAAGAAATCCTCACTGACATCGGTTACTGTACCTTGATATTGATCACGTGAAGGGAAATCAAGAAGCATAACACGAATAAAAAGTGAACCTAAAAGCAAAGCCACAAAAAAAAGCGACGCATAAAATAAGCGACGCATTTTTGTCCATAAAAATAGCATTTCTGCGAGTAACAATCCAATAACTATGAGATGATTTATACATAACAGCATTAAGACCGCCACAATCGCTAGATGAATAAAATATCCCGCATCAGACTGTAATATCGTCTTTAATGTTTTCATATACGCTTTCCTTGATACCGGATACTAACATTATTGCTTCTATTGAGGCAAAATCGCCGTTTTCAGCACGATAATCAATTATCGCTTGCGCTAAAACGGATCCGATTCCGTACAGGGTGTCAAGTTCTGCCAAAGTTGCCGTATTAATGTCAATCAATCCCATATCCGTTGTATCTGGGTCATCAATATTCAAGGCTTCAACTTCCGTGTCTGTTAAAACAGTAATCGTCATCCCAGAAAGTACTGTCTTTGATACATCTAGATTTGCCGTTGATGCATCGAATGTAAGTCCTCCGGCAAGATTGATGACATCTTTTATTGTTGAAGTGATTCTAACATAATACAATCCCGGCTTGACAACAGCCCCTTTAATCTGAACATACCCGTAATTGATTACTGATGTCGATGTCACATCGGCCATATCCATAATTGAAGGAACATAAATGACCATCTCATCACTGATGATTTCTGCTAGGTTAACATTCATGATGGAAGCCTGGGCTGTTACCCCGCCGGCGAGACTCAAAACATCGCCAACCCGTGAACCAGCTGGCAACCAATAAATCCCCGGTTTGACAACCTGACCTTTAATATCGATACAAACCAAGTCGTCGAAGCTATACTCTTGTTCTTTTTTGGGAATAAATATAACCATCTCATCAGTGACAATGCTAGCTGCATTAATCATCGACAAATCAGCGTTTTCTAATAAGCCATCTGCCGCTTCGATTACATCTTGAATTCGCGACCCAATGACAACTCGATAAACACCAGGAGTCGTTATGGCACCTTTTATATCGACTACCAAATATCCATCGTTTGTCGATGTCATGATTTCAGTTGTCGGTGTTTCTTCTTCTGCATTTTTTTGATTGTTACTAGATACTATATTGACAACAATCAGACCAACTATCCCGCCGACCAATAAAAAAAAGCCCGAAAATCGTTTGATGAACGCCAGCATGTTTATCACCTCGTCAACATCATACGCCTGATGGGCTTTTCTACTTTAATTTTCTTTTTTCTGAAGAACAATAATCGTTCGTTCTGGCATCGACATACTTTCGAGCAATGTGAATCCGACACGAGAAGCTATATCTAAATACAAAGAAAGATCATGAGTTTCTTCATAGATATGAATATCATGATTCATATCGTCAAGTTTTAACGTTACTGTATGGATAATGCTATGTTCATTTTCGCCCTTATGACATTCCCAATGAAAATGAAATTCATCATCATCTTCGCTGTAACCATCGAGAGCGTCAATGTAATCAGCTGATAAAATATCGAAAATAAAAACGCCGTTAGCATTCAAAGCTTGATAAATGTTTGTCAATCCAAAATGGACATCCTCCAAATCCGCTAAATGATTGATAACGTCCATGGAAGCGACAACCGTATCAAAACGTTCTTCGATGGGATCAAGCATATCATAGACATATATTTTAATCGGAATGTCTCGCTCCTCGGCTCGATACTGAACAATCTGAAGCATTTCTTCCGATAAATCGGTCGCAGTCACATCGTATCCCGCCATTGCAAGTTCTAAAGACAATGTTCCGGTGCCACAACCAATGTCGAGTAACGTTCCCAAAGATGTATATTTATCCATCAATTCGAGATAATTACGGTAGACATCTTCATCAATAAAAGCATCATAAAAATTGGCTAAATAATCATATTCCATCGATAAGATCCTTCGCAAGTATTTCTTCGTGTTGAACGAACAACTTTTCCAGTTGATAATAGTCCCGTTCTTCCCGGTGCATGACACTTACAATGATGTCACCCAAATCAAAGAGAATCCACCGAGCTTCAGCCGCACCTTCAATCTTCGACATGTCATACCCGGGAAGACTATCATAAAGGTGTTTTACAGACGCCCCCACTTGTCGTTCGCTATTACCTGTGGCAAGCACCTGAAAGTCATAATGTGGTGAAAAGGATCGGAAATCAAAGATACGGATATCTGTTAACTTTAAGTCATCCAGCGCTTTGACAACCAGCTTCAGTTTTTCGTTCATTCGTTATCCTCCAGATATTTCTCGTAATATGCCTGAGTTTGCCGACTTAGTGGAACAATCTCATAACCCTTGTCACTGACATATTTTAATGATGATTTGGCTATTATAGCCACCGCTCTATCGATATTTTGACAAGCAATTTTTCGGGTTTTTTCGGAATTAAATTCCCGGGTTGGTTCCAAATAATCAGCTACATAGATGATTTTTTCGAGTAAAGACATATCCGGACGTCCTACGGAATGATTTCTAATTGCCAAAAGAATTTCCGAATCATCGATTCCAAGTTCCTCGTGAGCATAGATTTCTGCTGAAAAACCGTGATAAAGTTGTTTTGGCCATGATATCAGCATATCTTCTCCGAAATAGCGCTTAATATTTCGCTCTTGTTCCAACAAATCATCATGTTTCGTGGCATCATGCAAAAGGGCGGCAATTTTGGCTTTTTCGCAATCGACATTATAAATTTTGGCCAGTTGTTCAGCAACATCGACAACCCCAAGGGTGTGAAGTAATCGATGTGATCCATGATGAAGTTCTAACTTTTTTTTAATAATCGGAAACAATTCCGTATAATTTTTCATATTAAATGATTGCGGGACGAATAAATACCCCGACAACAAACGGCGCATGAACTCGAACATAAAAGGGTCCGCGAATTGTCACAAAACCCAAACCACAAATTACAACATCATATTTCATATTGTCACGAATTTTGAAATCATGAAAAACCCATTTAGGAACATCTTCGTCCGGACTGAAAGGTGGGGTCAATAACGAATACAGTTTCGTCGCATACAATTCGTCCGCACGTTCAGTTTTAGTCCGATGAACATTTAAAGTATTAGCAAAATACGTAACTACGTTAATCCGGTCACCCGTCTCACCATTGATGATATCTATCCGAGCTAGTCCGCCGAAAAATAAAGTTTGGCCTTCGCTTAATTGGAATACCAATGGTTTAATTTCTTTTTTCGGTACCGTTGTTTTATATGATGGTCGGGTCAGATAGTGTGTATATTGATGTTTGTTAATAACACCGGGAGTATCATAAATCATCGTTCCATCACTTAAAGGGAAGCCAATCAATCCGATTGTCGTTCCGGGATTAGATGAGACGGTAACAACATCGACAGGGGCTCCCAAGTATCGTCTTAAGATCTGATTAATGATCCGCGATTTACCTACGTTGGTCGAGCCGACAAGATAAACGTTTCTGCGGCCTTTATATTTATATATCATTTCCATTAAATCATCAAAATTGTGACCGAATTTCGCGGAAATTAAGATGCTATCCAACACTGTGAAGCCTTCGTTAGTAAGCATCATTTTTAGCCAAGACAAAATCTTTTCTTGTTTGACATTTTTAGGCAATAAATCCATTTTATTGCCAACCAAAATAACATCATGGTTGCCAGTCAATTGTTTGATTGATGACACAAATGAACCGGTAAAATCAAAAATATCGATGATTTTAACAATTAATGCGTTTTCCAAAGCGATTTTATTGATGACACTAATGTAATTCTCATTGGTCAAGCAAGTTGTAATCACATCGCTGTAATGACGTATCCGGAAACAACGTTGACAAATTAAATCTTTAGGATCTTTCTCGGAAAGGACGGTTTCGGATACGTAACCTGGGCACATCCGATCTTCATGCTGAATCTTTGCCCCACAACCTGAACAGTACAATTCATCCATCGATGTCTACCTCTTTTCCGCCAAATGCAATTTTTTAAATAATTCTGGGTGTTTTTTTTGAATTAAAAGCAATATTTTTTGCTCTAAACGACGATTAAAGCGTGTATACCATTTTTCTGTATTCCGTTTCAGCGCATCAACGATAATCGTTCGATAGCCCAATCGTTTACCGCCCCAAACATCAGTCATCAACTGATCACCAATAACACAAATTTCCGATGGGTTCTTCGTTTCTCCGAGTTTTACCGCTTTCTTGAAACCGCAAGAAAAAGGTTTTTTTGCTCGATCAACATACAAGCATTGCACTTCATTTGCAAAACCTTTAACACGGAGTCCATGATTGTTGGAAATGATGACAATCCCAAGCCCCTTGCTCTTGACCGATGCAAAAAGGGCCAACATTTCTAAAGAGGCATGCGATTCGTCATAAGGAATAATGGTGTTGTCCAAATCCATTAGTATCGTTTTGATCCCGGAAGTAGCCAACTGAGCGTAATTGATGTCATAAATGGTTTTTTGGTAGTCGTCCGGTATGAAAAGCGTTTCTCTTACCAATAGTTCAATCATAACACAACCTCCGGATGATACCTATTATTATACATAACTTCCAGTTGATTGTCCAATTTTTTTATTGCCAAAGACAGTTCATGGTAAAACAAAAACCAGGAACTAGTCCCGGTTATGGCTTGTCACAGTAAACCATCACTTTCCCGCACGAAAAGAATCCCCATCAAATCATCGCAAACGAATCAAACACTTTTCTCCAGAACCAATCAAATCAGTTCGATTAGCTTTTGTTAAAGCTTCCAAGACTAAAGCATAATTTTTAGGATCACGATATTGAATCAATGCCCTTTGCATTGCCTTTTCATGTTGACTCTTGGGAATATAAACCGGTTTCATTGTTCGTGGATCAACTCCCGTATGATACATGGTTGTCGATAGTGTTGCCGGCGTTGGGTAAAAATCCTGAACTTGTTCCGGATTATACCCGATGTCACGAATATATTCCGCAAGGATAATGGCATCTTTTAAGGTTGATCCCGGATGCGAGCTCATCAAATATGGAACAAGGTATTGTTCTTTATGTAAATCAGAATTCAATTGAAAAAACCTTTCAACGAAGCGATCATATAGTGCTTTTCGTGGTTTTCCCATTAGATCAAGTACTTCATCAGATACATGTTCAGGAGCGACTTTCAGTTGTCCAGAAACATGATACTGCACTAATTCCCGCAAGAAATCACCGTTTTTGTCATACATGACGTAATCATATCGGACGCCACTTCTTACAAATACTTTTTTTATTCCATCTAATTCCCGTAGTGTTCGCAAAATATCAAGATATTCGGTATGATCGATTTTCAAATTTTTACAAGGTGTCGGGTGCAGACACTGTTTATTGGTGCAAACTCCATAATCAAGTTGTTTATCACAAGAAGGGTTATAAAAATTGGCAGTCGGTCCACCAACATCATGGATATAGCCTTTAAATTCTGAATCAGCGATAATCTGTTTTGCCTCTTTAATTACCGAATCTTTACTCCGAGATTGAATTACTCGTCCTTGATGCATCGTCAATGCACAAAACGAACACGCCCCATAACACCCTCGATTGATCGTGATTGAATGTCGAATCTCATCCATTGCTGCGATATGTCCTATGCTTTCTAACATCGGATGCGGAGCCCGCATAAACGGCAGGTCATATACTTGATCCATCTCGTCTCGAGTCAATGGCTCTCTAGGTGAATTTTGGATAACATACTCCGATTGATAAGGTTCGCATAAAGGCTTACCGACAATCGAATCTGTATTGTTATATTGCATCATAAATGACTCAGCATAAGCTTTTTTATCATTCCGTATAATTTCATAAGCCGGAAGTTTTATAGCATCTTTGGGAATTTGTAAACTGTCATTTGTTTTCCAAACCGTCCCTTTGATAAATATTAAATCTTGAATTTTTAACCCCGAAGCTAAATAATCGGCAATTTCGATGATGGTCTTCTCACCCATACCATATACAAGCAGGTCGGCTTGAGAATCGATTATAATGCTTTTTTTTACCAAATCGTCCCAATAGTCATAATGCGAAAGCCTTCGTAGTGATGCCTCGATTCCACCGATAATAATCGTCGCGTTTGGGTCGGTTTTTCTAATTTCGGTACAATATTTGATTATCGCCCGATCAGGACGTTTTCCGACAATTCCTCCGGGAGTATAACTATCCGTTTTACGCCGTCTTTTCCCAACGGTATAATGATTAACCATTGAATCAATGTTCCCACTGTTCACAAGCCATCCAAGGCGGGGAAAACCAAACTCTAACCAAACCTTCGGGTTGAGAACGTCTGGTTGTGACAATATGCAAACGGTATATCCGAAACGCTCTAACATTCTTGCAATAATCGCCGTGCCAAATGAAGGGTGATCACAATAAGCATCACCAGTGACAAAAACAAAATCCGGCTTAATAATGTTTGCTTGAAGCATTTCATGATGATTAATTGGTAAAAATGGCATATTTCACACCTCGATGGTTTTGACCATCCGATTGAGACACCGATGGATATGTCGGTAATCAGGAATTAATGCAAGCAATACCGAATAAAAAGCCTGGCCATGATTGGCAACTTGTAAGTGAACCAGCTCATGAATTAGAATTGTTTCCAAGTATAACGGATCAAATCGTCCAAGAAGACTGTTAATCTTGATAACTCGTTTTTGCGGTAGACAACTGCCAAATCGACTTTTCATTTTTTGACTTTTTATAATTATTTCTTGCCCATTAATGAGTTTGGCCAAACGCTCGGTTTGGGTATCAATAATAGTTTGGCTGGCATCAATGATTTGTTTCATATAGTATTTTTCCAGAGCATTTTTCTCTTTTTGTTCATTGGAATATTGGGGCAACATCAAGACTTCGTCAATTAAAGCGACTCCACCATGCCAATTGACGCTTCTTTGACGTGAGTAAATCTTCCCAAAAATCAGAACTTCATCGGGATTTATCGCTTTTTTTTGATCGATGAGAATAAACTCCGTCAAAATTCGTTTTTGATTTCGACGGATCAACGATTCAATGACCGACAATTCCACCTTACGATTCGCCGTAATTAACAAATGGCCTTCCGGTTTAACACGTAAATAAACATGCTTAATCGCTTTGCGAATGATTATATAAGGAACAATGCGACCGGGAAGAGTTATTTGTTCCATTGACATTCCTCGACGAAGTAAATCACAAAATCAGTTGTTTTTTTCGCAATCGTTACCGATATCTCATTATAATCGACAATTTGATTTGTAGAATCAATAACATCTGAGATTCCTCGGATAATGATAAACGGAGTTTTAAAATGATAACAAGTTAGTGCAACCGCCATTCCTTCCATCTCACAAGCAATCACTGAATTGATATTTTCCATAATCGGTAATAAACCAGTTTTTGAAGTCATAAACTGATCCCCTGAAACTAAAGTTCCGATTCGGTATTTAATTTTCAGTTTGGTCAATATTTCTTTGGCATATTTGACAAAGAGTGGTTCAGAAGGAACCAAAAACGGTTCGCCTTCTATTTGCCCAAATCGCAATTCTGGATTAATAGCCCGGATATCAACATCGGAATAAGCCACATTCGATGCAATGACGATATCCCCGATTTCAGAGGGCATAATTCCTCCCGCCAATCCAGTATTGATGACTAGAGTAACCGGATATCGATTCAAAAGTATCGCGACAGTGATGGCCGCATTGACTTTGCCAATTCCGGATTTGGCAATGACAATATCCACGCCCAAATGTGTTCCTATATAAATGTGCTTATCTGCAACAACTTCAGTTTTTACGATGGTTACTTGATGTAACAAAGAATCCAGTTCTTTGTCCATAGCTGCGATGATTGCAATCATAAAATTCCTCCTAAACAAAAAGGAGAAAATCGGTAAATTTTCTCTTTTTAATTTAAAAATTATTTAATATCAAGAATTTCGATTTTAATTTCCGTTCCGGTTTCCGCTTTATACGTTACTTTAGCACCTTTTCGCAAACCGATAATTGCTTTTCCAATCGGTGATTCATTGGAAACTTTACCCGCAATCGGATTAGCTTCCAAATGACCAACAACGGTGTATTCTTTAATACTGTTTGAAGCCAAAAATTTAATTGAAATTGTTTTTCCGATGGAAACGATTTTTGAATTCGTTTCTTTAATAATCTCAGCATGCTTCAAAATGTTCTCGATCTCTTTGATTCGGGCTTCGATTCGGGCTTGTTCATCGCGAGCAGCATCATAATCAGCGTTTTCCGACAAATCGCCTTGGGCACGAGCATCCCGTAAAGACTCAAGATTCTTTTTGCGGTCGACATCTTTAAGTTGATCTAATTCTTCTTTCATTTTTTCAAAACCAACCTCAGTCAGTTTATATGTGTTTTCCATAGTAATCACTCCTTATAGAATGTAAATTATTATAACATATGTTACTTATTTAAGATAGACAATATTTTGGCATTTATGATATCAACCGCCACATCATGACTATAATCATTAGGAATGATGATGTCTGCATAACGTTTCGTTGGTTTAACAAAGGCAAAATACATCGGTTTCACGGTTGTCAAATACTGACTAATCACCTGATCAATGGTTCTTCCGCGTTCGTTAATATCACGCTTCATCCGGCGGATGAAGCGAAGATCATCATCGGCTTCCACAAATATTTTGATATCAGCCAAGTCTCGGATTCGTGCATCTTCTAAAACAAGAATGCCTTCAAGAATAATGATTTTTGCAGATTTAACGATTTCTATTTCTGGTGCCCGAGTCAAATTCACAAAATCATAGGTTGGCTTTTCTATTTGTTCATGGTTTAGAAGTAGCATCAAATGTTTAAAAAACAAATCATTGTCGAGCGCAAACGGATGATCATAATTGACTTTCCGCCGTTCCTCAATCGTCATCTCGCTTTGATCTTTATAATAATCATCGTGTTTAATGACAACGATATCATAATGGGGCAGGTTTTTGGTGATTTTATTTACAACCGTCGTTTTACCAGAAGATGACCCTCCGGCAACAGCAATTACTAAAGGTTTTTCCATTTATGACACCTTCCTTAAAATATCATATAACTTAACGGGTTGATGGCATCGCATTTTGACAATCTGCATCGCATGGTTAGCAATGATTATCGGGTTACCGTCAATATCTTGTAAATCTTTGATAGTTAAACGTTCATTTCTACCATCGGGAGTAAACAATTCGACGGTATCACCGTTTTGAAAAACATTTCTTTGACTAATTGTCGCGATTTCCGTCTTTGGATCATATTCAAGTATAACCCCAACAAAGTTTTGCGATGGTTCAACCGTCCCTCTTTGATATAATTGTTGCTCTGAAACCGGTAAATCAATCAGAAATCCCGATGATGTTTTCCGATTTTCCGCCATAGCAATGGCAGTCTCATATTCATTCCAGGATCGCAAGTGATGAGATATCGTGTCATCAATTACCTGACGATAAGCATTTACCACCGTTGCGATATAGTGAAGGGATTTCATTCGGCCTTCGATTTTCAAAGAAGAAACCCTCGCTGCAATCAAATCTGGGATTATCCTTACTGTTTGCAAATCCTTTGAGGCCATCTGAAAATCAGCATTATTGCTAATAAGTTCCCCGTTTCGAAACAAATCGTAATTCCAGCGGCAGCTGTGAGCGCACCCCCCACGATTGGCATCGCGATCGGCCAAGTCGTTACTTAATGTGCACCTGCCCGAATATGAAGAACACATCCCACCATGAATGAAGACTTCTAATTCGACTTTTGTAGCTTTTTTAATGGCATTAATTTCATCAAGCGTCACTTCTCGAGCCAAAACAACGCGTTTAACACCCATTTTTCCCCAGAAATTGACTAGGGCACTTGATGCAACTGACTGTTGAGTCGACAAATGAAATGCGAGCTCCGGATGATTAATGGCTTGGTCAATCACATATGGTGATGAAGCAATCACCGCATCAACTCCGATCTTTTCCAAATCGGAAAGGTATTCGTCCAACCCACATAAATCTTCGTTATGAACAACAATATTAACGGTCACATATACTTTTTTCCCAAGCGCATGAGCAAACACAACTCCGGCTTCAATTTCCTGTAAAGTGAAATTAGAAGCTCGGTATCGCAGCGAAAATTTAGTTCCTCCAATATACACCGCATCTGCCCCATATAATAAAGCTACTTTCAGACGTTCTAAATCACCAGCAGGAGCCAAAAGTTCCGGTCTCATATGTGATCACGTCCTTCGCATTTTTGGTCTCGATGGTAATAAAACCCACTGTCATAACTATTACCATAGCGGCTTATGAATGCACGTATTTTGGTTTCATCGCCATATGCCTCGATTGAAGCATAATACTCAGCATCATCGATAAATATCCTTTCAATAAAAAAGTCGGACAAATAAGGTTTTAATACTTTGATTTCGTTAAATGATTGTAATTTATACGACCGAAAAATGTGTGTTCCAAAACGATCTTCAAAGATCGGGTACATCGCATCCGGACGTTTGTTTTCTACCAATCGGAAAGTATCATCTGAGCGGAAGAAAAGCATCTTTTTTCCACAGTAATCGAAATAACTCTTCAATAACGGCCGTTTTGAATAAAACAAAAATGTGTAACCATGACCGACAATAGAAATTTCGATTCCTTGATAATTTTCCCCGATAGCTATCTGTTCGCTTAATGTAATATCTTTGGATAAAGTGATACCTTTGATCTGCAGCTTTCGGAAAAACCAAGGATCATAAGAATTAGTATTCATTGTCCCTGGCTGATAGATAATTTTTGAGACCAACCCGTGATGGTCGGCCAAAGCGACGACCGACAGATCAAAACATACTATGCAATCAATATCCGTTGAGGCTAAGAACGATAAAAACGCATCAAGAACGAGAAGATCTGGTTCGTGAATTATTGTATTTAAATTTACGTAAACTAGTTTGCCCATTTGATGAGCCTTACCGATTATCGTTACGATTTCTTGATCAGAAAAACATTTCATTGCTTTTGCTGTAAGACAATCAGAATTGACTAAAAAGACATCCGCACCCAGTGAGGACATCTTATCCATTTCCTCCATTGAATGCAGTGTCACAACGATACGCATTCGTTTTCTCCCCTTTTTGTCCTATTTCTTGTAGCAAACACCAATCCCGTCACCGAGATTATATATATATGAATCATAATGATCGTTATTCAGTATCCATTCATTGAACTGTTGAATCTTATGAATCATTTGTCTCCGATCGCGGCTAATGATTGTTTCTGGATTCTCGACAAATCCATGAAAAAGCAAATTATCAATGATGATGATGCCGCCTTTTGGCACTAAACTCGCAAACTTTTGAAATAGAGGCAAGTTTTGTCCTTTGGCAGCATCAATGAACAATAAATCAAATGTTCCCAAGTCAGAAATATCGATCGACAAAGCATCAGCAAGGATAAGTTTGATTTTATCAGCTAGATGCGCTGAATCAACATTATTTCTAGCCTTTTCGAACATCGTTAGATTCCGTTCAATGGAAACAACAGTAACATCAGTCGTCATTGCCATAGCAATCGCACTGTATCCAATTGCGGTTCCAATTTCTAAAACCGTCTTAACTTTTCCCATCAAAATAATTTGCCGTAAAAAAGCAATTCCGTCCGGCTTCATGATGGGGATTTTGTTGGCAATAGCCTCATCTTCAAGCTGAGATAAAATACTATGTTCAAATTGATTCATGTTATCACCAATTAAAAAGGAAAAGAGTAATATTAATACTCTTTATACTTTTATTCTTATTCGTCATCACCATCATCATCGGTTTCCGACTCTTGTTCATCATCCTCGTCGTCTTCATCCTCTTCATCTTCTTCATCAGATTCGTCTTGTTCTTCTAAAAAGCTTTCCAAGACTTCTTCAATCTGATTCCATTCTTCGTCAGTCTCGACGGCAGACAATTTGCCTTCATCACCATCAGCGGGGTTAAAACTAGCGGCATAATACTCTTTAGATTTATCACCAATGATTTGATAAACGACGTATGATTTTTTAAACTCTTCTGATTCAAAAGTCATAATAATCTCGCATTTTATTTCTTTTCCATTTTCGTCAGTTACAATTAAATAATCGGTTTCTTTTTCCATTTTTCCCTACTTTCTGCTATCAAGATAGCTTTGCAAAATGACGGTAGCCGCCAGTCTGTCAACAATTTCTTTGCGTTTCTTGCGAGAGACATCAGCGGAAATCATAACCCTGTTAACCATCCGTGAAGTCAAGCGTTCATCCCATAAAAAAACAGGAATCGTAATTCGCTCCAATAAAGCGCTGCGAAAATCTTCAGATACATGTCCTTGAGAGCCAATTGATCCATCCATATTTTTCGGATATCCAATAACGATGGCATCCACTTTATTATTATCGATAAAATGGGTTATATAGTCAAGAGGCAACGAAAATTTATTCTCTGGAAATTGGTATGTTTCCACTCCGCAAGCCAAGATTGCCGAAGGATCCGATAACGCAATTCCCAAAGTCTTAGAACCAAGGTCTAACCCAAGAATTCTCATATGACGTTCCTTTTGACCATTGCTAATGCATCATTAACCTTAGAAAGATCTTTTCCGCCTGCTTGAGCAAAATCCGGTCTGCCACCACCATTACCGCCGCACATTTGAGCGGCTTCCTTGACGAGTTTTCCGCAGTTTATGGTCGCATCACCGCATTTTGCCGTGAATGTGACTTTTTCATCTTTCACCGTAGCAATAAAGATTAGTCCTTGATTAGTCCTTACATACAGATTGTCGGCTAATTGTTTAGCAGTACTCGAATCAAGATTATCGATTCGTTCGATAAACCGGTTATCCTTGATGAGGGAGTAATATTGGTCCATTGCTTCAAGCGCTTTTTCTTCTTTACGAAGAGTTACTTCTTTTTCCAAATCGCGAACCGCTTTTTGTAAATTCGTAAATTCATGATGCTTATCAATCACATCTTGATAAGACCCGATAACTGACTCTTTAATCGGAAAAGCAAAAGTTACATCGACCCCTTCGGTTTTTGCTTCCTTGACTATGATATCTGCTTTATGCAGTAAGTTGGTAATTTCCTGGTTGATGCCGGTCAATGACGATACAATTTTTGGAACGTTGATGTTCGTTAACGCCTCAATTCGATAAATGCCCGAGCCAATTGAAGATATGCTCTTGATAGCAAAGCTACCAATGTCTTTTAAGTTGCGGACATGAGTACCACCACATAAGTCAAGGGTGTATTTCAAATCAACTGTTCTGACAAAGTCACCATATTTTTCTCCAAACTCCGCTACCGCTCCAAGGCTAACCGCCTCATCAACTGGTAATATTGTGGTGGTCGTTACATACGAATCACGAATCATCTCGTTAACCATCGTTTCTAGTTTCAAGATTTGCTCATCGGTGATTGGAGCGAAATGATTAAAGTCAAATCTGAGCATCTCGCTAGTAACCTGACTACCCTGTTGCGAAACATGATTGCCAAGCAAATCGCGTAAGGCTTTAAACAGTAAATGGGTGGCGGAATGATTATATGTTGTCAAATCGCGCCTTTGCGAGAAGACTTGCGCAAAGACTTGCGCGCCTTCCACTACTTTTCCATTTAAAACATGGTAACGGTGTATAAATTGACCGTTAGGCAGTTTCGAGACATCAGTTACCTCGACACTGAACCGATCATTATAAATCATGCCGACATCAGCAACTTGACCTCCAGAAGTAGCGTAAAATGGTGTTTTTTCTAAAACTAGCCCTTCAGAAAACACTTTAATAATTTTCGTTTGGTTTGTCAACGTATCATAACCGACAAATTCTGAAGGCTCGGTAAATAATAAGTATTCTTCGTTTTGTGATTTCATCGATTGGACATCTTTTCGAGCATTTCTGGCTCGATCTTTTTGCTTTTCCATCTCTATCAAAAAAGCGTTAGTATCAACGGATAACCCTAATTCTTCCGCATACTCGATTGTGAGTTCAATCGGAAACCCAAATGTATCATAAAGCAGAAAAGCATCAGCTCCGGATATAACATGATTGATACTATCTTGGGCAATAATTTGAAATTTTTTCTCTCCGGCAACGAGTGTCTCTAAGAATTTGGTTTCCTCAGCGCTAATAATCTTTTTAATAATTGGCGTTTGTTCGACTACATTTGGATAGTATCCATGCATAATCTTGCCCACAACCTCGACAAGTTCGCTCATAAATGGACGATTGATTCCCAATTGTCGACCGTATTTGACGGCTCGGCGCAGCAAACGTCTCAAAACATAACCGCGTCCTTCATTGGATAATAAAGCTCCATCCGCAATGGCAAAAGTCACCGTTCGGATATGATCGGCGATAACCTTAAAAGCCATTTGACCTTCGTACTTCACACCAGAAATCGCGGATATCTTATCCATAATTGGAATAAATAAATCCGTATCGTAATTGGTTTTAACTTCTTGAATAACGGTAGCAATCCGTTCGAGACCGCAGCCGGTATCAATATTTTTCTTAGGTAATTCGGGATAATCGCTGCGCAATAATCCCGGTTTTGCATTGAATTGGGATAAAACAATGTTCCAAATCTCAATGTAGCGTTCATTTTCAATATCATCGCGAATCGCTTCCGGGCCGATTGATCCGTATTTTTCACCGCGATCAAAGAAAATCTCGGTGCAGGGTCCGCAAGGACCTTCCCCAATTTCCCAAAAATTTGCGTCTTTTGTAGGTATTACATGGGAAGGATCAATCCCACAAGCTATCCATTGATCAGCTGATTCTTGATCGTCAAAATAAACCGTCATGTAAAGACGGTTCTTATCAAAACCGAACCAACGCGGGTCAGTTAAAAGTTCAAATCCCCACATGATGGCTTCTTTACGAAAATAATCACCAATGGAAAAATTGCCAAGCATCTCAAAAAACGTATGATGACGGGCTGTTTTTCCGACATTTTCAATATCGTTGGTCCGAATGCATTTCTGAGCATTGACAATTCGCGGATTCTTTGGAACAATCGAACCGTCAAAATACTTTTTTAATGCTGCTACACCAGCATTCATCCAAAGCAGTGTCGGATCATCGTTGGGTACTAAAGACGCGCCCTGTTCAACACTATGGCCTTTGCTTTGAAAAAAATCAAGCCACATTTGTCTGATTTGATTCCCCGTTAAATATTTCATCGTAATAACCTCCTAAAAAATAGAAAATCGTCCCTTGATTGAAAGGACGATTGATCGCGGTACCACCTTTGTTCTAGATATCTAGCACTTAAAAACCCTTAACGCGGATCAACGGATGGGATTGGCATCTCTTGAAAGGAGCTTCAAAGTACCTATGGGTCCGTTTTCACCGCGTGGGACTCTCTATACCATATAGTTGCTTCTACTTATCTTTCGCTTCGATTTATGGTAATTATACACTATCTCAACTGGCTTTGCAATTGATTTTCACTTAGTTAATCGAATTTACATAAAATCTTCAATTGTCAAAAAATCTGTTTTTTCCTCAGTAGCCGGATTGAGCAAAAACGTTTTTAACATTGTTTTTCTGGGCATCTCCATACCCAAAATGCCATGCTTCAAAGCTTGATACTCGCCAATCAGATAAAGTTTATCTTTAGCCCGAGTTACCGCCGTGTATAACAACTTCCTTTTTAAAAGAATTGATTGGCTTTTCACCAAAGGCAAAATCACGATTTTATACTCGCTTCCTTGGGCTTTATGAACACTTATGGCATAAGCTAAAGTGAGATTATCAAAATCCTTGATGTTGTACTTAACAACGTTACCGGAAAAGTCGACGAGCATTTCTTTATCATCCAAAATTTCCGAAACAAACCCGATATCGCCGTTCATGATTCCGTCTTCTGGCTGATTAACTAGTTGAAGAACTTTGTCTTTCAAATAAAACGACTTGCCTTCGTAGCCAATTTGAATTGCGTTATTTTGAATGTTGAAAGTTGCTTGAATCAAGGAATTTATGTGATCAATTCCCGAAATCCCTTTATACATCGGTATTAAAATCTGGACATCTTCCCAAAGATTATACCCCGCTTCGATGGCTTCATTAATAACTTTGACAATAATACTGGGAACCACTGTCTCGTAAGCGCGAATATACGAACGATCGGGATGTTGATTTAAAACGTTTTCCGATAAATTTTGGTTCAAGATATCGTAAGCCAAGCGAATAATTGAAGAATCTGCTGCTTGTCTGTGGATTTTTTTTAATCGAACGATGGAAAATAATTCACATCCCAACAAATCCGCAAGAACTTGTCCCGGTCCAACGGATGGCAATTGATTTTCATCACCAACGATGATAATTTTGGTGTTTGATTTTAGCGCAGAAAAAAGCTGTTTGGCAAGGACGACATCCATCATTGAGGCTTCATCAATAATCAATAATTTAATATCTAGAAGATTATGTTCGTCGAAAGTATAGTGACCTTCAAAGTCATAACCCAGCAAGCGATGAATTGTCGTTGCATCAAGCCCAGAGGCTTCGGACAAGCGTTTAGCGGCTTTTCCGGTGGGGGCAGCGAGGCGTATTTTGGTGATAATATCCCGGTTACCAGCATGCATTTGTTGATAGACGGCGCAAATTCCCTTAATAATTGTTGTTTTACCGGTTCCTGGTCCCCCGGTGATGATTGATAGTGGGTGATGCAACGCCATTATAATTGCATCTCTTTGATTGTCGGTATATTCAATACCATTGATTTTTTCAAAATCGTCGATGTATTGATTGATGAGAACAAAATCGAATTCATCGACGGAAGCATTGCGGTACTTAAGAGTCATCTTGGCGATTGTCATTTCGGCATGATATAAATATGCTAAACTAATAAAACCGTCGTACTCGACAATTTTGCCATCGTCAATCAAATGTTTGATTGTATTTTCGATTGCTTCAATTTCAACAAAAGTATCATCATTAATTTTCAAAAAAGTTGATGCAAATTCCATAATTTTGCCTGACTCTAAAACTGTATCTCCATATCGAGACACATACTCGCCCAAAAGATAGAGAATGACTGCTCGAATTCGCAAGGGATCATCAAATGCAAACCCAATTTTTAAACCGATTTCATCAGCTCGTTTAAACCCAACGCCTTCGACTTCATCCATCAGTAGATAAGGATTCTGCTTGATTGTATCAATCGCTTTATACCCATATTTGGAATAAATCCGCATCGCCATTTTCGGTGATATTTGAAATCCGTATAGCCACACTAATGTCGATTCAACTTGTCGATTTATACGTAGTTGTTCAGGGATCATTGCTTTGACTTCGCTCGATAATCTCGGTACTTTATTCAATACACCCGGATTATTGACAATTTGATCAATGGCATCTAGCCCAATTGTATCAACGATGCGCGTGGCGGTCTTCGGACCGATGCCTTTAAACAAATCGCTGGAAAGATAGTCAATAACTCCTTCACGAGTATTATCAATTTGACGTTCATATCGGGTGGCATTATATTGAACACCATATTTAGGATGGCTTTTAACGGTTCCAAAAAACTTGTATTTACATCCACTTTCTAATTTAGGAAAAAACCCACAGATAACAATCGTGGGTTCAAAAAAAAGTAATGATGGTTCGTTCGTATCGGTGATTTCCACCTTCAAGACCGAATAACTGTTTTCTTCATTGAAAAAGAGACTCTGCCTGATGGTTCCTTCCACATAATTCATCGGAAAAATCCTTTCTGGTAAAGACTGTTTACCGGCTCATAAATTTTTCGAGATCGGCTATTTCCTTGATGATATTGTGTGACAGATTGCGTGAACCGGTTTCTGTAACAAGAACGTTATCTTCAATTCGGATACCGATGTGTTCTTTTGCTATATATAAACCCGGTTCAATTGTTAGTACGATTCCTGGTTTCAACGGTTCAAGATATGTTCCCACATCATGAACATCAAGGCCTAGGTAGTGACTTACTGAGTGATAATAGACATTATCAATTTCAGCTTCGTTTTCGATGATGCCAATCCTTTTTGCGCCTTCAGCCAGTAGTTTTTTAGCATACGCATTTAAATCATCCATCATGATACCCGGCTTTACGAAAGCGATGCATTTTTTATTCACGTCGAGAACCAATGAATATATTGCTTTTTGTCGATCAGAAAATTTTCCCAAAATCGGAAAGGTCCGAGTGATATCTGAAGCATACGGTCCAGACAGGCATCCAAGATCCATCAAAACCAAATTGTCATCACTAATAATGCAGTTGTTTTCTTCGTAATGCAGGGTCGTGGCATTGCCACCGGAAGCCGCAATCGTATGGAAGGAAACGCCATTGCTTCCAGCTGATTTTGAAGCGTATTCAAATAAGGCATCTAATTCTCGCTCATTTTTGCCAGGAACGGCTTGTTTCCATACCGCTTCTAAACCCACTTGCGTGAACTTGATTGCTTTTTCAATTTCTGTAATCTCATCGTCCGCTTTTATCATCCGTTGTTGGTCAAGGATTTGATTGGCGTTTTGAACACAAATTTCGGGGTAATTAGCCAAAACAAAATCCAATTTTTGTAAACTAATCGGTTTAATTTTAACTTGATGACGATATAAATCCAAATATAAATTTTGCGGAACTTTAACTAAGTTTTTCCGTGAATCCGATAAAATCGCATTAGCGATAAATGCTTCAAAGCGATCAAGGAAAAAAATCGTTTTGACATCAAATCCCGAAATGACAGCGGCTTCTTCTTTGGAATAACGATGACCAAGCCATTTTTCTGAATAATCAGTTGCTTCTTCAATAAACAGAAATTCAAGGATTGATGCTTTGCTTTTCACTAACACAAGGATATAATTCGGGCGAGATAACCCGGTTAAATAAAAAAAATTACGATTGGCTTCATATGGAAAATACTGATCTGCGCTTTTATGCAAAGCTTCTCCGGAAAAAAATACAGCGAATGAACGATCTTCCATCTGCTCGGCAAATACTCTTCGATTTTTAATAAAAAGTTCTTTATTCATAAGGACCACCTCATTATAAATGTATTATATCATATCCATATTTTATGGGTTAAAAAAAAGCACAATTTCTGTGCTTTTATGGCTCAAAATCCAAATGAATCGAACCGTTGGAAGTATTAAGGATGATTCGATGAGCATTAGAACTATTGTATAACCCCGCTGCAAGTATGTTTCCATCAACGTAAATGGTTCCATTGGAAGTGGCCAAATTGGTCGCATAATCGGAAAATTCACCCGCCATTTCCACATCGATAGATCCATTTGATGTGTGACAAGTTAAATCCGCGGTGACCACTGCGGAAACATTGATGGCACCGTTGGAAGTTCTCAAATCGATATTACCACTCACTCCACAATCGACATTGTTTACAGTGATAATACCGTTGGAAGTATCGACTCGTATCGATTCAGAATCGACATTGATTAAGTTAACATGGCCGTTTGAGGTACTGAGATCCAAATCACCGAGATTGTCCAAAGATTCGATAGTAATTACTCCATTGGATGTGTCGATGTTGAGATCATAATCAGTTCCTTCGGGAAGTAAAAGATAGAAATCAAAATGCTCTGATGCATTCCAATTTAGCCAGCTGAATACCGAAAAGAAGTTCCAATACCATATGATATCACTGTCAAACGTTAGTGAATTGATTTCTTCGGAAACATCAATCGGATCATTTTCCGATACGTAATAGCGGACTTCGATTTTATCGCTTGTGCTGCGCCCGACAATAACTTCTCGGTTGCTTAAATCCATATTAACAACCGAAATTGCCCCT
>Ga0265294_10003487_pt1 | contig 20044 bp, 10 predicted proteins | sample MunlanPumphouse3_FD_192504 | JGI IMG/M metagenome (GOLD analysis project Ga0265294, IMG submission 192504) | Groundwater microbial communities from a municipal landfill in Southern Ontario, Canada - Pumphouse #3 | ecosystem: Environmental > Aquatic > Deep subsurface > Groundwater | place...
GGCGCGCAGGTGGTCGAGGCGCGCGTCGTTGCGGAGGATGAACTGGCCTCGGACGACAGCATGCGCCGCGTGATCCAGGTCATGCGCACGCTCAAGGTGCTGGTGGTGGACGACGGCCGCGCCGTGCGGTTGTTTGACCGCGCCGGCGGGTATGTGGCGCTGGGGCTGATGCCCTCGGCCAAAGAGCTGCTGCGCGAGACGTCGAAACGCGGCGCGGCCCCTGAACGCGCACGTTTCCTGATGGAGCCGGAACTGACGGCAGTGAGCGGGTTGGGGCTCAAGCGGTCGCTCACCGGTTACGCGGTGGCGGTGTTGGCCGACGTGCCGTCACTGCCCGCCGAGCAGGCCGCGCAGCTCGCCGATTTCGTGCGCCGCGGCGGCAGCCTGCTGCTGATCCACGGCGCGCGCGCCGACGCCGCGTTCTTCAACGGCTGGCAGAACGAGGGCGAGCCGGTCGCGCCGCTGGCGCTCGGCGCGTGCGTGACCGCGGCCCCCACAAACGCGCAGGCCGCCGTCAAGATCGCGTCCGACACCTTCCGGCATCCTGCGCTGGCGCTTTTCCGCGAATCCGGTGACTTAGCCGATGCCGTGATCGAGTGTTACCGTCAGGCGCTGGAGAGCAACGAGACCGCCGGGGTGGTCGGCCGCCTGCAGAACGGTAGCGCCTTTCTGGCGGAGCGCGCGCTCGGCAGGGGACGCGTGGCGCAGCTCTTTGTGCCGCTGGACCGCACGGCCGGCAACCTGGTGGCGCGCCAGTCCTTTCTGCCGCTGATCCAGGAACTCACCGCCTACCTGGCGCAGCCGGTGATCGCGACGCTGAACATTCCGCCCTCGCGCGGCGCGGTGGTACAGCTCGCCTCACCCGCGTTGACGCATCTCAGCGGCTGTGGGCTCTATGCCGAATATTTCAAAAGAGACAATCCGAAGCGGATCCTGCTGACGCGCGTGGACCCGACTCTGGATTTCTCATGGGGCACACACGCGCCGGCCGAACGTCTGCCGAGTGACCAGTTCTCGGTGCGCTGGAGCGGTTCGTTCGTGCCGCGGCAAAGCGGGGCGTACACCTTCACGCTGCGGGCGGATGACCGCATCAGTCTTAAAATCGGCAAGCACGAGGCGAGCACCGCCGAATACGGCCAGCAGCAGGAACTGCGCGGCACCTTCACGGCAGGGGAGCGGTATCCGCTCACGGCGCTGCTCACGGAAGAGCACGGCGAGGCCGGGGTGTGGGTCGATATGGAGGGGCCGGGCTTCCCGCGTGCGCGCCTGCCGGGCGACTGGCTGGTGCCGGTGCGCGGTGCGGCCGATTCGTGGGCGGAGGCTGTGGACACGCAGGTGCGGGCACCGGGCGGACGCACCCTGTACGCCAAAATCCGCAGCGGCGAGGAGGGGCTCGCGCTGCGCACCGACAGCCCGTTGATGCAGGGCCTCTACGAGGTGTCGGTGCCGGCTGCCGCAGCCGGTTGGCTGGGGCATCTCGCCAGCACCAACGACACCTTCCCGATCTGCGTGACCGAGAATCCCGCGGAGAGCCGCCTCGACGCGCTGACCCCGGACGAGCAGGCGATCATTCTGCGCCAGGCTGACATTACCGTCGCGCGCTCGTTCGATGACCTGCAGAGCGCGCTGCGCGGCAAAACATTCGGGCGTGAATTGTGGCGCATCCCGGCGCTCGCGCTGTTCGCCCTCCTGCTCCTGGAGGCGTTCCTGACGCGCTGGATCTGCATCCAGCGCAAGACCGGGGAGGAGGCGGTCGGGGCGGCGCGTGCCCCGTAAAGAAGGCTGACGATGAATGATGTGCGCATAGATCTGTTGCCGCCGGAGATCGCCACCTGGCTGGTGGCGCTGATGACTGTGGCCGCGCTCGCGCTCGGATTCGGCGTGCACGCGCTGACCGAGCGCTTCCGCGCGCGGCTGCCGCGCCTGGCGGTGATCCTGCCGCGCGCGCTTGCGGCGGTGGCGGCGGCCTGGTTCCTGTTGCAGCTCGTCGGCCGCGGGGCGACGTACGCCTGCCCGTGGCCCCTGTGGGTCGCCGCCCTGATGCTGGGGCTCGGCGTCGAGGGCGTGTCAGCCTGTTTCCGCCGCGAGCGTCAAGCGCTGCCGCCGCGGCTGGGTGTCTGGATCCCGCTGCTGCGCGCTGCGGCGGTGGCGGTGACGGCGTTGATCCTGATGCAGCCGGTGTTGGTGCGCTCGACCGATAAGCGGATCACGCGCCGCGTCGCCGTGCTGGTGGACGGATCGGCCTCGATGCGGTTCACGGACCGGCAATGGACGCCGCTCGAACGGGTGCAGTGGGCGGCCCATGCCGGCGTGCTCGATGCGGAGCGGCAGGCCGCGCTCACCAACGCGGCGACCGATGCCGGAAAGCTCTGGGAGTCCCTGCCGGAGGCTGCGCGCGCGAAGGTGAGCGCACTCTGCGAGACCACGCGCGTTGCGCTGGCGTGTGCGCTGCTGACGCAGCCGGCTGCGGATGGAACGCCGTTTCTGGCAACGCTGGGCGGCCGTTACGATCTGGACCTCTTTGCTGTCGGGCGCGGCCTCGCTCGCGCGACCGAGAACGAGTTGCGCGCCGGCCTTGCCCCGACCGGCACGCTGTCGTTTGCGGAGCGCCATTTCCAGGGGGCGACCGACCTCACGGCCGCGCTGGAGGGCGTGCTCAAAGAGATCCCCTCCGAGCATTTGGCGGGCGTGCTGCTGGTGAGCGACGGCCTGCACAACGCCGACACGTCGGTGCTGCCGGTGACGCGGCGCTTCGGCGCGCAGGGGGCACCGATTTGTGGCGTCATGGTCGGCGGCACGCGCCTGCCGTTTGATGTGGCGCTGGCCGATGTGGCCGCGCCGGAATCAGTGTTCCTCGGGGATCGCGTGCGGATGGTCGCGTCGGTGCGTGCGACCGGCGCGGCGGGCCGCACGATCAAGGTTTCGCTGCTGTGCGAGACCAACGTGGTTGAAGAGCAGGAGTGGAAGATCGCGTCGGACGATTGGCAGCGCGAGATCCGGCTGGCGCATGAGCCGACGACCAACGGGGTTGTGCGTTACACGGTGCGCGCCGAGACGCTGGACGGCGAGTTGTTTGCAGACAACAACGCCTGGCGTGCCGACGTGGCGGTCAGCGACGACCGCATCAATGTTCTGCTGGTGGATCACGCGCCGCGCTGGGAGTTCCGTTATCTGCGCAATCTCTTTTTCGGTCGCGATAAATCGGTGCATCTCCAGTCCTGGCTGGCCCATCCCGATCAGGTGTCCGGTACGGCGCCCGCCGCGTTGCCCCCGGCGTCGGCGGGACGCAAGTTCGGCGACGCCGAATCGGGCGGCTGGCCCAACGGGCGCGAGGAATGGCGCGCGTTTGACGTAATCATTCTGGGCGATCTGGACGTGCAGACGCTGACGCCGCAGGTGCAGGAAGAGATCCGCGCCTGCGTGGTCGACCGCGGCGCACTGCTGGTTTTGATCGGCGGACCGCGGGCCATGCCGCACGCCTTTGCGCCGGACTCGCCGCTGGCCGCGCTCGCGCCGTTCACGGTGCGCGCGCAGACGGAGTACTGGCAGGGGCCTGAGACGGCGTACCGGTTGCAGCTCACGCCGGCCGGGCAGGGGCACCCGGTGATGGTGCAGTCCGGCAGCCTGTCCGAGAATGAAGAGGTTTGGACCTCGCTGCCGCCGTTTGACTGGCGGCTGCCGGTGACGGCAAAGCCGGGAGCCGAGATCTTGGCCGTGGCGCTGCCCGAGGGCGGCGAGCGCGAACAGGTCTTGACCGATGTGCGTCAGGCGGCCGAGCATCTGGAGGCGGTCATGCAGCACCGCGCGCGCCATGCGCTGATCGTCTCGCAGCGGGTAGGGCGCGGCAAAGTGCTGGGGCTGGCGTTTGACCGCACCTGGCGCCTGCGATACCGCACGGGCGACACGCGGCATCACCGCTTTTGGGGGCAGGTCATGCGCTGGGGATTGGGCGAGCGCCTGCGCGCCGGGAATGATCGCTTCCGCGCCGGAACCGACCGTCTCGTGTATGGTCCCGAGGATCCGGTGACCGTGATGGCCCGCGTGCTGAACGAGGATTACTCTGGGGTGGCGGACGCGCGACTCGAAGCGGTGCTGCGCAGCGGTGGCGCAGACGTCACACGCGTGACCCTGGCGCCGCGCGCCGAGTCGCACGGTTTTTACGAGGCCACGCTGCCGCCGCAGACGCAGGCCGGCGCGTTCGATCTTGAGGTGGTGCGGCTCGATGCGGTTATGCCCGAGCGGGTCGAAACCTCCTTTCTGGTGACGGCCTCGCGCCGTCCGATCGAAATGGGCACGGTGAGGCCGTCGCGCGACACGCTGGAGGCGCTGGCGAAAGGCACCGGCGGCCGCGTGGTGACGCCCGACCGGCTGGCGGAGTTGGCTGAGGCCTTCGGCGAGGGGCGGGGCACGGTGCAGGAGCGGCGCGAGATCGCGCTCTGGAATCATCCGCTGGTGCTGCTTCTGCTGGCTCTGTTGCTGACGGCTGAATGGCTGCTGCGCAAAAAGGGAGGACTGGCTTAACCATGACATCCCCACAAAGACTTCCGCCTGAGCTGGCGGGCCGGCTGAGGCGTCTGATTCGACGCGTGCGGCTGCTGCTGCTGGCGCGCGGCCTGCTGGCGGTCGTGGCGGTGGCCACGGCCGCGGCCCTGGCCGTGATGGCGATCGACGCGGCGGTGGTGCTCGCGCATCCGGCCGCGCGCTGGGCCTTTTCGCTGGCGGGACTGACCCTGACCGCCGCCGCGGCCTGGTCGATGCTGGTGGTGCCGCTGGCCCGTCCGCTGACGTTGACGCGCATGGCCCGCGTGTTGGAAACGCGCCATCCTGACATGCAGGAGCGGATCAGTTCGGCGTTGGAACTGGCAGCCTGCGGCGGCGCAGAGGCGGAACGGGCTTCCGGCGATTTGATCGCGCTGCTGACGCGGGACGCCAAGAGCGAACTGGCCGGCGTGTCGCCGCGCCGCGAGTTTACCGTGCGGACGGTCAAGCCCTTCCTGCTGATGACGGCAGCCGCGCTGTTGGTGCTGGGTGCGCTTTTCGCCGTCTGGCCGCAGCAGAGCTGGCTGCTGTTGATGCGAGCGCTCGCGCCGCACCGCGAATTCGATACGCTGCAGGCCAGCGCCCTGCAGGTCAAGCCCGGCGATGTGATGCGCCTTGCAGGCACGCCGCTGCGCTTCGAGGTTGCGGCACCTGAACGGCACGGATTGCGCGCCGAGATCCATTTCCAGCGGCCGGACGGACGCAAGGTCGTGGAGCGCATGAAACGGCTGTCGGCGCCCGGTGCCGATCCTGTGGCGTATGAATTGGAATTGCCGTCGGTGGAGGAAGGTTTCGAATACCGCGTGCGCTATGGCAATGCCTGGACACGGCCTTACACGGTCCTGGTGGTCACTGAGCCGTACGTCAGCGAGACACGGGTGGCGTATACCTTTCCGGCCTACACCGGACGGGCCGCCACGCAGACCGTGGGCGTGGTGCAGGAGATCGAGGCGGTGGCCGGCACGCGCGTGCGCATCGAGGCGGCGTTTGACCGCGCTTGCGCGGCGTCGCTGGCTGTGAATGATCTGGCACTGCCTCATCCCGGCGGTGCGGCCACCAACGCGGTTTGGCTGCAGACGCTGACGACCAACCGCACCGGGCGCTGGACGCTCGCGCTGCGCGACGTGCATGGCTTCACCAACCGTCCGTCATGGTCCGCCTATACGGCGTGGGCGGACCGGCCGCCTGAAATCACGCTGGAGCGTCCCGAGGCGTCGCGTCTGAGCCTGCCGCCGTATGACCGGCTCGTTTGCACCGGCCGCGCGGCGGATGATTACGGCTTCAGCGCCTTGACGCTGGTTGTCAAGGCCGAGAAACACCCCGAGATCAGTCTGCCGCTCACGGTGTCGGTCCCCGGTGCCGCAAGCGCCGAGGTGTCGGGCGGCCCGGATCTTCAGGCGCTGTACGATAGCGGCGTGCGCACGTTCACGCTCTGTTTCCGTGCGACGGACAACCTGCCGCCCGAACTGGGTGGACCTCAGATCCGCGAGAGCCGCGCGATCACGGTGCAATTGAAATCTGACGCGCGTACGCTGCGCGAACAGGTGCGTGAGGCTGCCAAGAAGGCCATGGAAGAACAGTTGCGCAAAGCCGCGCAAGAGCTGCACGAGGCAGCGAACCGAGTGTCACAGGAAAAATGGGCGTATGACCGTCCCGAACTGACGGAGAAGGCGGCCGAGAAATTGGAGCAGGCGCGCAACGAGGTGCTGCAGGCCGAAGAGCGTTTGTCGCAGGCGGCGGAACAGAGCGAGAAGACGCCTTTCGAAGCCTTCGCCCAGGCGATCCTCGACACGCGCGACGAGAAGGTCGAGCCAGCCTTTCAAAAGCTGGAGCAGATTCCTTTGGCCGCGCCGGAGGTGCGCAAGCAGGCGGGCGAGGAGGCCGAGCGCGCGCTGCGAGAAGCGGCTGAAAAGGTCAACGATCTGGTCAACCGCGTGCTGCAGGAGGAGAACCGTCAGCAGGAGGCGCTGAGCCGGTTGGCCGAGGTGGCGCAGCGTGAACAGGCGTTGGCGCAAGAGGCGGCGGACGCCCGGCTGGACCGGCAGGAGATGGAGCAGTGGGCGAACCGTCAGAACGAGGCCGAGCAGAAGCTGTGGCAGGCCAAGCCGCAGGTCGAAGAGACGGCGTTTAACGCGGCGCTGGAAGAGATCCGGCAGGCGCGGCAAGCCATGACGGCGGCGCAGCAGGCGTTGACGCCGGAGCAGGAACAGGCGCTGAAGCGGCAGGCGGCCGCGCAGGAGAAGGCCGAGGCGGCGGCGCGTCTGGCACAGGATGCGGCGCAGCAGGCGTTGGAAGCCGCCGAGCAGGCGGAGGCCGTATCGGAAACCCGGGCTGCGACGGCGGCGTTACAGCAAGCGGCTGAGCAGAGCGCGCGCGCCGCAGAACAGGCGCGCGAGGCGGCGCAGACCGCTCAGCAAGCCGCGGAACAGCGCACCGCAAATGAAGGGGTCGCCGACGCCGCCGAGCGCCAGGCGGTTGCCGAGCGGGCCGCGCGCGCCGCCGAGCAGGCGGCACAGGCCGCCCAGCAGGCCGGAGACGGGGCGGAGCAGGCGCGGCAGGCGGCCGAGGCGCGGCAGGCCGGACAGCAGGGCCAGGCGGAGGCGGCGCAGGAAAAGGGCGAACGAGCTGCGGATGCAGCGGCCGAACAGGCCACGCAGGCGAATGCGGAAGCGGTGGAAGCTGCGCGCGAGGCCGGTGAGCAGCCCGGCATGGAGCAGGCGCACGAGGCGGCGCAACTCGCCTCCGAATCGGCGGCCTTAACCCAGCGTGCCGCTGAATTGACGCGCGAGGCTGCGCAGCGCGCCGAGCAGGCCGCAGCGCTGCCGGAAGAACGGCGCGGCGAGGCGTTGAATGAGGCGCAGGGGCTGGCCGGGCAATCGAAGCAGGTTGCGGCCGAGGCCCGGGAGAAGGCGGCGCAGGCGGCTGAACAGGCGCGCCGCCAGCTTGAACGGCTGGCGCAGGAAGCGCAGGCCGCCGCCGCGCGTCAAGCCCCGTCCGAGGCGGTGGCCGAACAGGCGCGCAAGGCAGTACAACAGGCCCAAGAGGCGGTGACACAGGCGCGTGAGGCCGTGGAGACCGCAGCCCGGGCCGCCGAAGCGGCGCAAGCGGCGGGGCCATTGCCCCAGGCATTGGCTGAACGGTTGGCCGAAGCGGCGGACATGGCCGGACAGGCCGGCGAGCTGGCCGGACAATCAGGTGAGCGCACGGAGCAGGCCGAAGCGCGGCAGATGGGCGAGACGCAGGAACGGGCCGCGACCCGCCAGGCACTGGCAGAGGCGCAGCAGGCGGCACGTCTCGCGGCCGAGGCGGCCGAGATGGCGCGGCAGACCGCCCGGCAGGCTGCTGATCGTCTGGACGGCATGAAACAGGCGACCATGCAAGCGGCGCGCTCGGCCGCGCGCCAGGCGGCCGAGGCGGCACGCGAAGCGCAGCAGGCCGGACGGCTGGCCGAGAGCGCGCAAAACCCGGCCTTGCAAGAGGCCGCGCGTCAGGGCGGTGAAGCGGCGGCGCTGAGCCGCGATGCGGCGTCGCTGGCCGAGCAGGCGCTGCAGACGGTGGAGCAGGCGACCCCTGCCGCCGATGTTCAGGCGCAAGCCCAGGCGCGCGAAGGCCAGGCCAAAGCCCGGCAGGCGTTGGATCTGGCGCAGCGTGCCGAACAGCAGGCCAACGGCCAGGCCGCGCCGGCCGATGCGCAGCAGCTTGCCGCCGCCGAGAGGGCCGGCGAAGCGGCGGAGCGTCTGGCAGCGGCGCTGGGTACGCATGAGCAGCGGCAGGCCGAGGCGTGGGCTCAGGCGCAGGCGCGTCTGGGCGGCGTCACGCGGCGCGCGGCAGCCGGACACGGCGCGGGCGGTCAGGACGCCGCGCGCCGCGTGCCGCTCAACCCGGCGTGGATCCGCTTCCGCGGCGAGATGGGGTCGGAGGCCTACGAGGAAATGCTCAAGAAAACGCCGGCCGAATACCGCGAGCTGGTGAAACGCTACTTCGAAGAGCTGGCCCGTGAAGGCGGCGTCCAACAAAAATAATGAGGAGATTCATTATGAAGACCGGTTTCAACCGTCGCGCGTTCCTCTGTTCCGCCAGTGCGGCGGGCGTGTTTTCAATTCTTCCGCGCAGACTGATCGCAGGCAGCGGCGAGGCACCGCCCAGCGAGACCGTGCGCTTCGCGGCGGTCGGCGTCGGCGGACAGGGGCGGGCCGATCTCAAAGGGCTGACCGACGCCGGTCTCGGGCAGGTTGTGGCCGTGGCGGATGTCGATCCGCGGAGCCTCGCGGCGACCCGGAAGTTCCTGCCGTCCGTGCAGACCTTCGCCGACTACCGCGAGATGTACGACAAAGCCGGCAAGAGCGTCGATGCGGTGCTTGTGGCGACGCCGGACCATTGGCACGCGCTGCCAACGGTCGAGGCCATGCAGCTCGGCAAGCATGTCTACACCGAGAAGCCGATCGCCCGCACGGTGTGGGAAGTGCGTCGGCTGATGGAGGCCGCGCGCCGCTACAACGTGGTGACCCACATGGGCAATCAGGGACATTCGTTCGCCAGCCATCAGACCTTCACCTCTTGGGTGCGCAAGGGGTTGCTCGGAGAGATCCGCGAGGTCCACACCTGGACCACCATGCGCCTGCTCGACGCCGCGGGTAAGATTCCCGAGCTGTCCAAACTGGAGCGGCTGCCCGAGGGGCTCGACTGGGAGCGCTGGATCGGTCCGGCCGAGTACCATCCCTATTCGCCCTACTTCACGCCCAACCGCTGGCGCGCATGGACGCCGTTCGGTACCGGCAATCCCGGTGACTGGGGCTGCCATCTGCTCGACCCGATCTATGACGCGCTCAATCTGCGCAGCCCGCAGCGCATCACGGCGGAGGTGACGCCGGGGTGGGATCCCGTGCGCGACCGGCTGGCCTTCCCCAACGCCTCGCGCATCCGCTACGAGTATGATCTCGCCAACGGTAAGACGATGACGATCGTGTGGCACGACGGCGAGTTCTGCAACGAGGTGCCGCGGCCATCGGTCCTGGAGGAGGGACGCGAGCTGGGCAACCGCATCGTGCCGGGGCAGTGGAACGCGGGCGCGGTGGTGTACGGCAGCAAGAACACGCTCAAATACGGGTCGCATGGCGCCGACGGCTGCCGCGTGATTCCCGAAAGCGCCATGCGCGCGATGATCCGCAACATCAAGGAGGAGGAGGGGGCGAAGCCCAACTTCTGGATGACGCAGATCGGCAGCCACTTTGAAGATTTCACCACTGCGATCAAGATCGGCCGCAAGTCGAACAACCCCTTCGAGACAGCCGGCTATGTCGCCGAGAACGCGGCGCTCGGGGCGATCGCGGTGCGCCACCCGAATGTGCGGCTGGAGTGGGACTGCGAGGCGCTGCGCTTCAAGAACTGTGATTCGGCCAATGCGCTGGTCGAGCCGCATTACCGCAAGGGCTACGCGCTCAACGTGTAGCGGTTGGCGGAAGGGGACGAGCGTCTGCTCGTCCGCAGGCAGGCAGACGCGTGCCCCGCCCTGAGGTTGGGGCTGAGCCTGCATGACGAGAAACGATGAATACGCTCACGAAGGTGCAAGGGTGAAGAGTGAAAGAAAGGGAACAAGAAATACAATGAAGTCTGTTTTGTGGGTGATGGTGACTGTTATGCTCGGATGCTCAGCCATCGAGACGCTTGCGCAAGAGCCGGTTCGGCCGCGCATGAAAATGGGTGCTTACTATTTTGCGGGATGGTCGGGCAAGTGCCCCCACGACGACGGTTCGGTCTCGAATGCCTGGGCCAAAGGCATGCCGACGCACTACACCAAGAAGTTTATCTGAAGGCGATCCGCAAGGTGGTTCAATGATTCCAGTCGCGCTGCTTCTGTTGCTGTTCGGGGCGGTCTATTCTCTGGTCGGAAGCGTTCAGTTGTTGATCGTTATGTTTCGGGAGAGTGTCTGGTGGGGGATGGCGCAGTGCTTTATCCCGCTGGCCAATCTCCCGTTCATGTGTTTTCATTTCAAGGAGGCTTGGCCGCCAACCAAGAAATGTCTGGCCGGGTTGGCGTGCATCGTCGCGGCGGGCTTCTTGCTGCCTCTCGGCGATATGGCCGGGCAGATGAAGTCAAACGCTGTTCTGCTCAACGACTTGCTGAACGTCGAAGCGTTTGCTCCGGCGCGCCCATCAGCCCCGTTCGCCGATCGTGAGACGTTGGGGTTTCGGACTGTCGGTGATTACCGTGGGGAAACGCTCATCCAGGGGGAAGGCGAGGTCTTAAGACTCTTGGCGGATGACCGTGAGGGCAGCAAGCACCAGCGTTTTATTGTCCGGTTCGCCTCCGGGCAGACGCTGCTGGTGGCTCACAATATCGACGTGGGCCGACGCGTCGAGGGACTCAAGGTCGGCGACCGCATCGCGTTATATGGGGAATACTCAAAAAACGCAGAGGGGGGCGTCGTCCACTGGACGCATCGCGACTTAAAGGGGCGGCATCCAGACGGCTGGCTTCGACTGCGCGGGGAGACCTATCAGTGAACCGTGCCGGGAGCGAGACAGTTACGGCCGGTCGCTGCGGAAGCTGGCGCGGAAAGCGGTCGGCGTGAGGCGGAAGGTTTTGCGGAACCAGAGCCCGAGGTGGCTGGGGTCGCAGAATCCGCACTCGGCCGCGATTTCACTGACGGTCTTCTGAGAGTTCCGCAGCAGGGCGCGCGCGTGGTTCAAACGCTGGCGCTGGATTTCGTCGCGCACGGTGCGCCCCAGGATCTTCCGCGCCTTCATTTCGAGCAGACGCTGCGAGAGGTTGGCGTGCCGCGCGACCTGCGCCACCGTCAACCGTGTGCCGAGCCTCTCGCGGATGAGCGCGAGCGCTTTGGCCATGTGCGGGTCGGCGATGCACGAGATGTCGGTTGAGCGGCGCGTGACCACGCGGGCCTGACCGAGCGACACCCGACAGGCGGCGGCCTCGGCCGCCGGCAGGCGCATGCGCCCGTCGAGCAGTTTGGCGCACTCGTAGCCGGTGTTCTCCCCGTCCAATTCGATGCTGGACAGGGACGGCGTGGTCGTCTCGCACAGGATCTCGTCGTTGCCGGTCCCCAGCACGGCGATCTCATACGGCACGGAGATGCCCTCGTCCATACACGTGTCCAGAATCTGGCGGGCGCGCGCGTCACGGGAGGCCATGACGGCGACCGGCTTGGAAAGCCCTTTGAGCCACGCGCTCAACCGCCTGCTTTCCAGCCCATAGTCGTGGCGCTCTTTGGGGGAGAGCGCGGGATAGATCTGGCAGTCGAAGCCCTGGCTGCGCACGCGCCCGGCAAACCCGCTTGCGCGCTCTGATGCCCACGCCTCGCGCGGCACATCGTCGACATACGCGAAATGCGTGTAGTGTCGCTCCAGAAAATAGTCGGCGGCGATGACGCCCAAGGCGCCGTGATCGCGGACCACGCAACAGTGGGCGGCCAAGGGGCTTTTCGCGTCTATCAGAGATGCGGGCGGATTGATGAAGACGACCGGTACGCGGGCGGCCAGCACCGCCTCGACGTGCCGCCGTGTGTCAGTGAATGCGATGGCCCCGGTACAGCCCCATTCCCGGGTGCGGCGAATGCCCTGTTCCTCGAAAAGCCCGGTAATCATGTGGAATTCCCAAGGCCCGTGGCGGTGTGCATAGTGCAGGATGCCGTTCAGGATCTGCCGGTGGATGATGTTGGCCGTCGGAATCACCAGCAACACGCGGGGCGTGTGTTTGCGGTGCCGGTCGGCGGGATGCGGCAGAGGGCAGTCTAGTTTCATTTCGGGTTCATCATAACATTTTTGCGCGTTAATCGCTAGTTGCGTGTGCGCGATTGTGAGATGATCGCGACCGATGCGGCTTGCGCCTCGGCGCGTCTTGCGCATCAGCGGGTTGCGGCGGGTATGCATGGAGCCGATGTGGACGGCATCAACGGAGAGAAAGCTATGAATCGTGGCACGGGATGGGGCTTAGCGAAACGCCATGCACGTTGTGCTGCGGCGACCGTCTGCGCGGGGTTGCTGTCTGCGGCACTGCCTGTCGCCGGGCAGGGCGATGCGCGCGCTTTGGAGATCGCCAACAATCAGGTTGCCGTGCGGTTCAGTCTCGACAGCGGCGCGGTGACGGCGATCAGCAATCGGCTTCTGGGCGTCGCATACACAGCAGGCGCGCCTGCTCCCGGATTGTTCGGGCTCAATTACCTGACCGGCACGATGAAGAACCCGAAGGCGCTTGAGCAGTCCCCCGGGACGTTCATCAGCCACAGTCTCAGCCGGCAGAAGGACGTTCAGACGCTCCAGATGGAGTACCGTCTCGCGGGCCCCCAGGGGGGACACATCATTGTCACCTGCCGGGCATCGTTGGCGGATGGCGCGAGCGATGTCCGTTGGTTCATCACCGTCGACAATCAGGACGAGGGGGCGGAGGTGGTGGAGATCATCTATCCGATCTTGGGCGGCTTGCGGATCGGGCCGAAAACGGAAGAGAACTATATGGCTTGGCCCAAGTGGGGGGCGGGCCGGCTGATCGCCGAGCCGCAGAAGAGCGGTCGCCTGAACGGCTCGTACGTGGGCGGCGGCGCCACCATGGCGTGGATGGATCTCTTCTCACGGCCGGCGGATGCCGGGGAGCCTGCCTGCGGCCTGTACTTCGCAAGCCATGACCCGACTTTGCTCATGACCGACCTGACCAGCATTCCCTCCGCCGATGGCGGGAACCTGACGCTTCAGATGAAGAAGTACGCGCATGTGCGCTCCGGGCAGCGCTGGGAATCCGCCGAGTTCGTCGCCTTGGCGCACGCGGGAGACTGGCACGCGGGTGCCGACGCCTACCGCGACTGGTTCTGCTCCTGGGCACCGCGCCCTGACCCGCCGCTTTGGCTGAAGCACTGCGATGGAAGGGTCGAGTGGACATTGCCGCTGGATGGGTCAGGCCGTTTTGACAAAGAGATCCCCGAGATGGCCGATTTGTCGAAGCGCTTGGGGTTGGACTTTGTGCGCCTTGGCGGTCAGATGATCCCCAGCGCGGCGGCCGGCAAACACCGGTGCAACCGGTTCCCGTTCCCGGATCCTCTCATGGGATCCGAAAGTGAGTTCACGGAGGTGCTCGATCAGGTCCGTCGCCAGGGTTGCCGCGTGGCTTTCTATATCAACGGGCAGGCTTGGGATCCGCGCTGGCCGGCGTGTCCGACGTCGTGCGCCGGGAAGATACCCGCCTCGGTGCGGATTCCTGATTGGGAGGCCGGCTTCAAGCAGAATGCCTTGCACCGCTATGACGGCACGTTGTATTCGCAATACAGGAAAGCTGCCGGCCACTGGCCGGCCCCTGACCCTGATTCACCGTATGGCTGCCTGTTCTATTTCATGTGCATGGCCTCGCAGGGCTGGCAGGATCACCTGCTCTATTGGACCGTCGAAAAATACGTGAAGCAATACCATGCTGGCGCCATGTTTCTCGACCAGCTCGGTGCCGAAAGCGCCAAGTATTGCTATAATCCGGCTCACGGGCACACCCACCACGGGGCTTGGTCGCAGGGTGTTGTCGCGCTGGCCAAACGCATCAAGGAGGAGGCCCGGCGCATCGACCCGGACTTCGCCTTGGAGACCGAGGGCTACGGCGACGCCTATGCCTCCTCTTTCGATTCCTTCTTTATCGCGCCGTCGTCCACCGGCGTCTGGTCCGACTCGTTCCCAGAGCTGGCCCGCTACACGTTCCCGGAACACATCTTCTTCGACGGTTATTGGTCGATACAGAACCCCGCGTATAAGCGTACGCCCGAGGAGATGTTCAATGAGGTTTTTCTGATCGGAAACCGGTTTTTGGTCTATGCCCAGCCGAATATTCTGACGAAGCACCTGTCCGACGTTATCAACTTGCGCAAGCGGATCAAGCACGTCCAGTACGCCGCGCGATACATGGATGACGTGGGCGTGTCCGTTTCCGACGCTAAGGTCCGCGTCAAACGGTTTGTACTCGACGAGCCGGAACGCAAGGTCACCTTGTTGACGATCTGCAATCGCGAAGGCGTCGTTGGCGCAAACGTCGAGGTGGCTCTCGACGCGCTCGGGCCTGTCTGTGAAGCGGCCGTAGCGGTGATCGCGGATCATGTGAAAGGTTTGGACGTGAACGGTTCAGCAACTCATGCGTCTTTCACCGCGCCCACGGCAAAGCTGTCGGCTGTTCTATTGGTCCACCGCGGCAAGGACGTCATCAGGGGGGCCCGCGAGGCCACACAGATCCCGCCCTTAAGCGAGAAGGCGACGTTTCAATGAAAGCGCCGAGCATCAACAAACAGGTTGCAGCCGTGCTGTGCGCCGCATGCGTCTTATGCGGCTGTCTGAGTTTGTATCGTGGAAACGGAGGGCGCCAGATTGACGTCCGGGTGCGGCCGACACCGGGCGGACCGCGCATCCATGTGGATGGGAAGCCGATCCCGCCGCGCTTCTTTGGTGGGCATCTCGCCTGGTCTCATCGGACCGATACCGATTGGCGTGAGATTTCTTTCGAAATTAACACCGGTGCGGCAGGCACGGAGCCGGCGCGGATCAAGATCAAATTCAATCATGACGCCGAATTCTTGATGAAAGATATTCGGGTAACGGATCTTGCGAGCGGCGAAGACCGCCTCGTCAACGGAAGTTTTGAGGACGAGAAGACCTTTGCCGCGGTGTGGTCCACCTATCAGGAAAAGGCCCCGAAGCGGACCGAACCGAAGGTGACGACTCGATGGACGCCGGAGGGGGTGAGCGTCAGTGTTCAGGGGATGGTCTCCGGCTGGTGGCCCACCTGTCAGTTGCGCACCCGTGAGGGGGCGTTGAAACTGCCTGCGGGAACGCGCTGCCGGTGCAGTTTCAAAATCCGCTCCTCTGTGCGTGCACTGGTCAACGTGATGGCGCAGCGGATGGAAGATGGCCGCTGGCAACCGCTCGGTCCTCCGGTGGGCGACATTTTTGACAGCCAGTTGAAAATGGCGCGCACGGCGGGCATCCGTCTCTGCCATTTGCAGGTGCCGACCTGTTTTGAGCCGCCCGAGAAGGAGCAGGACTGGACGCCGATTGACGAGTATTTCCAGCATGTGATCGCGGTGGTGCCCGATGCGTTGATCGTGCCGCGCGTCGAAGTGGATGCGCCTGCGTGGTGGCGCAAGTGGCATCCCGAGACTTTGATGGCCTACGAGGACGGGAGTAAAGGCCCCAAATGCACGGTCAACAGCCTTGATTATCGGCGGGACATGGCCGCGCATCTTGAGAAGTTGTGCCGCCACCTGTGCGAGGCCTTTCCCAAGAACTTCGCCGGCATTCTTCCGCTGGGACAGAACTCCTACGAGTGGTTCTATGAGAAGTCACTGGAGCTGCTGGTCAGCGGCTATGACCCTGTGACCGAGCAGGCGTGGCGCCAGTGGCAGACAGCACGCGGGAGGTCGGCTGCCGGTGTGTTTCCTGTGCCCTCGGCCGCGCTGCGTCACGGTGCTCCCAACGGTATGTTGCGCGACCCCGTTGCCGAAGCCGATCTGATCGAGTTCGCGCGTTTCCGCCAAGAACAGATGGCCGATACGATCCTAGATCTTGCCGCCGCCTGCCGCCGCGGCACGGATGGCAAGAAGCTGATCCTTTTCTATTACGGGTATCTTTTCGAAATGGGCATGGTCAAGACCGTTGCGCATGAGACCGGGCACTATGCGCTGTCGCGTGTTTTGGCGAGTGATGACATCGACATCGTCTGCGCGCCCTTGAGCTATGCCGACCGCGGCTGGGCCAGCGCGTCGCCGTCTATGAGCGCGATAGAAAGCATTCACGCGGCGGGCAAACTCTGGCTGAGCGAGGACGATTGCCGCACCCATCTTGCTGGGACGACGGGTCTGGGCGGTGTGGCCGCACCCGAGCAGTCGATCGACATCCTGCGGCGCAACCGTGGTCAGGCGCTGATCCGGGGCTTCGCTGACTGGTGGCTGGATATCCGTGACATGGGCTGGCATGACGATCCCGCCATGTGGCAGATCCAGCGCCAGCTCAACCCGGCTGAGGACGTGCGCTTAAGTTCGGACAAGCCCTACGCGCCGCAAATCCTCGCGGTGGTCGACGAAGACAGCTTCAATTTCCTTGCTGGGAACGCCCGTTCGCTGACACATCCGCTTGTCTACGCTTCGAGACTCGCTTTCGGGCGTTGCGGCGCGCCGTATGGGCAAGTGCTGCTGGACGATGTGGCGTCCGGACGTTTGAACGCGCCCTTGCAGTTTTTCCTGGCGGCGTGGTCGCTGACCGATCAGCAGCGCGAGGGATTGCGGAAAAACCGTGCTCCGGGCACCACGCGCGTCTGGTGCCACGTGCCGGGAGTCCTGCGTCCGACAGGTTTTTCGGTAGACGGCATCCGAGAGGTGACAGGCTTCAGCGTCAAACCGGTTCAGTTGGACAAGGCGGCGGCTACGCCGACCGCCGACGGGAAGGCTTTGTTGGGGCTCTCCAAGGCATGGGGAGGCGCCACGAACGCCTGTCAACTCTTCAGCATTCTTCCTGCGCCAGGCGATCGGGTTCTGGCGAATTTACCCGACGGCAGCCCCGCGCTGGTGCTTCGCGAGACACGCGAGGGGAAAGATGTGTTTCTGGCGGTCCCGGCCTTAACGCCTGAACTGATCAGCGGTCTGGCGAAAATCAGCGGTGTGCATCTCTACACAGAATCCGACGCCGCTGCCGTATGGGTCCACCAGGATCTGGCCAGCATCCATGTTCTGACAAACAGCAGCACATTGAAGGTGTCTTGGCCGCAGCCCGGAACCACACTTGATCTTTACAACGGCAGGCGATACCGTCCCGGCGTGACGGCCGATCTGCCGGTCCGTCAAGGCGAGACGTTGCTGTTGCAACACCGGTAAAAAAGGAGACGGAACATGGAGCCTCTGGTGGTAAAAAAGTTGAGCGCCGTGCCGGGCATGCGTCTGGCCGACATCGCTGAACGTCTGAATGCCGAGACAACCGAGAACCGCGTGGCCTGCGTCAACTGGCCTCAGTATCCCGAGTGTCCGCAGGTCTCGTTCCGTATCGGCCATGCCGGTGGCGAACTGTGGCTGGCGTTCGCGGTGCGCGAGTCCCGCGTGCTGGGGCAGCAGACGCGTGTCCACGGGGATGTCTACATGGACAGTTGCGTCGAGTTTTTTATCTCGTTCGACAACGAGGCCTACTACAACCTCGAAATGAACTGCATCGGCACGCCGCATCTGGGATACGGGCCGGGGCGCGCGAACCGGCGGTTTGTGCCGTTGCCGCTGATGCAGCGATTGGAGATCCAGACGTCGCTGGGGTGCGAGCCGTTCGCCGAGCGGGTGGGGGATGTCACGTGGACGCTGACGGCGCGCGTGCCGACCGCCTGCTTCGCCTTTGACGCATTGACCGGCCTGGGCGGACGGGCGGCGCGGGCGAATGCGTATAAATGCAACAGCGGTGCATCGGTCAAGCACTACGTGACCTGGCGGCCGGTCCATACGCCGGCGCCGGACTATCACCGGCCTGAATTTTTTGGGAATATCCGGTTTGAATAAACAAGGACGCGCCATATGCTGACTCTCGTCGACTGGCTGATTATCGTGTTTTTTTTCGCGGTGCTGATCGTGATCGGGGGCGTAACCTCCCGGCGCGCGGGGTCCAGTTCCAAGGAATTCTTCCTGTCGGGCAACGCCATGCCGTGGTGGTTGCTGGGCATCTCGATGTGCGCGGCGACCACATCGACCAACTCGGCGAATCTCTTCACCGAAATCATCCGTAAGAACGGGATTTCCGGCAACTGGGTCTGGTGGGCCTTCCTGCTGACCGGGATGCTGACGGTCTTTGTTTACGCCAAGCTCTGGCACCGCACCGGCGCCAAGACCGACATCGAGTTCTACGAACTGCGCTACAGCGGCAAAGCCGCCGCTTTCCTGCGCGGGTTCCGCGCCCTGTATCTGGGCGTCTTTTTCAACACGATCACCTCGGCTCTGGTGATCCTCGGTGCCATCAAAATCGGCGTTGTGATGTTTGACATCTCTCCGTTGGCCATCATTCTGATCACTGCGGCCGTCACCGTCGTCTACAGCGCGCTGGGCGGCATGCGCGGCATCGTCATCGCCGACTTCTTCCAGTTTGCCGTTGTGCTGATTGGCTCTGTGGCAGCGGCTGTGTTCGCCGTCAGATTGCCGCAGGTCAACGGTGTCGCCAACCTGTTCTCGCATCCGGACATCGTTCCTAAGCTGCGGTTCCTGCCGGATTTTGCCGACACCGACCTGCTGGTCTCGGTTTTCATTATCCCGGTGGCGATCCAATGGTGGAACGTCTGGTATCCGGGGTCGGAGCCCGGCGGCGGCGGCTATATCGCGCAGCGCATGCTCTCGGCCAAGAACGAGCGGCAATCGGTGGGCGCCTCGCTGTTTTTCAATGCCGTGCATTACGGACTGCGCCCTTGGCCGTGGTATATTGTCGCCTTCTGCTCGCTGCTGGTCTTCCCTGATCTGGATGCCTTGCGTGCCGCCTTCCCGAATGTCGACGCGCGCATCATGGGGCATGACCTCGCCTATCCGGCCATGCTGACCCTGATGCCGGCCGGGATTGCCGGACTGGCTGTGGCCTCGCTCCTGGGGGCGCTGCTCTCCACCCTGGCCTGCCACCTGAACTGGGGATCGTCCTACGTGGTGAACGACGTGTACAAGCGGTTTGTCAACCCGGAGGCCACGGAACGTCAACTGGTGTTGGTCGGCAGAATCACGACGGTCTGCCTGATGGTGCTGGCCTGCCTGCTGGCGCCCTTTCTCGAGAGCGCCAAAACCGCTTTCGACCTGGTGCTGCAAATCGGCGCGGGCACGGGCCTGCTTTTCCTGCTGCGCTGGTTCTGGTGGCGCATCAATGCATTCAGCGAGATCACGGCCATGGCGGTTTCGTTCTGCGTGGCTGTATTCTTCCAACTGGTCTATCCGCATCTGGGCGGTCCGCCTGTAGCCCAGTGGCAGCGGCTGGTTATCGGCATCATTGTCACGACCGTCGCGTGGGTCGGCGTCACGCTGTTGACCCGTCCGGTGGATGACCAGACGCTCTTCCGTTTCTGCACGCTGATCCGCGCGGGCGGTCCGGGCTGGAAAAAGATCGAGGCGCGCGCGGCGGCATTGGGCACGCCCATTGCCCAGTCTCATGAGGCCTGGCCCGTCCCGTCCGGTCTGCTCTGCATATCCCTCGCCTGCTGTGCGGTCTATGCCGTCATGTTCGCCGTCGGGTCGGGGCTGTACGGCTACGCTGTGCGGTCTGCCTGCCTGTCGGGCGTGGCGGTGATCGCGACGATCACGCTTTTCAAAGTCTTGTCGGCAAAGCAATCGAAAGAAGGATGAATACGATGGATGCAAAGGAAGTCAAGGATCACGCTAGGAGGCTCGGTGCCGACCTGGTCGGCATCGCGCCGATGAGCCGGTTTGAGGGTGCGCCCAAACAGATGGACGCGCGCTACATCTTCCCCGGCGCGAAGTCGATGATCGTGCTAGGATTCCGCATCGCGCGCGGCACGCTGCGCGGGATCGAG
>Ga0265294_10003488_pt1 | contig 20043 bp, 19 predicted proteins | sample MunlanPumphouse3_FD_192504 | JGI IMG/M metagenome (GOLD analysis project Ga0265294, IMG submission 192504) | Groundwater microbial communities from a municipal landfill in Southern Ontario, Canada - Pumphouse #3 | ecosystem: Environmental > Aquatic > Deep subsurface > Groundwater | place...
CCGGCTCGTCCAGAAAGAACTGGTCAGCGTCTCCCACACGACGCCAAAACGTTTCGAAGCGATCCCTCCCGTCCGGGGCATCGAGAACCTGATGCGCCGGATTGAGATGGATGCGGAGAACGCCCGGACGGCCCTCGATGCATTTTACCAGGAGAAGGATGCGGAAGGCCGGGGCAACCAGGAACTCATATGGACTATCTACGGCGAGGAGAACATCAAGACCCGCCTCGCTGATATGTTCCGGAGCGCGGAGCAGAACATGGGAATGCTGGTCGCGTGGGACCTCCTTCGAGGGAGCGTGCTCGCACTGCTCGAGCCTGTCCCCGACTCCGTGCAGGTCGATATCGTCACCGACAATTGGAAGGGCGAGCAGCCTTCTGGGTTCAGGGTCCACGTCCACCCCCTCGGCGCGCACTACGAGACGCACGCGCCGCCGGGAAAAGGCCTGCGGTACGAGAGTTCCGGTGTCTTCCTGGTAGACGACGCCAGGGCGCTGGTCTGGATGGGGTCGGCCGGCGAGCAGCCTTCGGCGCTCTACTCTGAGTCGGCCGGGCTTGTCCAGTTCGTCAGGCGTTACCTCACCAGCGTCACGGAGTGGGTGGGACCTGCCGGTCAGGCCACGGGTCAGTAATCCTCGAGGTAGCCCATCTTCCGGATATCGATCAGCCCTTTGAGCGCCCGGGTCACGACCGGTCTTCCTGCCTCCCTGACGGCGGCCATCGCGTTCGTGCCCCCGACCATCGCCACGCCCACGTACTGGGGGCTCACCGGAACCCCGAGCAGGGGGACGTTCGGGACGCCGACGTCCAGGATACCGGAGAATCCGATGGCCGCGAGTTCGTCGAGCACCGTACCCATGAGTGGTTCGGCTTCCATGTGGCACTCCCGGATGTTCGCGAGGATGTTGCCGTTCCCGTAGTGCATGACGTCGAGGATCGACGTGGCTTCCTGAGAGATCAGGACCTCGAGGGGGTCGAGCGTGGTGTCGCGGTAGAGGATCATGCTCGTGAACCGCCGGGGAACCCTTCCTTCAACCTCGACAACCCCGCCCCCGATTGGGTTCAGTGGGATGCCGCGCCGGAGAAGGAGGGCGTCGAGCGTGATGCTGCACATCGTGCAGACGGCGTGCCGGCCGTCCGGCACGGTGTAGCCGTCGACCTCTTCCCCCGGGCCGGCGACCAGGATCCGATCGCTGATGGTGATGCCCGTTCTGTGGGCCTCCTTCATAATGGAGAGCGTGAACTCGAGGTCGCGGCTCTCGATGAGCGAGAGGTTGTATATGATTGTCCCGGTGTTCTCCTCCGGACGGTAGGTCACCCTGAGCGCGTACTCCTCAATGCGGTGGTTGGTGAACTTCAGGGGGACATGCATTATCAGATCTCTTGTGCGATAGGGGAAAAGGGTTGCTTCTGGGGTGACCCGGAGGGCATACCCTCGATGGACGGAGTGATGTCAGCCTCGACCCGCTCCCACAAGCCCATCAACCATTTCCAACGGCCTGCGCACCTGGCGGTGCTCGAACCCGAGCCCCTGCACCCCCCGTGCTCCCCGGTCAGAGACTGTTTCTGACGCTCACGGCCTGCCAGCAGAAGGACCTCGCCTCCGGGAAGATATCCTGGATCTTCCCGAACTCGCCAATCGTCCAGACTTCATCCTGACGCTCGAGGAGCCCCCTGCATACCGACCCAAAGCCCCACCCGGCGGTCTCCATAAGCCCGCGCTCGAAAACACTGCAACCTGCTGGTCGCGTTTGGCGCCGCACTCGATGAGCGTGTTGAGGCGCTCCAGCTCCATCGAGACTGACTGGAGCAGGGTATCAGGCTCGCCTTCCCTCCGGCGCGGCATCACGAATATGTGGATGTCGCTTTTACGGATCAGCAACTCGCTCGCCTCCCGGTCTCGGACCGGTGAGCGCTGCCCCGGTGTGACGGTATCGAGATCCTCTGATATGCGGGCACTGTATCCAAGGGACGGGTCCCGGAGATAGTCCCGCAGCAGAAGGAGATCCTGTTTCCTCTCCCGGTAAAACGAGCCGTAGATCGCTATTGGAGTCTGTTCCTTAACGGCCGCAACCCGGGCAAGCCGGTACGCAACCTCGTGAGGAGACAGCACCGGGGGAGGGTCCATACTTCTGGATATCGCGGCCGCGGCGTTAAAGATGTCAGGTTATACTTTGTTAACTGAACTCCCGATAATATTCATATAAGTTAGCAATCTATAACCAATGTGGAGGAGGATGAGAGTGAGATGCATCAACCTGGGGATTGCCGGCCGTTATCTCGGCATGGTCCCCCTCGAAGTCCGCGAGGCGGTCAGTGCGCTTTCCGACGACCTGCGGTGGGCGGTGTATATCGCTCTGGCGACGGAGGGGGAGAAATACTTCACCGAACTGAAGGAGGAGTTCGGTGCAAACCCAAACACCATGACCACTGCTCTGAAGGGCCTGGTAGGCGGGGGTCTGGTCGTCCGGCAGGTCCGGACGGGTGATATCGGCGACCGCCGGAAGATCTATTACGCGCTGACGCCTGCAGGGATACGGCTCTTCGCAGCACTCTACGATGTCGCGCTGCCTTCCCGCCGGCTCACCCGGGACCCGGAACTCAGCAGGGTCGACCTGGCCGGAACTGCCCGCGGAGCGGTGGCGGAGTCCACCGCCGGGGTGAGAGGGCGCTACGACCACTACGATTCTGTGCCGCGCCCGGGCGCGGAGAGGTGCTGAATGCCGCCGCATGGGGACGATGCGCAGGTTCCCGGGCCAAAGTATGTTCTCGGCAAGGCAGAGAAGTTTCAGTCGGCCTATGCCACGGGCGCGTATGGGGGCATTGACAGCAGCGACGCGCATATCATCTTCTACGCCGACCGGATCGACCCGGAGATCGACGAAAACACCGGGGAGATGAGGGTCGGGAAGATCGCAAGAGACCTCATCGTCGATATCAGGATGACGCCCGCGGAGTTCATAGCCCTCGCCGCCTGGATGAACCGGCACGTCGAGCAGTTCAAGGAACGGACGGACGGGTCGGAGACCGGCCCCTCCTGACACTGCGCGGCCCTGCCCCACCCCCGCCCGGCCCCCGAGAAATAGTTCCTCAACCGCCCGGCCCGGGAGGGAAAACTTGTTCTATCTACCTGTGGTATTGTAAGGTGAATGGAGAGTGGGACTCGGGAGAAAGCCCGGAATGTACTGAAGCGTATTCTGATAGCGGCCTCCTACAGCGTGGAGGAGGTCGACGACCCGCAGGTTTTCTCCGCAATCGGGAACGGAGACGCCCTGGTGGTTCTCTGCTCCGATGACCCGGAGACGATCAGGAAGTTTGATTCGATGAACTACCGCCTGCGCACCGGTGATGACGACCTGGTCTGCAGGAAACTCCTCTTCACCCTCGATCCCTCTGTGCAGACGGAGGACTGCATCCGGTGGGGCGCCGATGAGTTCGTCCGCTACGCAGGCAGGGCTGCGCTTGCGGAGGTGCTCGGGCAGACCCTGGTTCTGGATCTCGGCCGGCCGGTGCAGGTCCTCCGGGACGAGCCGGCAGAGGCCGCCCCTGTGGCGGAGGAGGAAGAGCCGGAGATGGGGCCGGAACTGCCCCACCTCCCCCTCCAGGTCACCGAGAAGCGTGCCTGCGGCATCGCCGGACTGCACGGGTCGGCGAAGTGCCGGTTCATCCCGTACTGGAGTTACCACTACGTGAGCACCGGCGAGCGCGAGGTGAAGGACCGGCTGGTCTCCTTCGACGCCGAGGGAGCCGGGGCCATCAACGCCATCAACGGCATGAAGATGGAACTCGACCCCGGCACCATCGAGCGCGGGCCGGTTCCGTTCGGCTCCGAGGTCGTGCCCGCCCGGCTCGTGCGGGAGGACGTCGAGGGGCAGCTCGTGCGGGATGTCGTCGACCGGCTCACCCAGCGGGTACGGTTCCGCTACGAGAAGGGCGACGCCATCTTCTACGAGGAGAAGACCCTCAAACCCGACCGGAACAACATCAGAGTCGACCTCGAGATCGTCTACGTGCCGGTCTGGCAGGTGAGGGGCGGGAGCAGGATCGTTGAGGTCAACGCGTTCACGGGCGAGGTTCTCTCGATACCGATGGACGAGGGCGTCGAGCTCCTGTAGGTGACCATGTTCATCGTCATCGGCGGCGGGCCTGCGGGAAGGATAGGGGCGATGCGCCTCGCGCAGGCCGGAGCGGAGGTCCGGCTCATCGAGAAGCACAAGATCGGCGGACAGTGCCTGCACGACCGGTGCATGTCAATCTGCGCTCTAAACGACGTCGCCCGGCTCGTCGAGTATGCCCGGACCCAGAAGGACCTCGGTATCCTCGACTCGGTCCCGGCCGTCTCCTACCCGGCGGTCAAACGGAGGATGCGCGAGGTCCAGGAGAAACTCTCCTCGGTCCTCGACGCCGAGACCCGCCGGGCGGGGGTCGAGGTCATCTACGGTGCCGAAGGCCGGCTGGAGGGAACCCGGGTCTATGTCGACGACGAGGAGGTCCGGGCCGATGCGGTCCTCGCGGCCACCGGGTCGCGGGCGGCCGTCCCTGATATCCCCGGGAACGGCCTCTCCGGCGTCTACACCTACCAGACGCTCCATGCGATGGACGACCTCCCACGGCGCATGGTCATAGTCGGCGGCGGGGTGGTGGCGGCGGAGTTCGCCCACATATTCCATGCCTTCGGGTCAGAAGTCCAGATCATCGCCCGGCACGGGCTGCTCCGGGACCTCGACGATAAGGTACGCTCCGCCGCGCTCCGCGACCTCGCCGGGGTCGGCATCCGCGAGCAGAGTGTCGTCACCGGCATCGAGGGCGGCGGACGAGTCCGGTCGGTCCTGCTCGCCGGCGGCGAGGAACTGACGGCCGATGCTGTCCTGCTCGCCACCGGGCTTGTCCCGCGGTCGGAGCCGCTCCAGGGCCTCCGGAAAGGACCGGGCGGCGCGGTCATCGTGGACCGGCAGATGCGCACCAGCGTCGCCGGCGTCTACGCCGCAGGCGACGTCATCGGCCCGCCCTACCTCACCCCCGCGGCCCGCCGGGAGGGCGTGGTGGCGGCCGAGAATATCCTCGGCCACCCTACAATCATGGACTATACGGGCATCCCGCAGGCGATGAGCCTCCGCTACGACTACGCCTTTGCTACAGCCAGAGCCGACGACGGGTGCGTCACCCTCTCGGCGCCGGCTCCCGCGGGCCCCGGCTCGTTCTGGGACGTGGCGGGAGGCTGGGCGGGGCTTGCGCAGGTCCGGGTCGATCCGGAGACCGGCCGGCTCGTCGGGGCCGCCGCCGGTGTTCCGGGCGCATCGACTCTCCTCTCCTACCTTGGCTACCTGATGAAGCGGGGCATCACCGTCGGCGACTTCGACGATATCGTCGAGATTCACCCCTCGACCGACGGCGTCTACGGGCTCGCCCGCTACGCTGCTGATATGCTCAGGCGGCAGAAAAAAGAGTGAGCCGTCCCGGCTAGAGCCGCCGGAACATCTGCCCGAACTTCGGTATGAAATCTTTTTTCCGGGACATGACGCCCTCAAGCCGGACGGGCTGGTTCCGCAGGTCCAGTTTGGTGATGCAGGCCTCGTCCCCGGCGGCGAAAAGGTCGCTCGCGTTCGCAAAGACGTTGGTAAAGAGAGCAAAGAAGCAGTCGACCCCCATCGTCGTCCGCAGGTGCTCGAGTTCGGCGCGGATCTCGTCGGCATGGGTCTCTGCGAACTCAAACGACGATGCCATCACCTGCGAGACCATGATGCTCCGTCCGAAGAGGTTGTAACGCTTCATGTCCCGGGTGAGGAGCTCCTCTTTTGGGAGGGCGTCGAGGTCCATGCCCTTCCGGATCAACTCCGGCCCGAACTCAGCCGGGTCGACCCCGGTGATCTCCGCAAGGTAGTCCGCCGCCCGGATATCCACGGGCGTGGTCGTCGAGAGTTTCATCACCATCGTGTCCGAGAGGATTCCCGCAAGGAGGAGGCCGGCGGTCGATGGCGAGGGCTCCACGGAGGCCTCGATAAACTTGTTCGTGACGATCGTCGAGGTCGACCCCAGGGGGTCGTTGAGGAACTTCACCGGTTTGAGGGTGGATATCGCGCCGAGGCGGTGGTGGTCGATGATCTCGAGAATATCCGCCTGCTCGATCCCGTCCACGGCCTGGGAGTACTCGTTGTGGTCGAGGAGGATCACCGCTTTCTGGACGTCCTGCATCAGTGTCGTCCGGGATATGAGCCCGATGTGCTGCCGCCCCTCCCCGATGACGCAGGCCGTCCTGAACTTGGAGTTCGAGACGACCCCTTTTGCATACTCGAGCGAGTCCTCGAGCCGCACCGTGGGGACATCGGTCTCCATGATCATGCTCGCCGGCAGGGAGAGGCTGATCATCTTGCCCACACTGAACGCGTCGAGCGTCGTCGCGAGCACTGAGGCACCCCGCGTCCGTGCGGCGGCGATAACCCGCTCGCCCACCGGGGCCCCCTCGGCGATGATGAGCGCGGCGACCCCCGCCGATATCAGGGCGAGCTGCGCCGGCTCGTTGTCCCCGACGATGGCGATGTCGTCCGGCGTCATCCGGGAGAGAGTGACATGCAGGGCGTCGATGACCGTGTAGACCCGGCCTTCCCCGAGCGTCTCGTGCGCCGGCACGACTGTCCGGGCATCGAGGATACGGGCAAGGGTCTCAAGCGGCATCGGTATGAGCGAGAGCTGTTCCCGGGGGTTCTTCCGGACGTAGGCCCGGGCGAGGCCGTACTCGCTGACGAGGCCGACCAGGGTCTCCTCCTCGTCTGTGATCGGTATGTTCCGCATGTCGTAAGTATCCATCAGGGCGGCGACGTCGACCGTAGGGACGTCCTGCCGGGCGCTCCGGGTATCGAGCGGTATATCGGATACGCTGGGCTCGACGCTTGCTATGTAGACCGGTGCTTCGGCGTTGAACGTCTCAAGTGCAAACCGGGTCTCCACGCTCACTTCCCCGCACCGGGCGGGGATGTACTTCCCCGGCTCGGTGTGGTTGCGGAGTTCAGCGTAGCCGATGACACTGCAGATGCTGTCGGTGTCGGGCTGCCTGTGGCCGATGATGTAGATGTTGTTCAGTCCCATTCTCTCCTCGGATCCCGTGCGGGTGGCGTTCCCGCCCGCCGCAGGTGCCCTGGTTGGGCAGGATTCTCTCTTAGGGATATGACTCTCTGGCATCAAAGGTCTTATGCCAGACCACTGGTCGCGCAGGAGCAATGTTGAAGTAGGGGCTCTCTCCATTCACGTGATGTGGGAACCGATCACACCGGGCTCGTCCCCATCCTGCTCATCGTGGTATGCCTGCTTGTCTCCCCAGTCGTCGCCGGACCGGCGGACGTGGCGGTGACCTCCGTTGCGGTCGACCCCCCGGTCTTGATGCAGGGCGACACCGGCACCGTCACGGTCGTCGTGCAGAACACCGGCCCCATGGTTGTCCCGGTCGCCCGCGCCCGCCTCTACGGTGACGGCGTCGTCCCGGTGAGCGACCCCTATCCCTCGGTCGGGGATATCGGTGCGGGGACCGGGAGGACGTTCTCTTTCGCTGTCCGGGCGGACACCCCCGATGGAACCTATTATCCCCGTTTCTCCCTCGATTTCCGGGAGAACGGGACCCTCCGCTACCCGGTCCCGGTCCGGGTCGACGATACCCCGCTCCGTGCGGCGATGGCCGGGAAACCGGAGACTTTCTCTGCCGGGAGGGAGGCCGATATCACCATCTGGGTCGGTAACCCCCGTCCGAACGCCGCCTCCGGTGTTCAGGTGACCCCGTACGGGGAGGGTTTCGCGGTCACCCCGACCGGCGCGTTCATCGGTAGCCTCGCACCCGACGGCTCCGCAACCGTCCACTTCAACCTGACCCCGGCAAGCGAGACGAACGTCACGTTTGAGGTGACCTGGCGGAACGGGCCGAACACCCATGCCGCAAACCTCACCCTGCCGGTCGCCTTCGGCGAGGATAAGCGGCGGGCGGACCCGGTCGCAAGCAACATTGTGGTAGTCCCGGAGGGGGATATCTACCGGGCGACCGGGGATATCGCGAACGCTGGCCTCGAGTCTGCACGCTCGGTGCTCGTCACCGTCGGCCCGCCCGCGGCCCCCACCGACCCCTACCGGGTCTACGTTGTGGGTACCCTCGACCCCGACGACGTTGCCCCGTTCGAGTTGACGTTCTGGGCCGGTGCAGGCGCGACAGAGGTCCCGCTCATCATCGATTACCGCGACAGCGACGGGAACCCCTCCGCGGTGACCGTGCCTGTCTCGCTTGAGAACCGGACGGCAGAAGGGGGAACGGCCGCCGGGGTTCTGGTCCCGGCCGCAGTCGCTGTAGTGCTGGTAGTCGCCGTCGGCCTGGCGGTCCTCTGGTATATCCGGAGACAGCGGCGATGAACGGCGAGCCCATCATACGGTTCGAGGATGTCAGCAAGGTCTACTCCCTCCCGGCAGGCGCGGTCGTGGCGCTCGACCACGTCTCCCTCACCGTTGACGCGGGCGAGTTCATCGCCGTGATGGGACCGTCGGGCTCGGGGAAGTCGACACTCTTAAACATGATGGGCTGTCTCGACGTCCCGACTTCCGGGAAGATCTACCTCTCCGGGAAGGAGATCTCCGGTATGAGCGACGACGACCTCACCCGGCTCCGGCGGGACCACATCGGGTTCATCTTCCAGCAGTTCAACCTCATCCCGCTCCTCTCGGCGGTCGAGAACGTCGAGTTTCCTGTCATCCTCACCGCCGGCCGGGAGGAGAGCCGGCGGCGTGCAACCGAGGTTTTGCGGGCGATGCACCTCGACGACGCCCTCTTCTCCCATAAGCCGGGCGAACTCTCCGGGGGCGAGCAGCAGCGGGTAGCGATCGCCCGGGCGCTCGCAAACGATCCCGATCTCCTCCTCTGCGACGAACCGACCGGCAACCTGGACACAAAGACCGGCACTGCCATCATGGACCTCCTCGCGGCCGAGAACCGCCGGGGAAAGACAATCGTCATGGTCACCCACGACCCCCGGGTCGCCGGATATGCCCGCCGCCGGATCCAGATCGTGGACGGGAGGCTGGTATGATCTTCCTCTCCTTCGCGGTCCGGAACCTCCGGCGCCACTGGTTTCGGTCGCTCCTCTCGGTCATCGGGATCGTCATCGGTGTCGCCGCCATAGCGTCGCTCGGGATCATGGGTAACAGCATCAACCTCCTCGCCGCAAACCTCATCAGCAACGTTGGGGACACCATCGTGGTCACCCCGCATACCGCCGTCGGCGGCACGTTCGCCGGCGACCCCCGGACGGCCGTGGACGCGACCCTCTCCTCCCGGCAGGTTGACGAGATTCGGCGGGCGGCAAGTCCGAACCGGGTGATACCCGTGCTGCAGGGGGCAGACGAGGTGGAGTTCGGCCGCGGCGAGAGCGGGTATGCCCAGATCATCGGGCTTGATCCTGAGGATATACCCATCCTGCTCGACGTTGCGGCCGGAGAGTACCGGGAGAACCAGCCCGGCGCTCTCGTCGGGACCAACCTTGCCCGGGAGTACGACCTGGCCCCTGGCTCGCGGATCACCATCGGCGGGACAGACCTCCGGGTGGCCGGTGTCCTCGCGGAACGCGGGTTTGCCGTCGATATCAACCCCGATTATGCCATCGTTGTCACGGAGGACTGGTATACCGGCCACTTCGGCACCAGGAGCGGGAACGGCTACGCGATAGCCATCATCCGGGTCGGTGATATCGGGGAGATTGACGCGGTGAAGGAAGCGGTGGAGACCCAACTCAACCGGCGCGAAGATGTGGTGGATATCATCGATTCCCGGGATGTGCTCGGGCAGTACCAGGAGATCTACGCTCAGATCACGGTCTTCCTCATCGAAATTGGGGGGATCTCCCTCCTTGTCGCCGTCGTCAACATCCTCAACGTCATGTACATAGCCGTGACGGAACGGGTCTCCGAGATCGGGATCATGCGGAGTATCGGCGTCCTCAGGCGCGACATCCTGAAGATCTTCCTCTACGAGGCCGCGATCCTGGGGGCCACGGGGAGCGCCGTCGGCGGGGCGATCAGCGCGGTCGCCGGCTATGCCGCGAGCGTCGCTGCCGTCGAGGTCTTCACGGCCGGGACCACGTTCGGGGAGGGTTTCGCGGTCTTCAACCCGGCCGCCGTGGGGTTCATCGTCTTCGGTATGGTGTTCGGCATAGGGACAAGCATCCTCGCCGGGCTCTACCCGGCCTGGAAGGCCGCGCACCTCCTCCCGGTGGAGGCGATGCGCCATGCGTGACCCGGAGGGGCGCCGTGATCCTCATTGACCTCGCGGTCAGGAACCTCCGGCGGCATGCAGTCCGGTCGGTTCTCGCCCTGGTCGGGATCGTCATCGGGGTCATCGCTCTCGCGTCGCTCGGGATCCTCGGCGCCAGCCTCTCGCTGCTCATCGGGGGCCTGGTCTCGGACGTGAGCGACACCATCCTCGTCACCCCTCATGTTGCGGCATCGAGCGGCGACCCCTTCGACCCCAGGACTGCCCTCGCTTCAAGCCTCTCCGATAAGGATGTGGCGCTCATCGAGAAGGCCGCCGGGCAGAACCGCGTGATCCCGATGATCCGGACGTCCAAACGGTTCCGGGCGGATGACGCCAGCGGCTACGTAACCGTCTACGCGCTCCGGGCCGACGACATACCCTCCTTGCTCGCGAAAGAAGCGGGGCGTTACCCGGCACCCGCATCGCCGGGGGTGATGGTGGGCTCGCTCCTCGCCGACGAGTTCGACCTCCACGTGGGAAGCCGCATCGAGTTCGGCAACGAGAGCGTCCGCGTGACCGGGATCGCCGCCGAACGGGGCATGGGGATCGATATCTACCCTGATTACGCCGTCATCGTCACTGAGGACCGGTATGCCGGGCAGAACTACGGCATGGTCGTTGTGAAGGTGCGGGACTCCGCCGATATTGGGGAGGTGAAGGCCGCCATCGACGGCCAGGTCAACCGCAGGAAGGAGAAGGTGGATGTCCTGGATTCGCGCGAAGTCCTGCAGATCTACTATGAGACCCGGGACGCCATATCCTTCTTCCTGCTCGGCATCGGCGCGGTATCCCTCGCTGTCGCGAGCGTCTCGATTCTCAACGTCATGATCATATCTGTCGCGGAGCGGAGACGTGAGATCGGGCTGATGCGGAGCATCGGGGCGCAGAGGCACGAGGTTCTCGTCATGTTTCTCTACGAGAGCCTGGCCCTCGGCGTTGCCGGGAGCATCACTGGCGGGGTTGCCAGCGCTCTTGTGGGCTACTACGCGGCCGCCGCCGCATCGGAATTCTTCGGCGGGTTCGGAGCCCCGGGCGGCCCGGCGGCTCCCGGCGCCGTGGTCGCCGGCTACATCATCGTCGGTATGGCGTTCGGCATCGTTGCAAGCGTCCTCGCCGGGCTCTACCCGGCATGGAAGGCGGCAACCCTGAACCCGATCGAGGCGCTCCGTTACGAGTGAGATTCTCCCGGGATCCCGGGTGCTGGATTTATATACCTGGGCCGGTATGGGGGATCCGGTGAAGACGATGCTCTTTGTCCTGTGGTATAAGTTTGAACCTGAGCACACCCATCAGGTCCTGGAACTCTGGAAGTACTTCCAGTTCCCCTCCGATGTGAAGGTCCATCACCGCTACCTCCTTATCGGGAGGCATATGTCGGTTGCCATCTTTGAAGCCCCGGATGAGCGTTCTATCCTGAAGATCACCGCGCCATTCAGCTCCTATGGGGTTGCCCACGTTGCGCCGGCGATGTCGATAGAAGAGGCGATCAAGGCGGTCTGACCTGGAAACTCCCTCTTTTGCGGCCGATCACCGGTCCCGGAGAAACTCTTGTCCGCGATCCGCTCCATCCGGGAGCGGCGATCTTCTTCGATTTCGCCCGGCGTCGTGATTGTAGTGACGTTCCATGCCGGAGCGGCAGGTCGCCGCGATCGGGCGTGCCGCCGGTGCCAGCAGGGTGACCCCCGTCATCCTGGGCGGAGACCGGATCGCGGTGGGGATATGCTCTCGGTCTCGGGCGGCCGGACTTCCTCTTCGTCCCCTCAAGCCTTATCTACATCATCCGGGATGAACTTCGGTGCCGCGATGAGCGTCGAGAGCGGTATCTACCCGGCATGGAAGGCAGCAAACTTAAACCCCATCGAGGCGCTCCGCCACGAGTGAAGGGGCTGGACCACCGCGCGGTCCCCCCGCGGGGATGCGGTTCCCCGATCCGGCCCGGGCGGGGCCCATCCGCCGGCCGGTGCTGGGGCTCTCGCGGAACGCGGTCGATTCCCCTGAATCGGCTGAAAGAGCCCGGCAGTGGGCACGACCGCCGGATGTTCCCGGTCTCTCCCCGCGGAAGTCTTTGCGTAATTTCATAGTTCAAGAGACCGGAAACTCTATGAGCACTTGTAGGATGATAGACTTCCCTGTCAGGAAGTGCTCCGGCCCATCCGGTCCTCAATACGATAGCAATACCCAAGTTGCGTGAAACGAATGTTACAGATGATTACGTGGCTCGACAAAAACTTCAGCTCGCTTCAGCCGACGCGGGCGATCATCATGAGAGCGCTGCGCCACTTGCGCCCCGCGGATCGAAAAAAACTCTTCTCCGAGGATATTCCTGAGATGCGAACCGCCGAAGGGCGGTGGTTTGAGGCGATCGTCTACGAGATGATCCTTGATCTCTCGCTTGAGACCGACCTCATCCTCTCTATCGTGGCCCGGGGGGCCGACGGTCCCGGGAGGGTCCAGCGTGCGCAACTCGGCCAGAACGGGCTCTTCTACTCAAACATCGGGGACATCAAGGTTCGGGGAAACGGCCAGGACCTCGCCGAGGTCGACATGATGCTCGTCGACCATACCGGGGCGCTGACGTTTGGCGAGATCATCACCTCTCCTGCTGACTTAAAAGAGTTTGAAGCAGAGATCCGCTACAAGAAACAGCTCCTTGGTTACCTCTACGGGCAGCCGACCGTGCCGTTCCTCCTCATCTCCTCGGTCGACATCTCCCGGACAGCCGTCGTCCGCCGCCTCCTCAGGGAGCCCGACAACGTCCTCCTCACCACCCCCACCTGCGAGGACTTAAAGGCCCTGATCCGCCCCCGGGACCTGAAGCGGAGCCCACCCCGCCAGATCCGGCACGAGAAACTGATATCGATCCGGGATATCGCCCCCCGGCGACCGTTCGACTACAAGAAACTGCACGACGAGCGGCTACAGAGCATCGTCGCCGCCGTCACGACTGGCCGTGGCGTCGGGGAACTCGGCACCCCGGATGAGATCCCGCCGATCGTGAAGAAGGTTCTCTTCGGCGGGCTCTACCCTTCCGCCGTCCGGATGCTTGACGCCCGGTACCCCATCCGTATCAAAGGGAAGACCTATGACCCGGACGCGATCCAGAAGCAGTTCTCGAAGGTCATACTGGCCGTGAACATACCGGAGTACCGGCCGATCATCTACCTCCGGGCAAGGAATAAGAAAGAGTATCTCAAGATGGTGCCCAGCCGGACGGGCGGGTTCAAGTTCGAGAGCCGGCGGACGCCTCACATGGCCGGGTTCTTCCTCTGGCTCGAGTCCGTCCGGCCGTCGCTCGGGGCCGAACTGGCGCGGGAACTCCTCGATGCGTTTCCCGCAGTTCACGTTTCCGAAGCGGCGGCGACGGGGAAACCGTAACGTACCTATGGGGCCGGGACGCATATGTGCCCATGATTTTGCTGTGTGGTGATCCAGGATGGACCTGGTAACTGAACTTATCGGGTTTTTGGGGTTCAGCCTGATCGCGGTCGCGTCGATCATCGCGGTGATGAATCCCGCCTCCACGATCGCCGTCTACACGGCGCTCACTGAGGGGATGAGCGGGAGCGAACGCAAGAAGGTCATCTATACCTCTATGAAGATAGCCTTCATTGTGCTCGCCTTCTTCGCCCTTACCGGGCAGTTGATCTTCTCGATCTTCAACATAACCGTTCCGGCATTCCAGATCGCAGGCGGTATCCTCTTAATCAGCGTGGCGACCGGGATGCTCAGCACAAAGGGCGAGGCGTACTCAGCAGCGGATCTGGAGAACATCGCCGTCGTCCCGCTGGCCTTCCCGCTCTCATGCGGCCCGGGGACGATCACGACGGTGATCCTGCTCGCCTCGGGTCCGGAGGGTATCTGGAGCGTGGTCGCTGTCTTTCTCGGGATCATCGTAGCTCTCGCCGTTTCCTATGTCGGAATGCTCTATGGACCCAGGATCTTCTCCCTCATCGGGGAAGGCGGGCTGCGGGTCGTCCCGAAGCTGATGGCAATCATCGTCCTCGCGATCGCCATCCAGTTCATCATTAACGGGACCGCGGCAGCGATGCCCCAACTGCTCGCGAACCTTGACCTAACCTGGCTCGTATGACCGATATCCAGATCGCGCTTATCCGGGCGCTCCAGGAACAGGCGGCGTGGCTTGAGGCCCCGGCGCAGTTCTTCTCGTTCCTCGGACAGCCGGAGTTCTACCTGCTCGTCATTCCGGCCCTCTACTGGTGCTGGAACCCGCGCCTTGGTCTCCGCCTCGGTCTCCTCATGGGGATATCAGGCGGGATCAACGAGGCTCTCAAAGTCGCGTTCCACCTTCCCCGCCCCTACTGGGTCAGCCCGGAGGTCCGGGCGCTCGGGAGTTACCCGTCGTTCGGACTGCCATCGGCGCACGCCCAGGGAGCGGTGACGTTCTGGGGGCTGATCGCCGCCGACGCCCGGCGCAGGTGGGTCTTGCTCGTTGCGGTCGCTCTGATCTTCCTCGTTGGCGTATCGCGCGTTGTTCTTGGGGTCCACTTCCCGATCGATGTCATTGCGGGCTGGGCATTCGGCGCCGTCATCCTCCTCGGGTTCCTCGCCTTCGAGGGGCCGGTGGGCCGCCGGGTCGCCGCCCTCCCTCTTTCCCGGCAGGTACTCGTCGCGTTCGTGGGTTCTCTCGCCCTGGCGCTGGTCTCCACATCCGCTCTCATGGCCCTCGGGGACTGGCAGGTCCCGGCGTCCTGGGCGGCAGGAGCCCTCGAGCGGTCGGGGCAGCCGATACACCCGCTCGACCTCCGCGACGCCGTGACGGCGTCGGGGCTCTTCTTCGGGTTCGCGGCCGGGGCTGCCGCAGAACATCACCGGGGAAGCATGTGCGCTGTCGGGAAGGGATCCGTCCGCCTCCTCCGCTACGCCTTCGGGATCGCCGTGACGGGGGGAATCTGGTTCGGGATCGGGTTCCTCATCCCACCCGACCCCGCTTTCGCCGCCTACGCCCTCCAGTATCTCCGGGCTGTCGCTGCCGGTGTCTGGGTCTCGTTCGGCGCCCCGGCGGTCTTTGCTCGCCTGAACCTGGCGTTCCGTGCCTGAAGGAGCCTTCTTTCCATACTCTTTTTAACTCTTCAGGCCCATTTCTCTCTATGCTCGCAGAGGGGATCGCTCTTGGCTGGGTGCTGATCGTGCTCGGGGCAGTGCTGCTCCTGGTTGAGGTCTACCAGCCCGGGTTCTTCATCGCCGTCCCCGCTACGGTCCTGATCATCCTCGGGGTTCTCCTCCTCCTCGGCGTCGATATCCTCAGTTCTCCCACGGGTCTCATCGTCGGGGTTCTGGCGGCAATCGGTGCGGCCTCGGTCACGGTCTGGCTCTACGGGCGTCTCACGCCCGAGAAGAGGCCGCCGACGACCCTCTCCCGGGATTCGCTCGTCGGTCTCGAGGGGACGGTGGTCACGCCGGTCGATGCGGTGACGATCGCGGGGAAGGTGAGGCTTGGCAGCATGGAATGGAGCGCCCGTTCCGAGTCCGGGAGTATACCGGCCGGAAGAAGGGTTGTTGTCGTCCACTCCGAGGGAGTGCATATTGTTGTGAAGGAGGTTGTGTGAAGTGCTTCCGATAGGGTCGATTCCGTGGACCGGGTTAATTACTGTATTTCTTATCATTGTTATCGTCATCATCTTCGCCCGTGGCGTGGTGATCGTGCAGCCGTACGAGCAGGGGCTCCAGATACGTCTGGGGCAGTACATCGGGAGGATGAACCCCGGGTTCCGGTGGGTGGTCCCGCTGATCACGGTCGTCAAGAAACTCGACCTCCGGACAGAGGTGATGGACGTCCCGCGGCAGGAGGTGATCACGAAGGATAACTCCCCGACGAACGTGGACGCGATCGTCTACGTCCGGGTGATCGACCCCGAGAAAGCCTTCTTTGAGGTGATGAATTACCGGGCGGCGACGGTGGCGCTCGCCCAGACGAGCCTGCGCGGGATCATCGGCGACATGGAGCTCGACGAGGTCCTCTACAACCGGGACGTCATCAACGCGCGTCTCCGTGATATCCTGGACCGGGAGACCGACGCCTGGGGCGTGAAGGTCGAGCGGGTGGAGATCAAGGAGGTCGACCCGGCCAGTGCGGTCAAGCAGGCGATGACCGAGCAGACCGCGGCCGAGCGGGAGCGGCGTGCCGCGATCCTCCGGGCGGACGGCGAGAAGCGGGCGGCGATCCTCAAGGCGGAGGGGAACCGGCAGAGCATCATCCTCGAGGCCGAGGGTGAGCGGCAGAGCAAGATCCTGCGGGCGGAGGGTGAACGGTTATCAAGGATCCTGCAGGCCCAGGGCGAGGCGCAGGGGCTGCGCATCCTCTCGGTCGGCGCCCGGCCGCTGGACCGCCGGGCGATCACGGTCCTCTCGCTCGACGCCCTGAAGAAGATGGCCGAAGGCCAGGCGACGAAGATCATATTCCCGTTCGAGCTCTCGAGCATCGTCAAGCAGGCCGCCGAGTACCTCGGCGCCCCGGTCGAGGCCCCGGATGTTCCCGAAGGCACGGAACTGCCGCCGGAGGATATCCTCGGGGAGATCCCGGGTCCGGAGGCACTCAGGGCCGCGGAAGAGGCTGCAAAGAGCATCGAGACCGATATCGACGTGGAGATACAGAAAAAGGCACGGGACCTGAAGATCGGGAAGGACGAGGAGCTGTAAGCCGTAGATCGGGGTAGTGCTCCATCATAGAACTGATAATCGATCTCGGTGGATCCGACCGAAAATTTCCGTTATCGGGCTCTGGTAACGCCCACCCTCTTCCGGTTGTCGTTCATCCCTGACGAGATTGGTGCCGGACCCGGCCTGTCCCTGAGTTCGACCTTTTCTCGCAAGCATGTCCTCATGCTGTGGACCGTGGTGGCTATCGCCATGGGGGTGGGGCTGATGGGGAGGGGTCTTCCCCTCCCCTGTCTCCAACGCGTAAAGATCCGTGCCTGTCATCAACCCCATCCCGCCCGCGCTTCACGCTCCTCCCCCGCCCCAAGGGCGGGGGTAGTCATGGCGATACCCCCGGGAAAGCCGTGCCCCGGATTGCATGCAAGCGGGAACACCGGGATGGGATCGCAGATGACCAGTTGTTTCGTAGGGCACTACCGACGGTATAAGCACGGAGTATACAGTTGCCGAACCTGGACCCACTTCCGTGGAAAGGAGGACGAACCCGGAGATCCCGCGCGCATCGGCGCGGGGTAACTCACGGATCGCGCCTGCCCCCTCCTGCCGGAAGGGGGTGACGGCGTCTCCCCGACCGCGCGGTGAGTCTGCGAGGGAGAAACTCCGGTGCAGTTATGTTATCAGGATATCAATCATAGAAGCAGTGGCATGAGCTCCAGACCATTTCACCCGCCGGGAACGCTCCCCATCGTTGCTGAGAGATCGTTTTTCATCAATAAAACCGGCCAGGATCGGCCGCTGGAGGAGTACGTGCCGGCCGAGATCCTTGAGGTAGCGGAGAGCGAGGGACAGCGTGCCATCCCGAAGATAGCAAAGAACCTCTCGCTGATGAAAGAGATTGAAGCGATATCCGGCAATCTTCCGACACATCACCGTTTCATAAACGGAGATAGCCGCAATCTCGCGTTTCTCCCTGATGAGAGCGTCCACCTGGTCGTGACGTCGCCTCCCTACTGGACCCTGAAAAAATACCCCGAGAAGGACGAACAGCTCGGGCAGATTGAGGACTACGAGATCTTCCTGGAAGAACTCGACAGGGTCTGGAGGCACATCTACAGGGTTCTTGTCCCCGGGGGCCGCCTGGTCGTCGTTGTCGGTGATGTCTGCCTGCCCCGGCGTGAGGCCGGGCGTCATGTTGTCATGCCTCTCCACGCCAGTATTCAGGAGCACTGCCGGAAGATTGGATTTGATAACCTGGCGCCGATCATCTGGTACAAGATCGCCAACGCCTGCTTTGAGGCAGATTCGCCGGGGTCGTTCCTGGGCAAACCTTACGAACCCAACGGGATCGTCAAGAACGATATCGAGTACATCCTCTTCCAGAGAAAATCCGGCGGTTACCGGAAACCCACGCTTGAAGCACGGTTGCTCTCGGTCATATCGGAGGAGAACCAGAAGGCGTGGTTCCGCCAGGTCTGGGACCTTAAGGGAGCATCGACAAAAGAGCACCCTGCACCTTATCCCCTGGATCTGGCCGAGAGACTTGTGCGGATGTTCTCCTTCGTGGGCGACACCGTCCTCGACCCCTTCGGCGGCACGGGAACGACCGCCCTCGCTGCTGCGCGGTGGGGCAGAAACAGCATCAGCGTCGAGATCGAAGAAAAATATTTCCTCATGGAGATTGAACGGTTTACTCATCAGGCTAAACAGTCCCGATTGTTCTGATGGAGGTAGACCTATGGTGAGTGATAGGATATTCCGGGAGATTTCCCGTGACGACTATTTTTCTTGTGCGGTACGGTATTTCTGGGACAAAAGGGCGTCGCAGGCAGCGGATCAGAACAACCGGGGTGTGAAAGACCAGGGTTTTCGTTCGGAAGCGACGGGCGGGAAGCACATGGACCGGTTCTTCTCGCTCATCCGGGATCTGCTGGTGGATATCGGGGTGCCTGAGAACGATATCTGCACACGGAAGAGGTCTCTCGACCTTCCGGGGTACTTCCGGGCGGAGAAGCAGTGGGACCTTATTGTCATCAAACACTGCCCTGATGGAAAGAAGGAACTGGTTGCCGTCCTTGAACTGAAGTCCCAGAAGGGGCCGTCGTTCGGGAACAACATCAATAACCGGACTGAGGAGGTTTTAGGGAGTGCGTATGATCTCTGGACCGCCTACCGGGAGGGAGCCTTCAAAACATCGCCGTCACCCTGGCTTGGGTATATGCTCCTGCTGGAAGACTCTGAGAGATCGCGAAAGAGCGTGAGGAACAACGAGCCTCACTTTGAGGTCTTTCCTGAGTTTAAGGACGCCTCCTATATCGAACGCTATCACCAGACCTGCCTTAAGTTAGTCCGGGAAAGGGTCTACTCCGAGGTCTGCTATCTGCTTGCGAAGGAAGAGAATAAGGCGAAACCGCGGAACTATTCCGAACCGGATGAGGTATTATCGGGGTACCGGTTCCTGCGATCCTTATGCTCGCACCTGAACAATTTTTACGAAATAGCGTAACCCCGGCCCTGACCCATCGTCAGCGGTGGTTGACACTCTCCCCGGGCTAAAGCCTGGAGATTCTTGCTTCGTTGACCGGAACTTGCACCACCAGGATTGGTGGTGTAGTGGTTCTGATCTCCACAAGCGTAGATTCGGGTGTGCCCCACCCTACGGCTGCTCGTTTCAGAATATTCTGTGCGGCGTTCAGATCTCGCGGGACGGTATACCCGCAGACCGGACAACAATGGGTCCGCTGCCAGAGGTCTTTCTTTTCGCGGTGCCCGCAGAGGAAACAGTCCTGGGTCGTATAGGCCGGATCTATGAGGTGGACATACGTACCAGCATTCGCAGCTTTGTAGCGTATGAACTCCCGGGCCTTGTACCACGCGGCATCGAGAATAGATTTAGATCTGCCGCGGAGTTTCGCCTCCAGCGACTCAACCATCGGCCTGATGTCCAGGTGTTCCAGGGCGATGTGGTCATAATTGTCAACATAGTACCGGCTCCACTTGTGCAGGAAGTCGTCCCTCCGGTTCTCGACCCGCTCGTGGATCCGGGCAACCGTGACCCGCTGCTTGCGGCGGTTCCTGCTGCCCTTCACTGCCCGGGACAACTTTCGCTGAGCCCTGCGGAGCCGCTTCGCCGACTTCCTGACGTTGTGCGGGTGC
>Ga0265294_10003489_pt1 | contig 20040 bp, 20 predicted proteins | sample MunlanPumphouse3_FD_192504 | JGI IMG/M metagenome (GOLD analysis project Ga0265294, IMG submission 192504) | Groundwater microbial communities from a municipal landfill in Southern Ontario, Canada - Pumphouse #3 | ecosystem: Environmental > Aquatic > Deep subsurface > Groundwater | place...
CTTGCCGGTGCCGGGGGGACCAACCAGGAGCACTCCTCTTAGGGGTCGAATACCCATATGGTAAATAGCCTCGGGTTTGACTACAAACTGCAGTGCTTCCTTCAGTTCATTTACCGCGCTATCCTGGCCTCCGATATCCCCAAAGTCTATCCGCTCCTTCCTGGCGCCCGCTCCCATTTCTTCAAATCTTATAGACCCCTGGTTGAGCATAAAGAAATAAAAAAAGGCACAAAGCAAAACAATCAATACCACCGGTATTACGTTAAGGCCGATAATGGCCATAAATATTACAATTGCCAGGCCAAAACCTAATGTAACTTCTTTCAACTTCCCCCCCCTCCTTTGGTCTCGGTTTGTGCTATAGCAAATGTTTTGTATAGGTACGAGCCGGCGTCTTCCAGCTGGAGATAAACGCGCTTGTCATCCACAAACAAGCGGAATTCTACACCCTTGTTACTGCTGCACTGCTGCAATTGCTCTTCCAACCATAAATACTGTTGTTGGGATAAGCCCTGGTACAGCGCAGGCTGGAACTCATTAAATAATTCGGCTAGTTCCTTACTTCCTGCATCCTGAATCTCGATCTTATAATTATCGTTTTTGATGCTCGAACTAATCTTAGACTCGATTTCGCTATAACTTTCCTGTATATTATTAACCCGCTCCAGTTTAAGCTGAATTAAATATACTTTATTAACTTTGGTAATTTTTGCGCTTTTAACGGAAGGCATGGCAGCTAACTGTGTAGTTAATGGTTTTTCTACCATATATTTGTTATACAGGTTGTAGCCGCCCAGCAATAATGCCAAAGTCAGAATAAGTGATATTATAGCGGTAATTATTTTAAATTCACTGTTTTTCATCATATTCCTACAACCCTCCTCCGGTCATTATAGCATAGGAGCAAAGTGCAGATTAAGACAAAATTATGGTAATTTGCGAACAAATAATGACTTTTGTCGATTCGGGGCTTTATTTGTATTTCTTACGTGCTATAATATAACCAAGGATTGTGAATGTAGTAACTATCACAAGGGAAAAGAGGTGATCATGAATGGCTACAGCAGCATATCGCAACAAAATTTATTCTAATTGGCACGAACGTTATATGGAGCAAATCGGCGTAGACTTTAGTGTAGAACCTCTGACTATGGAGGAAACAAATGAGACATGGCGGAAGGCTTTTTGTCAGGAATCAGCCCCGGAGGAATATGACTGGAGCAAAGTTTACCTGGAGTCTTTGGATGACATCTACAGTACTGGTAACACTGACTACCGACTCTCAGTAGAAGAGTACAACGAGGAGCTCAGAAAGAACCTGTTGAATGTTGTAAATATGGATAGGACTTACAAACGCAGCTGTCCCAGGACAGCCTAACATAACTAACATAACTTGGAGGGGCTTAACGCCCCTCCTCCCTCTTTTTGCGCACTTTGCGCAAGCAAGCAAAAAGAACCGTCCCCATTGCTTGCTATTCCAACTCTTTGCGAAAACGATAAAAATACTCCACACCTGATATTATAGTTATAACTACTGCAATATACATTGCCCAATGCCCTACCGGCAAGGTAGTAATAGAGCGGTAGGTTTTTTCTAAAATTACCAGTAAAACCGCAATGACCTGGGTTAGAGTCTTTAGTTTGCCTAAAATGCTTGCCGGAATAACTATCCCGTCCCCGGCCTTTATCGCCCTCAAACCGGAAACCGCAAATTCCCGTCCTACTATTACTATGGCTATCCACCCTGGTATCCGCCCCAGCTGAACCAGACTGATTAAAGCTGCTGTAATCAATAATTTGTCGGCCAGAGGATCCAGTAATATTCCCAGCCTGGTTACCTGCTTCCAGCGCCGGGCCAGGTAACCATCCAGGCTATCAGTAAGGGCAGCCACAATAAATATTGCAGCTGCAAAATAATCGCCATAGGGTATATTAATCAACAGCAATACTACGAAAACGGGAATGAGTATTATTCTTAAGATAGTTAATTTATTGGGCAGGTTCATCGATAAGTTCTCCAATCATATCGTAATTTCTAACCCCGGCAAAGCGAACCTGGGTAAACTCACCCCGGGGTAGTTTACTGCTGCTTTTTATTAGAGTTATGCCATCTACCTCAGGAGCTTGAAAATAAGCCCTTCCAATATAGAGATTGGAGGATAGCTGTCCTGAAACCAGGATTTTCTCGCTGCTATTGATACGGGCTATATTTTTCTTACGACTAATCTTTTGCTGCAGTTCCAGGATAGTATCCAGTCGGTTCTTCTTTACTGCCTCTTCAATTTGATGAGGCAGACCGGCAGCTGCTGTCCCTTCCTCACAATTATAGGTAAAAGCGCCCAGCCAGTCGAACTCCACCTTTTCAATAAAGTGATAAAGTTCTTCAAAATCTGCTTCCTCTTCTCCGGGGAAACCGAGCATTACTGTAGTTCGTAAGACCAGGTCGTCTATTTCTGTTTTAAGTTTGTCAATTAAAGCTTCAAGATAATTCCGTTCATGCTTGCGGTTCATCATTTTCAATATTTTACTGGAAACATGTTGTATGGGAATATCTAAATAAGGGATAACCTTACTCAGGGAAGCTATGCTATTAATAATATCATCATTTATGTGAGCCGGGTGAAGGTAAAGCAATCTTATCCAGTCTATGCCATCGACTTTATCCTGCAGCTCCTTTAGTAACTGCGGTAACAGGTATTTCCCCTGCAAATCATAGCCATAGTTGGCGGTATCCTGGGCTATTACAACTAGTTCCTTAATCCCTTGCCCGGCCAGGATATGAGCTTCTTTCACCAGTTCAGCCAGCGGTCGCGATCGCAGTTTTCCCTTTATAGATGGTATAGCACAATAGCTGCAGTGGTTATTACATCCTTCAACGATTTTTAGATATGCTGAACCTGGCGGGGTTGAAATAATTCGAGGCCCCTTTTCTATAAAGGTATCTGGAGGTGGCCCTACTTTTAGGATTCTATCACCATTTTCCAGCTCCGTTAAAATATCATTTATAGCAACAAAATAGGAGATGCCTATAACCGCATCCAGTTCAGGCATCTCATCAAATAATTCTTTTCCATATCTCTGGGACAGACATCCGGTAGCCACCAGATACTGTAATATGCCTCCCGCTTTAAGTTCTGCCGTTTCCAGTATGGTGTTTATACTTTCTTCCTTGGCTTCCCCAATAAAGCCGCAGGTATTAATTATTACCACATCGGCCCGTTCTACCGAATTTACTATCTTATGTCCGGCGCTGCTTAAAAGCGCCATCATTATCTCCGTATCAACCCGATTTTTTGAACATCCAAGACTAATAAAACCTATATCCACTTGAGTTACTCCTGTTCCAGCTAGGACTTTGCTTTAAACTCTGTTTCTGTTACTTCACCATGTTCCCCTATAGGTTCAACCTTTTTACCGTTATAAGTAATATCAATTCCTCCAGCATTACCGGCTTTTAAATAAACCGATTGCTTTCCTTCAAACTCCTGTTTTTCGCCCGCCTTGAGGGTTTTAGTAAATACCGTTTCACCATCAACCTCTACATTTAGCCAGCAATCCTGGTTGGCTTCTATCAAGACCAACGCTTTTTTAATTTCTGCTACAGGTGGGTTTACCGGTTCCTCCACCTTCGGTGGAGCCTGTTTATCGTGAACGTCAATGTGCACGGTAATATAGCCCAAAACCAGTTTACCTGCCCATATAGCAATGATTAAAAAAATAATACCGGCCAATATATTGCGAAAGGGTATATGAAAACCAATATCCACTTCTTTCTGCTTTATCGGTGCCGCCACATCATGGAGCGACTCATGCGTATAGGCCAGGCTTTGAAATTCCTCTACCATTTCATCAGAATTAAGACCCAACAACTTGCAATACCTGCGAACAAAACCAGTAGCATATACCCTGGGAGGAAGAACCTCAAATGTTTCCTGCTCCAGAGCATCAATATAGAGCTTCCTGATTTTCGTTTCTTCTTCTATATAATCAAGGGAATAGCCCATAGCTTCCCGAACTTCCCTTAACTTTCCTCCAAAACTCAATATACTCACCCCCAACCCTAAAAGGGTACTAGGACTTATTCACCGGCAGCCGCTCCTATACTAATCCTAATGGCCTGCCGGAGTGGGTAACCGCTCGATAGCCCATAAATTAAACCAGCTAACAAGAATGGTAATCGGTTTTCAATAGTGAAAATCTGGTTGGGCAATAAAAGTACATCTGTTGCTTTCTTATCTTGAAAATAAATAACCCGGCTACTTCCATCGGTTAAAATCCAATTCTGATGTTCGGATAATGCTCTCACCTTTTGAGCATACCAGTCAAGGCTGTCACTCTTAACCCCGAGAACCACAGTAGAATAATTCCATAAGTATTCAGGAATATCTTCTGGGGATTGCATAATCCTGTATGTAGATAAGTACGGAAGTTTTTCATCTTCCTTACCAGATAGCTTCTTAATCATTTTTTCTTGGAATTGAGGGTCAACACATAACCATTCGCAATTAAGAACTACCCATTCGCTTAAACTAACCGCCTTTTGGTAATCATTCCAACTATAGCATTCCTCATAGGTGCTAACATTGTTTATGGAAATTCGACGGCAACTTCTTTTCCGGGCATGACGATAAATACTACTAGTATCGATTTCCCTTTCCCTGAGCTTGCTTATTATTGCGTCACTAATATTATCATTACCAGTAACCGTTATTACTTTAACATTTACGCCCAAATTGGACAAGACTCGGCTAAACTCAACCGCAAAACCGCCAAAATCAACGTTAATAACGGTATTCTCATCTTCTCCCTGCACATCTATATTAATACAACTTTCTCCGACCACCACGGCTGATGCTGCTTCGTTGATAACATACCCCTTGCCTAGAATAACTCCTTTTTTCATCAAATTAGATATATGTACAGCTATTGATGAGCGGGTAATGCCAAAACGACGGGCTAGTTCATCTTGTGAAATTAGAGGTTCTTTTTTTAGTACTTCAAATATTTCCCTTTCCCGTAAGGTAAGCCTCATTTATATCTCCCTTTTATGCACTTACCCTGGCGCGATATCATAAAAATTTGGTGTGCAATTAAAATATCCTTAATAAAGCCACTGGTTCTCTATACACATCATACTAACATAGTTTATTTTTAGCGTATAGCTTTTCTAGCTGCTCACTATTAATAAGAATTTCCCTCTTTTTATTATTGTCCATCTCTGAAACAATTCCCCGCTCCTCCATTAAATCTACCAATCGCGCAGCCCGGGCGTAACCTATGCGCAGTCTACGTTGTAGTAGCGACACCGATGCCTTTTTACTATCCACAAAAACATTTACCGCATCCCAAAAAAGGTCATCTCCCCAGTCATTCTCGGCTTCCTGAAAAGATAATTCCAGCTCCCGGGGTGGCTCCGGCTCTTCCTGACCAACAAATTGCTCTTTGATAAAATTAACGCTTGCTTCAATGTCACTATCAGAAACAAAGGCTCCTTGAATGCGGTAAGGCTTGATTGCACCTACTGGGAAAAATAGCATATCGCCTTTCCCCAGTAATTTTTCAGCTCCGGCTGAGTCTAAAATAGTCCTGGAATCAGCCTGGGAAGAAACCGCAAAAGCTATGCGCGAAGGTATGTTGGCCTTAATTATACCGGTAACTACATCTACTGAAGGGCGCTGAGTAGCTACTATCAGGTGCATTCCTGCAGCTCTGGCCATCTGGGCCAGGCGACATATCGAGTCTTCCACTTCCACCGGAGAAACCATCATCAAATCAGCCAGTTCATCGATGACAATAACTATGTAAGGCAGTTTATCCTGCGCTGATAAATTATACCTTTGAATATCCCGAACTCCTCGTTCGGAAAACAGCTTATAGCGTTTTTCCATCTCACTAACCATCCACCTCAGTACTACTGAAGCTTTGCGCGGGTCTGTAACCACCGGAGTAAGCAGATGGGGAATCCCATTATATACCGTTAACTCAACCATTTTAGGGTCTATGAAGACCATCTTCATTTCGCTGGGAGTGGTATTATACAAAAAACTCATAATGATACTATTCAGACAAACGCTTTTTCCCGACCCGGTAGATCCGGCAATTAATAAATGGGGCATATCATTTAGGCGGGCAACGACCACAGTACCAGATATATCCTCTCCCAGAGCAAAAGCCAGGGGGCTGTTAAGTTTGCTAAAAGACGGAGAGCTTATCAGATTCCTTAATCCCACACTTAATATTTTATTATTAGGCACTTCTATACCTATAGCCGATTTGCCCGGGATAGGCGCTTCTATCCTTATTCCCGGTGCAGCCAGATTAAGCTGTAAATCATCAGCCAAACTAATTATACGACTTATTTTTACCCCTGGTGCCGGGGACATTTCATACCTGGTTACCGCTGGCCCACAACTAACCTGATTAACCTTCACCCCTATACCGAAATTAGCGAAAGTCTCCTCCATAACCGATATACTTTCCTTTATATTTTTCTTATCAATCTTACGCTCACTACTGACATTACTCAATAGCTCCAGAGGGGGCTTCTGGTATTCGGTTTCGCTTTCTTCCTCCTGGGCAGACAAAACCAACCTTAAACTGCCCTTCCTGGCTTCGCTTGGAATCGGTTCTTCTTTTAGTTCCTCTTTACCTGCAGCAGTTTCCAATGGGATATCAGGCTGTAAATACAATTCCTCAAAAGACGGTAGGCGAGGTTGTTCATGGCTGTCTATTATTACCGGCTCCTTTTTGGGTGCAGTCGGTGATGCTGGCTCTTCTTCATCTTCAAACAGCAGTGGATAAACCCTGGTCCATATTTTTTTGGCAATTAAACTACTAGTGTTAAAAATTTGCCCCAGTGGTTTATCAATAATCTGTACCAGCGCAACCAGCACTCCCAGGAGTAAAAAGATAATGGTACCAACATTACCCAGTAACCTGACCAGAGCATAGGCCAGACTACCCCCAATGTAACCTCCACCCATACCTTTAGACCCGGCTTCCAGAGCATTGAGACCACCTGGGATATGATAAATACTTATTTCTATAACAAAAACCAGAGCCAGTAAAGTTATTCCCCACATACGGCTGGACCAGTATTTCTTTAGAACCCCAATATGTATAGACCATAGTAATAGATAGAATGAAGCGATAAAAGCACCGTCTCCCAGTAGTAATTGCAGGCCTTTCATAATACCGGAACCTAGTAAGCCAACAAATTGTTCATTCCCTGCTAATCCTTGTAACTGGCTTACACAGATATAGGTAAACACGGCCAACATAAAAAGAACAATTGAGATAATCTCTGCCCTTAGAACATCAAACTTTTCCTTTTGTTTCAATAACCGGGCGTCTTCTTTGGCTGTTGTGCTGGAGGGACGTAAGGACTTGTCCACCTTGTTAGAGCCAGCACTATTTTTACCGGCTTTCTTTTTTGTTCCCATCTACTCTACCTTTCGTTTGCTATTTATTGGTAGCCAATTACATTTATGTTAAAACCTCGCTCATCTATGGAAAAATCCTGCCCGGCCGACCTTAAACAAAATAATAATATCCCAGGGTCAGCAGTGCCACTGCCCAGCAATAATAGGAAAATACCGATAGTTTTCCATGCCGCACCAGCCGCATTACAATTTTAATCGCCAGGTAACCAAATAAGGCAGCAACCAGTGTCCCCACCGTATAGGGTACTAAATTCTGAGCCCAGGCGGTGCTGCTTACATCACTTAATTCAAAAATCCCCGCCCCCAGTATTACCGGTATTGAAAGCAAAAATGAAAAACGGGCAGCCAGTTCTCGTTCCATTCCAACAAAGAGGCCTGCAGCTATAGTGGAACCAGATCTTGATATTCCCGGAACAATAGCCAGTGCCTGTAATAACCCTATTAGAAGGACATCCTTATAGCTGGTATTAGGTATATCCTTGATACCTATCCTTTGCCGATACCATTTTTCCGAAAAGCGCAAGGCCAACCCGGTAAAAATAAGTCCCAATCCAACCACCAGTAATGACTCAAAGGCTTTTTCAATTACAGGGGCAACCAGATACCCGGCCACAGCAGCAGGGATACATCCAACTACTATTAAATAGGTCAGGCGGGTAAAAGGCTTTTTTAGAATGTTTACGATATCCTCCCAAAAGGCTACAAAAACAGCCAGAAGGGTACCCATATGAAGCATTACATCAAAAGTTAAGGGGGATTCCTGTACACCCAGGATGTGCTGAAAAATAACCAGATGACCAGAACTACTTACTGGCAGGAACTCAGTAAGACCTTGAACCGCACCCAACAATATGGAATGTAAAAACGTCAAACATCTCATCTCCCCAAAAGTACTTTATAAATTATAGCATAGTGCCGGTAAAACATACCTCCTAACCATAAATAAGTCCGGGGACAACCCGGACATATTTATTGTAGCGTTTTTATATACTTGGTTTTAGTTCGATTATACTGCCTGGTTGATATTGCTGATTTATATAGTCCATGGGGTCGGTACTGTCCAGGCTTAATACTCTAACCTGGTCAACATCCAGGCACTCGCCATTTAGATGTCCGCCGGAGGGTAGTTGTATCCTTATTCGGGGAAATGTTTCGTTCTGATTAAGGGCTTCCCAAGGGTTAGGAATATAGATTATCACTGTACCACCCCCCCCTTACTATCCTTTAATTCGCGAATCTTCTGTACCGCATCCTTAAGACCTCCAACTGCATCAATTAATCCGCAATCAACTGCATCCTTACCCACCAGAACAGTGCCAATATCCCGGGCCAGATCTCCGGTTCTAAACATCAATTCCCGGAACTTCTCTTTCGTCACCCGGGAATGCTCGACCACGAATTTAACTACCCGGTCCTGCATCTTGTCCAGGTATTCATAAGTCTGGGGAACGCCGATTACCAGGCCCGTGAGGCGGATTGGGTGAATCGTCATGGTCGCCGAAGGGGCAATAAATGAATAATCACTGCTCACGGCTATACTGGAACCTATGGAATGTCCCCCGCCCAGCACTATCGACACGGTAGGCTTGGATAAGCTGGCAATCATTTCAGCCAATGCCAGACCCGCCTCAACATCTCCTCCCACGGTATTTAAAACTACCAGCAGTCCCTTTATCTGCGGATTTTCTTCGACTGCCAGCAGTTGGGGAATTATATGTTCATACTTGGTAGTCTTGTTTTGCGGCGGCAAAACCATGTGACCCTCAACCTGTCCGGCTATAGTTAAGCAGTGGATATCACTTTTAAATGAAGGTATATCAATCTGTCCTATTTCCTTTATATTATCTAACTTCTGCTCCTGGGTTGTTTCCTCATGAGTTGTTTCTCCATTATCATGCGTCATTAATAATGCCGCTCCCTTCTTAAACCTATTTTCTATTAGAATTACCCAAAACAGGAACGGAATACGCATTAAAAAACTACCCGGCTGGTAAACCGGGTAGCGTAAAGTTCCAAAGGTATAGAAAAAACGATAACTTAACAAGTTAAGTGCCTGGCACCTTTTCCGTTGATCCCATATACACAGCATCTTTGCATAAGTCAATTCTATTATTCCAATGAACACTGGAGTCAATGTTTTTATCTATGTCCCATGCAATATTGCCATACTCATCAATAAACACTTCTTTAAACTTGTTTTTATCCTTCAGTATTTCAAATACCCCAAACAGGTTCTTGGACATATCATAGACCCGAACCTCGTTGTTATCAAAATACACCGTTAGGGAATAATTCTCATTTGGAATTACCCTAACAATTTCCCTGGTGCCAGTGTTAAAATACTCTTTAACCTTTTGCGGTATACTAGCAATCTTCAAGAAAACACCTCCCAATAATTCTATTTTAGAGGTTCGATAGAAAAAAGTTCTTTTTGCTTCTGGGCAAGATGCCATAATTCCTGTAGTTCATCTTGGTGTAACGCTGCCCAACCGTACAACATTTTTAATTGTTTGTTAGGCATTTGTCCATTAATCAACTCGATATCTTCTATAGAAACACTACAGCTACATTCTCCATATTCAGCATGAAAATGTGGAGGAAGATGGTCACGATAATTCATGTATATTTTAATACCCCGAAACATGCATATTGTTGGCATTTTATATTCCCTTCCCATTTATCAACATAACCGTCCCCGTAACACGCTTTACACTTCCATAATTATCGGTAATATCATCGGCCTGCGACCCGTTTTTTCATACAAATGTTTGCCTAAACGTTCACGTATCTGAGCTTTAATAACCGCCCACTCGCTGATATTCTTCTTGGCACATATATCCAGAGCTTCCCTTACCCTCTCCCGGGCATCCTCTATTAGCTGCTCGGATTCCCTGACATAGACGAATCCTCGGGTAACTATATCAGGTCCGGCGACCACATTGCCGCCATCCTTGTTAATAGTCACCACCACAATCATAATACCATCCTGGGATAGCTGTCTGCGATCACGCAAAACAATATTGCCGACATCTCCTACTCCCAGGCCATCAACTAGAATCCTACCTGAAGTAACCTTACCTGATATACTGGCCTTTTTCTTACCAACTTCAATAATCTGGCCGTTTTCGGCTACAAATATCCGGGAACGGGGTATACCTAGACTCTCCGCCAGTTTGGCGTGTTTCATGAGATGTCGGTATTCTCCGTGTACCGGTATAAAATACTTGGGCCTAATCAGATTCAGTAAAATCTTAAGCTCTTCCTGGGAAGCATGTCCGGAAACATGTACCCCCATAGTTTTTTCATAAATAACCTCGGCACCCTGACGAAATAAAAGATCAACCGTTTTTGCCACTAATTTTTCGTTACCAGGAATAGGACTAGCTGAAATAATTACCGTATCCCCGGCCTCAATACTCACCCAACGATGGTCGGCGGTAGCCATACGAGTTAGCGCGGACATTGGCTCGCCCTGTGAACCGGTAGTAACTATTACCACTTCCTGGGGTGGATACTTGTTTATATCTTCCATCTCAATCAATATGCCCTCCGGCATATCTATATAACCCAACTCCTGTGATATCTTCACATTATTTACCATACTGCGGCCAACTACAGCTATTTTTCTACCGTATTTTTGGGCTGTACATATCACCTGCTGAATCCGGTGTACATTGGAAGCAAAAGTGGTAACAATTATTCTACCTTCGCATTTACCAAACAGGTCATCAAAGGTATTGCCCACCACTTTTTCCGACATAGTAAAGCCAGGTTTATCAGCATTGGTGCTGTCCCCCAGCATTACCAGAACACCTTTTTCTCCCAGTTCCGCCAGTTTACGAAAATCCACTACCTGACCATCAACCGGAGTCTGATCCAGCTTTATATCACCGGTATGCAGAATTATACCCAGCTGGGTGTGAATGGCTATACCCATAGCATCAGGTATACTGTGACTGACTCTAAAAAACTCTACCTCAAAAGGCCCGATCTTCAAAATATCCCGTGGTTTAACGACGTGTAAGTTTTCGTTGCTCAGGTCATGTTCTTTTAATTTTCCTTCCACTATACCCAGAGTAAGTCTGCTTCCATAAACTGGAACATCCATCTCTTTTAAAAGATAAGGAAGGGCGCCGACATGATCTTCATGCCCATGGGTTAGTAAAATTGCTTTAACTTTTTCTCTATTTTCTAACAAATAAGTAATATCAGGAATTACGACGTCAATTCCGAGCAATTCCTCTTCAGGAAACATCAGACCAGCGTCGATTACAACAATGGTATCCTGATATCGGAAAGCCGTCATATTCTTGCCTATTTCCCCTAAGCCGCCCAGGGAAATAATCTGAATTCGGGAATCAGCATCCGACACCCTAACACCTCCTTTATTCAATTTTAAGGTTCCGAACATAACCACCTCGCTTATTATAGCCCATAAGACAGTTATATACAACTTCATATAATGGCAGGTTTTGTTAATTTTTATGTAAATTAATTAAGGATAGACCCTTTCGCCTATCCTTAATTTAGCTTGCTATGCTTGCGGTAATAATTTTGCATTAATTAATAATTCCTGTATAAATATCTTTTCGGTTTCATTAGCCTCCACCAGTGGTAAGCGTAACCCTCCTACATTTTGTCCCAACTGGTTTAATACCTCTTTCAGGGGTACCGGATTAGTGGTAATAAACAGCCCCTTAAAAATGGGGAAAAGCTGTTTATGTAAATCACCGGCCCGCTTAACCTCCCCGTTACCAAAGGCATCTATCATGGCCAAAATTTCTTTGCCCACCAGATGAGAAGCAATACTTACCACACCGCGTGCACCCAGGGCCATCATAGGTAAAGTAAGAGAATCATCACCGGAGTAAACTGTCATTTCCTCGGGCAGCAGGGTCATCAGGGTGGATACCTGATCCATACTGCCACTGGCCTCTTTGATGGCAACTATGTTTTCAATTTTAGCCAGCCGGGTAACTGTTTCTGGTAGCAGGTTAATGCCGGTACGTCCAGGAACATTGTATAGCATTACAGGTAAGGATATAGCCCCGGCAATTTTCCTAAAATGCTGGTATAATCCCTCCTGGCTAGGTTTGCTATAATACGGGCATACCAGCATAACACCGTCTACACCTAATTTTTCCGCCTCTTTACTTAATTCCAGTGAATGCTGGGTATCATTGGAACCGGTTCCGGCCCATACCGGGATACGTTTACCCAGTTTACCTTTTACGGCTGCAAATAGCTTTAGTTTTTCTTCATCAGTTAATACCGGGGATTCACCGGTAGTTCCGCTAACTACAATACCTTCACTGCCATTGTTGGCCAGGTAATCAGCCAGTTCTGCCGCTCTGGCATAATCGACCTGCAATTTGTCATCGTATGGGGTTATCATTGCAGTCAACAGCCTGGGAATCGTCATTTTATCACCGCCACTTCTATGTTATTAAAATAATAATGTCACTACTCGAACCGGGTAGACACATGGGTTAAGCCCCTGCACCCATTCGGTAAATATTTATATTGCCCCCTGGGGACACAGATGTATCCATTGATACAATTATTTATTAAATAAAAATCCGCGTAAATCCTTATAAATCAGCGCGATCCGCGTGAATTAAAACCTATTTCCTATTTAATTTCCCAATTCGAATTTATCATGCAAAGCATTTACTGCTTTTCCCAAGTCTTTTTCCTTAACCAGGCACCATATATTGGTATATGAATCTCCAGACTGCAGTATATTAATCTCTTGCGCATTCATGGCCGCTACTACACTGGCCATTACACCGGGGATTCCGGTCATGGCCGCTCCCACTACAGCCACCTTGGCGCAATTCATTTCCATTATGGGCTCGATATTAATCCCTTTAAGAGCCTTCCAGGCTCGATCCGCCTGTTCACCCTGTATGGTGAAAACAATGCGATCAAGCTGTACATTTATAAAATCTACACTTATACCGGCATCAGCCAGGCTCTGAAAAACATTCAGCTCCAACTGAGTTCCATTATTATTGCTATCCTCTATTTTAATCTGAGTCAGATTGGATGTATAGGTTATTCCTGTTATCAATTGGTCTTTAATCATGCGCTGATTGCCGTTATCGTAAAGCTGGTTACTTATCAGCGTACCTGTACTATTCAAGCGGGTAGACCTTACCCTGAGAGGTACATTTCCCTGCATGGCAATTTCTATAGCCCGGGGATGAACTACTCTGGCGCCCTCCCGGGCTAATTGGCAAATTTCATTATAGCTTATAGCATCAAGCAATCGGGCATTGGTTACTATGCGGGGATCTGCCGTCATAATGCCCTCTACATCGGTAAAAATATCAATTATTTCAGCATTTAAAGCTACTCCCAGAGCACTGGCAGTGGTATCGCTTCCTCCCCGTCCCAGGGTAGTAAGTTCCCCATTCTCACTTATGCCCTGAAATCCGGCTACCACCGGTGTAATGTCATTTTCCAGGCAGTCCATTATATTTCCAGGGTTAACATATAAAACATGGGCATTGCCAAAATTTCCGTCGGTAACTACTCCTGCCTGTTCTCCGGTAAGAAACCTGGTCTTTATACCTGTGTTGGAAAGATGATTGGCCAGTAATACTCCAGATATTATCTCTCCACAGGACATAATCATATCCATTTCTCTATCCAAAGGCTCTGGATTAGTTTCCTTTACCAGCTTAATAAAAGTATCTGTAGCATACGGATCATTTTCTCTTCCTATAGCTGATACTACAACTACCACTTTCCTGCCTGAACTAATGGTTGAGCTAACAATACTGCTGACCCGCGACCGCAGCTCAGTGGTGGTAAGAGAAGTTCCCCCAAACTTCTGTACAGCTATTTTCAAATATATTCACCTTCTTAATAAAGGTTTTTCTCAATGATTAGCCCGGCTATCTGAATAGCATTGGTAGCTGCGCCTTTTCTAATCTGGTCTGCTGCTACCCAGATGACCAGACCGTTATCGGTTGATATATCGCGACGTATCCTGCCGACAAACACCTCATCCCGGTAAGAGGAATAAAGAGGCATAGGATACTGGTTATTCTGGGGATCATCCTGCACTACTATCCCCGGGGCCTGAGATAGAATTTCCCGGGCTTGAGCAACCGAGAGGGGTTTTTCCGTTTCCAGGTTAATCGATTCAGAATGGCTCCGGTATACCGGTACCCTTACTGCCGTAGCAGCAATTTTCAGTTCTGGAGCATGCATAATTTTTTGGGTTTCCCAAACCATTTTCATTTCTTCCCGGGTATAGCCTTCTTCTACAAAAACATCAATGTGGGGGATAAGATTAAAGGCTATAGGGTACTGGAACACTTCCAGTACCGGCTGAGAACCGTTCATATGCGCCTTAGTATGCTGATCCAGTTCGTCCAGCCCAGCTTTTCCGGCACCAGAAACGGCCTGGTAGGTGGAAACCACCACCCTTTTTAGACCTGCTGCCCGGTGAATTGGATTTATAGCCACCACCATAATAATAGTAGAACAATTGGGATTGGCAATTATCCCTTTATGCCAGTCCAAATCCTCCGGGTTAACCTCGGGTACTACCAGGGGAACATTATTATCCAGTCGAAAAGCGTAGCTATTGTCAACAGCAACACAATCATTAGCCACGGCCTCTGGTATCAATTGCTTGCTAATATCGGTACCTACTGCAAACATGGCTACATCAGCCCATTTAAATGCATCATTGCCGGCAGCCCTGACTGTCAGTTCTTCTCCGGCAAACTTAACTTTGGTCCCTGCCTCACGGGGATCAGCCAGGCATAGTAATTCTTTTATCTTTAACTGCCGCTCTTCCAGAATTTTTAACATTTCCTGCCCAACTGCACCTGTTGCCCCAACTATTGCTAACTTTATTCCCTCAGCCACAACCAGTACCTCCTCTAAAAAAACATCTGGTTTCTATTTTAGCACTGCATTTTTTAATTCTCAAGAAACCAGGCCGGGGCCGAGTAAAACTGGCTGCAGTTGTTTCCCTTGCAGGGCACATACTACTGTATCCAAAAGTTTATCCATACAGGCAACCAGGGAATTGGATTTATTTAATGGGTCATCCTGGCGGAAGGGCACAAAATATATGTTTTTCATGTTAATTAAAAGTCCAATATTCCTGGCATTAATGCCCAGGGCATCATTGGTGGAAATCGCTATTACCACCGGTCTTTGATTGCGTAAATGAGCTTTAATAGCCATTAAGGCCGGCGTATCTATTATCCCAGTGGCCAGTTTAGCTATAGTATTCCCGGTTGCTGGAGCAACTACGACTACATCCAGTAGTTTTTGCGGACCAATTGGTTCAGCACCAACTATTGTGTTAATTATAGGCTTATTACATATCTCGCTTATTTCCGTTTTCAGATCCCTGACCTGGTAAAAGCGGTTGTCAGTCTCGTCAACGGTATATGAAAATACCGGTAAAATATCGGCACCTTCATTCTTAATATCCCTTATCTGGGGAATAACTTCGCCTACGGTACAATGAGAACCGGTAACTACTACCCCAACCCGGACCCCCCTTAACCGGTTGTGACTTTCCAGCAATCTCTACACCTCCCTTCAGGCAAATAGTAAACCGGCATCTAATTTTGACAGTTCACTTATAATTAATTGGGGAATAACATCTGCCAGAATTTTCCCTGCATATATCGGGGCGACCTTGCCGGGAAGACCAGGGGCAAGAATAGCCTTGAGACCATAGGTATTGGCTGCTTCAAAATCGGTTCCTCCTGGTTGAGTGGCCAGGTCAATTATAAGCACATCAGCATTAGTATATTTAAGAATATCCTTATCAATAACCAGGGCCGGAACCGTATTAAACACAATATCAGCACTGTTCATAATTTCCCGCAGCTCGGAGAAGCTGGCCCGTTTACACCCCATTTCATAAGCTCGGGCCAGTTGTCCCTGATTACGGGCAACTACGGTTACGTCAGAACCTAATGCTTTTAAGATCCGTGCCAATGTAATTGCAGTCCTGCCAAAACCAATAACGCAGGTTTTGCTGCCATGGACAGTTATGGGGGTTTCTTCCATTGCTATCTGGACAGCACCTTCGGCCGTAGGTATGGAATTAAGTATGGCTATTTCATCCATTTCAATTATTTCTATAAGGTTAAAACCGTAGACCTGTGCCCATTCCTTAAGAAATGGCCGGGCTGACCCGATTATAACCAGGGCATTGGGGGCCATAGTCTGTATAGCTTTTTCGCTAAGCATTAAACTGCTTTCAGCATAGATCGCTCTGATTAAACCATCAGGACTGGTACCTGGAATAGGTAAAATTACTACCTCTGACTCTTTACAGGCTTCTTCAACTGTATGAACAACAAAGGCCCCGGGGCCAATTTTGTCTCGGGGAAAACCAGTAACAACTACTGTAGCCCCCATTTTTACAAGTTCGTTTACCAGGATAAGCTCCCGCTCATCGCCCCCCAGTACGGCAATTTTAACTCCGGAAAGCACCGAGCTCACCATCATTCCCCCTTCGACAATAAACTATGGCCACGATTAATAGCATTATATGTACTCCGCCTAAATGTGGTGCTTGTCTGAAATGTCAACATCTATGGTTTATAAAGAAATAGGCAAAAAAAAGCGGGAAATATATCCCGCTAGTTTTCATTAAAATATAGCTTTTAGGCTAAACCTTGTAGCAGAGACTTTATTCCCTGCGGTTATCGGTGTTTCCTACCTTAATGGGCAATAAATTCCCCGGTAGAACCAAGATCGGGTTAGAGTAAATTTTCCATACCATAAACCAGGCCCTGGCGATCAATCATCTTTTTGACCACCATTAACACTCCAGGCATAAATCCAACTCTGTCTATGGAGTCATGACGGATGGTTAAGGTCTGCCCTGAGCCTCCAAAAATAACCTCCTGATGGGCAACCAGCCCGGGCAGACGAATACTATGTATTCTCACCTGGTCCAGATTACCACCACGACAGCCGGCGATTTTTTCAAATTCGCGGACATTTCTTGGAACCCGACTGCTGCGGCTCTCATTTATTAATTCAGCCGTCTTAATGGCGGTCCCGGAGGGAGCGTCCATTTTCTGGTCGTGATGTAACTCAATAATTTCAACGTCAGGAAAATACCGGGCTGCTTCCCGGGCAAATTTCATCATAAGAACTGCTCCAATAGCAAAATTAGGTATTATGGCCAGGCCGATGCTATTATCCACAGCCAGTTTTTCCAGTTGCCTCAGTTCTACTTCATTAAGTCCGGTAGTTCCTACTACGCAGGTAATATTCTTTTTTAAAGCCGTCCTGGTATTATTAAACACTGCCTGGGGATTGGTAAAGTCTATCATTACCCGGGGGTTGGTTTTTTCAATCACCCGTTCCAGGTCATTTTCTACCTTTAAATCTATCTCTTTCAGCTGGCTTAACTGAGAAAGTTTTTCTCCCTTCCCCCGGATATCAACCAGTCCTACCAGATGTAAATCCTCATCCGAGGAAACCGCTTTTACGGTCTCCAGCCCCATTTTTCCCAGTACTCCAGTTACGATTACTTTAATTTTGTCTGCCATAAACTTACCTCCATGTGTAATTCTGCATGTTGAATTAACTACAGTTTATTATACTCCCGGGCTTGTTCCAGAACAAACTTGCTTATTTCCTGCATAGCCCGGCGCTCAGTGAAGCTTAACCAGTCCTTATGTTTTCTTCCCTTTTTTATAAGTTTAATAAATTTTTCCACCTGGGAGATTTCTGATCTTATTTTGGTTATCAGGTCCGGTCCGCTGGTGTGCTGATACAGATTCTCCATATCCTCTATTATTTCATTGGCTCCATTATTAAAAGCCATAACTGCAGCCTGTTCCAAAAGCAAATGTTTTTGCAGGTCATGTTCGAGAAACTCCTGGATTAGACCCCAACGTTTCTCATCCCGAACCATCAGAATTTGCATGGAAATATCCTTTTTGCAGCTTTCTATTATAAGAACCTGTTCTATAGTGTTTCTATAAAGACTATATACTCTATCCAGATTATCTTGATTAATTTCTTTCATACATACCTCCCCTGGTACCTTATACTATTTTAACTTACTACAAAAAAATTAGGTAAACCGAAAAGAGGATTATTTGTAATAGACCAGTTCAAATGCTATACTTTTGCTGTTACTTAGCCCGTTTGAAGGAGGAACCGATATGCCTTTTGATGGAATTGCTATCAGGGCTATATGCCGAGAGTTAGACTCGGATCTTGGCAATGCCCGGATAGATAAAATCTACCAGCCCGAAAAGGACGAAATAGTATTCTTAATACGGGCTTTTGGAAGCAAGTCCTTGCGTTTACTTATATCTGCCAACCCTCGTTGGGCCAGGATGCATAGCTGTGAGCAGAGAAAAGCTAATCCCAGCAACCCACCCGCTTTTTGTATGCTTCTGCGCAAATACCTGGAGGGCGGAAAAATAAAAGCCATCCGGCAAGTGGATTTTGAGCGCATAGTGCATATATACATAGAAGCCCTGGACGAGTTTCGGGAATGGAAAACCAGGGTTCTGGTCTGTGAGTTCATGGGTCGACATTCCAATATAATACTGCTAAATCCTGAAAACCAGATTATACTGGACGCCATTAAAAAATATGGCAGCGACCTTAGTTCTTATCGTGAAGTCTTACCGGGCAAAAATTACATAAGCCCGCCTGATCAGGGTAAACTGAATCCCCTTTCCTGTAGCTTTACCGATTTTGGGCAGCTTATGTGGAAACAGGAGCCCGATTCTTCGCTGTCATCCTCACTGTTTAAGGTTCTAAGCGGTATCAGTCCCTTTAGTGCCCAGGAGATATGTCAGGCTGTCGGTATTGATCCGGATCTGCCGGTAGAAGAATGCGGCGAATTTGAATTTAGCAGTATTTTCACCCAGGTGCAAAAGACTATTGCAGCTATAGATAATGGTCTGTTTGAAACCCGCTTACTTTATAAAAATAACCAGCCCTGGGAATTTGTCATATCTCTACCTTCCCCGCTACCTGCCGGAGCCAAAAATATGGTTTATCCTTCAGCTAATACCGGAGTCGACGATTACTACCAGCAGCGCTTGGATAAAATCCGGCTGGATTCCAGCAAAACTAATATTACTCGCACCATCAAATCACAGCTGGATAAGGCTTATCGCAAGAGATTTCTGCAAGAAGGAGATAAAAGCAGAGCCCTGGAGAATGAAAAGTATAAGACCTGGGGTGAGCTCCTAACCTCCTATGCGCACCAGTTTCAAAAGGGCGATACCGTGGCTCAGTTGGAGGATTTTTATACCGAAGAACCGGTAACTATTGACCTGGATCCCCGTTATACCCCAATCCAGAATGCCCAGAGGTATTTTAAAATTTACAACAAAAGCCGTTCCGCCCTCAAGCATCTGAAGAAATTACTGGCTAGAAACCAGCAGGACATTGATTACCTGGAATCAGTCCTGGTGTCTATTAAACAGGCTGAAAACCTGGGTGAACTGAATGAAATCATCGAAGAATTGGAAAAAGAAGACTACTTGAAAGAACACTCCAAACGTAAAAAGCAGCCGCAGCGCAGTGAACCGCGCCGCTTCGTTTCTTCCGATGGGCTGGAGATTATCGT
>Ga0265294_10003490_pt1 | contig 20039 bp, 17 predicted proteins | sample MunlanPumphouse3_FD_192504 | JGI IMG/M metagenome (GOLD analysis project Ga0265294, IMG submission 192504) | Groundwater microbial communities from a municipal landfill in Southern Ontario, Canada - Pumphouse #3 | ecosystem: Environmental > Aquatic > Deep subsurface > Groundwater | place...
ATTGCTTACCATGTACCTGAATTCCGTTTTTTTCGGAAGCAATGCCTACGGGATCAGGGCGGCAGCGGCTACTTTTTTTGATAAACACCCTTCACAACTGACTGTTGAAGAAGCTGCCACTCTGGTGGGCATGGTTAATAAACCCACCCGTTACAACCCGGTATTGAATTATGAATCCTCCCTGCGCAGGAGAAACCGCGTCATTTCCCAGATGAGCAAATACAAATTCATTTCGCATCGGCAGGCAGATTCCGTAATGTCACTTCCCATAGAGCTGAATTATTCCACTCGCGACCACAACGCCGGACTGGCTCCTTATTTCAGGGATATGCTCCGTAGGGTTATGAGCGCAGGGGAACCGCAAAAAAAGGATTTTGATTACCCGGAACATTACAGTGAAGCCCTGGATATGTGGGAGAACGATCCCCTGTACGGTTGGCTGAACAAAAACAACAAGCCCGACGGTACTTCTTACGATCTGGACCGTGACGGACTGAAAATCTATACAACCATAAACGCCCGTATGCAGTTGTATGCCAACCAGGCCGTAGAAGAACACCTGAGTGCCCTTCAGCCGGTTTTTTACAGGGACCTGCGGTACAAAAAGAACCGCCCTTTTTCAGATGAAGTGCCCCCGGAAGTGATTGATTTGGTCATGAAACAGGCCGTCCGCTGGAGCGACCGTTACAGGAACATGAAGGCAGACGGGGCAAGTGAAGAAGAAATTGAAAAAGCATTCCGGACAAAAACATCCATGCGTATTTTTGCATGGACTGCAAAAGACGGGACGTACGCCGTAGACACCCTTCTTACCCCAAGGGATTCCATTTTGCATTACAAGTCATTTCTGCGGGGAGCCATGATGGCCATGGAACCTGAAACGGGTCATGTAAAAGCATATGTTGGCGGTCCTAATTACCGGTATTTTAAATACGACAATGCCCGGCAGGGAAGACGCCAGGTTGGGTCCACCATCAAGCCGTTTCTTTATTCACTTGCCATGCAGGAAGGATATACACCTTGTGACCGGGTTGTCAATGTACCCCAGACTTTTATTTTGGGAGATACTACCTGGACACCGGAAAGTGTTGACAAACCGGAATGGATAGGCAGACAGGTGACTTTAAAATGGGGCCTTACCAAGAGTAGCAATAACATTTCCGCCTACCTGATGAAGCAATTTGGTCCTGAAGCAATGGTAGCCATGTGCCATAAACTGGGAATTAAAAGCCATCTGGACCCCGTGGTGTCACTGTGCCTGGGACCTGCCGATCTGCGTCTTTACGAAATGGTTAGTGCTTACAACACGTTTGCCAACAAAGGCGTTTACGTAGACCCCTTCCTGGTGACACGCATAGAAGACAATACCGGAAACCTGCTGACTTCTTTCAGTCCCCGCAAACGCGAAGCCATAGGAGAGCATACCGCTTTTCTGATGATCAATTTGTTGCAGGGGGTGGTCAATGAAGGTACGGCGGTCCGTATTCGCGCGTTGTACCTGCCCCAGGGAGCCGTGGCCGGGAAAACCGGAACAACAAATGACCAGGCAGACGGCTGGTTTATGGGTATCACTCCCAAATTAACGGCCGGTGTCTGGGTAGGAGCCGAAGACCGGCAGGTTCATTTTGAATCGCTTGCACTGGGAGGCGGATCCAATATGGCACTTCCCGTATGGGGCATTTTCATGAAAAAGATCATGGAAGATCCCCTATTGGGTTTTACGGTAGAAGATCAGTTTACAGCCCCTCCCGGTTTTAACATCTCATTGGACTGTGACGGATCTGACCAGGATATTGAACGTCAACAGCGCCGGACAGACAGCTTTTTCAATTGATCATGAATATAGCCTTGATTTACGGGGGCAATTCCTCCGAACGCGAAATTTCCGTATTGAGTGGCAAAAACATTGCCGTCAATTTATTCAGGGAAGGCCGGAACGTATTTGAAGTTGACATCTATTACAACAACTGGAAACTGGTGGCGGTCAACGGTCTGGAAATTCAGCCTGTGCAAGTGGACAAAAACGGGTTTACGGTCTTATGGGAAGACACGCAGATCAGGTTTGATGTGGCCCTTCTGATGATCCACGGGACTCCCGGAGAAGACGGCTTGTTCATATCCTACCTGGAAATGATGGGCATTCCCCATACAGGATGTCCCGCACGGGTGGCCCTGATGGCCTTCGATAAATATGCCTGTAAAACCTTCTTGCGTCCTGCCGGTATTAAAATGCCACGTGCCTGTCGTATAACTGAAAAAACATTAGCCCGGGATTGGCAGGGAGAAGTCCCCCGGGCACTTGGCCCTCCACCCTGGTTCGTAAAACCCGTGGCAGGAGGATCCAGTTTCGGTATCTCCAAAGTGCGTGAGCCAGAGGCTTTGCTGTCTGCCGTGGAAGAAGCCATGAAAGAAGACAACCAGGCACTTGTGGAAGAGTATATTGAAGGAACAGAAGTCACCAACGGGATCATGAAAACCCGTGAAAAGGCCTACATGTTGCCGGTAACGGAGATCGTGCCTCACGGGGAATGTGAATTTTTCGATTACAACGCCAAGTACAAAGGAGCTTCGGCGGAGATCACCCCGGCGCGTATATCCACGGAATTAACAGCTCTGGTACAACAGACTACTTCATTAATATACGACACCCTTCTCTGCCGGGGAATCGTCAGGGTTGATTACATCATCCGCGGGAATGATTTGTATTTCCTGGAAGTCAATACCGTCCCCGGGATGACCACACGGAGCCTGGTGCCCCAGGAAATTGAAGCCGCCGGTTTTACCTTGCCCGAGTTCCTGGATGAATTGATTCTTGCTACAATTGATGAATATCAGCGCGTTTAAATCCTATGCAAAAGCCCGGTTGGAAAAAGACCGGGAAGCTCCCGAAATTCGTGTCATTATCAGCTCCCTGCTGGCGGAATTCGCAGGAATACCCCATTACTGGTACCATACTCAGGAGGATCATGTGCTTTCGGCAGATGCTGAAAAAAAACTGCTGAAAGCGATTCACCGGGCTGCAGCAGGCGAACCCCTGCAATACATCCTGGGGTATGTAAAATTTGGGGAATGTCGCATAGCCGTCAATGAACAGGTGCTGATCCCCAGGCCGGAAACGGAGGAAATGTGGAACCGCGCCAAACAGGTGGAAGGCACTATCCTGGATGCTTGTACAGGGAGCGGGTGCCTGGCAGTAGCCTTAAAAAAGGCGTCTCCCGGTAAAACTGTTTTTGCTTTTGATATCAGCCCGGGGGCCTTGGAACTGGCAAAAAAAAACGCATTAGACAATCAGACAGACGTCTCTTTTTTCCAGGCAGATCTGATGGATCCCGGCGGATTTGAAAAGGCTGCAAATAATGCAGGTTTGAAAACAAATTCACTGGGACTGATCACGGCCAATCCTCCTTATGTAACGGAAAAGGAAAAAGAATTCATGGCCAAAGGAGTCTTATCTTATGAGCCGCACAAGGCACTTTTTGTCCCCGGAAAGGATCCCCTGCTGTTTTACAAACCCCTCGCGTTCCTGGGCAGGAAGTATTTAAAAAAAGAAGGCTTGTTGCTTGCCGAGATCAACGAAATGTATGGTGGCGAAATTACTTTACTGATGCGGGAAGCAGGGTATACGGATGTCCGGATCCATAAAGATTTATTCGAAAAAAAAAGGTTTGTTGAGGCAAAATGGATACAATGAAAACTTTTTTATTTATATTTGCATTACTATGAGACAAAACGCTATGATCAACAGATGGTGGTGGCACGGAGATAAAGATTTCCGCGTCGCATCTGTGGCATAGTTTAAATAACCCGATTTATTAACCGTTATTGCCCTCTTGCTACGCAAGGGGGCTTTTTTTATTCTTTTTTAACCAAAACACCACAATGAAAACAACCAAAAAATTTCTTTTGCCGGATCAGGAAATTCCTAAAGCATGGTATAATATCCAAGCCGATCTGCCTTCGTTGCAACCGATGTTACATCCCGGAACGCGTCAACCCGTAAAACCTTCAGACCTGGAACCCCTGTTTGCCAAAGGTCTTATTGAACAGGAATTTTCCAAAGAGCGATGGATAGAGATCCCGGAAGAAGTACGTACGTTGTATAAAATATACAGGCCTACCCCTCTGGTTCGTGCCAGCGGACTGGAAAAAGCTCTGGATACACCTGCCCGCATCTATTTCAAGAACGAAAGCGTTTCCCCGGTAGGTTCCCACAAACTCAACTCGGCATTGCCCCAGGCTTATTACAATAAAGTTGAAGGTGTGCGTCGCCTGACCACGGAAACAGGAGCGGGGCAGTGGGGCTCGGCCATCAGTATAGCCGCGCGGCATTTTGGCCTGGACATGGAAGTCTTTATGGTCCGGCTGAGTTACGACCAGAAACCTTACCGGAAAATTGTCATGCAGACGTACGGGGGGAAAGTCTTCTCCTCTCCCACGAACCTCACCGAGTCCGGACGGAAATTCCTGGCAGAAAAGCCCGATACACCGGGATCTCTTGGAATGGCAATATCGGAAGCCTGTGAGAGAGCAGCGCTGGATCCCGATACGCGGTATACCCTGGGCAGTGTGTTGAATATGGTCATGTTGCACCAGACCATTATCGGGCTGGAAGCTGAACGGCAGTTTGAAATGGCCGAGGATTACCCGGATACCATTATAGGTTGCTTTGGCGGCGGGTCCAACTTCGGGGGCATAAGTCTTCCGTTTGTACGTCACCAACTGGCCGGAAAAGCGAAATTTGACCTGATTGCAGCAGAAAGTTCCGGTTGTCCCAAGCTGACCAAAGGCACGTTCCGTTACGATTACGGGGATTCCGCCGGACTGACACCTCTGATACCTATGTATACACTGGGTTGCGATTATGAACCGGCCGCCATACATGCCGGGGGATTGCGTTACCACGGGGCCGGGGCTATCATGAGCCAGTTGCTGAAAGATAAAATAATACGTGCTGTAGCCATAGATCAACACGAATGTTTTGAGGTTGGACAATTATTTGCCCAGGCAGAAGGCATAATTCCTGCTCCGGAATCTACGCATGCCATTGCCGCCACCATTCGGGAAGCCTTAAAGGCAAAAGAAGAAGGCCGCGAGAAAGTGATCCTGTTCAATCTTTCCGGACACGGCCTTTTGGATTTGAGCGCTTACGAAGCTTTTCTCAACGGCAAGATCTGACCAGGTAGCGAAAAAGGGGCAACAAGGTGTCGTCCCCTTGTGAAACGGGGCCTTCGGGGTGAAACTGCACTCCCAGTACATGGGGATTGTCTTTCATCTCGATGGCCTCTATTACACCGTCCCGGGCAAGCGCTGAAACGACAAAGCCCGGAGCTACATCTTTGACGGCCTGGTGATGGTATGAATTAACCCTGTATGTGTTGTCTTCTTCCAGGATATCCTTCAATACGCCGTAGAGTGTGGTTCCTGTAATTACCGTTATGGTATGTGTGCCGTATTCCCGGGGTGCGTTCTGGCGGTGCTTTACAGGCGTTTTGCTTTTTACCTGCGAAGGAATATCCTGGTACAACGTACCGCCAAAGGCCACGTTCAAAACCTGTTCTCCGCGACAGATCCCCAGGACAGGTATGCCTGCCTCTACGGCTTTGCGGGCCAGATGAATGTCAAAGAAATCGCGGACAGGGACAATGCCTCCCATAGCCGGCAAAGGTTCTTCACCGTACCAGCGTAAGGGATCCACGTCTTCTCCACCGGTCAGAATCAGTCCGTCTATGGATTCTACCATACGGGCAATAATGGCCGGGTTGTCCGTGACCGGCAGGATTACAGGAATGCCTCCGGCCTTCCTTACAGAAATGATGTAGGTGTTGGGAACATTGTTCTGCCCGGTCTCATAAGTGGCAGACAGTCCTATAACAGGTGCTTTTTCCTGTGAATAAATCGTAAAAGGAATAAAAAGTACGGCTAAAAGCCATATAACAAGTGTGTGTTTCATGGTTTGGCCCTCCAAAGTCCCATATTTTCGTTTTGTTTCAGGTCCAGATCAAAAGTAAGTCGGTAATCCTCCATTATAAATTTCATGGTGAAAGCAGCTCCCCCGGAACGAAACCGGAATGTTTGACCGTTCACATGCGTCATCAGGTGTTTGCGGTAAGGAAATGTTTCCGGGCCCAGGGCAATGTACAGTTCTCCGTTCTCCAGGGTAATTTGTGCTTCGCCCAGTGATTCATGCACATACGTTCCCACATATTGTGCATACGGTGCAGAGGGCTCTGGCGCCGGCGAAGAAGCAGGTTCTTTTTCGGAACCTTCCAGGTATTCGGCCAGGGACTCGGCACTGTAATCCTTAAACGGACGGTCCATGTAATAATCTATGATATGACGCATTATGGCGTAGCGGGGCGCCGAAGGCGGTTCGCAATTGCTCAGCCACATCAGGCCCAGGTCCAGGTCCGGTACAAACGCGCAAATGGCAGTAAATCCCCAGGTAGTCCCGGTATGGAACCAGACACGGTAGCTGTCGTTTTGTTCCACAAACCAGCAGGGGGCGTAAATGTTGGTTTTATTGTCTGTCTGTGAAGTAATTAATTGTCCTTTGTGAAGGTAATTCAGGGCAGCTGATGAAAGCAGCGTGTCCCCGTCTACGATTCCGTCGGATAGATGAAGGCGGCACCATTGCATCATATCGGTAACGGTGGAATTAATGCCTCCGGCCGGACCGATGACCGTAAGCCAGAACAAGGCCTGTTCTTCGCCAACCATGGGTTTTGTATGTATTGCCCCGTTTTTCAAAACGGTTTCGTGAGGGGTGTTTTCCCCGGCGTTGGCCAGGAACCCGGTTTCGTTCACAGATGTGTTATTCATGCCCAGCGGGTTGAATATTCGTTCTTTCAGGTTTTCTTCCCAGGTTTTTCCGGTAACCGATTCAATGATCTTTTCGGCTACAATGAACAATACATTGTTGTAGCCGTATGTAGTGCGGAAACTATTGGCAGGAGGTATGTATTTGAGCAACCGGTAGACATCGTTCCTGTCGTATCCCAGGCAGGGAATATAAGTCCCGGCTTGTCCGGGAAGTCCTGAGCGGTGTAAAAAAAGATCGCGCACCTGCATGTTTTCAGTCACCCAGGGATCATACATGGCAAAATCCGGGAGGTACCACTTAACGGGATCTTCCCAGCTGACCAGGCCTTCATCGGCAAGCATGGCCATAAGGGTGGCGGTAAAAGACTTGCTTACCGATCCTATTTGAAAAACAGTGTTTTCAGTAACCGGGATTCCGCTATCATTGCGTTGTTCCCCAAAACCCCGGGCAAATACCACAGAGTCGTTTTTGATCACAGCAAGTGCCGAACCGGTAATGTTCCAGTCTTTGGCTACTTTACGGGCATAAGAAGAAAAATCCTGCGCCCCGGCAACCAGCGGGAACAGGAGGATAAAAAGTAAAAGGTGTTTTTTCATTAAGTAAAGGTAGAAAAATTTAACTTTGTATTATGAGTAAAGTTAAAAAGGCCTGGTTTTGCCAGAATTGCGGAGCCGAGTCCTCCAAATGGCTTGGCAGATGCCCGTCCTGCGGTGCCTGGAATACGTATGTAGAAGAAATCATATCGACCGCCCCCACAAAAACAGGAAGCCTGTCATCCGTTGCGGGAGCAGTCCCCATAGGAGAAATTTCCATGGCCCGTCAGGAGCGTATACTGCTCAACAATAACGAACTGGACCGCATCCTGGGAGGCGGGCTGGTGCCCGGGTCCCTGGTGCTCATAGGCGGGGAGCCAGGAATTGGGAAATCCACGCTTAGTTTGCAGATCCCGTTGCATTCCCCAAACCTGAAAACCTTGTACGTGTCCGGTGAGGAGTCGGCGCGCCAGATACGGATGCGTGCTGAAAGGCTGAAACCTTCCTCCGTTGGTGAAGGGAGTCCGGACAATTGCCTGGTCTTTTGCGAGACCATGCTGGAAAACATCCTGGAAGAGGCACGGAAAACAGAGCCTTCCCTGATCATAGTGGATTCAATTCAAACCGTGTATTCTCAGAACCTGGATCCTTCTCCCGGCAGTGTGACCCAGGTGCGGGAATGTGCCGCCTTGCTGCTTAAATACGCTAAGGAAAACCATGTTCCGGTTATCCTGGTAGGACATATAACCAAAGAAGGAAGCATAGCCGGGCCAAAGGTCCTGGAACATATAGTGGATGTGGTTTTGCAATTTGAAGGCGATACCACCCATGCTTATCGCATTCTCAGGAGCATAAAAAACCGGTACGGTTCTACGGCCGAGCTGGCATTGTTTGAAATGACGCAGAAAGGGTTACGGGAAGTGGAGAACCCTTCGGAAATGCTCATTCCCATGCACGATGAAAACCTGAGCGGAATTGCCGTTGCTGCCATGCTGGACGGAACCCGGCCGTTCCTGATTGAAACGCAGGCGCTGGTCAGTACGGCGGCCTACGGAACTCCTCAGCGATCGGCCACCGGGTTTGATACACGTCGCATGAATATGCTGCTGGCCGTTTTGGAGAAAAGGGCGGGTTTCCGCCTCTCGGCAAAGGATGTTTTCCTGAATATGGCCGGGGGACTGCGGGTTTCGGATCCGGCAGTGGACCTGGCCATTGCCGCAGCCATCCTCTCCTCGGCTTTTGATATAGTCATTCCTTCACGCTGGTGTTTTGCAGCTGAGGTTGGGTTGAGCGGAGAAATCCGTCCCGTGCCTCACCTGGAACGGAGAATTGCTGAGGCAGACAGGCTGGGATTCCAGAAGATCTTTATTTCCGGGTATAATGCTCCGGCGCACATTCCAAAAGGAATACGCATTGAGGTGGAAAAAGTAACCGGAATGGGAACGCTCAGCCGCAGGATTTTCAAAACTTGACAGACAGGCCGGCGTTGGCTATTCCTTTATAACCCCAGCCCAGATCGGCAAATACACCCAGGGTGCCTCCCCATCTTACGTGGAAAGGACTCAGGTGATAAGCAAATTTCCAGCGTGCCGTATCCTTGGAAACGTCGGGAAGATTTTTTGAAATCATTTCCTGTTGGTCCATCCAGCGGGTAAGGCCTGCCCCGGCATGGGCAGATATCTCCCACAGGCCTGACCGGTAATAAAGCCAATTGATTGTAACCAAACCGGTAATACTCATAACGCTGCTTTTAAAAACAGGGTTGGAGGTGTTTTGTTTGGACATTTCCATCATGGCGGCACTTATTCCCAGGTACCCTCCAATGCTCATATAGGGAGTATTGTAATATTTATAACCCAGGGCGGCTACGCCGGTATATACAAAACCCGAAGGCACATACAGGTTTCCGTCTTTAGCTGCAAAAGCCTCTTTGCGGATCTGGTTGCTGAGCTCCATGAAAGTGGGGGCTCCGTACTGAATAAAAACTTCGTGGCGTGTATAGGTTATATAGTCGTACGGGTCATAGGCTTCGGATCGGGTTTGGGCTGTCGCAGTCAGTGAGGCGGCAACTGACAGGAGAATGAAAAATGACAAGCGTTTCATGATTGTATTTGTTTGGATTTATTTTTGTTTTTGCTTGTTAAGCTCATATAAATTACGGCAAACAATCCGGTAAGCAACATGGTAAAAGCCTGTGATTCATGACTTATAGTGGCAAAGACCATACCGCTTGTTTGTGTAAGACCGTACACAGAGACCAGGGCCAGGGTTACTATGAAATGAAAGGCACCTATTCCACCCTGAACCGGTACTACCCAGCCGAAACTGCCTACGACCATCAGAAACAGGGCGTCCGTAATGTTCAGCTGATCCCGCAGGGGGGTGGCCAAAATGGTGCAATAACTGGTTCCCACGTAGGTAGCCCACATAAGAACGGTTAAAAAGAAAAAATACCCTTTCCGGGGCATTTTCAGGCTTTGAACCAGCCCGTCCCGGATCCCGCGGAAAAAATCAAAGATCTTGCGTGCGACTTTAAGTTTGCCCAACGGTTTGCGAAACAAGTAAACGGTAATAATTAGTATTACGGGGATGCCTATGGCCAGGAGAACAGCCAGCAAGACAGACCCTCCCAAACGATCAATGAAAGGATCCCAGATGCGGGTGATCATGAAATGACCGAAAACGTCCATCCGCAACAGGGCTACCAGGATGGTTATGATCAGCAGGCATATCATGTCGAATGTGCGCTCCAGGATTACAGTTCCCAGGACCCTGTCAAATCCCAGTCCGGACCGTTGGGCCACCACGCCGCAGCGGGCAACTTCCCCCGCCCTGGGCAGAGCAAAGTTGGTCAGGTAGGCCATGCCTACGCCGTTGAACGTGTCTATTCGTTTTACGGGTTTTCCCAGGCTCAGTAAAATGATCCTCCACCGCGCGGCCCGTACGTAGAAAGAAAAGGCCCCTACAAAAACAGACATCAGTATCCAGAAATAATCCGCCGAGCGAAGTCCTTCCAAAAAATCGTTCCAGTGGATACCCCTGAAAGAAAAGTACAGCAGCACCAGGGCCAATGTGGCGAAAAGTACCACCTTCAGGAGTTTTTTCCAGTTCATAACACTGCAAAGTTACAAAAAAAGGACATTCGGAAAATTAGATTAAATTTGCCCTAAATTAAGACTTTTTATGAAATCCATTCTCGGAATCGGGAATGCCCTGACGGACATTCTCGCGTTGCTCCCCAATGATTCGTTGCTGGAACGTTTTCACCTTCCTCCGGGCAGTATGCAACATGTTGATGCACTGACGGCAGAAAGGATATGGCAAAATCTGAAACCAATGGGAGTTCAGTATGTGGCAGGCGGATCGGCCGCCAATACCATAACCGGAACGGCTGTTCTGGGGATGCCTTCCGGGTTTATAGGCAAAGTGGGGGACGATGAACTGGGCTCGCTTTTTTATGCCGATCAGCACCGCAACGGGATCCGTTCCTGTTTACTCAAAGGGGTGCATTCTTCCGGAAGGGCCATGGTATTTGTTACAGAACCTGATGCCGACAGGACATTTGCCGTTTACCTGGGAGCCGCCCTTGAACTGATCCCGGAAGATCTGAAGCCGGAAATGTTTGAAGGATACGATTATTTTCATATAGAGGGATATTTGGTTCAAAATCAGCACCTTGTAAGAAAGGCTGTAAGGTTGGCCAGGGAAGCGGGAATGATTATTTCCATAGATATGGCCAGTTATAACGTGGTGGAAAGCAACAATTCCTTTTTGCACGATATAGTGGAAAATTATGTAAACATTGTCTTTGCCAACGAAACAGAAGCGTATTCCTTTACGGGCAAGGAGCCGGAAGATGCTTTGGATGAGATTTCACGCATCTGTGATATTGCAGTGGTAAAACTCGGCAAACAGGGTTCTGTGGTCAAAAGCGGGAATTGTGTATGTACGGTGAAGGCATGGCCCGGCACTTCCATTGACGCTACCGGGGCGGGAGATCTCTACGCAGCCGGTTTTTTGTATGCCCATTCCCTGGGCTTATCGCTTCAGAAATGCGGCGATATCGGTTCCATGATAGCAGCCAAAGTGGTGGAGGTAGTAGGCCCCAAGATAGATATACCTCGGTGGAAAGCCGTTAAACAGGAAATACGTCAACGTATTCAGGACCCCGAATGATGAAACATCCCATAATTATAGCAGGCCCTTGCAGTGCCGAAACAGAAGAACAGGTAAGATCAGCAGCCCGGGATCTGAAAGATTTCAAGCTTCCGGATTCTGCCGGTGGAGAAGGCATTTCATTTTTCCGTTCCGGGATATGGAAACCCCGCACAAAACCCGGAACCTTTGAAGGCGTGGGAGAGACGGGACTTCCCTGGCTAAGTCGTGTCCAGGAAGATTTTGGCTTGTCCGTATGTACGGAAGTGGCTTCTGCCAGGCACGTGGAACTGGTGTTAAAAGCAGGACTGAAAGCTGTCTGGATAGGAACCCGGACGACGGCCAACCCTTTTTTGGCAGAGGAGATCGCCAAGGCGTTACAGGGAGCGCACCTGCATGTCTTTGTAAAGAATCCCATCAATCCCGACCTGGGATTGTGGATAGGGGCTGTACAACGTGTATTGAGGTATTGTCCTGAACACGTGTATGCCATTCACCGCGGGTTCAGCGATTATCACACAGGTCAATTGCGCAATGCCCCGTTATGGCGGGTCCCCATAGAATTCAAGGTGCAGATGCCCGAAATACCCCTGTTGTGCGATCCTTCGCACCTGTCGGGTAACACGGTGTTTATTCCCGAGTTGGCCCAGCGTGCTCTGGACCTGAATTTTGACGGGCTGATGCTGGAAGTGCATCCCCGCCCATCGGAAGCCTTATGCGATGCGGGGCAACAGCTGAACCCCGCAACATTTAAAGATCTGATGCATTCGCTGATGTGGAGAAGGTCCACTCCGTCAAACGATTCCCTTTCAGAAGAAAAAATCCTGATAGATGCCATCAGAACGCGGATAGACGTGTTGGACGACGATTTAGTAGATCTGCTGGTACAACGAATGTCCCTGGTTGACCAGATAGGGGAAGTAAAGAAACGCGGGGGAATAGGTATTATCCAGATAGAACGCTGGAACACCGTTTCTTCCAGGACCAGGCAACTGGCTACGGAAAAGGGGTTGGACGATACATTTATTTCCGAAGTGTACCGGGCTATTCATCAGCAATCTATCAAACGCCAGGAAAAGATCATCAGGGATGAGTAATATCGTTATTTCCACGGATTTTGGGCAATTGCGCCAAATGGTCCCGGCAGGGACTAAAGTGGTGCTTTTGTACGACCGGAATGTTTCCGTATGGATGGAACAGGCTGTGGATCCTTCCTGGATCACCATTCCCCTGGATGGAGGGGAAGGCTTGAAACAGTGGCAATTTGTTCAGCAGGTGACGGACCGCTTCATAGAGATGGAAATAGACCGTTCCTGGTTCCTCATTGGTATGGGAGGCGGCACCGTGTGCGATTTTGCCGGTTTCATAGGATCAGTATATATGCGCGGCATGGAATTCGGATTCGTTCCCACCACGCTGCTTGCCCAGGTGGATGCCGCGCTGGGCGGAAAAAACGGGATACATGCCGGGCCTTACAAGAATATGATAGGGTGCACAGTGCTTCCCCGCTGGGTTTTTTGCCATCCGGGCGTGTTGCAGACGCTTCCTGACCGGGAGTTTCGCTGTGGGCTGGCCGAGTGCATCAAACACGGAGCCATTGCTTCTGAAATCTATTTCCGTTTGCTGGAAGAAGAGGTGGTTCAGTTGAAGGAATTTAAGGATTATTCGACTGAATTGTTGCACAAGCTGATTTCGGGTTCGCAGGAAATCAAAACAGGGATCGTGGAACAGGACCTGTACGAAAAAGGCGTACGAAAAGCCCTGAATTTCGGACACACTTTCGGCCATGCCCTGGCGGCACGATATCCGGAAATGTCGCACGGAGAAGCCGTCGCCAAAGGGATGGCCGCTGCGGCCCGCTACTCGGCGCAAAAAGGACTGCTGTCGCGCGAAAGCGCACAACGGTTGTTGCGTGCAATTACATCTGCCGGGCTGGATCCGGAACTTCCTTGTTCACAGAGCGATCTGGTTTCCTATATGATCCACGACAAGAAAAAACGGGGAAACACCCTGGGGTTGGTTTTGTTGCGTGATATTGGCGAATACGTTTTGGTGAACGAACCGTTGCAAAAATGCAAAAACATCCTGCGAAACCCCGGGGTAAGCCTGGGGACACAATGGGAGGAAGACCTGACCCGGTGGCTGGAAAGAGCTCCCTGGGTGGAATTCAGGCTGGATATGATGGGGGAGATATCACAGGTTGGCCTTGTGGCCTTGCGTATGCAATGTATGGGAAAAGAAAATCAGATCCTGTTGACGCATCCTGTTGATCCGGAATGTAACCGGATCCCGGACATCCTGCAGGAAATGATTTCTTGGGGCATCGGGTGGGTGGATATTCCCGTAAAAGCTTCTGTCGTTTATAAAGAATCCTTATCACGCATGGCCCGCGACTACGGGGCCGGGATCATTCAATCCGTTCATTTTTGGGAGAATCCCGGTCAGGCAATTCCCGGGAAAGAAACCCTGGACGCATTGGTCAGGGATGCGTTTTCCACGGGAGCAGATTATCTGAAAATTGCCGTTTACACTTACAATGAGCAACAGTCAGATGAATTGCTGGCATGGTGTGACGAGCAGAATGCCCGTGAAGGTATAGATTACAGGATTACTGTGATGATCATGGGCGCAGACGCGCTCAGAACACGTAAACATGCGCTACGCGGGGGTTATCCTTTTATCTATGCGGCTTCCGGACCACAAAACACTACCGCTCCGGGACAACCATCTTTTGAAGCATTAATGATGTAGCGCCCGTGTTTCCTGCTATATACGTTTTGGCTGCATTTCCGGCATCCAGGTGCAGGCAGGGATCATCCAACCACTTCTTTAGCGCCCGGGAACAGGTGAAATAATCTTCAAAACCTACTGCCGCACCGTTGTCAATAAGGTCGCGGGCTTCTTTAAATTTTTGATAATTGGGACCGAACAACAACGGTTTGCCGTAAACGGCGGCTTCCAGGGTGTTATGTATCCCGGATTTGTTAAAACCGCCTCCAATATAGCAACAGGTTGCATAACGGTATAACGAGGAAAGCATCCCGATGCTGTCTATGACCAAAACCCGGGGAACAGCTTCTTTTGATTGAGCCATTGAAAAAAAGAGGGGATCCCATTTGGCGAATTTTTGCCGGATGAAAGCCAGGTGCCCCGGGTGGATCTCATGCGGCGCCACAACCAGCTGCAGGGTTGGGTGATCGTCCAGCAACCGGACCAGTATTTCTTCGTCCTCTGGCCAGGTGCTTCCGGCTACCAGTACCGGCTCCTGTACCATCTGCCTGAAGCGTTCAGGGGTGTTGTCGCAGGTGGCAATTTCCGCTACCCGGTCAAAACGCGTGTCTCCGGCCACCGTTACAGGGAGTGATAGTCCGGGGAGTTTTTCCAGGAGTTCCCGGGAAGGTTCGTCCTGAACAAAAAGGTGTGTAAAACAGGTCAACATATAACGAAAAGGAGCTCCGTATAGTTTGAAAAAGGGCTGGTTTGGACGAAAACGGGCCGAGATCAGGTACGTGGGAATATTTCTTTTTTTCAGGTTTTTCAAGTAAAAATACCAGAATTCGTATTTTACGAAAACCGTAAGGGTTGGCTTTACCAGTTCCATGAACCGGCGGGCATTCCGGGGCGAATCCAAAGGCATGTAAAACACATAGTCCGCCAAGGGGGTGTTTTTACGGATCTCATACCCGGAGGGAGAAAAAAAAGTGAGAAGGATCCGTATCCCCGGGTACTGTTTGCGAAATGCTTCCATAACGGGCCGTCCCTGTTCAAATTCTCCCAGGGAAGCACAATGGATCCATAAGAGAGGGGTTTGTTGGTCCCGATCTTCAAAAACGCGTTGCAACCGTTTCCACTGACCCTTCCTTCCTTTAAAAAAACGTACGATCCTGCTCATAATACAAAGGTATGGATTTTGCGTTACCTTTGCAGAATGCCAGGAAGACTTAACAGGAAAAAATGGTGGATCACGGCGGCAATTCTTTGGACCCTGATCCTGCTTTTCAGGATGACGCCCCTGTATAAACCGGTCGCTTCCGCTCCTTTTTCCGGACCTTACTGGTACAATCCCTATCAGGAAGTAACCCCGGAAGGACAATGGGTCAGGGCTAATTTTCATGCCCATTCCAATGCCTGGGGATTATTTACCAATGGCAGGAAGAATACGGTAGAAGACATTTTATCCAAATACGATTCCCTTGGGTACGACATAATTGGTATTTCCGATTACCAGCATATAACACAAACGCCTGCAACGCTTTATATCCCGGTTTATGAACACGGATTTAACATTCTGAAAACCCACCAGGGATCCATAGGTGCCCGCCGGGTGTATCACGGAGATTACATTTTACCCCAGACCCGTTCCCAAAAACAGCACATTTTAAACAAACTGCGTGAACAGACGCAGGTACTGGTATTGAACCATCCCGACTGGATGGGAGGCTATTCCCCGCGGGATATGCGGTTTCTTACGGGATACGACTGCTTTGAAGTGTTGAATGATTTCTGGAATTCCGAGGATCTATGGGATGTGGCGCTTTCTTCCGGCAAACCCGCCATGATCGTGGGCGGAGATGACGCCCACAACGTATTCAAGCAAACGGACCTGGCTCGTGATTTAACCCTGATATACAATGTTTCCGATACCCTGAAGCCGGATTATGTCTATCGGGCGTTGATCAGCGGGGCTGCTTACGGGGTGGAAGTGACAAGGCGACTGAGCCGGGCAAGTGTGGTTGAAAAACGCGGGAATCTGGATAGTATACCCTTGTTGAGATCCTGCAAGATCAGAAACGACAGCCTGATAGTGACATTGACGGGATACGCCTGTGAATTCCGTTTCACAGGACAGAACGGAAAGGTCCTGAAACAGGTGACCAATTCCATAAACGGGCTTCAAGGGGCTTCATACCTTTTGCAGCCGGATGACACGTACGTGCGGGTAAAAATAGCACTTTCCGATAGTTCTCATATATACCTGAATCCTGTAATGAGAACCATGGATAAAGACATGAAACCGCTTATGCCCGCTTCCCAAAAGCGGTGGTTATTTCGTATATTTGACAAATGATTAAGAAAACACTGGAACTTAGTGGAGAGTATATACTCCTGATGAAACGGGTTTTTACCAAACCCGAAAAATGGCGTATTTTCTGGAAACAGTATTTTGTGGAAACCGAAAGCCTGGGACTTTCTTCTGTGGCTTTGATCGGGATCATATCCATAGCCATAGGCGCCGTACTTGTTATTCAAACCGCCTATAATATCGAAAACCCGTTCATTCCTAAAATGTATGTGGGTTATATGGTCCGGGAAAGCCTGATCCTGGAATTCTCATGTACCATGATTGCCCTGATACTTGCCGGGAAAGTCGGATCCAACATATCTTCGGATATCGGGACCATGCGACTGACAGAACAGATAGACGCCATGGAAATGATGGGTATCAATTCGGCTAATTATTTGATACTTCCCAAATTGGTTGCCGTTTGCGTATTCAATCCCATACTTATGCTTTTTAGCTTTTTGGTGGGGATCCTGGGAGGATGGCTGATCGTGGCGGCTACCGGAATGATCACACTGAGCCAGTATGCTGAAGGCTTGCGTTTTGCTTTTAACGGGTATTATATCGTTTATGCGATCACAAAAATGATTGTGTTCAGTTTCATTATAGTTACCGTCTCCGCCATGTATGGATACAGCCCCAAAGCCAACTCCATGGAAGTGGGCAGGGCAAGTACGCGCTCCATTGTAACCATTTGCTTGCTGATCCTGATCACCGACCTAATGTTAACCCAATTGATGCTGAATTAATGATATACGTTTATAATATTAATAAAGGCTTTGGAGAGCAGCAGGTGCTTTCAGAGATATCCGTCAATTTTGAAGAAGGAAAGACCAATCTTATCATAGGAGCCAGCGGATCGGGAAAAACCGTGTTGCTAAAAGCCATAGCCGGGCTTCATCCGATAGATGCCGGACGAATCCTGTATGACGATATGGTCTTTAATCAACTGGAAGAAAAAGAACGCAAGCTGATCCATAAAAAAATGGGAATGTTGTTCCAGGGATCGGCCCTTTTTGATTTTGCCACGGCCCGGGAGAATGTGCGGTTTCCTCTTGATTTTTTCACGGACTGGTCCATGGCCAAAAAAAACGAACGGGTTGACTTTTGCCTGGAACGCGTAAACCTGGAAGACATCGGGAATAAATACCCTTCCGAACTAAGCGGCGGGATGCAAAAACGGGTGGGTATAGCCAGGGCTATAGTCATGAATCCCCGTTATCTTTTTTGCGATGAGCCCAATTCCGGTCTGGATCCGCAGACGGCCATTGTCATAGACCGGCTGATAAGTGAGATTACCCATGAATACAATATGACAACCATTATCAATACCCACGACATGAATTCGGTGATGGCAATTGGGGAAAAAGTTGTTTTTTTATACGAGGGTAAAAAAGAATGGGAAGGCAGCCGGGAAAACATACTTTATTCAGACAACAAAACCCTCAATGACTTTGTGTTCGCTTCCGAAATGGCCCGGTTGGTCAAGAAATCTAAATTCTGAAACGTATTCCCAGCTCCATTTTAAACTGGGTGGGTTGGATGGTGCGGATGCTTTTAGGCTGATTGTTTTCAAAATAATGGGAAACGGTCGGTTCAATATAGATCCCCATCCATTCCGACCATTTATACTCTATGCCCAACCCTCCGTATACAGACAATTGAAAACCCTGTACAGGAACGTACTGACGCGTAGCGACATCGTTTAACTGGCAGATATACTCGTCGGCCACGGCCTTGTCCAGGGCTCCTCCGCCTACGGCGTAAACCGTCAGATGCGGGGTGTTGACTGCCCGGAAATAGACACTGACCGGGATGCCTATATAATGGGTGTTCTGATTGACAATGTAAGATTTATCTGCTGTATGTACCTGGTATTCCCCTCTAAGCAACGTGTACGTGAGCGAGGCTCCTACGGAAAGCCATTTGTTAAATTCTTTCTGCACATTAATACCGGCCGATATGGGTGTGGAAAAATGTGCGGAGATGAGGTTGACATCATCTTCGTCAAAATTCGGGGCCATATAATCCGGTATCCCCAGGTTGGAAAGATCACTGCCGGCCAGGCTCAGGGGAGTTTCCCATTTGGTGGTGTACGTGGAAGGGGTGAAGATATAGTTGCCGTTAATGGCTCCCTGGTATGAAAAATTGGCAGCTGTGATCCATTTCCTGTTCATGCGGCTTGGATCAGGAAGATCCACCGGAAACAAAGGGATAGGGGTTTGTGGCTTTTCTTTAGCCGGTTGGTCAACAACCAGCTCTTTTTGCGCGGCAGGTTCCTGTTCTGTTGCAGGGCGGGGACTTGGCTGTTCCAGTTTAGGCACCGCCGTTTGTGAAGGTGTCACAAAAAGTTCGGAGGTTGCAGGAACTACTGAAGCTTTCCGGAGCTTGTCAAGTTGTGCGTGGGCATATAGCCCGTGTATATGTTGCGGATAATCCGTAACATGAATGTGTGCCGGTTGGGGAACGATCCGGCATACGGTTCCAGGGGCATATGGTTCCGGGTTGAGCACGGGCATAAGCAGGAACATCAGCAAAAACAGGCAGGCAGCAGCAGCTGAGCTCCACAAAAACACCTTTCTGCGACGAAGGATAATGCCTCTGCGGGACATCCGCACGACCAAACCTTCCCAGTCGCCGTGTTCTTCCGGGAAAGAAAAGTCATGGAGTTTTTCCCTTATTTTATTATCGAAAGATTGTTCACTCATTTACCAAAGGGCATAAAATTTCGTTAATTGTCAAAAATGCGCGGCCAAAAAACCGGGGACCGTATTCCCGGATGTCTTCCTGCGTAAGCTGGAAGGTGGGCAGCATAAAATGCACGTACAAAGTTTCAGCAGGATAAAGCGGGTTGTAAAACTCTCCGTACCCGTTTATGATAAGCCGGAATTCCTGCGAAATGGGGAAAGCCGTTGTCTGTACGTAATAAGATCCGTCTTCTTCCGTAAATACGGGATCTTCCGTGCGCAAGGTTACCGAAATCTCCGGCACCGGTTCCAGTGACACAGAATCTGTAACCATTCCCTGAACCACAAAAAAAGCATGTGGGTACTGGCGTGTAGCCAGGGAATCCGGTTGTTCGGGATCGTAGCGGAAAGGAATGGAATCTTCGCACGAAGCCGTAAACCCCGCCAAAAGTATTATTCCTATAAAACACAACCGTTTCATTTTAAATCACTGAGTTTGTTTTGCAGCCAGTTTCTTGCCCTGGAATACTGTGAACGTGATGTGCTTTCACTAATGTTCAAAATTTCGGCTATTTCATTATGCGTATATCCCTCAATGGCGTACATATTAAAAATGGTGCGGAATCCTGTTGGCATTTGTTCAATGCAGCGGTAAATATCCCCGGCGGAAATGTTCTCCAGAATATGCCCCGTGGTAACAGAACTGCCGGCAGTGGTTTCTATCTGTTCGCTGTATCGCAAGGCATCATTTTTGCGTAAATAGGAAAGTGAAATATTAACAA
>Ga0265294_10003491_pt1 | contig 20038 bp, 13 predicted proteins | sample MunlanPumphouse3_FD_192504 | JGI IMG/M metagenome (GOLD analysis project Ga0265294, IMG submission 192504) | Groundwater microbial communities from a municipal landfill in Southern Ontario, Canada - Pumphouse #3 | ecosystem: Environmental > Aquatic > Deep subsurface > Groundwater | place...
AGATATGAAGGTGTTGCTTATGATTATTTAAATTATAATAATTTAGATAAAAATGAACAAAATTATATAGATGAAAATGTTTTGATTTTTTCAAATATTTTTGGTGTTATAAAAGCAAGTGATTTGAACTATCAATAGTATATAACTTGAGTTAATAAATATAAAACATTGATATTTTAACATTTAAATATTAAGTTATTCTTTATTTTAGTTTATATAAAATATTACTATATATAATTGAATTAGGAATTAATAAAATGTATAAAGAAATCAGAAATGAGTATTTTTTTACTTTATATTTAAATAATGAACTATATTTCTTTCCTGAACTAGAAAATTATATCAAGATAAAAGTTCTCATTAAAAGGGTAAAACCTAATTCTCTTAAAACAATTTTATCTTCTATCAAATCATTTATTATTTGGAGTTTAGCTAATCCTTCAAATTTAAATGAAGAATTGGTTTTTTATCTTTCAAGATATCTTTCAGACTGTGAAAATGGATTTGAAATTTATGATTCAATTTTTGTTGAAGAATTAAACCAAGAAGTTAACTACAAAATACTTTCTATAAATCCAAAGCAATCTACAAGTATAGATAAAGATAAAGCAATTATTGAAGATTTTTTAAAATCAACTAATCAAGAGTTGTTTAAAAGTTTTAACCTTCAAAAAAACATTAAATCATTAAATTATAGTTTTAAGAATTCTGTACATGATGGATATGGATTGAGAATGGGGTCTCTTGCCCAAAAAGCATTTGCTAATGATAGTTCTATTATTCCATCAAGAAATAAATCCTTGGGAAATGATTTTAAATCTTTCCCACATCAATTATTTAATTCTTTACTTGAAATATCATCAACAAGAGAAAAACTTATTTATCTATTATGTGGTGCTTGTTCAGCAAGAATTTCACAAGCACTTAATTTAACTTTATATGATTTTGATTATGAAAATAAACATGTATGGTTGATTGATCCTAGAAGTAATGACCAATTAGGAATACATGGAATAGGTAGAAAAACTTTTTTACAAGATGTTTATAATATTGATGCAGCAAAAGATAAACCACATTCTAATATTGGATTCAAAGCTCCTATTCCTTTACGATTCAAGAATAGAATACCACTATATTGGATTTCAGATATATATAGAAACTTATTTTTCGATACTTTAGCAGAGTATAAATTCTTACCCGAAAGCTCAAGAATACCAAAGCATCCTTTCTTTTTTGTAACAAATAGTGGTGCAAGATTAACTCCGCAACAAGTGCATGTTACATTTACAGCTCATTGTGAAAAATTAAAAAAATTTTTCCCTGAAAAAGCAAATAATCTTGATGGTTTAGGATTACACTCTTTGAGACATATGTTTGGAGTTATGATGGCTACATTTCAAGCCAAAATATTAATGAATAAAAAAGATTTAAAATATAATATTCCTATGGACCAGATTAAAATCATTACAAAAGAAGCAATGGGGCATAAAAGTTTATCTTCAACTGATGTATATTTTAATAGACCATGGCATCTTGATATTGAATTAGGAGAACATATTAATACTTTATATGACGAAATGATGAAATCAATGAGTTTAGAACAATTGCAGGAGAAATATGATGGTAAAAGACTTACGAAGCGAAAATGATAATTTAAAAGAGTGGAGAAATAAAAAGAAAGCTCTTACTGAACAGTTGTTATCAAGAGCTATTCAGGAATTAAAAAGCCTTAATGCAAAGATTAATCAAAAAAATGTATGTGAAATGATGGAAAAATTATCAACATCTGAGGATAAAAAATTTGATGCAGTAATTACTCCATCTGCAATTTCAAAAAATGAAGTTTATAAAAATATGATTTTAGAAGCAAATGAAAAATCAAAATTCAATAATATTAAAAATGAGAAATATAAAATAGATGGGGATAAACAATTTGAAGTTTTTAAATTAAAAACTATTATCGCAAAACAAGAAGCCAAAAATAAAGAACTTGAAGCAATAATTAAAAGAGCTAACATTCAAAATAATAGTTCTTTGCAAATTCAAAAAGCTAATAATATAGATTTCCAAAGTATTTTAAAAGATTTAGTAAATTTTGCAAGACAAGAAGGTATTGCTTTTTTAGATAAAGATATGAATTTGATTACTGAGTCTGAACATCAAGTTTTAATATCATCACAAATTATTAAACTATTAAATCTAGGAAATTCTTAATGGCTAAAAATACAACTTTTGGAAAAAAGCAAATATTAGAACTAATTGAAATATTAAAAAAAGAAGGTGTTAGTTCTACTAGTTTTTACGAACTTGCTCAAAATATGGATAAATATTTTCCTAAACACAATAAAACTACCAAACAGTTGATAATAGCTATGCGAAATTTCTCTAAATTATTTCAAGATGCTAATATTAATATTTATGTTTATAGGGATAACAATCATAAAAGAGGAAAAGAGTTAGTAGCAAAAGCATTAAATTATATTAAAAATGAATTGCAAAAGGACATTATAACAGGAAAAGAATTACAACAAATTTTACTAGAAAAATACAATTTCAAATTACATACAAATAGTACCTTTTTAAAAAACTATAAGGTAAAAGAAATGATGGATAAATTATCTTTATCTTTTAATACTAATGATAAACAAAAAATGAAAAAATTAACTATTTTAGAAAATTTTTCTAAATCAAAAGTTGTTCAAGAATTAAATTTAAAAAATGAAAAAATTGATATTCCAACTCTATGCAAATACCTTGAAGGAAAAGTTTCTATAGCTTCTTTATACAAATATTCAAATGAAATCATTAAAATGAATATCCCTATTACTTCTAATAAGATATTAAAAAATGCTAATTATGATGAAAAAGATATTATAAATAAAATTGCTTCTAATCTTAAAGAAAAAGGAATATATGAGATTTTTGCTGGAGAATTTTCTAAATTAGGATATCAATATTCTTTTCCTAATTTAGGGTATAAAAAAATATTAGAATATAAAGATTATATTCAAGAAATTCATAATATAAGAATTTTATCTAAAGATTTATTTGATGAAAAAAAATTAGAAAATACTCTTGAAGATAATATAAAATATCTTAATAAAAATAATAATACAAAAATCTCATATTCAAAAGTTCTACCATTATACCATAATGATGATAGCGAGATTATTGCTGTAGAAGAATGTGAAAAAGATTTAGAAATTTTCTGGATTAAATATCTGAATGAATATTTAGCTTTATTGTCAGAAGACAGAATAAATGTAACCAACGAATTGTTTGATAAAAATAATAATTTAAAAATAAATACTGATAATAAGAAAATATACTTTTTATTGGATGAAAAATTACATATAAAAGATTTAAAATTAAAAGACATTGTTCATTTAAGCAGAAAAAATGTTTTAGCCAATGATAAAATATATGGTATTCATAGACAAAACATGTTGTTAGGATTTTTAATTTTCTTATATATAAAAAAACAAATACTATTTTCTTTTGAATTTGTTTATAGAAATATGTATGATTCCAAAAAAGTCCAAAAAGAGTTATCTCTATTTGAATCAGAATTTTTTATTAATAAAAGTTACCAAGATGCTTTAAAGAGGAATATTTTAAATGATAAAGAAATAAAAATCAAAAGATTATTTTATTTATTTTGTTTTAGCCTGAATAATTTTAATACTAAGATACAAACAATTACAGATGAATATTTTAATAAAATAAATATGTTTGATGCAACAAAAGCTAATTTGATAAAAAAAATTTTTAATAAATTGGGTGCAAATATAAATATTTTTAAAGATACAAATCAATTTACAAGTGATTATTATTTTTATATGAAAAATAAAAACTATCAAGATTTCATAACCATATGTAATGAACATATGAATAGAAAAGTTAAATTAAATCAAACATCAATACCAAAAACTTATTATAAAAGTACTAGTTCAAAAATAGTTAACTTTTTAGAATTTGTAGATAAATTTCATACAAATATGATTCTAAATAAAGATAATTTAACAAAACTATTTGATTATCCAAACTCAAAAATATATACTTATCAAGAATATATTAATAGTTTAGAAATATCAGATAATACAAAAAGTAGCAAAATTTCAATCTTTTTGGAAATATTTTCTAATACAATTGGATATGAAAATGTTTTTACAAAAGGAAAACTTCCAAATTACAATATTTCAGTACCTTCAAAAAGAGAAGCAATTGAAGATGAAGAAATCATTTATAAAATAGATGATATCGTAACCAACAGACCACCTAAAAGTAATTACTTCAATAATCACAAAGTTTCTTTAAATACTACATGGTGGAAATATTTTGATAGAGTTGTTCCCTTTGAGCCATTAATTATTAAATTACATTTAAGAATTCCTACAAGAGGGGCATCGTTAAGATTAATTGACAGAGATTCCTTATTGGTAATAGGGGATAGAGGTAATATAAAAGGATTTCATTTTGTTAGTGATAAAAACAAAAAAAGAAAAGAACCTTTTATTGTTCCTAATATTTGGAAAAGTGAGTTATCTTTTTTATTTAATTTAATAGAATATAATAAAGCTTTTTTCCCATTTTTAAAAAAATATTATCCTGATGATATAACATTAAAAGATGGTATTTTACCATTATTTCCAAATGCAGACGGTACAGGAGCATATACAGAAAGGCAGCATATGCTTTATTGGACAAAAGTGTTAATTCAAGCTCAAATGGAATTTAATCAAGAGAATAAAGATAAATTTCTAGTTTACAGCGAAGAAGTGGATTTACCAAAAACACAAGAAGAATTAGATAATTTAACAATTGGTGAAATAAATACTTTTAAGAAAAAATATGACATTCACTCATTAAGACATACAGGAATTACTAGAAATATTAAAGCAGGAATGCCTTTAGAATTGGTAAGAATGCTAAGTGGGCATAGTGGTTTTAATACAATTTTAACTATTTATTACCATATAAATCAAAAAGAATTAGTTAATAATTGGCTAAGTAAGCATAATATTGATATTACAGAAAATATAAATATGCATGAAGTAAGTCAATTATTTATAAAAAAAGAAATATTAAAAAATAATATCAAATCAAAAAATCCAGAAATTATTTTAGAAATATTAAATAATTATAATTTCTTTAACCCACAAAATAGAGAACTAACTTCGAAAGATGAAATTACATTAGCAAAAATTTCAGAGTCTGAACCAGCATATTGGAAACCTTTAAGAACAGGAATTTGTACAAAAACTCAATGTCCTTCTGAAATAATTGGAAGATGCAGTTTGTGCCCATACTTCATAACAAATTATATGTTTACTCAAGAAATTGGTTTGGAAATGCAATTATCAATGGCTAGAGTAAAAAAATATAGTGAGATGATAATTAAAAATCGAGAAGAAGGAAATAATCAAAATAATTCAAAATTAAAACAGCAGATGAACAATGAAATTGAAGATTTTACAGCTTGGTTAGAGATATTATCATTGGCAGATTCATCATACCATGATTCAAAGTATAAATTAACTAATCAAGAAAATGATACTTCCTTGATTAGCTATTCAAATCAAATGGAAGACTCTATTTTTGCTTTAATACAATCTCTTAATATTGAACATGGATATCTAGAGATATTATCTGAGACTTACAAAAGAAAAATATATGATAATGAAACAGTAGTGGATTTAACTAACATCATGGCAAATAAAATTATAAAATATACTATAAATAATAATTCTTATAAAGAAATTGAAGATTTAAATAACGAAGAAATTATAAAGTGGTTTTTACCAACTTATCAAAAGATATCAATTAATTGGCAAACAAATGAAAAAAACAAACAAGAACTTGAAAATTTATTGAAATTACTTGAAAATAAAAAATTAAAATTGGAGTATAAAAATGAAAATCCTATTCTCACCAAGTGAAACAAAATTTAAAGGTGGAGAAACTAAAAAAATTAACAAAAACAGTTTTCTTTTTCCAGAATTATTTGAAGAAAGAATAAAAGTAGTAAATTTATATCAAACTTTTATTAATAATGCATCAAATGGAAAATTAGAAAAATTATTTGGAACTAAAAAAGAAGATATGATTGATTATTATAAAGGAAATCTTCTAGAAAAAGAAATTATGAAAGTTATAGAAAGATATGATGGAGTAGCTTTTGACTATCTAAAATATTCAACTCTAAAAAATATTGAAAAGACATACATTGATGAAAATGTAGTTATCTTTTCGAATTTAATGGGTCCAATTCTTGCAGGTGATATGGGAATTCCAGACTATAAGTTAAAACAAAATGAAAAAATTGGAGATTTTGAATTAGAAAATTTTTATAATGAAAAATTTTCTAATTCATTAGATAATTATCTTAAAGATGATGATATAGTTGATTTAAGAGCGGGATTCTATGAAAAATTTTATACAATAAAGAAACCATATACAACAATGAAGTTTATAAAAGATGGTAAAGTTGTTAGCCATTGGGCAAAAGCATATAGAGGTATAATTTTAAGGTTATTAGCTCAAAATAATATTCAGAGTATAGATGAATTAATGAATATAAATATTGATAATCTTTCAATTAAAGAGATAAAAAAACAGAAGTTAAAAACAGAAATTATTTATAATATAAAATAAGTAAGTATAAATGAACATTTAAAATTGCTATTTTGTAAAGTAAATACATAATTATAAAATAATTAAAATTGTAAAGTTTAGATATAATTTAGTATCTAAACTTACATTATAGAGGTTACAAAATGAGAACTCCCCTATTTTATGGTTATGCAAGAGTTTCTACTTCTTTACAATCTCTAAAAAATCAGAGACATGAAATTTTTGAATATGCTCACAAAAATAATATGTTAATTGATAAGATTATTGAAATTGAGATTTCAACAACTAAAAATAAAAAAGAGAGATTAATTGATGAAACATTAAATAAATTAAATAGAGGTGATGTTCTTATTGTTACAAAACTTGATAGATTAGGAAGAAGCACTGTCGAAGTCCTTCAAATAATAGAAGATATAAAATCAAAAGGAATTATTTTACATATTATTAAGGATGGTTTGATAATTGACTGCAATATTTCAAATCCTATTAATGATATGTTACTTACTTTATTAAGTGGCTTTTCACAAATGGAAAAAAATTTTATTAGTGAAAGAACAAAATCAGCATTAGCACAAAGAAAAGCACAAGGTGTTAAACTTGGTAGAAAAAAAGGCACTATTGTGAAATCAAAATATGATGAACATTTAGATACAATCAAAGAATTATTAAATAAAAATGTTTCAATATCTAGCATAAGTAAAATAATTGGTATGGGTACAAGGCAAAGTTTAAATAATTATATCCAGTCTAGAAAGTTAAAAGAATAATATGCTAAAATTGACATTATTTGTCAGTAGATATTTATACAATTACACCAAATAATTTAAAAGGTGAAAAATGAGAAGAAATATAAATGATGCTATAAATAGTTTTTACTTACCAAAAAACATTTCGTATCAAATTATTATTAATTTATTAATTTTAAAAACTCTTTCAAAAAAAGAATTTTACTATGGTTTAGATTTTAGAAGACTATGGGATAATTTAATTAATTCTATTGAAAAAAAAGAATACTTTATATATGAGTATCTACCGTCTTTACAAAATAACAAAACAATTGATCATAATCTATCTTTAGTGTTTAAAAATATGCATATACCTTTTACAGATATTGATGATTCAGCATTTAGAAAATTTGTTGATATAGTTGAATATTTTGAAAATGAAGATATCATTGAGTTTATTGCTAATCTATCAAATGACTTTAAATTAGGGTATCTTAAAACACTTGATGTCCAAATTCAAAAAAATATCATCAGATTATTAGATATCAAATTAGACGATAAAGTTTTAGATTTAAATCTTGCTGGAAGTAATTTTTTATCTTTACTAGGTAATGACTCTCATAACAATGTTGGATTTATTCAAAGCTACAATGATTTACCTCTTAGGTATTTAGAGCTTTTATTAAGTGATAATACTCATGTAGATTTGATTCAAAATAATCCCCTCATCGAATACAATTCAAAATTGAATAACAAATTTGATGTTGTTTTTGCAATACCACCTTTTGGACAAAGAATCTCAAAATGGGATTGTGATGTAGATTTTCCAATACAAGCAACTATGTCACATAATTTATATATTCAAAAGGCATTAAACTCTTTAACTTATGATGGAAAGTGTGCTCTTATAGTTCCTGATAGCTTTTTGAATCAGACGAATAAAGAATCAGATAGTGCAAGAAGATACATTTTCGACAAATTAGTATGTGTTATTAATTTAGGTGCAGTTTTTAAACCTTATGCAGGTGTAAATGTAAGTTTACTAATTCTTAAAAATGATAATTACAACAACGAAATTTTAATGGTTAATTTTCAAGATAATAAACAATTTCCAATAGATGACTTTAGTAAATTTGTTGATAATGTTGAAGCTTGTAGATTTGAACTTGATAGACTTGATTTAGATGATATAAAAAATTCTATTCTAGTTTCAAAAGAAGAAATTCTACAAAATAACTATATATTAGATTTTAAGAGATATCAACCTTTAGAGGAAATTATTACACCAATTCAACATCCTGAAGAGTTAATAAAAAAAGTAGAAGTGGGTGCTAAATTATTACTTGAATCGATTTCAAATATTAAAAAAGTTAGAAACAATTTAGCTCATGGACAAATAAGTTTACAAACTTTTCAATTAGATCAAATAGCATCAATTCGTCTAGGGAAACCTCTTCCAAAAGATAATATTGAAAATGGTGAGATACCTTTTGTAAATATAACTGATATCACTAGATGTACAACAGATTATATTGATTCATCAGAGGTGATGATAAGTGAAGATTTTGCATATCAGAACAATTTAACAATTGTAGAAGCAAATACAATTTTACTCTCTGTTCGTGGAACTATTGGAAAAGTGATTTTAGCAGGTTCTAAAATTGCTATTTCTCCTACATTAGTTGCTATAGAAGTTGACATTAATAAAGCAAAACCATATTTTGTGTATCAATGGTTTTTGAATAAAAAAGAATACTTTGAAGCAAATGCAGTTGGAGCAACAATAGCATCTTTAAGTACGGCATTTATCAAAGAGCTAAAGATAGATTTACCACCAATTGAAACACAAAACCAGTTTGAAGAATACAAAAATGATTTAGATAATATCAAACAAACTTTGTCTAAATTAAATGATGAAAATCAAAACTTATCAAAATCTATCTTTAACCAGTTTTATTAGGAGTTTAAATTGCTATCATATTCGTTAGAAAATTTTAAATCATTTGGCTCAAAACAAAAAATACCACTAAAACCAATCACTCTTATCTATGGTGCAAATAGTTCTGGAAAATCAAGTGTTATTCATGGATATTTATTTATAAGTGAGTTATTAAAGACTGGTAAATGTGATTTAAGTAGCTTTACAATAGGCGGTGAACTTTTAGATTTGGGTGGATATAAACAGTATTTACACAAAAAAGAGTATGCAACAAGAAATTTAAATCTAGAAGTTGAACTAGAAAACTATAAACTCATTTTAGAAATATCTGTAGATGGCGAAAATAGAAAACAGCTGCAAAGAAATGCTTATTGGTTGTCGTTAAGTGTTCAAAATATAGTAGAAAACTATAGCTATAAGTTTCAAAGAAACAAATCAACGAGTGAAATAATACTAGAACATTTTAATGATGAGCCAATAACAAAAAAAGAACAAAAAGCTATTATAGAATTAGAAAATATCATCTCTTCACAAATCAAATTAGACCAAATTGAGCGAGGCTCAGTTATAGCTAATAGCTTAAATGAAATTTTTCAAATAATAAACTCAAGTTACAAAAATATTATTTATCTAGGACCAATCAGATCATACCCAACAAGAGATATATCTCTAACAAATGAATCATCTGAAGATATGGATTATAATGCTTGGAATATAGTGAAAAAAGATGCGAATGTAAGAGATAAAGTAAATAAATGGCTTGGCGGTAAAGATTCTAAACTAAAAACTGGTTATGAACTATCTGTAAAAAAATATTTAGATCCAAAAGATTATCTAGAGAGTTTATTAAATATTATTTCAAATCCAGGTGCTTATGAACATGACCTCAAAGAGTTGTTTGAGCTTGAAGATGAACAATTTTATGATTATCTTGAAGATTTTACAAATAAACTACTTGAAGAATATGATGCTCTTAAAGAAGATAGACTCATATCATATATCGCAGATAAATTCTCAAAGCAAACTATTGAAGAACTTATAATTGAAGACTTAAATAACGATAGAACTACTGTAAGCCACAGAGATATTGGAGTTGGTATCAGTCAAGTTTTACCAGTCCTTGTAAGTGCTTATGCATCTAAAAATGCAGTTATAGCAATAGAGCAGCCAGAACTTCATCTTCATCCAGCACTGCAATCAGAAATTGCTGATGTTTTTATTGAAACAGCACTAAAAGAAAACAACAATACTTATCTAATAGAAACCCATAGTGAACATTTGCTTCTTAGAATAATGAGAAGAATAAGAGAGACAACAAATGGTGAATTACCAGATGGCATAACACCAATTACTCCAAATGATGTGCAAATTCTTTTTGTTATGCCTGCTCAAAATGTGTCGGGTTCTGTTATTAAAAAAATAGACTTAAATTATGAGGGTGATTTGATTGATGAATGGCCAGGTGGCTTTTTTGAAGAAGGATATAACGAAAGGTTTGGAGTATGATTTCAAACTTTGTATTAACACCAAATGTCTTTGAAGATAGAAACAATAAACAAAACATTATAAGTGTTATGAAAGATTCTATCGCAAATCCAATATTTGTTGTAGAGTATCAAGGAGCGAACTGGAGTAAAACTATTCTAGTTCAATATATTAGTAAAATCGAGCAAAAAAACAGAGATAGATTTCAAGTACTGCTCAAAAATCTAAAAGACCAAAAAAAAATCATCAAACAAACTAATCATAGTCTTAGTCTGAATACTTCAGATGATTGGATGAAGGTGTCAGAAAAAGCATTAGATTCAAATTTAATAGATTTTGTCATAACAGATGATGAGCTAAAAGATAGTTATAAATCAAGTTTAAATGAAAATTGCGAATCAATTAACGATATCATAGAAGAAGATACAAAATGGGATACCATTAAAAATAAAAGAAGTTTGACATTAACAAAAACAAAATCAAGTTTGTTACCTTTTTTTAATAATTTTATGCCTTACTCTTCAAAGCTTGTTATCATTGACCCATATTTTGAATATATAACTAAATATCAAAACTTTCTAAGACTATGTTCGGAAATCATGGGTAATCGAGTGAATTTTGCACAAAACAGTTGCAAAATAGAGATTCACACAAGATATGATGATAGAAGTAACTACAACTTTCAAACTTTTTTAACAACATTAAAAAGTCAATATAAGCACACTTATACAGTTTACATCTGGGATGATTCAAAAGTAGATGCTCATAAGTTTCACGATAGGTTTATTATGACTGAAAGCATAGGATTTTCAGTTTCACATAGCTTTGATATATCAGACGGTTCAAACCAAGAAACAACTTGGAGCTTTTTAGATAAAGAAACGCAATCAAAGCATATGAATAACTATAGAGAAGAAGACCCACTTTTTATGTTACATAATAAAATAGAGGTGTAGAGTTGAACGACATTCACGATACATCCCTAGAAACTTTAAAACTGTTAAAATACCTTATAGAAAATAATTCTATTTGCACAAATCAATTAAATACAATTTTAAATAATGATAAATCAGAACGCTCAAACTTGCGACAATTCAAAACAATCCAATACTTTTTTAAAAAAGAGTTTGATGTAGATATCTTTAAAAAAAGCTCAAGAGGTTGTTATGAAGTTGTAAACAAAGAAGTGCTTAGACAATCATTGAATTTTACAGATAAAAAAGAGCTTCTTAGCTATGTAAAGATTTTAAAAGAGATACTTCCAAATTATTATGAAAAACTTGATAGTGATTTAAAAAATGAGATAGAAAATAGCTCACAAAAATCAAAAGAGCTGTATTATTTTCACAACAACCCGCTTGAAGACTTTTCAAACAATCATCTTTTAAAAGAGATAGAGCAAAGCATCACAAAAAAAAGAAAAGTAAATTTTACATACAAAAACATCAACTATACAGATGCAAAACCACTTCAAATAGTATTTATGGAGGGCAATCTTTATCTTGCAATACTTACAAATGAAGAGCTAAACGGTGGCTTTAAATTTCTTAGAATCAACTACATCCAAGAGTATAAAGCTTTAACAATCGAGTATAACGAAACAGCAACCATCTCAAAAGCTTATGAGTTTTTAAAAGAGTTTCAAACACCTTTTGCATGGTTTGATAGTGAGTATAAACAAGTAAAAATCTCTATCTCAGAGTATGGAAAGGAGTTTTTCAAACTCAAAAAACACTTACCATCACAAGAGTACAAAGAGCTACCTGATGGTACAGCACAGCTTACATACTATGTAACCAACTACATGGAGATAGTGTTACTTGTAAAAAAATGGTTTCCACATCTAAAGATAATCGAACCCGTAGAGTGGAAAGAGAGATTTAGAAGTGAGATAAAACAATATCTTGAAAATGACAAATAATGTCTATGAATATATTTATAATTACAGCATAAAACATAAAAGGAAGAAATAAATGATAACGAACGAACTTAAAAACCAAGTAGATAAAATCTGGGAAACATTCTGGACAGGAGGTATCTCAAACCCTCTAACAGTTGTTGAACAGTTTACATTTTTGATTTTTATCAAAAGCTTAGATACAGCACAAATCAAAATAGACAAAAAGAAAAAGCTTGATAAAAATGTAAAAGATATATTTACAAAAGAGTTCGAACACCTAAGATGGCAAAATGTATCTTCTAAAGCAGCCGAAGATATGTTTAGCACATTTCAGACAGAGATGTTTCCTTTTATCAAATCCCTTTCGGATGAACAATCAGCATTTTCAAACTACATGAAAGATGCATCATTTTTAATTCCTACAGCTAAATTACTGCAAAAAGTAGTAGATATGATAGATAAACTAAACCTTGAAGATAAAGATATCAAAGGTGATTTATACGAATATCTACTTAGTAAACTTGCAACTGCTGGAACAAACGGGCAGTTTAGAACACCAAGACACATCATAAAAATGATGGTTGAGATGATGCTCTCACATGCAACTATCACAAAAGATTTTAAGATCTACGACCCTGCATGTGGTACAGCTGGATTTTTGATAAATTCTATAGAGTACATCAAAGAGCAAAGAGGTGAGATACTAGATACTCTAAGCTCAAAAGAGTTTGAGGGGTTATTTTATGGAAATGACTTTGATATCTCAATGGCTAGAATCGCATCTATGAATATGATGCTTCACTCAATAGAATCAGCTCATATCTCAAACAGTGATGCACTAGCAAAATTTGATCTAATAGAGGAAAACAAATACGATCTAATCTTAGCAAATCCACCTTTTAAAGGTTCCCTTGACTATGAAGAGGTATCAAAAGCTGTTTTAGATGTGGCAAAGACTAAAAAAACAGAACTTTTATTTGTATCACTCATACTAAAAGCACTTAAAACTGGTGGGCGAACTGCTATCATTGTGCCTGATGGTGTACTTTTTGGCTCAACTACTGCACACAAAGAACTAAGAAGGGAAATAGTATCAAATCAACAGCTTGATGCTATCATCTCTATGCCAAGTGGTGTATTTAAACCTTATGCTGGAGTAAGTACAGCTATCATCATCTTTACAAAAACAAACGGACATAAAAACGATAAAGTTTGGTTTTATGATATGCAAAATGATGGATACACTCTCAACGACAACAGAACTCCATGTGATGGAAGTGATATACCAGATATCCTAGAGAGATTTAAAAATCTTGAGAGCGAACAAAATAGAGCTAGAACTGATAAAAGCTTTTTTGTGCCAATAACTGAGATAGAAAACAACGACTACGACCTAAGTATCAATAGATACAAAGAGGTGGTTTATGAAACTATCTCTTACGATAAACCTGCAAAAATCATAGAAGATTTGAAAACTATAAACTATAAAATCACTACTGGACTAGAAGAGTTGAAAGAGTTAGTAAATGAAAAGTAATTGGAAAAATTTACAAGATTTACTTTTCTTTCAAGAAGGTCCAGGTGTTAGAAAAAATCAGTTTAAACATACTGGTGTAAAGCTATTAAATGTTGGAAATATAAATGACAAAAAACTAAATTTAGATACTACTAGTATATTTATATCTGAAGAAGAAGCATTTGGAAAATATAGTCACTTTCTAGTAGAAGATGGAGATTTACTTATTTGTTGTTCTGGAATTGTAGTTGATAATTTTCATAATAAAATTGTATTTGCAGAAGAAAAACATTTACCACTTTGTCTAAATACAAGCACAATGAGATTTAGAACTTTAAATGAGGATATTTTAAATATTAAATATTTTTATTATTTCTTAATGACAAGACTATTTAAGGAGCAACTTCAAAAATTAATTACTGGTTCAGCACAATTAAATTTTGGACCAAGTCATATTAAAAAAATTTTTATGCCAATTGTCAAGCTCGAAGAACAAAAACAAATTGCAAAAACATTAGATAAAGCTCAGGAGCTGATTGACCTTAGAAAAGAGTCAATCGCAAAGCTTGATGAGTTGGCAAAATCTATGTTTATTGATATGTTCGGCGACCCTGTTAGTAATGAGAAAGGGTGGGATATTGAAAAACTAGATGATATCACTACAAAAATAGGAAGCGGTTCTACGCCAAAAGGCGGTAAAGATTCCTACAAAAGTGAAGGTATTTCTTTAATTAGAAGTTTAAATATTCATGATAATAAATTTAAGTATAAAGACTTAGCTTTTATAGATGATGTGCAAGCTAAAGGATTATCTAATGTTATAGTAGAAAAAAATGATGTATTACTAAATATTACTGGAGCATCAGTTTGTAGATGTGCTATTGTTCCTGAAGATGTACTGCCTGCTAGAGTTAACCAACATGTCGCAATAATTAGAACTGATGAAAATGTTAATTCAAAATATTTAATGCACTTATTTATTTCTAACTATAAAGATAAATTAATGCATATCGCAACAGCTGGTGGAGCGACAAGAGAAGCATTGACAAAAGAAAATATACAAAATTTAGAAATTCCACTGCCTTCAATTGATTTACAAAACAAATTTGCTCAAATAATAGAAAAAATTGAAGAACAAAAATCACTTTATGAGCAAGAGCTTGAAAAACTAGAAGATAATTTTCAAGCACTATTGCAACAAAGCTTTGGTGAATAGGAGTTAAGATATGAGTAATTTTTCATTTTTACAGCATGAGTTTAAACCTCTAGCCAATGAGTCTATAAAGTCTGAATCAAACATATATGAAGACCCAGAAGTATCTGCAATATATGCACGAAAAGCACTAGAGAACTCTGTAAAATTTGTCTATAACCTTGATGAAGATTTAGATGAAAAATTACTCTATGAGCTTAATACTTTTGAGCTTATCACTCATCCTACATTTAGTGAAATACTGCCAACTGAAATCATAGATGAACTTCATGTCATTAGAAAGATAGGCAACAATGCAACACATGCCAAACACAATATCCCATTAACAGCTAAAGAGAGCCTTTATGCAAATAAGTGTTTGTTTAAATTTCAAAGATGGATAGTAGAGGTTTATAGTGATTATGAAGTGTATGAAAACTATGATGAAACAAAGATCGCAAAACCTGTAAAAGAGTCACTTGAAGATGTGCTCAAAATCACAGAAGAGCAAAAAAGACTTGAAGAGGAAAATCAAAAGCTTTTAGAAGAGCTAGAAATTCTAAAAACTGCTAATGCTTCAAAACCAAGTGAAGATAAAAAAGCCAAAAAACAAAGAGTTAAAACACTTGAGGGCATCAATGAGGCAGAAACTAGAGCCTTGCTTATTGACTTGGAGTTAAAAGAAGCTGGCTTTGATACTGAAAACTTCAAAAAGAAAAAAGATATAGAGTATAAGCTTACTTTAGAAGATGGAAGTAAGGGTTTTGCTGATTATGTGCTTTGGGATGAGGATGATACACCACTTGCTGTCATAGAAGCCAAAAAATACTCAAAAAGTGTAAGTGCTGGAAAATATCAAGCAAAACTCTATGCACAAGCTTTAAAAAAAGAGTTTGATAAAGATGTGCTTATCTTTGTAACCAATGGTAAGGTGATAGAGTACACAAATGGTATCTATCCATTTAGAGAGATTCATAGCTTTTTCCCTAAAAATGAGATAAAAAGAATACTTCTGCAAAGAAGTGCGATAGAAAACAATAAACCATCAACTTACCCTATAAATGAAGCTATCACAGATAGAACCTATCAAAAAAGAGTAATAAAGAGTGTTTTAAAAGAGTATGAAGCTTATAAAATGAGAGCTTTGCTTGTAATGGCAACGGGTACTGGAAAAACAAGGGTAAGTGCAAGTTTGAGTGATGTACTGATTCGTGCTGACTGGGTGCGAAAGATTTTATTTTTAGCGGATAGAGTTGAACTTGTAAAACAAGCAAAAAATAACTTCAATGAATACCTAAGTGAAACATGTACAAACCTTGTAGAAGAGAGAGACCTTGATGCAAGGTTGCATTTTGGAACATACGAAACGGTGCATAACCTTATAAAAAAGGGTGAATATAATAGTGCTTATTTTGACTTAATCATCGTAGATGAAGCTCATAGAACGATTTACAAAAAATATAGAGCGATATTTGAGTATTTTGATTCGTTTATACTAGGTCTTACGGCAACACCTACAGAAGAAGTACATAGAAACACATATGAGTTTTTTCAAACGGGAGATAAAGAGCCAACGGATGCTTATCCACTAGATCAGGCTATAAGTGATGGAAATCTTGTACCGTTTCGTGGTAAAGAAATAGATTTAGGAATAGTAAAAAGAGGGATAAAGTACGCTGATTTAAGTGATGAAGAAAAAGAGGAGTATGAAGAAAAGTTTGAGGAAGATGAAGAGGAGATCTCATCAAGTGAGATAAATGAAAGAATCTTAAACAAAGAGACAAACGAAAAAGTACTAAGCTATTTGCATGAGTATGGGCTAAAAATAGAAGATGGTAATAAACTTGGTAAAACTATCATCTTTGCAAAAAACAAAAGACATGCTGAATACATTAAAAAGATTTTTGATTTAGTTTATCCACATAGAACTGATGAAGCAGAGATTATCCATAGTGAGATATCTCATAAAGATAAGCTCATGGATAACTTCAAAAATCCAAATAAAAATCCGCAAATCGCCATAAGTGTAGATATGCTTGATACGGGGATTGATGTGCCTGAGATATTGAATCTTGTATTTTTCAAACCTGTAAAATCAAAAACAAAATTTTGGCAAATGATAGGAAGAGGAACTAGACTATGTCCTAATATTTTTGGAGATGGAGAGCATAAAAAAGAGTTTTATATCTTTGATTTTGGGATGAACTTCTCATTTTTTGGACTATCACCTGAAGGGATTGCATCAACTCAAAGTATCTCATTGGTTGAAAGGCTATTTTTAAAAAGGGCAAATATCATAAGAACTCTTGAGAATGGAAGCTTTAAAGATACACTTGTAGAGAAAACAAAATCGCAGGTTGATAATCTGGATTTGGGAGATTATAGACTCAAAAAAGATAGATTTATCATAGAAGAGTTGCAAAATCAAGATCTAAATATCATAACAGATAAAATTTATGATGATTTGAAGAAAATCTCTGTTTATGTAGAAGATGTTGAGCCATTGGAAGTGCAAAGATTTCAAATGGAGATTTTAAACTCACAAGAGCAAGTTTTAGCTAATAAAGATAATGCAAAATATACAAATGCTCTGATGCAAAGATGTTTGATACTTAAATCAAAAGAGAGAACCGTAAATGTTGTAAAAAACAAAATTGATACAATCAATAAAATTTTAAACAAAGAGTATGATTTTAGAAATATAGAGCATTTAGAAGAGATAAGAAATGAACTTCAACACATAGCTGACCTCTCTGTGCAAAGAGGTGGCGGCAATCCTGTTGAGACAAATTTCAAAGATAAGATTGAAGAGGTTAGAGATATCAATAGTGATGACTATATTGATAAAGCTTCTATCAAAACTGAGGTGCAAAAAAGATTTAAAGAGTATATGGATAAGCTGCTTATTATTCAAAAATTGCAACATAGTGAGTTGATAACAAGTCAAGATATAGAGCATATACGACAATATATTTTTAAAGCTGAAAAAAATATAGAAGATCAAATCAATGATAATAACGATTTTGAGGTCATGATAAAAAATATCATCAATGAAACAGATAAAGAGGTAGCGAATAAACTTCTTGATAATTTTCTCTCAAAAGAAAAATACACTCAAAAACAAGTTGAGTTAATGAATAGACTTAAAAATATAGTTTTTGATAAACGGTATATTGATATTAAAAAAGCAGTATTTAGTATAAAAGACTTTTTAATTAATGATAATCACCCACTTTCTAGTCAATATGATAGTCTAAGTGAAAATGAGCAAGATGAAATTTTGGAAGTTATACATATTTTAGAAGAACTAGCAGCATAGTTCAAATTTATAGGAGTAAACATGGCATCACAACAAAATGTAGATAAATTATTAAAATTAATAGATGAGACAATAGAATTTCCCATACCTTCATTAATAAATTCTAGTGAATGGGGTAAGTTTAATTTTGAAGATATTGAAGATGACTTAAAAAAACTTTTTGAAATGTTAAATCATCTTAAAATTTTACCTTTAAATCTTTTACCCGATGCAGAAATAACTAAAATAACAACAGGGCTTGATGCTCCCAAGAAAACAATAGATGCTATTAAAAAATTTGATATCGAACAACAAAATGCAAAAAGTACTAGAGATAGCTATGTAAACTCTATAAAATCACAAATCGATGCATTTTATATAGCTACACATCTTTGGATACCATATCTTGCTTATCAAAAAGGGGATGTTCAAAAAAATATCGAGTCACTTAATGACTCTGTAAAAAAAGCTTCAAATGTTTTAGAACAAACAAAAGTGGATGTAAAAACAAAAAAATCTGAGATTGATAGTGTTGTACAAGCAGCAAAAGAAGCATCTGCGAGTGTGGGAGTATCACATTTTTCATCAAATTTTAAAAGTGAAGCTGAGATATTGGAAAGTACAGCTAGGAAATGGCTAATAACAACTATTGGATTAGCAGTTGCAACATTTATTATTACATTGCTATCTTATTGGATTTTAGATATTCCTAAAGATTCAAGTACTGCTCAAATAGTTCAAGTTTTATCAACTAAATTGATCATCATTACAGTATTTTTTACTGCTACTTTATGGTCTGGGAAAATGTATCGAGCTACTATGCATCAAGTAACTGTTAATAAACATCGTGCAAATGCACTTTTAACCTTTCAAGCTTTTGTGAAAGCTTCTAATGATAACCATACAAGAGATGCAATACTTATGGAAACGACTAAATCAATATTTGCAATTTCACCAAGTGGATACATTGAAAATGAAAATTCTGGCTCTGGGCAAACAAATATAGTAGAAATCATCAAAAGTGGTATTGATAAAATAGGGAAATCAGAATGATTTGATTTGTTAAGTGGAATAAATTTTTATGTATACTTGTTATAATACAATTGCTAAGATATTAATTCATTTATTAAATCAATATTTAGAATAATTAATGAATATTAGTAAAGATTCATTAGTAGGTGTTTTTATTAATTCATTTATTAAATATATTGATAGTTCACTACATTCCTGATTATAAATTAAAGCAAGGTGAGAGTTTTAATAACTTAAAAATAGAGAAGTTTTATAGTGATAACTTTAGTAAAGCTATTGATGATTATTTAAAAGATGAGGATATCTTAGATTTAAGAG
>Ga0265294_10003493_pt1 | contig 20037 bp, 18 predicted proteins | sample MunlanPumphouse3_FD_192504 | JGI IMG/M metagenome (GOLD analysis project Ga0265294, IMG submission 192504) | Groundwater microbial communities from a municipal landfill in Southern Ontario, Canada - Pumphouse #3 | ecosystem: Environmental > Aquatic > Deep subsurface > Groundwater | place...
ATCATCTTTTGGCTCAATTACCATTATAACGTGGTCTGATTTAACAAGTAAATCTCCAGGTGATAGTTCTTCGTAATTTATGTTAGTACCATAGTTTGTATAGCCTGATGCAACAGTTCCGCCTCTAACACCAGCTGTATTCATTGCCCAGGCAATAAACCCACTACAATCAAGTCCACCATAGAGGTTAACATTACCTCTTGGAGTTGGAATGCTAGGTCCAACATTTGTCCCCCATTTTAAATCTACTCCGTTATTATTATTATTGTGTCCACCACCATAATAATAATCAAGATGATAACCTTGGATATGGAGTCCATAAATAAGGCCAATTGCAGCACCTACTACACCACCACTTGTACATTCTCCACCAGCTTGAATTTGAGCATAAATATAACTATTTAAAATATTTACTCCTGATGCACCAATTGCATCAGTTATCGAAAAATCCTTTATAACCTTTGATTCATCTACGGTTGGATATTCTTCTGAAAAAGTTATACTATTTTTACTTCTGATATTTTTAAGAACTGTTTCATGAATTTTGCTAGAAGTTGCTGAAGAATAGTGAACTCCATCAGTCGTTTCGAGATTATTCTTTACTTCACTGTCTAACTCAATAAATTCATTTTGGAAGGCAGTTTTTAATTTTTGATTAAAGATATCTATTTCATTATTATTCACAGTGAATCCATTTTCTAAAGCTAATGCCTCATCAATTGGACCTATTTCCAAAAAATAAAATTTAACATTTTTATAACTATTTTTTAAATGGGAATATTTAGCAATATAATTATCTATATTGGTTAAATCGTTTATTCCTAAAGCTATTACAACATATTTTTGGGTATCAGATGATATATAAGCTGAAAGTTCTGGTAAAGCAGTTTCATCAAACCAATAATATCCTTTTGCGGTTTCCGCAATGTAAGTAATATTTACATTATTTAAAGCCTCATTCATCCCGACAATTCGCTCATCTCCAACATATATCAACTTGTTTTCTATTTGTTCATCAGTTAAAAATAAACTGCTTGAGCTTGATGCATGAGCTACTCCATCGCCAGATGTTAAAGATATCGTTACATTTGGAACTGTTGTGATTATTATTATTAAAATAAGGGCAATGGGAATCATTCCTATCATTATCATTTTTTTTTGAGAATTATCGCCAGCTTTTAAACCTGGTGAGCTTTCTCCAGATTGGCTATCAAGTGAAGTCAAACTAGGTTTTGGGCTTGATCCTGGACTAGATCCAGCAGCAGAAGTCACTCCACCTTTTCCCCCACTCATGGCTTTATCTACTTGGTCTATAGCTCCGGCATCATCAGCAGTATTTAATGCTTCTTGAATTTTGCCTCCCATTGGCATTTTTTTAGTTGCGGCGGTTAGTGCTTCGCCACCAGCTTCTAAGATTGCCCCACCAGCTCTGGTTTTTGATGCTATCTCAACAGCTTCTCCACCTTTACCACCAGTAAAATAATTAGCTGCCGCTTTAGCACCAGTTTTAACGATTTTTGTATTTGTTTGGTTGCTTCGTGCATCAAGTGCTGCTTGCTGCTGAGCTTCTATTTCTTCAGGTGTTAGTTCTTCATCCATTACGGCACCTCTTTTCTTTTTTTATTTTTAATATTAAATTAAGCAAATTTAACTTTATATTGCATAATGCTATATTCTTCAAATATAAAAACATTACCACTAGCATCTACAATATAAAATTCTTTATATTCTCCTTTAAGAGATACACTTAGTTCTTTTACTTCACTTTTAAGAAAAATATCACTCTTTAAATCATCAAAATATTCATTAAATTTTTTTATACTACCAAATCTTTCTACTTGATATTCTTCATCTAATAATAAATATGCTTTTTCCGAATCAAGATAAATTAACTTGACATATTCAGCTAAATATTTTCTCGCTATTTGAGTTTCATCCATATTTATTGGAACTACTTCATTTATTTTATAATCTTTTAAATATAGTGAATCTGTTGATAAATCTCTATTAAAAGTGACTGTTTTATTTTCAATTAAATAAGCAATTAGTAAGCCGGTAATTAAAATTGATAAACAAATTAATAAAGTTTTTTTATTTTCTTTAATAAATTCCATTATTCCTCCATAAAAATCTTTCCATCATAAGGAGTTACATCAAAAATATTCTTTTCTTCATCCATTTGGATAATTAAATAATAATCACTAGGTCTTTGATATTCATCCATTATTTCTAGAGATAAATCTCCTTTTATATAATATCTAATTATATCACTAGTAAGATATTCCTGATACATCATGCGAGCTTCAAATGTGTAATTACCTGGTTTAAGTAAAGTTAATTTATCTAAAATGTTATCTTTGGTAATATTATTTACCGAAATATATGATTCGCTTAATAAAAGAAACAATTTTTCTTTATCTTCTTTTTGAAGATAATTAATATATTTATTTCCAGCATTACTAACTGTAAAAAAACGGCTATAATCTTTTACTAATACAATCTTATCATTATTCTTACCAGTTATATCTTGATTACGATAATCATGAAGCATTAAACCTATTATAACAATTAGAATAAGTACTATAATTAAGACAATATTTTTTTTATTAAATTCAAAATTCATTTTATCCTCCTTTACTGACAATTATTTTTAACGTAATTAGTCATTTCATCAATATATTTGGATGTTCTTGCTTTGCAGGTTGTCTCTTTTTCATAAGGTCTTTCAAAATCGTGACAGAAGTTATAAGATAGTGTATCAGCTGAAGAACTTCCTGCTAATAATGAGTTATATAATGTGTAATAGCCATTTTCAAGTTCATATTTTAAGAAACTAACCTGACTATCTATGCTTGAATAATTATTTGGGAACATATTAATTAATTCGGCTTTACGAGTTTTATGCCACTGAAATAATCCAAAGCTTGTATAAGTCCCATTCATTAAATCTCCATCATTTCCTGGATTAAAGTTACTTTCTGCTTTAGCATTAACCATTAAAGCTATTGCGCCATTAGTACTATAACCGCTTCCAAGTAAGGTTTTACATAATGTTTGTTGGTTAGAGTCTCCTTCTACCAAATTTGTCGAAAAAGATGTAGCGCGAGGCTTTTCAGCAGATATATATGTTAAGGGGTCAACTGATGATGATGATGAATTACCACCAATTCTAATTTCAAAGTGGAGGTGAGGTCCAGTAGATCTTCCACTACTTCCCATCTTAGCAATTAACTCTCCTTGATTAACACTTTCTCCAACTGCAACAGTTATTGTATCTTCGTGAAGATGAGCATATAATGTATAATTACCATCACCATGAGAAATAATAATGTAATTTCCATAGTTGCCTCCACACGAATGTTCTCCTCCTGATGTGCAGTTATTAACTACAGTTTCAACTATTCCCGCCCTAGCGGCAACTATATGTGTCCCAGTAGGACCAGTTATATCAACACCAGAATGATAGCTATTTGGCTCACCAGTTGTAGGATGAGTGCGCGGTCCATAAAAACTAGATATCTCTATGCTTGTTGGATCACCAAATGCATATTCTTTGCCAGAGCCATCGGTTGTTAGCTCACTTCCGCCAATTGGCCACCAATATAGGGAATTATTAACACTTTGAAGATTTACATTACTAGTAATGATTCCCTGGGTTTCTAAAATACTTTTTATTTCTTTAACCATTTTTTTTCTAATTAAAATAAGATCTTCTTTATATTCTTCTTTTAATTCTTCTTTAGCATTATCATGAAATTCTTTCATACTTTTATATTTAGTTTCTTCTAAAATATAAGCAAAATAATTTCTTAAATGGGCTTTTCTATCAAAGTAATTACTAGTTTCTAAGAATTTCCAGTATTTATCCAAAGTAGCTGGTGGACCTTGTTTTTTATTTTGCATTTCATATTCTGTTCCATTAGGATATTGCAAACCTAATGCTTTGCAGTGATCCCTAGCTTCATTTTTTAAACCAAAAAAAGTATTTACTCCTGATTTTTCAGCAAGATTTTCAGCAAGATTTTCAGCCATATATTCCCAAAAGCCAACATATTTACGATCAGCTGTGCTTGCACAAACTGTCGTTCCCTTTATTAAGGTAGGAAACCCGCCGATGGGACAAGTTTGACTAACAGTTCCATCTTCATTTTGAACTTCAATCACATTCCCGTATAAACCGTAACAGTTTGACATAAAGGCAAACATATTTTTTAATAAGACTTCTAAAGTTTCTGTCTCATTTTCAAAATAATCATAATCAGGTTTAGCTTCAACATCATAATTATCTAGGTCTAATTCCTCATCATAATTATAAGCATTTTCATTTTCATCAATGACTTTTTTATAAAAACTGCTATTGTCAGTAAATAAATCAGGAGTAAGTCCATAAAATATAGTTGCAATTATTATATTATCATCAATAAAATAGCCGTTTTTTTGATATTCTGCTAAGAGCTTATAGAGACGAGTATAAAACTTTTCTTGTTTAGATAAAATTATTTCTACACATTTTTCTTCTTCAGCTTCAGTTTCAGCAAATGAGCAAGTACCTGTCCAGTAATTTTTATTTTCTTCCGCAAATTTATCAAAATCAAAATCAGCATAATTAAAATACGCAGCAGTAGTGCTTTTATTAAAGATTAAAAAAGTTATTAAAAAGAAAAGGATAAGTGTCACCTTTTTATTGAATAACTTTTTTATATTTTTAAATTTAATCACTCTTAAATCACCGCCTAATTTATAAGCCTCCGCCTGACCCAAATGAGTCGAGCTCATTTTGAGTTAAGACTACATTAATTCTCATTCTTCTTGTACCACAGACAAATAAGGCTTCTCCTTGACTGTAGCTTTTAATACTTTCCTTTTCATTATCATTTAAATCAATTAATTTAGATAAATCTTCAGCTGCTTGTTTTTTAAGTCCCATAACTAAATAATAAGCAGCATTATCAAAGATTGCTTTACCATGAGTAATTATATTAGCCGCAGCAAAGTCAGTCGGTTGCTGAGTAATAATAATTGTTCCAGTATTATATTTACGACTTCTTCTTTGAATTTGGGCTAAAAATTCAGCCCCTAACTCATTTCTACTAGATAGTAGAACGTGAGCCTCATCTACTGACATTACTGTGTTAATTGATGAATCTAAACATAAACTCCAGGCATATTTTAAAATATTAAAAAATAATGCATTACGAATATTTTCATCACTATTCATCAGCTCTTTAATATTAAAGACAACAAAATTACTTTTAGTTTCAATTGAAGTATGACCATTAAAATAATATTTAAGTTCATTAACAAATGGTCTTATTTTAAGTTCTAATCTTTCCATAACATCTTTTTCTCTTGTTGCCTCTGGCATTGATAAAAGTCTTCCTCTGATTGTTGCATATACATCATCAAAGATTGGAAAATCTTTGGAAGTAAAACCACTAAAGTCGGTTTCAAAATGAATATTAAATCTTTTATAAGTATCAAGTACTACTTCACTAAACATTGCTAGGACATCTTCTTCAATTGATGGATAGTAATATTTCATAAATGCTTTTAAGCTTTGGAGTGTTCTAGTTAAAACTGTATAACCAAGTCCATCTTTAAGTTCTTCTTCATCAACATCGATTATTACTTCAAGGGGGTTAACTATTCCAAACTTACCACCTTTACCTAAATCAATAAAATCCCCCCCGAAATTATGAACCATTTCTGATAATTCACCCTCAGGATCAATCGCTATTACTTTAGTACCATTTCTAAAATGAGTCCGAAGAAGTAGCTTAGCAGCTGTACTTTTACCTGATCCAGATGTTCCTAACATAATCATATTAGCATTATTTCGATTATGTTCTTTTTTTATTTGATATAAAAATTGATTAAATAGTACCACTCCACCTGAGAAGTCTACTCCAAGAAGGGTTGCTAGACCCGGATCTTTAATACTATCAAAGACAAATGGATACATAGCTGCTATTGTCGGACTTGGAATTGGTGTTCCAATTCTTTTCTCGATATCTTGTTTAGGGAAAATTGGCAGGATTGATTTTAAAACTTTTTCTTGTTCAAACATCATCGGAATTGCTCTCATTCCCATTGCATCTAAATAGTTTCTAATTTGCATTTTTTTAGATTCTAGCTCTTCTTTTGAGTCAGCTGTCAACATTAAATGCATTTGAAAATCAAATATTTTAGATTGAGTAGATGCCAGCATTTTAACAAATGATTCAAGTGATTCATAATCCTGACGAATTCTTTCTTGAATCGTTCTTTCTTTTTCATTTTGAAATCTTTGTTTTAGATCAGCAATTTCTTTATTAATCATTCTACTCATCGTTGAAAAATCTATTGGAATATGTTTTACAACAACTTTTATACCTGGTAAATTAGTAATATTAGCAAGAAAGCCTGGTTGAATTAATTTAGGATAACTAATAACGGTTAAAATAGTAACATATTTATCACTTATCATAAAGTCATTAATTCCAAAGTTCATTCCTTTAGGCGCTATTTCACTTTTAAATGTATTAGACATTTGACATCACCGTCCCATATTCATTTTTAACCCCACCATTTAAGAAATTTTGTAATAGAAATTTCAAGTCTTCATCACTTACTTGTCTTGATATTAGCCCAACCCCAGCAAGTGTACTAATCATTGTATGAACTCTCTTTTGCAAGACTTCTGTTTTTTTATTTCTAAAAAGAATAAAATATTCTGTATCAACAGCATTAACTTGAGTATTACTAAAAAGTTCTGCTTTAGCAATATCTTCAGATATAATTTTACGTGATGCTTGATTAGTTGCATCATTGTATTGTAGTTGTAATTGAGATAAATACAGATTTATATCAACTGGGCGATCTGCTACTATCAACCAAAATTCATGATCGATTATATTATAAAAATTACGTAAATTAAATATAATATTATTCTGAGTTTGATAATCCAAAATAAATATATTTTTAGGCTCTATCTTAATTCCAGTTACATAATAATCACCTTCTAGTAAAATCATCCCATTTTGGATAGATTTTACCGGAAGCCAGTCTTCTGAATATTTAGAATTACTTAACTTCTTCAACATAGCTAGCACACCATCCTTTCCAATAATAGGTTCTTCTTTTAGTAAAATACTGATAAAGATTGCCAATAAATGTTCTAATATTATGTTGGTTAGGTATTGGTATTACTAAAAATGTTGCAATTAAAGCAGGTAGTAAAATCATAATCGAAGTTGATAAGCTGTTTGTTCTAATTGCCATTAAAAATATAAAACTTAAACCTATACCCGTACAAAATATTATTAAATCAACTTCATTAAAGAAACCTAATATTAGCATTGATTTTTTTGAATTGGCTGGTATTAAATATTCGTTATTTCCCATTTTTTCCTCCTTTTTATTTATCCTTAGCGGCCTGTGCTCTTGCAGTTTCAAATTTTCCTTTTGCAGAAGATAATGTGTTCCGCATTTTAGATTCCATAATTTCCACTGTTAAATCGACATTTTCCACTTTTAATAATTCTGCTTGTAAAGTATCAAGGTCACCATCTTTTATTTCATTATAAGCTACTCCTAATTTATCGCGTCTTTTTTGTCCAGCTTCATTATAATCTTTAACGATTTGATCAATTTCTTTTCCTAATATATGTTTGTTTTCTTTTAGACGATCAATCGTAGATTCAATTTGTGAGTTAATAGTTTCATGTTTTGTATGGGTTTTATCTAAAAAAACATCTTTTAATTCTTTAGTTTTTAATTCCTTAATAGCTTTTTGTTTTTCATTTCTAACATACTCAGCAAATTGAAATTGTCCATTATTTGATTCAACTCCATCTTTAGTGATATATCTTCCATCCTCATACATTATATTGCCTTCTTCATCAAACACAAAACCATTTTTCCTAAATTCTGGATTACTATTAAGGACCGCTTCATATTCTTCGATAAAATCTTTCGTTTCCCCAGAAATTTTAGTATATAGAGAATCTCTTGAACTTTCTGCTCTAGCAACAGCAGTTCCTTTTGATAATTCTTCACTAAATCCACCACGTAATTTTTCAACATCACTAACTCCTTTTAAACTTTGATCAAAAAGAGCTGTTCCTTTACCTTTATAATCGTCTTTGATATCAGTGATTTTTTCGCCAAAATAACTTTTAATGCCTTCTCTTTTATATTTATCTTTTTCATCTAACATACTTTGGCGAGTTCTCATTCCTTCAGATGCTGCCATTCTACCAGCACCGCGAATCTTTGTTGGATCTTTAATATCTCCGCCAAGTTTCCATCCCTCACGTGCACCCAATAAAGCTCCGCCAACTTTTCCTTGAACGGCGCCTCTAACTCCCCCACTAATACTGGTTGCACCACGCATTGCATATTCATTTTCACCAAGTCTTTTCTTAATGCTAATATCAAGATCTAAATTAAATAATTCTTTAATTAGTTTTGGTCCATCTTTTGCAAACTGTAAGATTCCTAAAATTACGATAACATTTGCTAAACTTTTAATAAAAAATCCTCCATTTGATGCCCACATATTAGAAAATACTTCTGGTACTAAAGTAATGGCAAGCATCGAAAAATATATGATAAATAATTTTATAAATATATCTAGATATGTATCTTTTAAGGATTTAAACCATTTTGATTCAAAAATCGAATTTTTTTCAGCAATGTTTGCCGCAATTGGAACTGGCGCTATAACTTGTAAGAACCCAAGTTTTGCCACCCGTACTCCAATATCTAAACAGAATGCCAAAATCATTCTAATTGCTAGTATAGCAGCAACCGAACTTAATATTGGAATATATTTCATACTTCGATCATGGTTCCGAAATGATTCCCAAGGATTTAGTTGAAGTAAGCCTCCAAGTTTAGGATTTATAAACAATGCTCCTGCTGAATTTTCATCTCTGCAATCTTCATATTCTTTTACATAGGTTTTACAAACATCAATATCTTGTCCTTCATTAAGACACGCAGTATAAGTGTATTCTTCACCATCAGACATAGGATGATAAAAGGTAGTTGCTAAAGTTAGAGCCATATTAGTCCCCGCCATTTTAATATCTTCTCCGACATTTGTAGTAGTTGAACCTCCTAAGACAATATTCCCAATTACATTTGAAGTTATAACGTTATATTGAAATATTTGCATATATTTATATATTGTTGGTAAAAGTACTATTAATATTATTGAGGTTATTACTTTAGTAACTAATTTCTTCGCACCGTTTTCTCCAGTTAATTTATCAGGATTAATAATAAGCAAAATAATTTCATAGGCCATAATAAATAGCATGACAATTCCTAAAACCGTAAAAACGCGATCAATAATTAATCTTAATGTACTTTCTCCAAATAAGTTAACTTGACTTATTGCGATAAATACCTGATAAGCCCATGAAATAAAAGAATATAAAATCCAGTCAATGAAAACACCAATACTGTTAAGACTATTTAATAACCAATCTCCAAGTAGACCACTTGTTGTAAATAATTTTATCATAAACCCAGCTCCTAACTAATACATGTTGTATATTTTTGATCAATAAAACTTAATAATATATTTAAAAGAATTGGTAAAAAGAATAATACGGCAACAAGAATTAGCCTTGTTGCTAATTTTTGCGTACATTTTTTTAATGCATCATCATCTTTATTAGCAATAGCGCCTATAAATTCAACTGAACTTAATATAACAACTATTAAAGGCCCGGCTATTCTAATTATCTTTAATATTTGTTCTAAATCTTTTTTTAATTCTGGACCCAGAAGGCCTGTACAAGCAGCTTCTGAATCATTATTTAAAAGTGCCGGCGAAATAGATAGAGAATCAGCATTAACATTATTAATACCTATAAAACAAAGAAGAAAACACAAGAATATATATATATAAAAATATTTATGTTTCATTTAAAAACCTCAATCTAAAAATTACTATTTCCTATCTTAAAGTATATCAGAAGAGTAGAATTTTTTCAAGACGAAGTTTGTTACCTTTTTATTATAAAACCAAGAAAAAAACAACTTTAAGTTGTTTGATTTTTATGGTTGTCTAGATTTGTTAACAGCAGCTTTACAATCATTACTCCATGGTGTTAAAACACATTCTCGACATATTTTAAAATTAGCCTGATCTTGAGCTGTCTCATAATTTCCGACTTCACTAAATAACCAAAGTACTATTGTTGGTATAAAGAATATTACAACACCAGCAATTGCTCTATAAATAAGTCTTTTTGTTTGTTTTTTAATTTCATCATCTTCACTAGCGACTACTGCTTTTCCAAAATCAAACATTCCAAACGCAATAATTAATATCGGAATAGCAACTTTGAAAAAGGTCAATATCCAACCACAAAATTGTAATACTTCTGATGCCTTAGTACAAAACTCACCTACTTCTACTGCTGATACTATTAAATTAATCATTTTAATCTTTCTCCCTTACATCTAACTAAATTTTATATTATTATTTGCTAAAAGTCAACAAATCTCTTACCTTTTATTAAAAATACTAGCAAAAACTCCTATATTTTTTGGTTTTTGTTTTTTAAACCCTAATTTAAAGAGAAATATATCTATTATTTTAATTCTATCTTTTCGATCATCAAAATTATTTATATTAAAGTATATTTTAAATTTTGTTTCATATTCAAAGTTATGAAGATCTTCATTTTTAACTGTACTTCTATTAATAACAACTTTTTCATTTTTCATTTTTTGTTGGATATTACTATCCTTTTTTAATAATTTGTTTAATTGAATTGTCCCTGGCTCGATTAAATATAGAATCTCATCGCAAATTCCTTCATCTTCTGTACCATTTAAATCAATAATAATTACATCAATTTTAGAAAAATCTTTAATTCTTAATAACAGTTCTGCAGGGCTAGTACAAAATGAAAAATCAGAATCACGAAAATAAATAAAGTCTTGTTTGTTCATTTCTATACCTTTTACGGTATAATTATATTTTAATTGTTTAACCATCATATAGGCAAGGGTTGTTGCCCCAGCATGATCTGTTAAGTTTTGAATACCTATTATTTTTTGATTAAGATTATTTTTTATCTTTTCCAGTTTATTTTTGCTAACCGGCTTTGTTTTTTCCTCTTTAGGAGATTTATAAGTAGAATCTAAATAGGAAACATCATCTTTTTTAAGATATTCTTTGACGTCTTCTAATGAATTAGGATTAGCAACTAAATAATTGACACCCGCTGCATTTCTAGTAAAGTTATAATAACCATTTTCAACTAATTTACTTAAAAAACTAGAATTATTAATAACTTCACTATCATTTAGCAAAAGTATAGTTTTATTAGGTTCAAATCCCTTTAAAAAATTAATAGTACTGTTAATATCATAATAATTTTTAATAGCAGTTAAATCTATTATAATTTTATTATAATAGAAATTAACTAGTTCATTATTAAGTTCATCTAAAGAAAACTCTCCAACAAGAGTTTTAATTACATCAACATTTAAAGTGTTAATTATTTTATTTTGATTACTAACTATTACATTCATACTTATCCTTATCCTTATATACTATCACATTTTAAACCATGCGAGTCATTTGAAAAATGAATTGATTTTGTTTCCCCACTAACTGGGAAAGTAAATATATCACCTATCACCGGTAAATCAAGTCTAAAAAACACTGTAACTGTATAATAAGTTTTATTCAATTTATTTGATGAATCTTTTGTTGTACTACATTTAATACAATATTTATATTTACCATTACTACCATCTTGTCCTTGACCTCGGTTAAATCCTGAAGAGCATGACCCTCTTACAGAGTACCCATAACTATTCATATGTTTTTCTATCGCTTCTTTACTAGCTTCATTATATCCTTCATACTTTTCAATAATATTAACTACTTCATTTTTTACATGAAAAGCCTTTGAATAATTAACGGATATTGCCAGATAACTACTAAATAGCACGATAAATGTAACAACGATACCAAAAATCCAGGTACCTCCTATGGCTTCTCTCATTTAAATCAATTCCTTTTTAATTTTATTCTTTATCTGGACATGTTTCGGTTTGGTTAGCACCATCTTCATCAACATAAATACAATCACAAGTTGTTCCATTACAATTTGTACAACTAATAGTTTGTGAGCAATGTGTGTTTCTTTCAATATTAGATTTTATCGATGGCCATATTAAAGTAGTAAACACTACCCCAATAGCAGCAATTGCAACAACAGTAATAGCTGTCATACTTAACTCTCCACTTGCTTCTTTCATTTATAAGCCCTCCTATCTTATTTTTATTATACATTAGTTTTTAATTTTAAACAATTATTATTAAATTTTAGATGTAAAGTATTAATCTTTACAAGATATTGGATTTAAAACGCATTCTACGCATTTATTGTATAACGCTACATCTTTACTGTAATCACTTAGAAGTGTCATAAATGTATTGAGAATAGTAGGAATAAAGAAAACTATAATACCTAAAACTATTCTTCGGAAAAATATTTTAGTTTGCTTGCTAAGCTCATCATCCTTATTACCAGTAACTGCTTTATAATAATCCATAGTTCCCATTAAAATTATTAAAAAAGGAACTAATATTTTAAGAAAGTAAAGTATATACCCTAAAAATGTTAAAACTTTAAGAACATCTTCTTCATCACAAATGTACTGTCCAACACTTTCCATTACAGGCTTGCATGTTGCTTTAGCTCTTACTTTTAGAGCTTCTGTACTAAGAACACCGTGATTGTTAACATAATCCAAACAAGCTACTTTAGGAGTTGATCCTTTTCCAAGTCCTCCAAGATTTATAAGTCCTATCCCCGTTGCACAGTTATATTCTACTTTACCTATTATTTCTGAATCTTTGCCACCACATTCTTTTTTTATTTGTTTTTGCATGCTATCTAGAGTACATTTTGGGCAACTCACATCACTATTTTCATATGTGCAATAACAATAAACAGTTATTTTTTTGTTGGCAGCTGCTTCTACATAACTTGGCATTAATAATAAAAATAATATAAATATTAATAATATTTTTTTATTCGTATTCATAATTGGAATCCTTTTCTTTGGAAGTAAACTTTTTAAATAGTTTAAAACCAACATATCCAGCTATTCCTACAACTAATAAAACAACAATAATTCCACTTGAATTATTACTCTTTTTTATATTAATTAAATATATTGACTCAGAATCATCTTCAGCAGTTACAATAATTTCTATTTTAGAACGATTTTTTAATTTAGAATTACCTTTTACTTTATAGCTAGAAGTAGAACTTGCTAATACTGCTTCAATTTCTAATTTTTCCTCATTATTTATTTTAAGTTTATAAGAAAATACATCTGGGGAAAATTTAATATTATATCCTGCAATTGATAATGAACTTAATTTCGAATTTGAATCAAGCACTTCTTCGGCAATTATTTGTTTTAGTTTAATCGTATAAACTCTAACCTCACCATTTTCAGCGGTGACAGTTATTGTAATTGGAAGATCAAAATTAATATCAGTATTATTAGCCACAATAAAACTTGCTTTTTCATCCTCAAGCACAGGATTAACATCTATTGCATTAATACCCTCTAAAATTTTCAAAGTATATTCTTGGACTATTTTAGAAAAATTTATTTTACCTTGATCAAACTCAATATTCGTCAAATAATTATTACTACTTTTTGGAATTGGTGTTGTAGTTTGATTTGGTGGGATAATTGGTGTTCTGGTTGTTCTGGTTGTTCTAGTTGTTCTGGTTGTTGTTTTAGTCGTTGTTGTTTTAGTCGTTGGTTTGGTTGTTATAACTGGTTGCGTATAAATACCCCCACTAGATGTTTTATCACAATCAAAATAAGTTACAGCACTACAATATTTAACGGTTGTTGTTGGCTTGCAACTACCAATATAAGAAACGCAACCATTATTGATAATTTGTAAATACTTGGAATCATTGCCATTAGTACAGACAATTAAATCATTAGATATGCGATATTCTGTTTGCCACACGCCACTATAGCAAGTTGCTTTTATACAATTTCCATAATACCCATTTCCACTAGTTGTTTTTATGCCTCCTTGAAAAGCCAGACATTCTCCATAAGTCATATCACTTTTTACTGGTGTATTATAACTAACTGCGTAGGCATTTGATATAAAAACATTTAAAGCAAAAACAAATAAAATTATTTTAAAAATATGTCTCATATAATGCTCCTTTTTCAAAAAAAGAATATCAGTAATGATATTCTTTTTTATCAAGACCTATATTAATAATAGCACATAATTATTAATATTTAAATCTTTTTAATAAAATTTTTCTTGTTTACAACGTATAGCCCAGCACTTAAGAAAATTACTACTCCACTTAATACAATATAGTAAGTATTTATCCCTGTTTGAGGGTTATTCTCATCTTCGGTTTTATTACTATTTGAATTTGGATCAAATGTATTACCATTTCTATTTAACAAGCAGTTAAATTGATCTATTCTAGTTGCATACACTGTTTTTAAATAATTTTCTTCTTGATTATTAGTAGAGCATGTTGTTCCTTCTACAAATGACTGCTCTTCTCCAATACCACTTTTAATTAGTTCTCGATATGGATTGGTATTACCATTAGCGCATGTAACGTTACTGTTTAGTGGTTTTATATCTTCGTGATGAGCAACACTAGTTAAACATGATATCTTAATACAACTTAAATAATATCCGTTACTAGCATTTGTATTAGACTCATTAAGAGCAAGCTGAGTATCACATTCAGCTTGGGTATCATATAACCCAGCTGGAGTATCACTCCTAACTTCAGCATTAACAACCGTTGGAATTATAAGTAGCAAGGCAAACAATAAATATTTTAAATTCTTCATCTTTTTTTCTCCTAATCTTCTATATAATTTTGAAGTTTTTTTCGTCTTTTACTAACCAATATTATTATACCACTACCTAGGATAATAATACAACCAACTATCACAAGGGTTGTTTCTAACTTCTTATTATAAACATCTTTTATTATATCAACAGAGTATAAACCTGTATCTCCATTTTCGGCAATTACTTTAACTCTTACGGTACTAAATGCTGTTAAATCATTATTACCATACATATAAACTTCTGAACGATTACTTTGAGGAGTTGCGGTTAATAATAAAGTTTTTTCTCTTTTTATTTTTATAATATAATCTTCAACATCTGGATTAAAGTTAATATCATAACCCTTAACCGTTAATGTTTCAAGCATAGTATTGCTTGATACTCCTAGACCATCTTCTTTTCTATTTATAAAGACATTATAAATTTTTGTAGCCAAGCCATTAGTTACTACTATTTCAATTTTATTAGCCCCAACTTTAAGTCCCTGGCTACCTTTAACTTCAACTGTTGCATTAGCGCTCTCTGGAAGAGCAAAAACAGTAGCAGATTCTATCTCATATTCAATTGCAACTGAATAACTTAAATTTTCTTTATTAAAGCTTATTTCTGTTCCCGGAATAGTTAAAGAGCTTAAATAAGTACTACTTGAAATACTAGATGATGCATAAGCACCTGTCTTGATAAATGTAAAGACATAATTTCTAGTTATTCCTGCCTCACTTATTGTTTTTAAAACAGCAGATGTAACATCTTCAGTAAGTGAAATAGTTCTTGGTTCATAGCCAGCAATAAATGCTGATTTATCACTTTCAAGTGTTCCATTAATACTAACACTAGTTGTGTTTTTGGGAATTGAAACTGTATAATCAGAAACATATGGATCAAAATTAATAGTTCCAACACCTAAAATTACATCTTTTAATACATTGACAGATTCTCGTGTATCAGTTCTATTTATTACAAATGTATAAGATCTTTGGGCACCTTTATTATTTTCAATTTTAATTATTGCTACATTACGTCCATAATCTAAGTCAATAGTTCTTGGTTCATAACCTTCAACATATTTTGCATCACTATTAGTAAGTGTTGCATAAAGAGAAACTGCATCACTATCAACTGTTAGTTCATAAGCTGTTGTAAATAAATCAAATCCCGTTGCAATTAATGAGTCATTCATTAATTGGTTAGATAATCTGACATATTTTTGAGAAGTTACACCGCCACCGTATACTAATCCATCTTCAGATTGAAGTGGACTTAATGAATTAGTTAAATCATCATTTGGTCCTTTTAGACCAACTTCAGCAGTAGTCGTAAGATCTTCACTATGAATTCTTAACATAACTGGATAACTAATTGATTTATCATTAGTCATTGCCCAAGCAAAGTAAGTTCCGGTATGTTTTTGAACAGAAGCGATATATTCACTATTTTCAAATTCTTGCCAATCAGAATCTCTAGTTACAGCTTCACCTAAATTTATAATATAACCTTTTAAGCCAGTTTTAGTAGCACTATCTGTTCCTTGAATTGATATTGTACCAACGTTTTCTGAAGTAATTAAACTTTCTATTTCATGAACTTTTGGTTTATCAACAGAATTACATGTATATGTATATGTTCTATAACATGATTGAGCTTTATCATTATCAGTTAATTCTTTACAAGTATCATTTTCAAAGTCTGGTTTAATCACTCTCTGATAACCACTAGCGCATTTAAATATGTCTTTTTCATCTTTTCCATTTACTTCAAAATTACCTTTGCCATCATATTCATAACAAACAGACATACTAGTTTCTTCATAAGACGTTTGATTTTTTAAAGCATCTGATGCCTCGCATTCAGTTGCTACACATACCGCCTCTGAAACTCCTATTTGCATGCGATCAACATAAATTGTTTCGTCCTTATAAGAAACTTCACAAAATTGATAAGAATCATCTATAATTTCTCCATATATACAAGCTTCATTTGGATGTTTTACGAAATCTAATCTAGCATTACATTCTAATTCTTTAAAATTAGTTTTACTAGTTACATCACTTTCAGAAGTATAATATATTGCCCCAGACCTAGCATATCTAACAATTGGGCAAGTAGGTTTTTCCTCCATTAATTTTTGTCTATATACTTTTGTTCCCGTAACTTTTATTCCATTAATTGAAGTTACATTACATGTAGCAGCATCACTTTGACTTTCATCACAAGTAGTAATAAAAACTTCATCACCGCAAGAAACTTTTTGATAATTAGCCGTTGCCTCGGTTCCAAAACCACTAACATATCTTGTTGCAGATATATTAGTTGGGATAGTTTCTGCTACTGGAACCTGCACTAAAGATGCAGAGACTGTTTCTCCTGGATTACCAGTTGATTTCCAGCATGCATAATAAGTATCTGCTGATTCAGAATCTAAGTATAGTGTCTTTTTATCAACTTTTCCATTTGGGCAACCTGATTTTTCTGACCAACCTAAAAATATGTAGCCTGGTGCAGAAGGGACATAGTCAATTGTACACTCAGCAGTGCTACTAGAATATAGACAACTTTTAGTAATTGCCTCGGCATTTTTATTAGTTGGGATAGTTTCCTTTAATTTTACATTTAATGTTCCACTTAAGTTTGTTGCCACTTCTGTGACCACTACTGCTTTATTATTATAAAGTTTAGTATAACCAACAAGTACTGACCCGATTATTCCGATCATTAAAATAAATGATAGTAACTTTTTTATTTGATTTTTTTTCATTATTCTCATTAATTTTGTCTCCTATCTTATTAACATAAGTTTACAATAAATTATTTTTTAATGCAAGCTAATATAAAAATGATAGTGACTATTATCACTATCTTCTTCGGTTTTCACTTATTAATTTTTCATTTTCAGTTAATTGTTTAATTCTTTCAACAATTCTTCTAGCTTTTATTTGTTCTTCACTAGACTTTTTTAAAATAAAGTGTTCTTCTAGTTCTTTGATTGTTAAATTAGAAGTAAAGAATGTTGATAATTTATTATCCATTCGATATTGAAGAATAGTTCCTAGTATTTCATCTCTGTTCCAAGATGATACAGTTTCAGCACCAATATCATCAAGTAAAAGTAAATCAACTTTTTTTATTTCATTAATTCTACTCGCAAAATTATTATTTTCAAATGACTCTTTTAAACTTCTTAAAAGCTCCGGGTAGTAAACAATTACAACTGTATTATTTTCTTTAGATAGTTCATTAAGCAAAGCACTTATTAAATATGTTTTGCCTGAACCAAACGATCCATGTAAATATAAACCTTTTAAATGTCTATCTTTTTGAAAATTATCATAAAACTTTTTTAACCATTTAATAATTCCTACTCTTTTAGCATCGTTTACATCAATATCTGACATTTTAGCTTTTCTTATTTCCAGTGGCATTTCAAAAAAGTTAGTTCTAATATTTTCTTGTTCTTTTAATACTTTCTTTTTATATTTACAAGCAACATAATTAAAATCTAATTTATTGTTTTCTTGTTTAGGATAATAAACAAAACCATTTACTTTATTTTTACACATCATTAAGCTTTTACATTTAGCACAATTTCCTAATTCAGCAACTGTTTCTTCAAGTTTAGATGTATAATTAATAGCAATCTTTTCTTTAACTTTTATTGTATTAATTAATTTTTTAAATTCAGGTTTTTTTAGAGCTATTACATAAGCTTTTTTTAAAGTTCCATCTAAATCATACTTTTGGTATTGTTTTACTTCTTCATCTAATTTTTTCATCTTTTACTCCTATCCGAAATTCTTTAAGTAAGTTTTCCATTTCGGCTTTTTCTTCATTACTTATTTCATCAACATTATTATTTTGGTTAAACCAAACTGGCAGGGGTTTATCTGTTTTTTGTTTAACTCTTTTATTAGTTTTCTTATGTTCGGATTCGGCAACTTGCATCGCTTCTTCAGCTGTTTTTATACCAATTCTTACCCACTGTCCCGCTATTGTCTCAACAAACCCTATTGTTAATTTATTATTATTAATTCTTAAAACATAATCTATTAAAACGTTGATAACGCCTGGAGGCAAACTAAGTTCGATTGCCAGATATTCTAATAGTTTTAAATCTCTAGCAGTTGGATTAACATTTTTATATTTGTTTTTTAAAAAATCATATGGAGTTGTATTTTCAAAAATATAAATCATTTTACCGCGGTTAGATACATCACCCTCAGGTGTTTTCAAATGTTCTGGTTGAGTTCGATAAATTAAAGTAGGTAGTGAACCACTGCTACTATATTCATAATACTTCCTTGTTTCTTTTAAAAGTAAGTCTTTATTTATTAAACCTTTTTCATCAATTGTAAGCCGAATTAAATCACTCATTTTAAGAGTATCTAAATTATAAACAAAGGCTAAGTTATTTATTAATTCTTTAGTTTTTTTAGATAATGCTTTTTCATTTAATACTTGATTAGGAATACTTGATATTAAAAGATCAAAATCAATAAGTTCAGCAATATTTATTTTTGATACTTCTTTTCTTTGAATTTCACTAGTACTATAGCCAGTTTTAGAAATACTTTTAAATGTTTTATCCATAGTAAATGTTATATCTTCATAACTAGAATAATTAAAAACTAACTTTTTATATAAATTAAGTAAAGCCTCATATTCAATTACACCTATATTATTATATAAAACAATATTTAAAATTGGATGATTAAAAAACTCATAAGCTGAAAGCGGTGAAAATAGCTCATAAACATAGTTATTAATATTTTCTCCACTTTTATAAAAGGTTTTTAAAAGTCCGACTGCCTCTAAGCCTTTTCTTGCCTCTTTTATCTCATTTAAATTAGATTTTAGTAAAGTCATTAAATGATGATGAGTAAAATCTTTACTAATTAGCTCTCTTTTATCTAAATCACTCCATAAGGTTAAATATAAACTAGTTGCGATAGGTCCAATAATTGGTTCATATAAATTAATTATATTTTTACGTTCTATTTCAGTTAGAACCGTTTTATTAATGACAATATAAGAATCTGCTGGTAATAAACTTAGCTTTTTCATAGGACCACCTTGTATAATACTATTAGTTCATTAAAGAACTGCTTGTATTATATCCTTTCTTTTATTATAATACATTCTGACACTGTGGATTG
>Ga0265294_10003495_pt1 | contig 20035 bp, 18 predicted proteins | sample MunlanPumphouse3_FD_192504 | JGI IMG/M metagenome (GOLD analysis project Ga0265294, IMG submission 192504) | Groundwater microbial communities from a municipal landfill in Southern Ontario, Canada - Pumphouse #3 | ecosystem: Environmental > Aquatic > Deep subsurface > Groundwater | place...
TATGTTTGTTTATCGTAGATACGCTGTATACGCCTCGTTTCTTTGATCTACCTATTACTATCTCTAGTTTTCTCTGTTCTTGTACTTTCGTTTTTTTCAATTCTTCATTATGATTGCTACATATTACGCTATTGCTGGATATTTTAGTATTCAATATTTGCTCTATTTGTGCTCGTTTTACTTTGTCGAAGCCAGTTAAGTTGAATAGCATATTACCACTCCTATCTTTCGTAGCCATCACAGCTACCTTTCTCTGCTTCTTTTTCTTAGCTTCCTCGTATTCTTCTCTATTTTTGTACTTCCTACCTTTTTCTGAATATTTCATCAGTAACTGCTCGAATTCTATTATTCCATAAAAATCAATATTATTTTCGAAGGTTCTCAGTGCGGAGATTATCCTGTGTCTCCAAGCGAAGCTTGTCGGTAAGCTGATGCCAACTTCAGCGGCACAAGCTCTAAGAGTTTTGCCCTCGAGCATACAACGAATGTAATCGAGCATCTTTTCCTTCTTTTTTAACCTATAGACGAAAGTGCCGGTGGTAATTCTGAAGTTTCTACCACAGTTTTTGCAGATGTATAATTGCTGTCCTTGTTGTGTGCCATTTTTTATAATGTTTTTACTCTGACAATTAGGGCAGAGAGGTGGTATGGTTTGTGCTTTTAGACCTTGATAGTCTACTACATCAGCGTTGAGTTGGTTCATTAGATGATACAATTTATCTAAAAATTCCAAGTTTTCCTGCTTACCCATTGCCAAGTAGTCTTCTAATTCTTGATCTTTTAATATAGTTTTCATAATTATAAATTTTGGTAAAATTAACAATTAATTTTATATTAATCCAATATTAAATTAAACAATTAAAATTTAACCCAACCCCCTTTCCTCTCACTTTAGTCAAAAAACCTTTAATACCTCTTTGAATTTAAAATTTTTACTTATATGCGTCACTCGCAATAAGAACCAGATAAGACAGATCTATTGTAATCTATTTAAATCTTAAATCAATCTTATTTATATTAGTGATTTAGACTAATTTTTTTCTCTATTTTATTACATTATTTGAGATTTTATTTATTATTTAATTTTATCATTTAATTTTGTATTCATATTAATATCAATAATGAAAATTTTAAGAAAACCTGCCCATATAAATTCTCCTACTACTATATCTATTGGCACATTTGATGGAGTGCATCGTGGACATAGATTTGTAATGAAATATGCAAGTAATTTAGCCCAAAGATATAGTAGTGAAAACCTTGTAATAACCTTTGACCCTCATCCACGTTTCGTTTTAGATGATGATATCGAAGCCCATTTTTTACTTAATACTTTAGATGAAAAAATTGAATTAATGTCGCATTTACCTATTGATATTATTTATATTCAGAAATTTACTAAAAAATTTGCTCAATTGACTCCAGAGAATTTTATTGTTTGGTTAAAAGAATATTTTAATTTAAAAGTTCTAATAATGGGGTATGATAATACCTTTGGTGTTAATAGATCAGGAACTTTTGAAGATATTAAAATGCTTTCTTATAAATATAACTTCTATTTACATAGAATTCAACCTTACGTAATCGATGGTATTTTTATCAGTTCTACTAAGATAAGAAATTTATTATTAAAAGGGTATGTGAGTGAAGCTAATAAACTGTTAGGTTATAATTATTTCATAAATGGCAAAGTGATAACTGGTAGTAAACTTGGTAGAAAACTCGGATTTCCTACAGCTAATATAGGAGAAGTAGCTGAGGAAAAAATTATTCCCGGTAGTGGAGTTTATATAATAAAAGCTACAATCGATTCTGAACAATATAGAGGCATCATGAATATTGGATTCAGACCCACCTTTCATTATTCTCATAATTATATTTCATTAGAAGCTCATTTATTTGATTTTAATGAAGAAATCTATGATAAAAATATTAAAATAGAATTCATTCTAAAAATAAGAGATGAAAAAAAATTTGATTCCCCCGAAGCCTTAGTAAATCAGATTTATAGAGACAAAGAAGTAGCACTTCGTTTTTTTAATCGCAATTATTAATATTCATTTTATCGAAAAAAATTATTAATTTTGATAAAATGTTTCATTGTGAGTAAAAAGAAACTACAAAAAATATTTATTAATAGTTCATTATTCCCTTTTGATCCTAAAATTTTAAATACTAAAAATGACATTGTCATTTTATCTAACATAAATAATGAAAATGATAGTGAAAGTCTACAAAAATTTATTTCTAGCTTTATTGAAAATTATAATTATAATTCCATAAATATTTTTGTGCAAATTAACGATAAAGACCTGATTTTGGATATTAATAATAATAAAGGATATCATATTTTTAATGATATTATTCCTAAAGGTATTTGGGTTTCTAATAAAAGCAATATTAAAAGATATTTGGAAGCAAACAATGTAAATGCAGATTTATTGATTTATTATAATCCAGATTTTTTCTCTGCGATTAATTATTTATTAAAATATATTAAAGCTGATAGTTACATTGGTATAGGAGATGAAAAGTATAGAGATTATTTCCAAATGTATTTTATAGATTCAAAAGATGATTTCAAATATATATTTGATTTCTTTAAAAAATTAAATTAAAAAAAAGTAAAATTTATGAATATGAAACAATTTAGAGGTTTAGGTGTAGCAATAGTAACTCCATTCAAGGCAGATGGTAGTATTGATTATCATAGCTGGGAAAAGATGCTAAAAACTGTAAATGATGTAGCAGATTATGTTGTTTTATTTGGCACTACTGGAGAATCACCTGTAATAGCTTTGGATGAAAAAAAAGATAGTATAAATTTTTTCAGAGAAAATCTTACTGGCAAAACTAAATTAGTTGTTGGTATAGGTGGTAATGATACAAAAAAACTTATAAAAGAAATAGAACAAATTGATTTTGCAGGTATTAGTGGAGTGCTATCGGTTTGCCCATATTATAATAAACCTTCACAGGAAGGTATTTTTCAGCATTACAAAGCTATTGCAGAGGCATCCCCCGCACCCATTATAGTTTATAATGTTCCAGGAAGAACAGTGATAAATATTGAAGCTCATACTACCCTGCGAATAGCTAATGAATTGAAAAATGTTGTGGCTTTAAAAGAAGCTACAAATAATTTGGATCAATTAATGGATATATTAGATGAATGTCCAGATGATTTTACTGTTTTATCAGGTGATGATGCTCTGGCTCTGTCTTTCATATCTATGGGGGCTGATGGAGTAATATCAGTAATAGCAAATGCTTTTCCTCGTGCTTTTGCTAAAATGACTTCTTTTGCTTTACAAGGCAATATCGAAGAAGCTAGAAAATATCATTATGCGCTTTTACCTTTAATGCATGCTTTATTAAAAATGGGAAATCCTGCAGGTATAAAAGCAGTGTTGACTATTATGGGACGTATAAATGAATATTTTCGTTTGCCACTAGTTCCTATTAGTTCAGACAATTATAAAATTCTAGAAAAAGAAGTTGAGAATACGATTAAAAAACTATCAAAGATAGATTCAGATTTATTCTGATCCAAAATTATTTAAAATGTAAAATATAATTAATTTAGATTTTGTAATTTTGTCATTTAAGTTTAATAATGCATGATGAAAGATTATAAAACTATGAGCTCATCAATTTACACTTTTATAAATAAAATTTTTAAATCTTTTATTAGTAGTTATTCCAGGTTAAATGATAGCGATCCATCTAATCAGCATGATGTTTTCAAAAGATTGATAAAATTACTATCCCAAACTAGTTATGGTGAAAAATTTAGTATAAGTCCTAATACCAATTATAAAGAATTTAGAGAAAAATTACCAATTAATACTTATGATGACTTGAAGCCATATATTCATAAGATGATGCTTGGCGAAAAAAATGTATTAGTACCTGGGCAAGTCACAAATTTTGCTAAATCTAGTGGCACTACTGCTGATTATAGTAAATACATACCTATTACAGATGCTATGATGAGAGAAAATCACTTCGCGGGTGGTAGTACTATGATTTATTATTATTTGACTGCTAATCCTACTTCTAAAATGTTAAAAGGCAAGCACTTAGTGATTTTTGGTTCTCTGCAAGAGAATAAATCATCTATCACTGGAGATTTATCGGCTCATATTTCTAATAATTTACCATATTTTGCTAAAATCAAGCGAATTCCATCGCCAAATTTAGTATGGCAAAAGAATTGGGATGTTAAATTTGAAAATATTGCTAAAATATCTTCTAATAAAAATGTAACAGCATTATATGGAGTGCCATCGTGGTGTTTGAAATCGATAGAAAACGTTTTATCACTTACAAATGCTAAAAATATTTATGATATATGGCCTGATTTCGAAGTTTATTTTCATGGAGGAGTAAATATTGAGCCTTATGTTCCTTTATTTAATAATATTTTTAATGGTAAAATGCCATTGCTTTGGGAAACTTATAATGCGAGTGAGGGGTTTTTTGCAACTCAAGATGATTTTGATAATAAAGGAATGAGATTATTAACTTCTATAGGAGTTTTTTATGAATTTATTGACTTTCAGGATTATATTTCTGGTAATATGAATACTATCACTTTAGAAGAGATAGAACTTAATAAAAATTATGTGTTAATTATTTCTGCACTTAATGGTTTATGGAGATATATTTTAGGTGATGTGATACAATTTACTACTTTAGATCCATATAGAATCAAAATAATGGGGCGCACATCACAATACATTAATATAGCTGGTGAAGAAGTAATGATAGATAATATAGAAAAAGCTATCATGCTAGCTTGTAAATTAGAAAATTGCTCTGTAAATGAATATACTGTCTTCGCAGATGGTCCTGATGAATTTAATAGATTTTTTCATCATTGGATTATTGAATTTGCTAAAAAACCTGATAATATTTTATCTTTTAAAGAAAATTTAGATTTACAATTGCAAAAATTAAATTCTGATTATAATGCAAAAAGATATAATGATTTGATCCTGGCACCTATTCGCATTACTGTTGCTCCGAAAGGTACATTTTATAAATGGCTAAAAAGTAAAAATAAAATAGGTGGTCAAAATAAAGTGCCTAGAGTAGCTTGGGATTATAATATGATACTCGAGATATTAAGTGTCATTGGCAAGCAGTTAGAATTTGTATGAGATTTTTTTTTAATATTTTTTTTATTTTTTTTCCTGTATTGATTTATTCTCAAAGCAAATTACTTTTGATAGACAGCATAGATACTCGAGGTGACGTAAAAGAATGTATCCCTTTGAGTGAAAATATTTTAATAGGTATATCTACTAATAATAGGTTATGTAAGTGGGAGGTTAAAGATCACAAATTAATTGATTTATCTACTGAATTTGTATATAGTACATCTGTGAATTTGTTTTTATTGTCACCATTTAAGGTTGCTATGTATATACCCGATGAGAATAAAATCAATATTTATGATAATAATTTACAATATCTGAGTTCGCTTTCTTTGTTTAAAATTATTGATGTTTCAGTAAAAAAAGCTTTTGCTGGTGCATTGGAAGGATTTATTTTGTGGACTGTTAATGATGAATTGATTTTATTAAATTATCAAGGTAATAAAATATGGACTTATGATCTTAAAACTTTTGGTCTAAACGATATAGATGACCTAGAAATTATATTAATAAATAATGGGTTTGTTATATTGATTCCTAATAAAATTTTAATCTTTTTCAATTCTGATGGTATTCCAATTAATATAATTCCTACTAATTATCAAAAAATAACCTATGTTTCTAAATCTATTGTAGCATTAGAAAGCGAGTACATTCTTAAAGTGCTAACTTTAAAAGATTTGAAAGAAATTGAAACAATTTTTATGTACCAGCCAGTTATTAAGCTCAGATCTAATAAAAATTTAATAAGTGTATTGATGGATGATAAAATTTATATGTTCCGCTTTGTGAATTAACTCATCAATTTTTATTCACATAAAATCTTTTAAAAATGTTTTAACATAATATATAAAAAACCGCCATTAATGGCGGTTTTTTATATTATCTGCATTGTTTATTAAATTTCCATAAAAGGATATTTGAAATCTGTAGGAGGCATAAATGTTTCTTTAACTGTACGAGGGCTAGTCCAACGTAAAAGATTGAAATAACCACCAGCTTTATCATTAGTACCAGAAGCTCTTGATCCACCAAAAGGTTGCAAACCTACCATAGCTCCAGTTGGTTTATCATTGATATAGAAATTACCTGCAGCATATCTGAGAGTATTGAATGCTTGCATTACAGCATATCTATCATAGCCAAAAATGGAACCAGTGAGACCATAGGGTGAAGTATTGTTACAGATTTCTAATGTTTCTTGATATTTATTATCATCATACACAAAAAGTGTAAAAACAGGACCAAAGATTTCTTCTTGCATAGTTTTAAAATAAGGATTAGTAGTTACTATTACAGTAGGTTTAATGAAATAACCTGTAGATTTATCACCTTCGCCACCTATTAATATTTCAGCTTCATTAGATTGTTTAGCATAATTAATATATGACATGATTTTATCAAAAGCTGCCTCATCTATTACTGCATTAACAAAATTACTGAAATCTTCTACTCCACCTACTTTGATTTGTGAAATTTGATCTAATAGATGTTGTTTGATTTCATTCCATAGAGATTTAGGAATATATCCACGAGATGCTGCCGAACATTTCTGACCTTGATATTCAAAAGCACCTCTTACTATAGAAGTAGCTACTTCTAATGGATCTGCGGAATTATGTACAAATATAAAATCTTTGCCACCAGTTTCACCAACTAATCTAGGATAAGAACGATAATTATTTATATTGTTAGAAATTTGTTGCCAAAGGCTATTAAATGTTTCATTAGAACCAGTGAAATGCAAGCCTCCTAAATCTTTATGTGCTAGAGCTACATTCCCTATTACTGAACCTTGTCCAGGTAAAAAGTTAATAACTCCGTCAGGCATACCTGCTTCTTGATATATTTTCATTAAGAAATAGTTAGAAAATAAAGCTGTACGAGAAGGTTTCCATATAGTAGTATTACCCATCAAAGCAGGAGCCATATTTAGATTAGAAGCTATTGCTGTAAAATTAAATGGAGTAACTGCAAATACAAAACCTTCTAGTGGTCTATATTCTATGAAATTAAGTTGGCCACTCATAGATCTTGGCTGATCTGCATAAATTTTAGAAGCAAAATATGCATTATATCTCAAATAATCTATTGTTTCGCATACTGCATCTATTTCGGCTTGATAAATATTTTTATTTTGTCCAAGCATAGTGGAAGCAAGTATCAGACTTCTATATTTAGTAGATAATAAATCTGCCGCTCTTAGCATGATAGCAGCTCTATCTATGAATGGTAAATTTTCCCACATTTTTTTTGCTTTTAATGCTTCTTCTATTGCCATTTGGACCTCTTTTTCTCCAACTTTATGATAGGTAGCTAAAGTTTTATGATGATTATGTGGCATCACTACTTTACCTACATTACCAGTCCTGATTTCTTTACCACCTATGATTAGTGGTATCTCGATCTCTTGATTACTTAATTTTTTTAGTTCAGATATCACATTTTCTCTTTCTTTGCTACCTTTTTCATATTGATAGGTGGGTTCATTTTGAGGCATTTCAAATTTAAAAACTAAATTATTCATAATATTATTTTTTTTTGGTTTTTTTATTATAATTTATTACTAAGTTACAAAAATAAGCATTTTTTTTAAAATGATTTATATGTTTTTATTGATTATTTTTTTTTAATTCTAAATAATTTCGTATTTTTGTATATATAAGTAACTCTTTAAATAAAATTTATATCATATATGATTAAAATAATAAAATATTCTGAAGATGCTAAAAATAATGAAAAACTAAAAACAGAAATAATAAATTTTTTGTATAAAAATTTAGAAAATTTTGGTGATCCTATTGAATATATTGAAAATGCTGTCAATTATGCCTTGAAATATTCTAATTCACATGGTGGTTTTATAGCTGTTGCATATTCATCTGAGGATATAATGGCTAGTGTAGCTGTAGTTTTATATACTGGTTTGAAAGGTGTATTTCCCGAAAATTTACTTGCTTACCTAGCTGTAGACAAAAAATTTAGAGTAAAAGGAATAGGTAGCGAATTGATACAATATATGTTAAACAATACCACTGGTAGCATATCTTTGCAGGTAGATCCTAAAAATCCAGCTAAAAAGTTATACAAAAAATTTGGATTTGATGTTAAGTATTTAGAAATGAGACTTTACAGATAATGAAAAACAAAATTAAACGTGAATAGAGAAAAAACATTACAAGAATTTAATAGATTATTAGAAATAATGCATCGTTTGAGAAATGAATGTCCATGGGATAAATCTCAAACAAATGAATCTCTTAGAACCTTGACTATAGAAGAGGTATATGAATTATCAGAGGCTATTTTAGAAAATGATTATATCAAGATTAGAGAAGAACTTGGAGATATAATACTTCATGTAGTTTTTTATTCTACTATTGGTGAAGAAATGGAACAATTTAATATTTATGATGTCTTGAAAGAATTAAATGAAAAATTGATCAGAAGGCACCCTCACATATTTGGTGATACAGAGGTAAATAACGTCCAGGAGGTAAAGCAAAATTGGGAAAAAATAAAATTAAATGAAGGCAAAAAAAGTGTTTTAGATGGTGTACCAGCTAATTTATCTAGTATCATAAAAGCATATAGACTGCAAGATAAAGCTCGTGGTGTGGGCTTTGATTGGGAAAACATAAATCAAGTTTATGAAAAATTGAAAGAAGAATTAAATGAACTGCATAATGCTATAAAATCTGGTAATATCGAAAATATAGAGGAAGAATTTGGTGATGTATTATTTGCTTTAATTAATTATTCTCGGTTTTTAAGTATTAATCCTGATGACGCATTAGAAAAAGCTAATAAAAAATTTATAAATAGATTTAAATATATTGAAGAGCAAGCCGCAAAAAATTCTAATTGTATTAATGAGTTATCCTTGGAGGAAATGGATAAATGGTGGAATGAATCTAAAAAAACTGAACAATAATAAAATATTTCTTTAGTTTATAACTTGCTAAACTCATACAAATTATTTTGCGTTTAAATATATTTGATAAGTTAATTAATCTAATCAATATAGTTTAGGAGCAATTTTATTAATTGCCCCTAAATTATATTGTATATACATGTTTATACTTATTTTTCTTTTTTCTTTTCATGCATTTCTCGTAGAGCTGCTTTATTTACTTTACCCGAACCTGTTTTAGGAAGTTCGCTGATATATTCTATCTCGCGCGGTAGCTTAAATTTAGCTAAATTATCTCTCAAGTAATCCATCAAATATTGTTTTGGTAGTACTATGCCATCATGTAGGACTATAAATGCTTTCACTACTTCACCTCTTAATTGATCAGGGATACCTATTACAGCTGCTTCTTTCACACAAGGATGTCGTAGTATCACTTCTTCTACCTCTGCCGCCCATACTAATTGTCCGCCTACTTTGATAGTATCTTTTGATTTGCCAATGATATAGTAATTACCTTCTTCATCTTTTCTAGCTAAGTCGCCAGTGTAGAACCATCCATCCTTGAAAACTTCATTGTTCAATTCAGGCTCATTATAATAACCACAAAAAACTGATTTACCACGTACTATCAGTTCACCCACCTCACCTACTTTTACTTCATTACCATCAGGATCAACTATTTTTAGTTCTACATTAGGCACTGGCTTACCTACAGAACGTATATTGCTAGGTGAAGCAACAGATATAGGAGGTATCACTTCTGTCATACCCCATCCATTTGTTACTATTGCATTAGGACATAGTTTAGCAAATTTCATCATTAAATCTGGTGATGATGGAGCACCGAATACTACAGCCCATCTTACAGACTCTAAAGAATATGCTCTTATATCTTTCAAGTATAATAGTGCATAATACATAGGGGGCACCATAAAAAATCCTGTTATTTTCCATTTATCTATTAATTTTACAAGATCTAATGGATGATACTTAGGCATAATAACTGTACTTGTGCCAAAATGGATAGCAGTCATGGGAAATAATATGCCGCCAGAATGAGAAAAAGGGATAGCTGATATTATTCTTTCAGTTTCGTCCATCATCAATATTCCCTTCAATCCTTCAAATTCAGTCATCATTTTTAGTTGTTCTGCACCCAAATGTATATGTTCATAATTCCATGTAGCACCTTTAGGCATACCAGTAGTGCCAGAAGTATAAAATATGCTCGACATCATATTGATATATATTCCTTGATCTTCTAAGTCGGCTCTAGAGTTGCTTGCCAATTTCCAAAAAGATAAATATTTGGGATTATCTTCTATAGTGATTATATCGCGTAGTGAGGGTATACTTTGTTTTAGTTCGAGTAAATTAAATTTAGCATTAGTAGTAGTGATGATTCCCTTTAGCTCACAGTGCCTGCCAATAGAAAATACTTCCTGCGGATTAAAGTAAAAATCTATCGGTACAGCTACTAATCCAAGAGAGTAAATAGCATAGTATGAATAGACATATTCGAGGCAATTTGGTAGATAGATAGCTATTTTATCGCCTTTTTTATAGCCCATATCTAATAGGCTATTAGCTAAGCGAAAGACACTATCTTTTAAATTCATAAAACTATACTCTTGATCATTATACACAAATGCAGTTTTATTTCCAAATTTTTCTGCTGCATCGATAATTAATTCTCTTACATCTTTACGTGTTTCCATATTTTTTGTTTTTAGCAAATGTAATAAATTATTTGCTTTATATAACGAATAATTATTAAAATTATTTTATTTATGTTTTTTTGAAATCAATCAACAGGCCTCATCTAATGCTTTATTTATTAAGAGATCTTATAATAATATCAATTTTCTAATATTTTGATAAAGAATTTGTATTTATTAAATGCTATTTAAAAATTATTATAAATCAAAATATAATTTTACAGGGCAATGGTCACTGTGTTTTGCTTCTCTCAATATTTCACATGAAATCAATCTATCTTTTAATGATTTGCTAACCATAAAATAGTCTATGCGCCAACCAATATTTCTCTCGCGTGCATTTTTGGCTCTATAGCTCCACCAAGTATAATGTCCTGGTTCATTTGGATGAAAAAAGCGAAATGCATCAATGAAATCTTTTTTTATGAATTGATCTATCCATGCTCGCTCCTCGGGTAGAAATCCGCTATTATTAGCATTACCTATAGGGTCATGAATATCTATTTCTGTATGACAGATATTGAAATCGCCACAAATTAATAAATCAGGATGTTGTTTTCGAAATTCCAGAATATAATTTTCGAAATCTTCTAACCATTGCATTTTAAAGGCTTGTCTCGCTTCGCCACTACTACCACTAGGATGATAGACATTTATCAAAACCGTAGAACCATAATATGCTTTTATCATGCGCCCTTCAGCATCGTATTTAGGTATTCCCATACCTAATTCTACTTTATCAGGTTTGATCCTTGTTAATAGTCCAGTACCAGAGTAACCTTTTTTCTCTGCAGGATGCCAATAAGTTTGATAGCCAAGCTCATGAAATAATAAATCTGGTATCTGATCGGCATTAGCTTTTAATTCTTGAAAGCATACAATATCGCTATTATCATCTCTCAAAAAATCTATTAACCCTTTTCTAATGGCTGCTCTAATACCATTTACATTGTATGTCAAAATAGAAACATTCATATTTTTATTGATTTTTGTAATTATTTATCCAAAAATAAATAATTTGTTTGAAGTATTATAATTAAAAAATAATTATAACATTATTTAAATTATGATTTGTGGTAGGATTGCTAAAAAATATCTCAAAGTAAAGATATGCCCAAATAGCAAAAAAATGTGAATTTTTGAGTTTTTTAGTTTACAAAATTTGATAAAATTATTATAAAAAATCAAAAAATATTTTTTAGGTTATTTTCTATTTAAAAAATTTCACTTTTATTTTTATTCACGGATTCAGGTCTATACTTATTGAAACACTATTTTCATTATTTACTACATTGATTGTAAAATCAATATTTTACTAATTTTTTTTATTTTAATTTTTATTGTAATTTTGCATTTATACTCTCCGTAGCTCAGGTGGTAGAGCAGCTGACTCTTAATCAGCGGGTCGCAGGTTCGAATCCTGTCGGGGAGACTTGTGAAATGTGAAGCAAATTTCACTTTTTTTATTTTAATTTTTCAAAAAAAACAACTAATTTTGTGAAAGGATTTTTTTAAAAAAAATTATGGGAGTTAAAGAGAACTTGCAAAAGCTAAAAGAAGAAATCCCATCTAATGTAACGATAGTAGCTGTATCTAAAACCAAATCAATAGATGAGATAATGCAAGCTTATGATGCTGAGCATAGAGATTTTGGCGAAAACTATGTTCAGGAGTTGAGGGCCAAGCAACCTCTTTTGCCACCAGATATTAGATGGCATTACATTGGTACTTTACAGACAAAGCAAATTAAATATATCACCCCTTTTATACATTTAATACATAGTGTAACATCTATTAAACATTTAGAAGAAATAAACAAAAGAGCTAAGCAAAATGACAGGATCATTCCTGTTTTAATTGAATTACATATAGCTGATGAGACCACTAAGTCTGGCGTAGATGAGGATGAATTATGGGAAATTTTGGATTTTTATAGTAAAAATCAATTGCCTAACGTAGAAATTCAAGGTTTAATGGGTATGGCTACACTGACAGATGACCAAGATAAAATTAGAAATGAATTTAAAAAATTAAAAATATTATTTGATAAATCAAAAGAAAAATATTTTTATGATAAATCAAATTTTAAACATATATCTATGGGAATGTCTGGAGATTATAAATTAGCAATAGAGCAAGGCAGTACTATAATAAGGATAGGGACTTTGATATTTGGCGAAAGAGAATATAAAAAATAATTTTTTTGTTAATAAAAATAGTTTTATTATTTTTGCAAATAAAAAAATGGGAGAGATGCTCGAGAGGTTTAAGAGGCACGCCTGGAGAGCGTGTAATCGTCTAAAGCGGTTCGTGGGTTCGAATCCCACTCTCTCCGTAATGGAAAAAGAAAAACAAACCAAAAATAAAATAATACAAATATGAAAAAGATTGCAACAGTATTGGTAATTTTAACTGTGTCATTTGGTATATCCGTATTTGCACAGGATAAAGTAGTACAAAATGAAAATGATACACAACAAGTACAAACAGAAGCTGTAGATACAGCTGCAGCACCTACATTAGCAGCAATTGATCAAGAACAACAAGAAGAAGCAGAGGCAAAACCAACCTTTCACCAAGTACTAAAACAGAAATTTATTGAAGGTGGTGTCGGTTGGATGACCCCTATATTGCTCTGTTTGATATTAGGATTAGCTATCAGCATTGAGCGTATAATTTATCTTTCATTAGCTAGGACTAATTCAAAAGCTTTATTAGAGCAAATTGAAAAATTGGTATTAGAGCAAAAAGATATAGAAAAAGCAAAAGAACTATGTCGCAATACTAGAGGGCCTATTGCTAGTGTTTTTTATCAAGGGTTATTAAGATTCAATGAGTCATTAGAAAATATTGAAAAAGCTATCGCATCTTATGGTAGTGTGCAAATGGGTCATTTAGAGTCTAATCTCACTTGGTTATCATTATTTATCGCTATTGCTCCATCATTAGGATTCTTAGGAACAGTTGTAGGTATGGTTTCGGCATTTGATGCTATCGAAGCAGCAGGTGATATCAGTCCTACTATTGTGGCAGGTGGTATGAAGGTAGCTCTTTTAACAACAGTATTTGGACTAATAACCGCTCTTATTTTGCAAGTATTCTTTAATTATATTGTTTCACAAATAGAAACTATCGTAAATGATATGGAAGATAGTACCATTACCTTTATGGATATCATTTCAATGGCAAAAAATAATCAATAATTATGAAAAATAAAAAAATATATAACATAATATTCGCAGCTGTATTAATAATATCTACAGCTATAACATTATTTGCAAAAAGTATAGATGTCCGAATTTATGTAGGATATGTATTGATAATTTTATCATTAATAGCTTTGTTATATTCAGCTATTAGTGTAATATCTAAAAATATAAAGAAAAACTTGAAGTCTATTTTAGCTTTTCTTGCAGCTATTGCTTTAGCAGTAGTATTCTATTTTATTGCTCCAACTGATGACCTTAGTATAGCAGTTTACGAAAAAACAAATACACCAATTGGTTGGGGTAAAATAGTAAGTGCAGGCATGTATCTGGTATATACTTTAGTAGGAATTGTGATTTTAGCTCTCATATACTCTCAAGTTAGACGTTTAGTAAAAAAATAAAAAAGTTAAATTATGGCTAGAAAAGTTCCCCAATTAAATATGTCGTCGACAGCTGATATTTCTTTCTTATTATTGACTTTCTTTTTACTTACTTCATCTATTAATACAGATAAGGGGTTGTCTCGTATGCTGCCACCCTTGCCTGATCCTAATGCTAAACCACCTGTTATAAAAGAAAGAAATATTTTCAAGGTACTGGTCAATACTTATGATCAGTTACTAGTGGAAGGACAGCCAGGCGATATTCGAAATCTGCGAAAGCAGGTAAAAGAGTTTATAGCAAATCCTTATAATGATCCTAAACTAAGTGAAGGAGAAATAATAAATTTACCTCACTTAGGACCTGTAAGGAAATCAAAAGGTGTAATATCATTGCAAAATGATAGAGGCACCTCTTATGATATGTATATTAAGGTTCAGAATGAATTGGCAGGTGCTATTTATGAACTCAGAGATGAATTAGCTAAGGAAAAACTTGGTAGATCTATTTATCAAATAAGTGATGAGACAATTTTAGATGAAATACAAAAAGCTATTCCTATGGCTATTTCTGAGGCTGAACCCAAAGCAGTAGGAGGTAAATGATATGGCAAGATTTAGAAAAGAAAAAGTTAGTGAAACACCAGGACTCAATACCTCGTCAATGTCTGATATTATTTTTATGTTTTTATTTTTCTTTATGGTTATTACTACTATACGAGAGGCCACTCTTTTTGTTCGTGTGACTGTACCAGCTGCTACTGAAGTGCAAAAACTTGAAAGAAAAAATCTTGTTTCTTATATCTACATTGGTATTCCATTAAGACCTGAAATATATGGATCTGAACCACGTATACAACTTAATGATCAATTTGGAACGGTAGAACAAATTAGTGAGTTTATAGAAATGGAACGTGCAGCTCGTCCTGAGCAAGATAGACCTTTTCTAACAACTTCACTCAAAGTAGATAAAGATGTGCGTATGGGTATAGTAACTGATGTCAAGCAAGAACTTAGAAAAGTAGGTGCTTATAAAATTAATTATTCTACTAGAAAAGTTCACTCAATCATAGACTAAAAATTTATTTGAATTTTATTGGTAAAAGGCTGATATTTTTTGCAAAAAGTATCAGCCTTTTGTATTTATAAAGATATTATTAATTTAGTTGAAAAAAGTGAAACGTAAATATTTATTATGTACTTTAGTAATAATTATATTGACTATATTGATTATTTTAATTTTCTTTTTTAGAAATAAAAAAAATATTAATGAAAATCCATACAATTACATACCATCAGAGACTCAATTAGTTTTTTATATATCAAATTTTGATAAAAAAATCTCTGATATTACTAAATCTATGCCTTTTAAAATTTTAAAAAATAATGAAGATAAAATCATATCCGAAATATCATCAGGGTTAGAAGCATTGGATTCTATAAATGAAGATATGCTAAAATATATAAATAAATCAGATTTGTATATTGCAGTTTCTAAAAATTTTCCATCGATAGCACCTTTGTATATTGTTACTTTTAATGATAATAAACTTTCAAATAAATATTTAGAAAATCTTATCCAAAAGATGGATAAAACTCTTAAAAAAGAAAAAGATTTTTATACCATTTCGCTAAATAGTCAAAATGTTATTTATCTTAAAAAAATAAATAACATAATACTTTTTACTAAATCTAAAATTAATTTTAAAGCTGATTCAAATACGATAAACAGCATAGTTGATATTAATAAATATATAAAACCTTCTCAAATGATAAGTTTAGTTTGCATACCAGATACTGATCAAAATAATTTATTAGTAAATTTATTTACTCCTGAAATTTATAAATATAATTTTTTAATAATTAATATACCTAGTGCTGAAGCTATAAATGAATATGAAGTAATAGCAAATCCTAAAAATAAAAAATTTATTTCTCATTTAATAAATAAACCATTAGCAGGGATAAAACCAAGCTTAATCCAGTATATACCATCATTAATGCCTATTATTAATATATGGTCTGCAAAAAATATTTTTAGTAATGTAATAAAAAGTTATTTAGAAAATAATAATCTAAAAAATAAATGGGATTCTCTCACTTATTTATCACCAATCAGAATAGATGAAACATTATTTACGTGGCTAGGTGATAATATATGTATGGCACATGATAAAAAAAATAATGAAATAGCAATGATAATTAATGTAAAAGATAAAAATAAAGCCAAGAAAAATCTAATGCAATGGTCACGTTATGCTATAAAAAAACCTGTATATTTAGGTCCTTTTATTTTTTATCCAGTCAAATGGGGGAATATCATAAATTTTTTCTTCTCCGATTATATAATTGCACCGGATATAATGTATGCTTTTTTGAGTGGAGAATATTTATTGATAGCTAATACTACAGAATTTTTAGAAAAAATGATTGCAACAAAAAAATTTTGTACCTATAATGCTAATATCAATCTATCTCAAGATTGTTTTCAGATGATTTATCAACCATTAAAAATAGAAATAAATAATAGTGTAGAAATGAAATATTTAAAAAACTTAAAAACTGATAAACCAACTCTGATATACTTGAATAATTTTCAATTATTAGATACTAATATAAGATTTAGTTGTAAAATTATTTGGGATAGTGTAGGTATGCAAAAGGCTATATTAGAAAAGCAATTATTCGACAACGAACAAATTTATCTTTTAGAATGGGATAGTATAATAGCAATGAAAGATGAAGAATGGAGTCGAATAAATGTTTCTCAGGTAGTACAAATGAGCTATTCATTGGATCGGTATGGACCTTATTTAAGATTAAAAGCAGAGGGCAGGATAAATGAAAAAGGTCAACGTACAGGGCTCTGGCGTTACTATTATCCAAATACTAATCTATGGGCAAGTATCTCATATATTGCCGACAAACCTGATGGTAATGCTTTTTTATATTATAATGTGGCTAATAAAAAAATAAAAGCTATAGCTAATTTCTCTAAAGGCGAACTTAATGGTAGATATCAGGAATTTTATCCTAATGGTGCCAAAAAAAATATTTTATCATTTACTAGTAATAATAGAAATGGTGTGGCCAAATATTATGATAAAAATGGGAATCTAATAATAGAAGGTAATTATAAAGATAATAAAAAGATTGGCACATGGCACTTTTATACAACATACCAAGAACTTATCCCGTGGCAATTAGAATATTAGGTAGAAACACATTGCAATAGTCTATGTAAATAGATAAAATTTTTATGTAAATTTGAAAAAAAATTATGGGTAAAAATATTAGTGTAGATTTAGCTTTAGCTAATGAACTATTTAGTGAAAAAGACATTGAAGATTTTAACCCCTTTTTAATACATTCTCAAAAAAATATTATTGAAAGATCGGGAACTGGCAATGAATTTCTTGGTTGGGTAGATTTACCATATATTATGCTCAATGATAAAAAATTATTCCAAGAATTAGAAGAATTAAAAAATGAAATCCAAAAAAACAATACAGATGTTATAGTAATGATAGGTATCGGTGGATCATATATGGGTGCCAGAGCTATTATAGAAGCTATGCAATACTACTTACCTTATAAATTATTGCCAATTATTTATTTAGGGCATCATTTAGAATCTGCATACATAGAGAGACAATTAAAACTTTTAGAAAATAAAAATTATTATACAATTGTAATATCTAAGAGTGGTACTACTACTGAGCCAGCTATAGCTTTTAGACTTGTCAGAGAGCAAATGAAAAAGAAATATGGCGATGCCTATAGTCAAAGGGTGATCACTATCACAGATCAAAAAAAAGGTGCTTTACGTAAATTAACTAATCAAGAGGGATATCGAAGCTTTATAGTGCCAGATGATGTAGGAGGTAGATATTCAGTGTTATCCCCTGTGGGTCTTGTCCCATTATATCTTGTTGGGATAGACATTAGAGAATTATTAACAGGTGCCTATGACGAGAGTAAATTGGTAAAAATTGATTGCTGGCAAGATAATTCAGCATTTCAATATGTAACTATGCGACATCTAGCATATCAAAAAGGCAAACCAATCGAACTGTTTACGTCATTTTATCCTTGCTTATTTTATGTAGCTGAGTGGTGGAAGCAACTATTCGGCGAGAGTGAAGGAAAAAACAATCTCGGTATATTGCCCACCTCGGCTATGTTTACTACAGATTTGCACTCATTAGGGCAATATATTCAAGAGGGACTACGTATTTTTTTTGAAACTATTATCTCCATTGACAATCCATTTAATACTTTAACTATACCTAGTTCTAAAGATGTAGATGATGGTATGGAATTTCTGGCTGGCAAGCAGATAAGCGAAATAAACAAAATAGCGGAGAAGGCTACAGCTATAGCTCATAGTGATGGTGGCGTGCCAGTGATTAAGATTTCTATCCCTCATATATCTACTTATTATTTAGGTGCTTTGCTTTATTTCTTTGAATATTCTTGTGCATTAAGTGGTTATTGTTTTCAGATCAATCCTTTTGATCAGCCTGGTGTAGAAGCTTATAAAAATAATATGTATGCTCTACTAGGAAAACCAGGTTATGAAGAATTAGCTAGAAAATTAAAAAAAAGAATTGAGAAAATATAAAACTCAAAAAATGTGTTTATTGTTTTAATATTTATTTTTTATGAAGTCTAAGTCTAAAAAATCAGATCAAAATATCGATCTATATAATTCTAATTTTGAATTAGAAATGTTATTACCTTACACAGAAGCTATAAGTGCTGGCTTCCCATCACCAGCAGAGGAATATTTAGAATTAAGCTTAGATTTAAATAAAGAATTAATAAAACATCCAGCTTCTACTTTTTTTGGAAGGGTAAAAGGAAATTCAATGCAAGATGCAGGTATCTTTGATGGTGATATTTTGATAATAGATAAATCATTAAGTCCTTTTGATGGTGCAAAAGCAGTTTGTTATATTGATGGAGAATTTACATTAAAAACTTTAAAAAAAGACAATGAAAATCTCTGGCTTTTACCTGCTAATGAATCTTATAAACCTATTAAAATAACAGAAGAAAATGATTTTATAGTGTGGGGTATAGTTACTTACGTAATTCATAAAATTTAAAAAAAAAGTAAAACTTATAATTTTATTCTGTTTTCATAGAGATAAAACGGTAAATAAAAATAAATCTTTGATTATTTCTTCAGTGATATAACAAAATTTTATAAAAATTATATAATAGGTAATAAAATAATAGAGGTTAGAGCATTTTATAAATAAATGAGATTGGGGGGATGATAACATTCTTTAGTGTTTAAATATACACAGGACTTGCTCTCAAGTCCCTGTATACATACCACGCTCGCCTGTCTGATGATGCGAGATTGAGCATCCTACCTACATCGGGCACCACATTGTTTAACAAATATTTATGCATCACTACATACCACATAATGTAGCTCTGCAAGTACTTAGTAGCCACACCTCTGAATTGATTATTTATCCAGCCAACAAAAGTATTTACATGTCGTCTAACGGTTGCTACACTGTATACTCCTCGTTTCCTTACCCTATCTATCACTATTTCTTTTCGCTCAAGATTCTGACTCTTTAACTTTCTAAACTCATCATTGTGTCCGAAACATATCACACTATTAGCTGAT
>Ga0265294_10003498_pt1 | contig 20033 bp, 21 predicted proteins | sample MunlanPumphouse3_FD_192504 | JGI IMG/M metagenome (GOLD analysis project Ga0265294, IMG submission 192504) | Groundwater microbial communities from a municipal landfill in Southern Ontario, Canada - Pumphouse #3 | ecosystem: Environmental > Aquatic > Deep subsurface > Groundwater | place...
GTCGGCATAAGCGGAATACCGTGAAAATCGCGGAATTTGCCGCGCAGTTTCGAGATCGGTTCTTTTACACCCAGTAGCGTATGTGAGGCCGGCTTGCCGAGTGCAACAATTACCTCAGGATTGATTGATTGCAGTTGCCGCAACAGGAATGGTGAGCAGGTTGCGATCTCATCAGGCGCAGGATCGCGATTGCCGGGCGGACGGCATTTAACCACGTTGCAGATATAGACCTCTTCGCGCTTGAGCCCCATGGCGGAAATTATACGATTCAACACCTGTCCCGCAGCCCCCACGAACGGTTCCCCCTTGGCATCCTCATCCGCACCCGGCCCCTCGCCGACAAACACCAGCCGCGCCTGCGGGTTCCCTACCCCAAACACCAGATTTTTTCGCGTCTTGCCGAGTATGCAGCGTTGACAATCCCCCAGATTCTTCATGATCTTGTCGAGGGATTCATGCAGGACTTCTCCCGGTGGCGCCGGAACGGTACTTTGCAGTGAAACAGCCTTGGCCGGGGTTGTTGCCTTAACATCGCCTGCCATGGCAACAGAAATGCCATCCAGTCCGCTTTCCTGAAGCGCTGCCAGATATTCCCTGAGGGATGCCGTTGCCACTGTTTTGAAAGAATGTGTGGTTTTCATACGCCCTGTTGAATCGTGCCCTGTTCTGGAGTATCATGAAGCGCTGAAGAGTACCAGCTACCGTAACCACCTGTCAAAGTGAAAAAACTATATGCATATACATTTACTCTTCCTGGTACTGGCCATAGTGAGTATTCCTCTACAGGCCTATGCCTGGGGAGGAGGCATCCATCTACAGACCGGCCTGAGCATACTGTCCGCACTGGACACTCTGCCGTCAGGCATAGCGGCGATCCTGGCGGCACCCCCCCGCGACTACCTTTACGGCTGCATAGCGGCTGACATAATTCTGGGCAAGAAATACACCCACTACATGCTCAATTGCCACCGCTGGCGCATCGGCCAGAAGGTTCTCCAGGCCGCCAGCGCGGACAGCGAAAAGGCCTGCGCCTACGGTTATCTTTCACATCTGGCGGCAGACGCCATTGCCCATAACTACTTCGTACCTTACAAGATCATGCGCTCGTTCGCCACGATGACGATGAAGCACACCTATTGGGAGATGCGTTTCGAGACCTTTGTAGAAAAAGATGTCTGGGAGCGGGCGCGTGAGGTATGCCGAAGTGATCAGCGAGCCAACGACACCTTACTGCGCAGTGTGCTGACCAACACCATCTTCTCCTTCGGCACCAACAAACGTATCTTCAACTCGATCATGCTCCTATCGCGGCTGGAGAAGTGGCAGAAGGTCATGCAGACCCTGTCGGACAATTCGCGCTATGCCCTGGCTGAAGAAGACCGTGATGAATACTTCCGTCTGACGGAAGAAGCGGTCTTTGATCTGCTGCGTTATCAGCAAAGCTCGCAGATACTGAAGGTCGATCCAACCGGCGAACGGGCGCTGGCTACTGCCGAGGCGTTGCGCAAAAATCTGAGGCTGCTCTACAAGAGTGGTCGGCTGACAAAGTCAGAGGGGCTGGAACAGGTGGAGTCGCTCAGGAAAAAACTGCGAGAAGCCCTGCATAAACCGGCGCTACTGGAGGAATTACACAGCGGAGAAGGCAACCGGCATTAGCAAACCTTCCGGGAGGACAGTTCGGTTGCAACATGATTGAGGATCATGGTAGCCAGATCGTCCTTGGACATCAGCGGACTCTCAACCACGCGGCCATCACTAAAAAAGAGCCTGGCACGGTTGGTATCCACATTAAAACCCGCATCTATCTGACTGACGTCATTCGCCACGATCATGTCCAGTTTTTTTTCCGTCAACTTTTTCGTGGCGCATATATCCAGGTTACCGGTTTCGGCAGCGAACCCGACCAAAAGCGGAGGATGCTTCATTCGCCCCAGTTCAGCCAGAATATCCGGGTTTTTGGTCAGCAAGAGCGTTATCTCATCGGCCTGTTTCTTGATCTTGGTCTCTTTGCGCTCAACCGACCGGTAATCGGCAACCGCAGCTGCCTTAACAACCACAGAGCATTCACCAGCACGCGCCATGACTACAGCATGCATCTCCCGGGCGCTCTCAACCTTGACGAGCTCAACACCGTATGGTGTTGTCAGACACACGGGACCGCTGACAAGTATCACCCGTGCGCCTCGTTGCCGGGCTGCTCGCGCCAAGGCATAGCCCATCTTTCCCGATGAATGGTTGCTGATGAAACGCACCGGGTCCAGTTCTTCGCGGGTCGGCCCGGCCGTCACCATGATAGTCTGTCCAGTCAGATCCTTGGTTGTCAATGCCGCAATTGCGGCTTCGAAGATGGCTTCCGGGGTCGCCAGCTTGCCTTCCCCTTCCCAGCCGCAGGCCAGGGTACCATTCACTGGCGGAACGAACAGATGACCTGCCCGCCGCAGCCTTTCCTCGTTTTCGCGATAAATCGGATTGGTGTACATGTTGACGTTCATGGCAGGAGCAATCAGTATCGGCGCCTTGGTAGCCATGACAGTTGTGGTGAGCATATCATCGGCAATGCCGCAGGCCAACTTTGCGATGATATTGGCCGTGGCCGGCGCAATGATAAGCAGGTCCGCCCGATCTGCCAGGGCGATGTGGCCAATTTCACGCTCAGCAATCAAGTTGAAGAGTTCAGTATGCACCGGGTTTGCGGATAGAGTCTGAAAGGTTAGTGGCGTGATGAATTCCTGGGCGGCGCTTGTCATGATGACATGGACATCCGCACCGGCCTTGGTGAGCAGGCGCAGCAACTCGACCGCTTTGTAGGCTGCAATGCCGCCGGTGACACCGAGTATGATCTGTTTGTTCTTAAGTATGTCCACTTAAACCTCAGAAATAAGGGTTGCTGCGCTTTTCATGGCCGATGGTAGTTTCGGGGCCATGTCCCGGATACGCGACTACATCGTCCGGCAGTGTGAAGAGCTTGGATTTGATGGATGCAAGCAACTGTTCGTGTGAACCACCGGGAAGATCGGTACGACCAATGGAGTCAGCAAAGAGAGTATCCCCGGTGATAACGGTTTTTTCTGCTTCGAGATAGAGACAGCAACCGCCCTGGGTGTGTCCCGGCGTGTGCAACACCTTCATGCGACACCTTCCAAAGCTGATCTCCATGCCATCATGTAGAAACGCATCCGGCTGAGGCGAATTATCTCCTCTTATTCCATAAGCCTTAGCCACTACAGCCGCCCGCTCCAGCATGGACGCATCCGCTTCATGAATAAGCAGACTGGCGCTGAAGCGTTCCATAACCTTCCGATTGGCGCCAACATGATCAAAATGTCCATGGGTATTGATGATCTGACCTATATTTAGTCTCAACCGTTCAATCTCAGAGATAATCAGATCGGCATCTCCACCGGCATCTACCACTACTCCCTCGCGGGTTGCCTCACAACCGAGTATGATACAGTTGACAGCCAGGGGGCCAACCACCACAATCTCACATATCATTAACGATACTCCTTAAGCGCGGTTTGATCGAGAGTCGTAGGCGCCCTGTTGACAGATCACCCGAGCTGGTATACATTTCTTACAGTTGTCGTAAGGAGGAAAAATCATGATTAAACCTTGGGTCGATCAGGAAAGCTGCATCAGCTGCGGACTTTGTATCTCAACCTGTCCAGGTGTCTTCCGCTTCAATAATGTCGGCAAATCGGAGTGCTACGATCCAGGTGGAGCTCCAGAAAAAGATATCCAGCAGGCCATTGATACCTGTCCAGTTCAGTGTATTAGTTGGGAAAACAGCTAAAAGAGACAAGTGTTTTAAAGCAGGTTGTTTTCTGCCAAAACGCAGGATATAACTGCTAAATTACTAAAGGAGATATTTTTATGCAACAATGGACTTGTACTATCTGCCAATACGTATACGACCCTGCCTTGGGTGATCCAGACAAGGGAATCCCCGCAGGAACCCCCTTTGAATCACTGCCCGACGATTGGTGCTGTCCTCTTTGCGGCGCCGGTAAAGATGCATTTGAAATGGAATAGCTTACCTGCTACCCCCGCATTGCGGGGGTTTTTATTTCTGTTTGTCAGCTGCTTTGATAATGTCCACCCTCATCACACCGGCTTCCATCTTGACCCGCCAGACCAACCCGCAGGCGCCACATTCCTTAACCGGTGACTCATCGGACGAAAATCCATCTGAATGCATGTCGATATCAACTAATGTTCTGTTTTCACAATTCGGGCACTTCATAATTCACTCCTTCTTACTTTTTCAATATTGATATGTTTTCTGCCAACAAACGTTACGCCAGCTCAGGCATGATCGTGATCATGGCTGTAAACAGCTTGTCAAGATCACAACGGGTCATGTCTCCCATGTGGGCAATCCGAAAAGTCTGCCCCTTGATCTTACCATATCCGTCGTCAAAAACGAGCCCGCACTCGTCGAGCTTCTTCTTGAGCAGCGCCAAGTCAATGCCGCGACTGTTGCGGGCACACGTAAGTGTCCGGGAACAGAAACGAGCTTCGGGAAACAGCCCGAAACCACGGTCTGTGATCCAGCCACGGACATAGTCAGCCAAGGCTTGATGTCGCGCCCAGCGAACTTCCAGTCCCTCGACAAATATCCGGTCCAGCTGGCAATCCAAGGCATATATCTGGGAGATACAGGGGGTAGAGGGCGTGTTATCCTTTACGTCATTGACGTCAAACTCCAGAAAATCGAAATAGTAGCCGCGACCTTCCATGGTAGATGCCCGCTTTAGCGCCTTTTCGCTGGCAGTGAATATCGCCAGCCCGGGAGGAATGGCCAGAGCCTTCTGCACTCCGAAGATGCAGCAGTCAATCCCCAATGCGTCCACCGGGATGCTAAGAGCACTCATCGACGAAACCGTATCCACAATAAACAGCACTTCGGGAAATTTACGCATCACATCGGCGATCTCTTCGAGAGGAGACATCACACCGGTAGAGGTTTCATTGTGGATCATGGTCATGCTGTCGTACTTGCCGCTGGCAAGTGTCTGCTCAACCGCCTCGGGCGTGACCGGCTTGCCCCATTCAAAGCAAATGGCGTCGGCCTGTTTGCCACAACGTAGAGTGACATCGTGCCACTTATCCGAGAAAGCGCCGTTGCAGAAGTTCGCACAGCGCGTACCCACCAAGTTGCGCACCGCGCCTTCCATAACACCAAAGGCGCTCGAAGTAGCCAGATAAACCTTGCCTTCGGTGGCCAGCATTGTCTTGAGTTTTGACTTGGCACGCCCATGCAGTTGGGCATACTCCTTCATGCGATGTCCGACCATGGGGGTTGCCATGGCAGCGAGAATTTCGGGATGTACCTCAACCGGACCGGGGATAAACAGTTTTTTATGCATGCAGGCTCCAGAATTCAGTGACGCTCTGGAAGCAGAGCGAAGTTGGCGCAAGATTTTACAAAGCTAGCAAATAGGGCAGTTAAAGTCAAGAATGCTCTCATTTCAGTCTATTATCAGGGGCTGCTATATCAGAGGGGTATCTGACTACAAACCAACATACCCCCTGAAACCTTTGTTGCTTCTGTCAATTCCGTTGCTACTTTTTAACACACTGATATCAATGTGTAATCAAAGTGATTTGATACATATTGTAAACGTTGTTGCATGCGTGCAAAATATGCAGTTTGTTGAATATAAATTGGAATTAAACGCAAAATATAAAATGACTCTTTGGCATTAGTTCTGCAATCTTGATCACTAATCCAAAGGCAAGAAATGTATCTGTACGCAAAGAGGAGGTTGCAATGCTCAAGAATACAACTGAAAAATTCAGAGTGTGTCTTGATGGTGACTGGTCTATGACTGGAGTTGCGGAACGGTTTCCGTTTCTTGAAAAACATCTATCTGTTTTGACAGAGTCTCAATCGATTGAAGAGTTTCAAAGTAGCGAATCGTATGGTTTCCTGGAAATAGATCTAGCCGGTATCAACGCGCTTGATGTATGCGGTTGCCAGTTGTTAGCCATATTTATCCGTAATCTGCGCCAGTGCGGGGTTACTCCTCGTATAACCAACATACCTGATACATTCAGATCCAAAATTCATTTTCTGGGATTTGACCGTGAATTTAATCTCTCACTTTGATGCTGCAAGGATATTTTCATGACTCAGTCTGATCGGAATAATAACAACATAGATCTTAACCAGTTCAACCAGGTTTTTTTCGAGGAGTGTGCGGAACACCTGGCCGAAATGGAACAGATTCTTGTCTCGCTCACCAACGAGGGGCCTGACGTCGAGCAGCTTAACGCGATCTTCAGAGCTGCCCATTCGATTAAGGGCGGGGCGGGAATCTTCGGTTTCCAGGATATGACTATTGTTACCCATGTACTGGAATCGCTTCTCGACCGAATGCGAAATCACGAGATCCCTTTTAGCAAGGCTATGGCCGATCTTTTTCTTGAAGCTGGCGATGTCATTTCCATGCAACTTGCGGGTCACCGTGATGGGGCTGAGGTGCGTCAGGAGGCCATTGACCTGATTCGCAACAAGTTGCAGCAGGTAATTGACGTCGGCAACGTTGCTTCTCCAGCTGAAATTGCGACTATTGAATGCACACCTATTGCGGAGCCAACTGCACAACCTGATTCAACTACCCTTGGTTGTGTTTGTCAATGTTACGAGCTTTCGTTTACCCCGGATCAGGATATCTTTAAGCGGGGGACCCGCCTGGAAAACCTGTTTGCCGAACTGGAGGAACTGGGTGAGCTGACAGTGGTCGCTGAGTTGCCTGCAACTCCTGATTTCAATACATTTGATCCTGAAATATGCACAACCTGCTGGCAGCTGACTTTGTTTACAACAGCAAGTGAAGCGGATATCCGTGATATTTTTGAATTTGTGGCCGATGTTGATCAACTGAAGGTTCATATAGTATCAGAGATTTCTGATAACAATCTTAATAGTCCTGCTGTTCCGGAACTTCCTGCAACGGCTGCTTCACAAGAAAACCGATGCAATGATTCGACCTGCAAGCCCGTCAATGATGTCGTTGATACGGCAATCGGCAGAAGGGCCTACGACAAGAACGAAGTGGCGCCTGTGGCCTACGGTCGTCGTTCCAACGAGTCTGAATCGTCGATCCGTGTCGGCGTCACCAAGGTGGATCAGTTGATCAATCAGGTTGGTGAACTGGTGATTACCCAGCTCATGTTGGCCCAGACAGCCGGAGAGCTCGATCCGGTTCTATACGAGAACCTTCACCGCAGTCTGTTGCAGCTGGAACGTAACACCCGTGACTTACAGCAGAGTGTCATGTCGATACGGCTGGTGCCGATCAGCATCGTATTCAGCCGTTTTCCCCGCATGGTACGCGAACTTTCTTCAAAGCTTGGCAAGCAGGTTGAACTAAAAACAGTCGGAGACAGTACCGAACTTGACAAGGGGTTGATCGAGAAAATTTCCGATCCACTGACACACCTGGTACGCAATTGTATGGATCACGCCCTGGAAAGACCGGAGGTACGGATTGCAGCCGGAAAAGACCGTTGCGGCACGATAATCCTGCGGGCTTCCCAGATTGGCGGCAGGATTGTTATCGACGTTATTGACGATGGCGCCGGGCTCAATCGTGATAAGATTCTGAGTAAAGCTGCTGAACGCGGTATTCCGGCTTCCGACAGCATGAGTGATGAGGATGTCTGGCAACTGATCTTTGCACCGGGCTTTTCCACTGCTGAAGCCGTGACGGACATTTCCGGTCGCGGCGTGGGGATGGACGTGGTGTTGCGAAATGTCCAATCCATGAGTGGCAGGGTTAACATCTCGTCAGAAGCTGGTAAAGGTACCAAGGTCACCATCAGTCTCCCCCTGACGCTCGCCATTCTGGACGGACTTTCAGTGGCAGTCGGTGATGAGAAATTTATTATTCCGCTCAACTCGATCGTCGAGTCTCTCCAGCCTACAGCCGAAAGTCTGAAGACCGTTAATGGCAAAAATGTCGTTCATGTGCGTGGAGAATACATCCCTATCATTCCGCTGTATGAACTGTTCAACATTAATGCGCTTGTGAAGGATCCGGAAAATGGGATTCTGATCCTGATTGATGTTGAGGGTGAAAAGGCAGCTGTGCTGGTGGACGCTCTGCTGGATGAACATCAGGTTGTTATTAAAAGTATAGAAACGAATTACCGCAAGGTAGATGGAACTGCCGGGGCTACCATTCTCGGAGACGGTCGGGTTGCCCTGATATTGGATGTCAATTCATTACTTCAGATGCGAAAACATAAGGCCGAGTGCCTAAAGTAGCTTTTTCGTAAATAACATCGAATGGAGGTAACGCACATTATGCAGACAGGTCAGGAGATCACTGACAGAAGCGGGACGAATATCGCCTCGGAGTACCTCACCTTTACACTCGGCAATGAGGAGTACGGGATCGACATCCTCAAGGTACAGGAGATTCGAGGTTACGATACTGTGACCCACATTGCCAATGCCCCGGAATTTATCAAGGGTGTCATCAATTTGCGGGGGGTGATAGTCCCGATCGTTGACATGCGGATCAAGTTCAAGGTTGGCGAGCCTACCTACAGCGAATTTACCGTGGTCATCATCATGAATGTCCTGGGGAGAATCATCGGGATGGTGGTTGATGGCGTCTCAGACGTGGTGGCGCTCAGTCCGGAGCAGATCAAACCAGCCCCGGAAATGGGTGCAGCGATGGATACCTATTATATCACCGGTCTTGGCACACTGAACGACCAGATGCTGATTTTGGTTGACATTGAAAAGCTGATGAGCAGTGAAGAGATGCAGGTCATGGATCAGGTAAAATAAAATATTTCACGGAAAGGCGGATAATTATATGAAAATAAAAAGTTTCAAAAACTGGAAGATTCTTACGAAGATCCTGAGCATTTCTATCACAACCATCGCATTGCTGCTCCTGGGGGTTACATTCTACGTTCTGCCCTATATTGAGCGACATCTTATGGCAGAAAAAGAGTTGGCAACTAAAGGCGTGGTTGATGTGGTTTATGCTTTACTTGAAGGATATCAGGAACAGGTAAAAGCTGGCGATCTTCCGCTGGAGGAAGCCCAGAAAAGGGCGCTGTCGAGAATCAAGACTATCAGGTATCATGAAAAGGAGTATTTCTGGGTAAATGATCTGGAGCCCAAGATGCTCACGCATGGAACTAATGCGGATCTGATCGGCAAGAATGTGGCAGATGTCAAAGACCCTAATGGTAAACAGATTTTTGTAGAAATGGCAAAGTTGGCCAAGGAAATGGGAGCGGGTATCGTTGAATACCAGTGGGCAAAACCGGGTGCAAGCAAGCCGGTAGATAAAGTTTCTTACATAAAATTCATGAAAGAGTGGGGTTGGGTTGTTGGTAGCGGCATCTATGTGGATGATGTCAAGACCGAGGTGGCCAAGATGCGTTGGCAGATACTTGGAGCAACACTGCTGCTTGCCCTCGTGATCTTTGTATTTGCCTGGCTTGTTGCCCGCCGGATTAAAGAGGCTCTTGACAAGGCCATCAGTGCGTCTGAGCAGATTGCCGCCGGTGATTTGACCGTGAGAATAGATGTAGATAGCCAGGATGAAACCGGCCAGTTGCTGGGATCACTGAAAGAGATGAATGAAGGGCTGGCCCGGATCGTTGGCGAGGTACGCACTGGCGCCGACTCTATCGCTACAGCCACTGAAGAAATCTCAGCCGGTAATACCGACCTCTCCCAACGGACTGAGGAGCAGGCCTCGGCCCTTGAGGAAACCGCTTCCAGCATGGAGGAGTTGACCTCAACCGTCAAGCAGAACGCCGATAACGCTCAGCAAGCTAATCAACTGGCGATAAGCGCCAGCGGTGTGGCAGTAAAGGGTGGAGATGTCATCAACAAGGTTGTTCGCACCATGGAATCCATCACCGACAGTTCCCGCAAGATCTCGGATATTATCGGCGTGATTGACGGCATTGCCTTTCAGACCAATATTCTGGCACTGAACGCGGCAGTCGAGGCGGCCCGGGCCGGTGAACAGGGTCGCGGTTTCGCAGTCGTGGCTGCCGAGGTGCGCAGTCTTGCCCAGCGTAGTGCAGCAGCAGCCAAGGAGATCAAGACACTGATCGAAGATTCGGTCAGCAAGGTACAAGATGGCAGCCGACTGGTGGAAGAGGCCGGGCATACGACCCAGGAGATCGTTACCAGCATCAAGCGTGTGACCGATATCATGGCAGAGATCTCTGCCGCGTCGCTGGAGCAATCAAGCGGTATCGAACAGGTCAATACCGCCATCACCCAGATGGATGATGTGACCCAGCAAAATGCTGCCTTGGTTGAACAGGCTGCTGCTGCGGCTGAATCGCTGGAGGAGCAGGCACTACAGCTGGTGCAGGTCGTTAGCCGATTTAAGCTGGAAGAGAACGCTCAGCCACAGAAGGTCGTGCAGGGAAAAAAGGCAAGACGGATAGAAGCCTTGCATCCTAAGAGCTCTGCAAAAAAGGTAAGCCGCCAACTGGCGGCCCCGAGAAAGCAGACGGGAATGGACGCTCCAGCATTGGCTGCACCCAAATCTGCTGAACAGGATGATGACTGGAAGGAATTTTGATCCTCTGAGGTTTTATAACAAAAAATGGATGCGGGGAGCAGGGAATGCTGGCTAAAATTGATTCGAACGACCCGGCATTAGGAAGAACCGCTGGTGAAAGGGAACTCTATCAGTTCCCTTTCACCAGCGAAGACTTCCACCAGATCAAGAGCCTGATTTATCGGGTTGCAGGCATTTCCCTGTCTCCGTCCAAAAAAGACCTTGTCTATAGTCGTCTGGCCCGTCGCCTCAGGGTCAGACAGATAGATTCATTCAGCGCATACATCCGGCTTCTGGAAAGTGGCGATCCAGAGGAGCGGGAGGAATTCATAAATGCTCTGACAACCAACATGACCTCATTTTTCCGTGAGGTTCACCATTTTCAAATTCTTTCACAACATCTTGGAACCATCCCAAAAACAAATCCGATCCATATCTGGACCTGTGCCTCATCCAGTGGCGAAGAACCCTATTCAATAGCCATGACGGTTTTTGATTACTTCAAGAGTTTCACCACACCGGTCAGAATACTTGCCACTGACATTGACACCAATGTGCTGGAGAAGGCCAGACGCGGTGTTTATTCGCTCGATCAACTGCAAAAGATCACGCCTGATCAGCTCAAGCGCTTTTTTTTGAAAGGTGATGGAAAAAATGCCGGTTTCGCAAAAGTCCGCCCTGAGCTTCAGCAGATGATCACCTTCAGACGTTTTAATCTACTTGATGCCAACTGGTCGTTACCTGGCAAGTTCGATGTCATCTTTTGCCGTAATGTGATGATCTATTTTGACAAGGATACCCAGTACGAAATTCTGAAAAAGATGCAGCCCTGCCTACAACCCCACGGGCTATTTTTTGCCGGTCATTCCGAGAGTTTTCATCATGCTTCAGACCTGTTCAAGGTTTGCGGCAAAACAGTCTATTCACCAATACAGTGAGACCTATGCACAGAGGCAGATATTTTTCGACATGCGGCTATTATGACCGGATATTCAGCAGAAATGCAGTTAAGATACTTCCCGGCGAGTATCATGTAACTGATGATGATACCATCATGACAACCGTGCTGGGTTCATGTGTGTCTGTTTGTCTTTACGATACCGTCAACGGCGTAGGCGGCATGAATCATTATATGCTGCCGGGAGATATTGACGGGTCTGGCAAATCTGATAATGGTTCAGCCCGTTACGGAACCCATGCGATGAAACTGTTGATTGAACATGTTATTCAACTGGGAGCTGTACGTGATTGTCTTGAGGCAAAGGTTTTCGGCGCTGGCCGGGTGATGGATGGTATGAGTGATGTAGGCAGGCAGAATGCAGATTTTGCCATGCGTTACTTGAATGAGCAAAAGATCAGAATAGGCGCCGTTGATGTTGGTGACACCTGCCCGCGTAAAATTTTTTTTTCACCAGCCACCGGGCAGGCATTCGTGAAACGAATTCAGAACCGGATGCTTTCTCAGAAACTCTTTCAGTCATTATTTGCAAACAGCGAAACAGATAGATAGTGCCTCAAACTAAATGTTAAAGGGATAACGATATGTCTATCAAGGTTCTTATCATAGATGATTCAGCCCTTATTCGGTCACTGCTGACCGAAATCATCAACAAACAGCCGGATATGGAGGTGGTTGGAACCGCTCCAGATCCGCTGGTGGCCAGGGAGAAGATAAAGGCGCTCAATCCTGATGTCCTAACCCTTGATGTGGAGATGCCAAAGATGGATGGGTTGGCATTTCTTGAAAAGCTGATGCGTCTGCGGCCAATGCCGGTGGTGATGGTGTCGTCACTTACCGAAAAAAGCTCTGCTATTACCCTGCATGCCTTGGAACTTGGCGCGTTTGATTTCGTCACCAAGCCGAAGATCGATATTTGCAACGGTTTGCAGGAATATGCCCAGGAACTGGCCGAAAAGATCCGGGGGGCCGCCAAGGCGCGTCTACGGCAAACAGTGTCGAGAAGTGCTGCAAACATCCCGGTCGAACAAAAAAACAGCGCCGATGTTGTACTGGCTGCCGAACACCGCACTTTTTCCACTACCGAGAAAGTTATCATACTGGGTGCTTCCACCGGTGGCACAGAGGCGCTCAAAACTCTGTTAGTGGATATGCCTCCTGATTGTCCCGCTATTCTTATCACCCAGCATATGCCGGAAACATTTACTAAAACCTTTGCGAAACGTCTCGACGGCTTATGCAAGATAGCTGTAAAAGAGGCAGAGCATGGGGAGCGGGTATTGCCGGGGCATGGTTACCTGGCCCCTGGTAACCGCCATTTGATTTTAAAAAGAAGTGGCGCCAATTATGTTACGGAGCTTTCCGATGCCCCTCCAGTTAGTCGCCACCGGCCATCGGTGGATGTATTGTTTCGATCAGCGGCCAACTGTGCCGGCAAGAACGCGATCGGGATCATTATGACCGGTATGGGGGATGATGGCGCTGTCGGCATGCTGGAGATGCATCAGGCCGGAGCCTGTACGCTGGCCCAGGACGAGGAGAGTTGTGTGGTGTTCGGTATGCCGAAGGAAGCTATTGCCCGAGGGGGCGTTGATGAAGTCGTTCCGCTCCAGGATATGTCCAGACGTCTGCTTTTGTGGTTGTCAGCCCAGGGAAAACGTGGCTTCAGGGTGTAAGGCGCCATTGAAGTCAGGTTGTATGGCAAAAGGATACTGATCCCCGATATATGGTAAAAGAACATATTGTAAATGGGACCACATTATGAAAACGGCAACAAAATATATCCTGATGAGCACTTTCATAGCCATCCTGACCATTACACTATTCTGGGGCTATTCTCTTGACCAGTACAATACCTATGAAATCAGGGAAAATAATGAAAGGCGGGAAGCGTGTATCCAGACATTCTGGCAATTGCTTGCCGATAAGGGAACGGATTTCCGGGTTGTCGACGGTAACCTGCTGGTTGGCAATTATAAGCTGAATGGCAACTTCGATGTGCCGGACAAGGTGCAGAAGATTTTCGGCGGGGTAGCAACAATCTTCATGGGAGACGAGCGGGTCTCAACCAACGTGCTGAATGCCGATGGGAAGAGAGCCTTGGGCACCAGGCTGGTTGGGCCAGCCTACGATGCCATATTCAAGCAGGAAAAGTCCTTTCGCGGTGAAGCTACTATCCTTGGTGTCTCTTATCTGACGGCCTATGACCCCATCAGGGACCGAACCGGGAAGATCATCGGCGTTCTCTTTGTCGGCGCTAAGGAAAATGAATCACTGGCCAGAGTGACTGAACTTAGAATTAATCTGACCCTGACCCTGGTCGGCATGGTGACGGTCTTTTTAATTTTCATGATTATGCTGGGCAGGGCGATGAAACGGATTGAAGATGCAAATGAGAATCAGCTCAGATTTCAGCAGACCCTGCTCGATACGATTCCAAGCCCGGTTTTTTATAAAGATACGGCCTGTCGCTATATTGGCTGCAATAAGGCCTTTGAAACGTTTATCGGGTACTCTCAGGAGGAACTGGTCGGCAAAACACCTCATGATATTTGGCCAAAGGAATCAGCGGATCTTTATTGGCAACAGGATATGGCCTTGCTGGAAAATTCCGGCCTGCAGGTCTACGAGGATGCTGTCATACATGCGGACGGCGCCAAGCGGGAGGTTATCTTCAATAAGGCGTCTTTTGAGGGAGCTGACGGTGCCGTGGCCGGTCTGGTCGGTGTCATCCTTGATATAACCGAGCGTAAGCTGGCGGAAGAGGCAACTAAAAATGCCTTCCAGCAAATGTTTGATATTATAGAATTTCTGCCTGAAGCTACCTTTGTTGTGGACAAGGATAAGCGGGTAGTTGCCTGGAATCGGGCTATTGAAAGGATGACCGGAGTCGCGAAACAGGAGATTGTGGGAAAGGGTGATTATGAGTATGCGCTCCCGTTTTATGGTGATAATCGACCAATGCTCATTGACCTGCTTGACCAGGAGCAGGAGCGTATACGCCGCAACTATAAGGATATAAAGCAGGAAGGACATACTCTCTTTACCGAGATTTTTGTTCCCTCGTTCCGTAATGGCAACTGCCGTTATTTTTGGGCAAGAGCGACGCCGCTGTTTGACAAGGATGGAAATCGGGACGGCGGAATCGAATCTATTTGTGACATTACAGAATATAAGAAGACTGAAGAGGAAAGGTTGCGGGTAGAGTCGCAGTTGCATCATGCCCGTATGATTGAAACCTTCATGGTACGTCTGAGCCACGATCTGAGAACACCGTTAACCCCGTTGACTATTCTTCTCCCCTTGATAAGGAAACGGGTTGCTGACCAGAAATTAATAAATCTAGTAGATATCTGTTTCAAAAGCACTACCTCAATGAAGAAACTGGCTGATAAAGCCCAATTGCTGAGCAGTCTCTCCGCCACGATCAAGACGGATGAGTTGGAGCCTATCAACCTTATTTCATTGACAGAACAGTGCATTGGTGATTGTGCAGACATCCTGGCCCCCAAAAATGTTGTCTGTCAAACCGACATTGCTCCATCAATAATTGTACAGGCTGTGCCGGATCAACTTAAGGAGCTTTTTGCCAATTTGATCTCGAATGCGGTCCGTTTTTCTCCGGAAAACGGGGTCATACGGATCACTGCCGAACAGCGGAACGCAACGGTGACAGTAGCGGTGCATGATGATGGGATTGGCCTTGCCACAGATCATCTGGAACGCATCTTTGATGAGTTTTTCAAGGCGGATGAATCGCGCCATGATCTATCTGCCTCCGGCTTGGGCCTTAACATATGCAAGCGAATCTGTTGCAATCATCATGGCCGGATCTGGGCCGAAAGCCCTGGAATAGGCAAGGGAACAACCCTTAAATTTACCATTAATGAACAAGGTGTTGACAGACAACACATTGTAACGGAGCCAAAATAATGGATGCCAAAGTGATGCTTGTCGATGATGATGAGATGATCAGGGATTCGGTGGAGTTGTTCTTTCAGTCAGAAGGAATCAAGATATTAACTGCGGCAAGCGGCGATGATTGCCTGGAGTATTTGGAAGAAGGCTTCCGTGGAATAATCCTGATGGATGTTATGATGCCCAATATGAATGGTTGGGACACGATCCGGAAGATCGTGGAGAATGATTTATACGAGGGTAATATTATAGTCATGCTTACGGCAATGGACGCGCCTGACAATAAAATGGAAGGGATTCAGGAATATGTAACTGATTATTTAACCAAACCGTTTAATCCTGATGAGTTGATGGAAATCCTCCAGTATTATTTTACCCTCATGAATGCTTTGGAGCCTGTTAATGTACCATAACAATATTGTCATGACCGGTGTTTCAACAAGAGGTTCGATAACTCTCAGGCAACACGAATCCACGCAGACGCTACAAAAAAAACCCGCATCGCGGGTTTTTTTTGTAGCGTGGAATGTTTCGGATCATTGCTTCTGGACAATTCAGGTTACTTGTAATAGCCGACAGCGCAAACCTGGTCATCAACCTTTGTGACGTAGGAAATTTTCTGGACCGGCTCCGTGGAGTCCGGACGTGGCCACATGTACGATACTTCCTGGATTGTTCCTTCCTTGGCAATGTCATAGATCTCCTGTCCAAGGGCTTTTCCGGCTTTGTCTTTGAGATCTTTCAGACTCTTACCGACCAGTTTCGGGTGGGCGGTGAAATTGCCATCCGGGCCGCCACAGAACGGGTAGAGGTCTCGGTCTTTGAATCCACCTTCTTCGCCTTTGGTGAATTTTGCAAGGGCGTCGGTTTTGTTGGCTTTGATCGCATCAACGGCACGTACGAGCATAGCCTTGGCTTCCTCGGCGGTGCCGAAGCTGGCAGAAAAAGCAGGTGTCGTGAAGGTGAGGAGCATGGCGGCAAGAGCGGATAACATCGTGAATTGTTTCATACAAATCTCCTTTCAATGTCTGTTTGGGTATACACCTATGAAATAGGTGCTTGAACGACTCTCTAATTTATGGTCGTTATGCTTCGGTGCGAACTGACTATACCAGTGTTTTGAGAAATTGCAATCTAGTTAAGAATAATGACAATATTTATATACCGAAACCGTAATTTCTACGATCTTCAGGCCACGGGAGCCGCATGTTGAAGGCACTGCTTACTTTGTTTAAATGGTTGCTTTTTACGAGGTTATCCAGTATAAATGCTTTTCTGTTTACATCATCCCACCACCCTCCAGGCGGTTCCCTTGCAGCAGAACACACCCACAATAGAACAACTTCGGATCAGGATCGACAGCATTGATGATCAGATTGTGGGACTCCTCAACGAGCGCTCACTAGTGGTACTTGAGGTTGGCAAGTTCAAGTCCGGCAGCAACATGCAATTCCATGTCCCCGGTCGGGAACGGCAGATTTACGAACGACTCAACAACCTCAATACCGGGCCGTTTCCCAATGATGCTCTGCGCAGTATCTATCGCGAGATCATCTCGGCCTGCCTTTCCCTGGAATCCCCCATGAAGGTTGCTTTTATGGGACCCAAGGCAACCTTTAGCCACCTCGCCACCATGCAGCAGTTCGGTCTGTCGGCGGAATTGGTGCCGCTTAAATCCATTCCGTCTGTTTTTGAGGAAGTGGAAAAGGGCAGAGCCTTCTATGGTGTGGTTCCGGTGGAAAATTCAACCGAAGGTGTTGTTTCCCACACCCTGGATATGTTTGTAGACAGCAGCCTCCAGATTACCTCCGAGATCCTGCTGGAGGTACATCATGATTTGTTGTCCCGTACCGGACGTTTGGAGGATATCAAAAAAGTCTACTCCCATGCCCAGCCCATTGCCCAGTGCCGCCAGTGGCTTGATGAAAATCTCCCAGGCGTGCCGTTGGTGGATGTGGCTTCGACCGCTGTTGCTGCCCAGATTGTCAGCGATGATTATACATCTGCGGCTATTGCCAGCGAGCTGGCCGCTTCCCTGTATGATCTGAAGGTTGTCAGAAGCAGGATCGAAGATCAGGTCAACAACTTTACCCGGTTTCTGGTGATTGCCCGCAAGGCGTGTGAGCGTTCCGGCAATGACAAGACTTCGGTGCTCTTTTCAGTCAAGGACGAGCCGGGTGTCCTCTGCCGCATGCTGGAGCCCTTTGCCCGGCGTGGAATAAACCTGTCCAAGATCGAATCACGTCCCTTCAAACGGAAGGCATGGGAATATATATTCTTCCTGGATCTGTTCGGCCATATTTCTGATCCTGAGGTGGCTGAAGCCCTTGAAGAACTCAAGGGGTGCTGTCAATTCATTAAAATACTCGGGTCTTACCCGAGGTCGATGTAGAGGCGGCGTTAATGCCTTTTATTATTGAACGGCTGGCAGTGGTCGGCGTAGGGTTGATCGGCGGTTCTTTTGCCATTGCGCTGCGAGAGGCCGGTGTTGTCAAAACCATCGTCGGCATAGGCAGATCCAAATCAAACCTTGAACAGGCCCTCTCACTGGGTATTGTCGACGAGATTTTCTACAGCGCGGCAGAAGGGGTGCGGAATGCGCAGCTGGTGTTCATCTCCGTTCCGGTCTGCTCCATTCCAACTACGGTACAAGAGATTGCAACAGCGATCTCACCCGGTTGCATAGTCACTGACGGCGGCAGCGTGAAGGCCGAGATAGTTCGGGACTGCGAAAGTCTGGTACCGCCGGGATGTTTTTTTGTGGGCGGACATCCTATCGCAGGGACGGAACATTCTGGCGCTGCTGCCGCTTTTTCAACTCTTTACAGGGGTAAACGCTGCATCCTGACCCCGACTAATAACACTGATCCGGCTGCGTTAGATATTGTTTCCCGTCTTTGGGAGGCCACCGGCGCGGTTGTCTGTTCCATGGAACCTGGGCGCCACGACCGGATCCTGGCAGAAATATCGCACCTGCCTCATGTAGTCGCCTACGCTTTGGTACATGCTGTTGGAACTGCCGATGCAGAGGGAGAAAATGTCCTTTCCTACACTGCTGGGGGGTTCCGGGATTTTACTCGTATTGCCTCTTCAGATCCGGTTATGTGGAGAGATATTGCCCTGATGAACCGGGAGGCCCTTTTGGCCAGCATCGACGGTTTTTCAACCAGTCTGGCAATGCTACGCCAGCGCATTGATAGTCGTGACTCTCAAGCTCTGGCTGATTTTTTTATCATTGCCAAGCAGTTTCGCGACGGTATTTTGTAATTTTTTTAAATGGAGTGTTCGTGAATTCCATCACCATCAATCCTGTCTCATCCATCAGGGGCGAAATTACCGTTCCCGGCGACAAGTCGATCTCCCATCGCTCAATCATGCTGGGCGCCATTGCCAATGGCGTTACCACTGTCAGTGGGTTTCTGCGGGGTGAGGATAATATGTCCACCATGAAGGCCTTTCGCGCCATGGGGATTGAGATCAACGATGACGGTGGTACGATAACTATCCACGGCAAGGGACTGCATGGCCTTGCGGAGCCGACCGATGTGCTTGATTGCGGCAATTCCGGTACTACCATCCGGCTTATAACCGGTCTTATGGCCGGCCAGTCTTTTTTTTCGGTGGTGACCGGCGACCAGTATTTGCGCAAGCGCCCAATGAAGCGGGTGGTGGAGCCACTGTCCCGGATGGGAGCCTGTATCCTTGGGCGCAACCAGGGTAGCCTGGCTCCGCTGGCTATCAACGGCAGCGCTCTGAATGCAATCGATTACGAATCTCCGGTTTCCAGCGCCCAGGTCAAATCAGCCATCATGTTGGCCGGACTGTATGCAGACGGGGTAACATCCGTGCATGAACCACATCTTTCTCGTGACCATTCAGAGCGGATGTTCCGGTTGTTCGGCGCATCACTGGATCAGTTTAATAGCGGTGTTACGGTCAGGGGCGGGGTAGAATTGCAGGCCCGGGAGATCATCGTGCCGGGTGATATTTCTTCGGCGGCTTTCTTCATGGTGGCGGCGCTGATCACTCCTGATTCCGAGCTTCTTATCCATAATGTAGGGGTAAATCCGACTCGTACCGGTGTCATTGATATCCTCAAATCAATGGGCGGGTATATTGAACTTCTTGACGAACGCGTTGTTTCTGGTGAACCGATGGCGGATATCCTTGTTCGCTCCTCACGGCTCAAGGCTGTGGATATAGCCGGCAATCTGGTGCCTCGGGCCATTGACGAATTCCCGGCCATCTGCGTGGCGGCAGCTTGTGCCGAGGGCAGGACAACAATCAGGGATGCTCGTGAACTTCGTGTCAAGGAGACAGACCGTATTGCCGCCATGGCCACCAACCTGCGTTATCTCGGTGTTGTTATTGACGAATGTGATGACGGCATGGATATCACCGGTGTGGAACGTCTCAGTGGTGGCAATGTGGAGAGTTTTGGCGATCACCGCATTGCCATGTCCCTATCGGTGGCAGCTTTGGCGTCAACGGACTACATCACCATCAGAGATACCGATTGCGTTGCAACCTCATTTCCATCCTTTTTCCAACTTTTGAAAAAGGTCTCCTGCCGGATAGCGCCATGACCGAGCGTACCCGTG
>Ga0265294_10003499_pt1 | contig 20031 bp, 12 predicted proteins | sample MunlanPumphouse3_FD_192504 | JGI IMG/M metagenome (GOLD analysis project Ga0265294, IMG submission 192504) | Groundwater microbial communities from a municipal landfill in Southern Ontario, Canada - Pumphouse #3 | ecosystem: Environmental > Aquatic > Deep subsurface > Groundwater | place...
GCCGGCAGGGATGAGCAGACCCAGCATGAGGGCCGCCAGCAGTACGATCATGGAGCGTGGTGCAACCTTGCCGGCGAGCATCGCTTCATCGAGCACCTTGGCGCTGTTGGCGGTGGCGGCAAGGGAAAGGGCATTCTCTTCGCGCTTCTGAAGGAGCATGAGAAAAAGGTTGGCCTTGATCTGCTGCTCGCGGGAGAGCTCCATGAATTCTCTTTCCTGCGTGGGGATGTTACTGACTCGACCGCCATAAAGTCCTGCCTGGTTGCGGGCATCGCGGCGCTGAATGTTCAGACCCCGCTGCACGCTGCTGATGGAGGTGTTGATGTTCTCCCGCAGACCGGAGATCTGCTCGTTGAGCCGCACCATGGAGGGGTTGTCTTCGGTCATGCTCTGTGAAAGGCGCTCCCGCTCCAGCAGCAGGCGGTTGTACTCGCTGGTGGTGGCTGCCAGTGTGGGGTCGTCGATGCCCACGTTGGCCGGGATGGTCTTGCGGGCGTTACCGGGATTGTTGACATACTCGTTGAGCGCGTTCACCACATTGAGCTGGGTCTCCACCTCCACCAGTTGTTGTTCGTACTGGCTTCCCATCTGCATGTCGCGCTGCAGGTTGGTCTGGATGTCTGAGAGTCCCTGGCTGCGTTTGTATTCCTCCACATCCTGTTCGGCGGCAGTCAGTTCGTTGTTGATGATGAGGATGCGTTCGTTGATGAAGGCCTGCGTGTTGCTCGCCTCCATCTTGTTGTCCTGGATGGTTTCGTTGTTGTACACTTCCACCAGCATGTTCAAAAAGTCTCTTCCCTTTTGGGGGTAGGGGGTGTTGATGGAGAGGTTGAGCACCGAAGCCTGCTTGGAGGCGGGCTGGATGGAGAGGGCCGACCGGTAGGCCCTGATGGCCGACTCGGGGTGCTGGATCTGCACGTAAAAGGGTTTGGCAGGGGGTGCCACGCCCTTGCGGTCGGTGAAGCTGATGTTCCCATACTGGGTGTGCAGCAGTGCCGGAAGCTGCGTGAAGAGGGTGTCGATCATCGTGGTGCCCAGGATACCCGTGACGGCGACCGATTTGTTGGCACGCACATCGAGATGGAGGATGATGTCCTGTTTGAGCTTGTCGAGATCGCTCTGTACCATGCCCACGATGATGGGGCTTTCGGTATAGAGGTCGGTCTCCTTTACCCGTCCCTCCACGATGTAGGAGGTGTGCAGGTTGAGGCGGTTGATGACGTTGCGGATGAGGGAGCGCGATTGCATGATGTACATCTCGTTCTCCACGTTGGCGACCACACCGAACATGCTGAACTCGAGCGGATCCATTTGTTGCGGCCGGGAACCTGTGGTGGACTTGATGTCTTTGAGGATCACACTCGAGGTGACCTCATAGACGGGCGTGGTATAACGCAGGTAAAGAAAGGCGCAGGCCAGCGCCAGGATGAGTCCCAGCACGAACCACTTCCAGTAGCGGGCGTAGCGCAGGATGATCTCCATGATGGAAATGGTGTCTTCGTTGTTCTCTTCAGCGAGGCCGGCTCCCGCCGGTTTTATTTCTGACATAGCTTGTTTGTTTGGGTGAATCGAAAATGAATGGTGTTGTATGTGGGGGTTGTCTTATTTATTTAAGATGTTGATGAGCAGCGTGGCCACAGAGATCAGGATGGAGGTGGCCGAAAGCCAGATGCCCGTAGCGCTGCCGATTTCGGAGTTCTTGGCCTTGGTCTTGTTGGGTTCCACGTACACCACATCGTTCTGCTGCAGATAAAAATAGGGGGAGAAGATCAACTCACGGTCGTTGAGGTTCATCACGATGACCTGCTTGTTGCCGTCGGCATCCTCGCGGATGATCTTCACGTTGTCACGTTTTCCCCAGATGGTCATGTCGCCCGCCATGGCCAGTGCCTCGAGGATATTGACCTTCTCGTTGCTGATGGTGAAGGTGTTGGGACGGGCTACCTCCCCGAGGACGGAGATCTTGTAGTTTACGAAGTTCACAGTCACCACCGGCATCTCTTTCAGGTACTTCACCAGCAGCCCGGTGATCTTCTCTTCGGCCTCCCGCTTGGTGAGGCCCTTGAGTGTGATCATGCCCAGCACGGGAAAGTTGATCTGGCCGCTGTTGTCGACCAGGTAGGGCTGCAGGGCGGGTTGGGAGTAGGTGGTGGTACCGGTTGTCATGGCCGGCACGGTGAGGTTGAAGGGTTTGACTGCTTCGGGGTCGGTGGCGACCACCGTGACGGTGAGCAGGTCCTTGGGCAAAATGCGTGCCTCGTAGAGGGGGGTCGTTTGTGCGAACTCTGCCATGTCGGCCTTATCGGCACCCTGGAGGTACGCTACGTTCTTTGCCGAGTTACAGGAGGCAGCGAGCACAATGAGTGCCACGATCAAAAACAGTTGAATTCCTTTTTGCATAAAGTCTAGATTTGAGCGTATTCAATTAAAAACGCTAAATTAAACAATTATTGTATAGGAATGGTTTAAACGGGCTTAAAAAAAGCACAAAATGGTCCGCTTTTCAGCAATATCCCCTTCATCTGTCGCTAATTCGCAAAAGAGCCCGGTCATAGGCCGGGCTCTTTTGCGAAACAAATCATTTAACGAATATGAGGGTTTTTGTTCCTGGCTTCGTCGTGGATGGGCCAGAAGAGCACTCCCTCTTCGTTCTCCCGCTCCTTGAGCGACTCTACCCGGGTAAATACCTGACCGAAACGAATGAGATCCCACCACATCTTGCCTTCACTGGCAAACTCCTTCATCCGCTCTTCGAGAATAAGGTTCTCCACTGCTTCGGGGGTGTACCCCTGTGCGTAGAAGTTGGCGACACCGTAGGCGCGCTGGGCAATTTTGTTGAGCTCGCCAATGGCTCTGTCGGTTTCACCGCGTAGGTTATAGAGCTCTGCCTGGTAGAGGATGGCGTCGGCCAGGCGGTAGATGATGATGTCGGAGGTGAAGTAGCGCGCTCCGGAAATCCATTCACCGGTATATTTGTTGATATAGCGATAGGTCTTGGCGGGCGTGGTCACCACCCTGTAATTGACCTGTGCACGCTGGTCGGTGGGTTCTTCGTAGAGAAAGTATTCGAAATCGGTGCTGTATGTTACGCGTTGTACCACACCTCCGCCTGTGCCAATGGCCAGGGTGCCGTCGGCAATCAGCTCCTTGTCGGCTGCATTCACTGTGCCGTCGGTGAAGAGGTAGTTTGAGGCAAAGCCTCCCTCATACTCATCCTTGCTGAAGCGAATCACAAAGATGCTTTCGCTGTTAGCTTCCTTCTTGGAGGCATCGAAAATCTCTCCATACTGTGCAAGCAACTTCAGCGACCCGTCGGACAAGACCACATCGAGTCCCTCCTGCGCCTTGTTGAGCGCATAGTCGCCCATCTCCTGTGTTCGGGCCATCCACATGAAGAAGTCGGCCTTGAACATGTTCAGGGTGGTGAGCGTGGCGGTGGTTCGGGTAGATTTACCTCCAGGCATGTTTTGTGGCATCCGTTCGAGTGCCCTGGTCAGATCATCTTCTACCTGGGTGTAGATCTCTTGCGCACTGCTCATCTCGGGGTAGATGCCGGGGTCTTCGGCCGAGTCGAATCCCTGCACGACCAGGGGGGCATCGCCCCACACACGGGCAATATAATAATAGGCAAAGGAGCGGACAAAATGGGCATTTGCCAGTGTCCAGTCTTTGGTATCATCGCTTCTGAATGTTACATCGGGCGCATATTGCAGGATGAGATTGGCCATGTTGATTGTTTTATAGAGGCTGGCCCAGTTGGCGCCATCGTTTGAGGAAGTGATGGTGTTGGTGACCATATAGGAGATATCGGCGCCCAGCGCGAGGGAACTGTTGAATGCGCCGGCGCGGTAGTCGCCCCAGTAGGCATAATTGCGGTTCATGGCGATGCGTAATTGCCCGTACATGCCGTACACTGCGGCCACACAGTCGTCTTCGGACTTCCACATGGAGGTGCGGTTGATGATGCTGTCTTGCGGCACATTCAGATTGAGGCAGGAGGAACCATTCATCAGGATAAACGAAATGGTGAAGAGATAGATTATTTTTTTCATGTTCATTTTTTTTAGAATGTAACCTTGATGCCGGCTGATATCTTTCTTACCGGTGGATAGTTGTAGTAACTGCCGGAGTAGGTGGATGCCGATCCGGTCTCGGGGGAGATGGATCCGGGTACCTGCGTGAGGTAACAGAGATTGTTTGCCGTGAGATTGAATGTGATGTGGGAGATGTTGGCTTTACGCAGGAATTCACCTTTCAGGTTGTATATCAGACTGATTTCTCTCAGTGACAGGTAATCGCCCTTGTAGGTGAACACATCCGACATGCGGGCAAAGTTGTTGCTGCCGTCACCCGAGTCGTTGGCGACAAAGCGGGCATATTTGGCATTGGGATTTTCGGGAGTCCACGTATTGAGCACATCTTTCACCAAAGAGTGGGTATAGGCAAAGGTGGCAAGGAAGTACCTCGAATAGGCTTCGTCGTAAATGGAGTGACCCAAGGCCCAGTCGATGCCGATGTTCAGACCCCAATCCTTGTAGGTGAACATGTTGTTCAAACTGCCGGTGCTGACGGGCTCCGTAACTCCCAACTGGAACTGGTCCACATCGGTGATCTTGCCATCGCCATTGCGGTCGTACCACTCATAATCGCCCGGGTTCTTCCGCCCTTTTAATGAGCGACCGTCGCGATAGCCGGTTGAGAGGTCATCGTAGTAGGCATTGTCGGCTGCCTCCGTGGTTTGAAGGATTCCGGCATGTTTGTATCCGTAGAAGGAATATAGGGATTCGCCTTCGGCCAGTCCGCCAAAAGAAAATGGGGTGCCATCGTATAGTTGACCGTTGATTCCTCCGATGCGATTGCGATCGCGGTTGTTATCCTCCAGCTTGAGGACTTCGTTCTTCACAAAGCTCCAGACAAACTTGCTGGTCCAGGTAAAATTGGGACGGACAATATTGCGGGTGGTGACATCCACGTCGAATCCATAAAACTTTACTTCGCCCACGTTCGACATCACCCAGTTGTAGCCGCTGGTGTTGGGGAGTTCCTTCTGAAAGAGCAGGTCCTTGCTCCGCCGGTCGAACAGGTCGGCTACCACGGTAATCCGGTTTTTGAAGAGTCCGAGATCCACACCCACGTCAAGCTGGTTGGTGTGCTCCCATCGCAAATTGATGTTCGACATGCGATCAGGTACGAGTCCTCCGTTCCCATCGTAAATGACCGAGGGGGAGTAGCTTCCCAGGGCATCTTTATTGGAGATTGAGTTGTTGCCTGTCTGTCCGTAGCTGAGGCGAAGCTTCAGTTGGGAGACCTGTTTGTCGAGTCCCTTCATGAAAGGTTCATCCGAAATAACCCATCCTGCCGACATGCCGGGGAAGTAACCCCACTGGTTGTTGGTGTCGAAAAGGGAGGAGCCATCGGCACGGAACGTAAGGGAAAGGAGGTACCTTTTTTTGTAGTCGTACATGGCGCGTCCGTAGAATCCGGCCAAGCGGAAGCTTTCTCTGATACCGGTGGTACTGAGTGGATCGAAGGTGGTGGCGCCGTTGAGGGTGATGATCTTGTCGGTGCTGCCGCCGTAGCCACTCACAGTGAGACGGTCCGACAGTTCATCCTGATAGGAGTATCCGCCCATCAGGTTGAGAGAGTGCTTCTTGTTGAAGGAACGCTTCCAGGCCATGTAGAACTCTACCTTGTTTCTCTCGAGCGTGTTGGCGATGGCGCTGACCGTACGTTCGGGGTTGTACTTATTTGCCTTCTCGAACGAATCGGCATCATACTCTCTCCGGTAAATGGATCCCTGCACATTCAAGCTGAGGCTCTTTGTGATGTCGTAGCGGGCGCTCCCGTTGAGGGTGAGGTATTTGGTTTTCTTCTGCTGATCGTTGTAGTAGTCGTAAAACACCGGGTTGGGAGTGGTGGCGCTGTAGCCCGGTGCAGGCAGTCCGTCTTCCATGTAGATCTTTTGGGTGGGCGGCGCCGCAAGTCCGCGTGCAATCACATCGCGCTGGTTGTCGTATTCCTCCTTCACCAGCTCGGAGTAGTTGACACCAAACTTCAAAGTGAGATTCTTGATGCTGTTGATGGAGGTGTTTGCTTTGAAGTTGTAACGCTGGAAACCAGTGCCGATGGCGATGCCGTCGTCATCAAGATAACCCAGGCTGACCGCATAGGTGCTACTTTCGGAACCTCCGTTGATGCCGAGATAATAGTTCTGCCACCAGGTCTCCTTGAAAAGTTGATCGCGAAAGGAATTGTCCTGAAAGATCAGTGTCTTTTCTGGATTCAGGGGATCGGGCATCGACCGGTATCCTTCCGGCACGGAAGCTCCCTCGGCGAGGAACTGCGTGGTGTAGATGGAGGAGGCTGTGTTGCCTGTGCCGGCTGCGCTTGCGCCATTGAGGCGGTTGCTAAAGGGACTTCTCTGCATGGCCGGGCGCATGATGCCGAGGTATTCTTCCGCATTGAGGAACTCCAGCTGGCGCGCAGCTTGCTGATGAGCCAATCCGGCTTCAAAAACAATGCTGGGCTTTCCCTTTTTTCCTTCCTTCGTGGTGATGAGAATGACGCCGTTCGATCCACGTGCGCCATAAATGGCTGTGGATGCGGCATCTTTGAGGATGGAGAAGGTTTCAATGTCGGCAGGATTCAGTCCCTCCATGGTCTGTTCGATTCCATCGACGATAATCAGCGGATCGTTGGTCAGATGAATGGACGATCCTCCACGGATACGAAACTCGGTTTCGCTTCCGGGTGAGTTGTTGACTGACGTGACGCGCACACCGGGCATCTTTCCTTTCAAGCCTTCACCCACAGAGGAGATGGCCACATTCTGCAGCACTTCTCCCTGCACGGTGGAAATGGACGTGGTGAGCTCTCTTTTGCTGGCTGTACCGTACCCGATGACCACCACTTCTTCCAGGCCAATGGTGGTCTCTTCCAGGCGGACGGTAACCGACGTGTTGTTGCGGATATTGAGCTCCACCGTCTTATAGCCGATCATGGAGATGACGAGGGTGCTGTTTTCTTTGGCGTTGATGCCGAAGCGGCCTTCCACATCGGTGACGGTACCGATGGTGGTGCCTTTCACTTGTATGACTGCGCCGGGCATTGTCTCGTTGGACGCATCGAATACTTGCCCGGTAACCATTCTTTCCTGTGCCAGGATGAGGGTTGTGTTGCTAAGCAGAATGAGCAGTCCCAGAAAAATAACAGGTCTCATTCCTGCTGTGTGGAAAAATATTTTCATATGATTATTGGTTTTAAAATTCAGTGAAAGAAGCCAATCGCTTCCAGGTCTGACCGTAATATCTCATATTCCTTGTCGGAAAAAGCGGAGATGGGAAGGCGGCAAGGGCCACAGTCATACCCCATCAGGTTCATGATGGCTTTGCCTCCTCTAACGCCACCTCCATACCGGATGATGACTTTTACCAGTTCAATGGACCGGAGTTGGTTGCTTCTTGCTGTGGCGAGATCGCCTTGGCGCATCGCTTCGAGCACTTTCAGGTAGGTAGGGGCAAAGTAGTTGTAGGTGCTCCCCACCGCCGATACGGCTCCCAAAGAGACTCCGGCAATGAGTACTTCGTCGTATCCGTGCAGGATCTCAAAGGCACCGTTATCGAGGGCGAGGCAGGCGCCCATTTCCATCAGGTCGTTGTGGGTGAACTTCACTCCCACCAGCGTGGGGATTTCCTCCCTGCCTCTTAGCAGAAACTGCTCTAACGACAACTGTACACCGGTCATGGAGGGCATGTCGTAGAAGTAGAAGGGAAGCTCCGGCGCTGCGGCTGCAATGGGCTTGAAAAACTGAACGAGGTCTTCCACCGTGGCTGGCTTGAAAAAAGAGGGGGCGATGGAGGCGATGGCGTCGGCGCCGCAGGCCTGACTGTGGGCGGCCAGCTCTGCCGATTGGGGCAGGGAGAAGCTGCCCACGTGGTTGATCACTTTGAGCTTTCCGTCGATTGCGGCGATCCATCGCTCGAGGATCTGCTTCCGCTCGTCGGTTGTCAGCGAGGCGCCCTCACCGGTGGTGCCGTTGACAAACACGCCCGTGATGCCCGATTGGATCAGGTATTGTGCGTACTTGTCAATTGCTTCCAGGTTGATTTCTCCGTTTTGGTTCATTGGTGTGAAGACTGCCGCTACCAGTCCTTCAAGGCGTTGATAATTCTTCATTGCTTATTTTCTGTTATTTATTTTGTGTATGTCTGTTCTTTTCGTCAAGTCATCCCTTCAGGGTAACCAAAGAAAAGGTTTGCTACTGGACGATTGGGTTGTTTTTACAATTTTCGGGCGAGGAGTTCCGCCAGTTTGATCTCCTGATACACCATTTGCGCCTGGCTCGATTCATAGAGGATGCCGATGGTCTCCTCATCGACCGAGGTGATGCAGGAGTAGCCCCAGCCCCGGTATTGGTCGAGCAGGATGGCATCGTGCTTCTTCCAGGTCATGCCGTCGTCGTAGCTGGCCCGCAGGGTGATCTTGTCGCGCCGCACGCGGGAGCTCGGGTTGCTGAAGAGCAGGATGCTTTTTTGCTGGCCTTTGCAGGTGTAATGGTGACGGTGCAGGGAGCCCATGCAGGTGGGTTCGATCAATGCTTTGCGTGAGGTGGGGTGTTCGCTCCAGGTCTCGCCCATATCTTTTGTGATGCAGATGCGGCGTCCGTTTTCGACTTTGTTGTTGCGGTTGCGGTTGTCCCGCATGTTGAGCATCAGGCTGCCGTCGGAAAGTTCCACCACTGCGCACTCGGTTACATCGTAAAAGGCGGGGTTGCTTGCTTTCCAGGTTTTGCCACCGTCGCTGCTCCAGGTGATGTTGGAAAAGGGAACGCCTTGTTTGTCGCGTCCCTGGGAGGGAAAGACCAGCGTGCCGTTACGCAGGGTGATGCCGCGACCCGGGGCTGGCGCATAGAGCCACCACTCCTCCTTCTTGGCGGAGGTGATGTTGACCGGCTCCGACCAGCTCTCGCCATTGTCGCTGCTCTGCGTGACAAGGAACTGTGAGGTCTGCTTCACCCCGAAACCTGGCTGGGAGCCTTTCCCTTGCCATTGATGGGCCCATGCATCGCTCTCCTCATCGAGGCCTTCGATCCACTCGCCACTTTCCTTATCCAGTACGCCGTGCATCCACAGGCCGGCCACGAAGAGGGTGCCGATTTTTTCATCCACCAGAATAGCGGCATCGCTTACTCCGTTGAACTTTTCTGGAAGGCCTCCCCATTGTTTCATGTCGAGGATGACCTGCATGGGCTGCCATGTTTTTCCTTTGTTGAAGCTTCTTTGCAGGGCGATATCCATGTTACCCTGCAGGTCGCGTGCTGAATCCCATCTGGCATCGAAAACAGCCAAGAGGGTGCCTTCTTTGGAAGTGGTCAACCCCGGAATGCGGGAGGTCGACACGCCGTCCTGGCCCGCCTGACGCAGTGCCATCCCAATACGTTGGGGTGAGCCGGAACTCGACTCTTTAAACTGGTACGTGCCGGCACTGGTGCGGATGGAGCGACAGTTGACCTGGATGCGATGACTCAGGTTCACCTTGTCTTTGAGCTTTACGGCCACCCAAAGTGACACGGCCTCACCTTGATTTTCTACCTGATAGGCCATGGGAAGGGTGAGTGTGCGGTTTGTCATGGGACAGACTACGCAACTGGTATCGATCAACCCATCCTTGCCAGCGCCATAGACTCCGATCGAGATGATATCTTCCTGTTGGGTGGTTCCTTCGAGGGAGAGCGCAAGCTGATGGATGGTGAGGGGCTCACTTTTGGGGCTGTGGATGTCGATCCGGATGGTCGGGTTGATCTCCTTCAGCGTAAGCACCGGGATGACCGGCCGCAGAACCTCCACCTTGATGGCGGCGGCTGCTGCACCAAGAGGGAGCAGCAGCAGGAGCAGGAGGATGCGCTGTTTCAGAATCTCTTTCTTCATGGGGTGCTGTTTATTTGATGGGGTTGAAGAGGAGTCCTACCCAGGCTCCGTAGATGTGTTGATCCTTGTCGAGGTTGGCGGTGACGCCGATGCTCCGCAGGATCTCCGGATCGCCCAGGCCGGTCTCTTTGTTGCGGTAGAGCGATGCGTAGTTGTGGATCACGTAGAGCTGGTTCCCGATCATGCGAAACTGCAGGGAGCCTTCATCGTGGTAGGAGCCGTCGTCCGGATCGATGCTCTCGATCAGTAGGCCGCTGCCGGTGAAAGTGTAGGTGCCCCGCACCTCGTTGTTGTAGAGAAACAGGTTGTCGGAGGTGAACTCGTAGGTGAAAGCGCCTGATTCGACCTGCGACCATTTGGTGTTCAGGTCTTTCGAGATCGCCTCGCGGGTGGCCTTGTAGTTGCCTCCCACGCTGTCCCAGGCGATATGGGAATATTCCCACTTGCCCACGATGTTGTTTTCCGGCAGGTCGTCGATGGTCTGACTGCATGAAAAGAGGGCAGCAATCGCTACCAATGCTCCAAAAACTTGTAAGACTGTTTTGTTCATGACTTATTTTTTTAAGATGGTTTTGAATTTTTGTTTGTATCGGGATTTAGAATAGAGATGGGTCAAACTTCCCAGGTCTTCGCATGGTTTCTTTGTACACCGCGCCAAACCGGTCGGTCACCGTGATCTCGAGTGTGCTGTTGGGACTGTCTGTCTCCACGATGAACATGTGCGCACTGGGTGTGGAAGCGTGTGAGTTGCTGATGGTCTTGTCCACACGGTTCCAACGCTGGATCTCATAACAATAGGTGTGGAGCGGATCGCGCAGAAGGACTCTTTTCACGGGTAGTTTTTTCATGCTGCCAGCTTCGGTGACGGTGATGTCCCATTGTGGATCGTAGTTCCACACATTGATCAGCACGGCATCATCGGCCACATTCTTGTAATCTCTTCCATCACCCCGGTTGCTGTAACGTGCGAGCAGTGCGATTATTTCGGGGTTTTCAAACAGGGCTTTCACCGTGTTCATGTCGTATGATCTGAACTGTTTATCGGCTTCCTTTCCGATGCTTTTATATTTCCAGCTGATCTCCTTGCCGTTGATCTCGTATAGGGCATAACCTGCGGGCGTGCCATCCTTGCAGATGGGTGTCTCCGTGAGCCTTCCTCCCCACCACCAGGTCTCGCAGATGGAGGCCACATTGTGCTCAAACAGCTGATCACTGATCACCATGTTGGCATTGTGGTGGATGTGTCCGCTGAGTAGATGCACTTGGGTGAATTCGTGGAGTAATCCGGTCAGCTCACTGGTCTTTGAGGCCGGTTCAAATGCGGGCTGGTTGGTGAAGGTGGTGTCTCTGTTGTTGCTGTAGGCGGGACAGTGCATGCCGATGATCAGCGGTGCATTTTTGTCGGCGATGGCTGCCAGATCTTCTTTCAGCCATTGCAGCTGTACCGGGTCGATATACTGTTGAATGCTCCGGTCGCCTACCACACCTTGTGAACCTCCCTTGTTGACATACACGCTGTTGTCGAGCATGATGTAATGCACTTCTCCCATGTTGTGGGAGTAGTAGGTGGGGCCGAATGCCCTCCTGTAGGCATGTTCGGCCTGCTGGTCGTTCGCAATATAGGGATCGTTGTCGTGATTTCCCATGATGTGAAACAGGGGCGAGGGATAGTTTTCGAGGAGGCTCTTGTAGGAGAAGATATCGAACTGGTTGGAATACCAGTAGAGATCGTGCGACATGTCTCCCAGGATGAAGGTGTAGACCGGCTGGTCTGTGGAACGACTGTTGACGAACGTTCCCGCTTCAGCGAGAAAGCCTGTTTTGAATCGTTCGATATCCTTGTTCAACTTGCCGGCGGAGACATGGATGTCGGAGCCCACGATCAGGGTGTGCCGCTTGTTATCTCTCTTCACCAGATGAAAGTTGTGCTGCTCCAACTTGCCGGCGTCGTTCTCCGTGGTATGCCAGAAGCCTGGTAGCGAGCGGGTGGGGGCGGACTCGGCCTCATAGCCGGAGGGCAGGGAGAGAAAAACATATCCCTTCTCCTTCCGTGAATTGAGCCAGTAGTGGCCGTTGGCATCGGTGGTGGTCGTGATTACCCCATCGGATACCCGCACGCCGGGAAGCGGTGTTACACCCGAATAGACAATTCCCTTGATGGTAGCCCCCTCTTTGTCTCCCACAGCGTTCGGATTCAGTGTCAGAATCAGCTTCATTTCGCCCAGCAACTGTGACTTGCTGCCCCGGTTGAGGGTGAGGGTGTAAGTGCCTTCACGCACTTCCGCGGGCAGAATAAAGCTGGCGTGGTAGGCCGCTGACGCTGTCATCGACACCGCAAAGCGATGTGCGCTGTCAACGAAGTGGAGGATATCGCCATCCTGGAAGCCGCGACCGAAGAGGGTCACCTTTTGCGACGGATAGGCCGTCAGGCTGTTTGCAATTTCATAATGGGTGATGAGAACCTCATTCTCCTCTTCTTCGCCGGGAAGGATGACCTCCCCGGCGGGATCGGACGTGCTGCAGCCTGCCGGCAGAAGCAGCAACATGAGCAAGGCGGCTACAAGGGCTATATCTATCTGAAGGCGATGAGACATCATTCTTTTTCTGAGCGTGATTCTTTTTCCACCTTTACATTATCGAGGAAGAAGCGGCTTTTTTCTATCTCGGGTGTCGACTCAATGGCAATGCGGGTGTCGGAGCTGATGTCGTATGCAATGGCCTCGAGTGGGATCCATTGATTGTACGTGGTGTTGGTGGCAAACAGATCGATTGTTTTCACCTCCTCATTGCGCTGGAATGAGCCGGAGCCATAAAGGCGCAGGATGATCCGGTTGGAGGTGTCCTTGGCCCCGCTTTGGGTGATGTAGCGGGCAGCATCGAAGCTGATTTTCACGTTGCTGTACTTCCCTTCGGTGACCGGCATGGGAGGAGAGGTGATCCTGCCTTGCGAGTCGCGCGTGGTGGATGCGGTGCCATACTTCAGATATCCTGGTCGCAAATAAACGTATTGATAGAATTCCCAGCCTGATGCTTCGATCTTTGCATTCAGTGCAGGATCGGTGACGTTGCCGATAAGCGTCTCTTTTGTATTGGGTGCGGCCATATAATCTTCGATGTTGGGAAAGGAGCTGTCTATCCAGCTGAAGTTGTCCTGGAAGTAGATGTGACCAATGGGTTGCCGGTCGTCCAGCAGATTGGTTTTCACCTCCATCACAAACTCGTTTGGTTCGTCGGCCTTCACCTCGAAATCGAATGTGTTGTCATATTCTGCTCCCGGGGTATAGGCAAATTTGGCCCGATAGAGGCCGGCGACGACACGAAAATGGATTGCTCCCTCCTGGTCGGTGACAAGTTCCCGGCTCTCTGTCTCCTCGCTGCTGGCATCGAGGGTGATCAGCAGCACCGGCTCGTTGGCGCGGGGAAGCTGACTTGAGCGCCCCACGACGGTCAAGCGGCTGTCGTAGTAAGGCCGCATATCTTCCAGGGGAATCACAATTTCGCCCGTGTCGGTGTCGTTCACTTCAAACTGAATGAAATTGTCGATTTTCGCTCCCTTGATGTAGGCGGTTTCCACTTTGTACTTTCCCGTGCGGAGGGGAAGATGAATTTTTCCCGTTGCATCGGTTGCAATATTTCTAGGTGAAGTAGCCTTGTCAGCCAGACCGGTCTCCCACAGTGTAATGGGATGATGGGGCATTGCTTCTTTCTTCTGGTTGTCGTAAACCACCAGGACACGTTCCTTGGAGGTGGTGTAAACAACCTGTTCACTGTCGCTGCATGCTTCTACGCCAAGTAACGACGCGAGGCAAGCCATGATAAAGATGAATCTTTTTGTGCTCATAATGGATGGTTATTGGAAATATATGTAATAAATGTCATAATTGTAGGACAAATGAGAATATGCTTTTTCTTGTTGCATGGGATACCCAAAAATGAAAAAATTAGTCTGCGTGACGGGGTTCGTCGTTGGGTCTGACTGTTTTCCAGGTAAAGCCGCTTATTTCTTTCTTGTTGGGAAAGAGGATGCTGAACGGCAATGCGATGAGAATGCTCGATGCCATGCCCATGAAACCATATAGCAGGAAGGAGAGGTTGCTGTACTCCTTGAGCAGCATCAGAATGACCAGTCCGCCCAGGATACCGAGCAGCGCCGATCGGGAACCGACCTTCGGGAAGAATATGCCCAGGATGAAGAGGGCACCGAGGCCGCTGGTGAGCAATCCCAGGAAGGTGTTGAACTGATCCCACAGCGAAGCGATGTTCCAGGTGGCCAGTACGAGCGCCATGCCCAGTCCAAGTAATCCGCAGATGATACCCGACCAGCGGGCGACCAGCATTTTTCCTTTCAGCGTGATTTTCTTCGAGAGGGTTTGAAAGAAATCAGCGGTGATGACCGCGGCCGAGGAGTTGATATTGGAGGAGAGGGTGGACATGGCTGCGGCAAAGACGGCGGCGACGAGCAATCCGGCCAATCCGACCGGCATCTCGGAGACGATGAACTGCGTAAATACCGAGTCGATGTTGGAGTTGTTAATGATCATCTTTTCCGGGCTGGCCTTGTAAAAGGCAAAGAGGCCGGTGCCGATGAGGAAGAAGAGCAACGTGACGGGCACACTCAGTATGCCATTGAGCCAGATGCTGTTTGCGGTGGCTTTTTCATTTTTTGTGGTCATGTATCGTTGGATGATCGACTGGTCGCTGGTGTAGGTGATGAGCGAGTTGGCGATGCCCCCGATCAGCACCACCCAGAACACGGGCTGGGAGAAGTCGAAACGGAAATCGAATGTCTGAAACTTGTGAAAATTGACGCTAGTGCTCCAAAACTCTCCCAGGCCGCCTTCGATGCCGGTGATGGTAAAGATAAAGGCGGCTATGGCGCCAAAGATCAGGATAAACCCCTGGATCACATCGCCCCAGACAACGGCTTCCATGCCGCCGCTGGTGCTGTAGATGATGGTGACGATGCCCATCACGATGATGGAGAGATAGATATTGAATCCGGTAACAGCGTTGAGGGCCAATGCGGGCAGGAAGAGCACGATGGCAATGCGGCTGACCATGAAGATGACGAAGAGGGCAGAGGCAATCCACCGCACCGGCCTACTGAAGCGGTGTTCCAGATATTGGTAGGCGGTGTCGAAGTTGAACCTCCGGAAGAAGGGCATGAAGTAGCGGATGACAATGGGTACGACCAGGATGATGCAGATGTTGAAAAGCAGCATTCGCCAGTCGGTGGCGTAGGTCTTTGCGGGAATGGAGAGGAAGGTGATGGCGCTGAGTGTGGTGGCAAAGATACTGATTCCGGCAGCCCACCAGGGTATGCGTCCTCCCGCTTTGAAGAAGTCGTTGGTATTCTCGTTACGTTTCATAAAGTAGAACCCCATCAACAGCATTCCGCCAAAATAGAGCAGCAACACAGCGTAGTTTACCCATCCGAAGGAGAATCCGTTGCTGAAGCTGATCCGTGTGATCAGCGGTGAACGGACGCCGGGTCCTGTTTCTCCACCGGCAATGCAGATTTCCTTGCCGTCGGAGTAGGCTGAAGCGACGGCCACCGGTCGTTGCTCAGTCTCTCCGGCATCGAACCAGGCATCGGTGATGGTATTGTAAACCAGTATTTGCTTGTTGAAGCCGGGGTGGTGCATCTGGAGGGAGTCCGCCATGTCTTGTTTCCCGGCTGCGACTGCTGCTTCCACCTGCTTGAAGGTTTCTCCCGAATCACCGCCATAGAGCATGATATGGGTTGCCCCCACGGCGCTTGCGGTGGCCATGGACAGGGGAAGGGATTTTTCGTTGAGTTGGATGTCTCCTTTTTGTACCCACTCATTTTTGGAGGGTTTGTATTGGTAGACCGACGGGTAGAAGGTGGTGCGGCCGGTTTCGTTTTTGGCTCTTCCGCCAAAGAGAAACAGGGCGATTTCCTCTCCATCCTGTTGTGCGGTGAAAGCTGCTCCCGACAGCAGCAGCAGGGGAAGCGCCGGCAGCTCCTCCCAGCCTTTTTCCGGTTGCGTGAGGTCGAGTGTGAGGAACTGGTCGGTAGCGGTGCCGTCGGCCAGCTCTCCTCCTGCCAGATATACTTTTGTTCCGATCAGGGCAGCCGAAGCATTCTTTACAGGAAGCGGCAGAGCGGGATAGGGTGTTGCGTTGACTTTGCTTCCGTTGTAGGAGAGCAGCCAACATTGGTCGCTGACCCCTTGCGGCGTGATGCCGCCCATACAGAGCAAGCCTGATGACAAGGAGAGAGAAGCGCCTTCAGCCATCGGTTGGGGAAGGTCACTGCTTCTATATAATAGACTGAGTTCGGAGTTGGAGGTGCCCTGAAAGATCATCACCTGATCGGAAAGATGTTTTTTTCCTCCCTGCCACGGTTTCCCAGCAGGAAAAGAAGAGCCACCGGCCATCAGAAAGTAAGTTCCCTCTTTTCCGAAAAAGGACCCTGCCACACCCTCATTGAGCGTGGTGTCTTCGAGTGCGTCCATCGAAAAGAGATTGTGCTGGTGGACGCGGGTTGAGTTTTGTGCTGAAACTTTTCCGGTGCCTAAAGGCGGAAGGATGAATAAACAAAAAAGGATGAAAAAGGGTAAATAATATATTTTTCGATTCATGAGGATGTTGTTTGTGCTGTTGTAGTAGATCGGCCTGATTCACAAGATATCTTGTGGCCTATTTATTTCTTTGGCCTTCCACGTTCTTCTTTTTGACGGATAAAGAGCCGGTAGACTTCAAAGTGTTGTTCAAGCGCTTTCCGGTATCCATCTTCGTCGTTCTCCTTCAGATAACGAAGCAGGTCCTGATGTGTCACGATGCGTCCCTCCTTTTTTAACTGAATGTTGATGGGTGCGAGGAAATCCTGAAACTTATCCTTGACAAAGGTCATGACCGGATGGATGATATTTTGAAATTCGGTAATCGTTTTATTTCCCGTGATCTGGTAGAGTTTCGTGTGAAAGGCGAACTCGCTGAAAGGTGCATATTCGTTGTTCTCGTAGACAATACCCACGTTCACGATCTCCTCGAGGCTTTCGATATCGCGGGGGGTGATTTGGCGGAAAATCTCGCTGCAGATGCCTATCTCAAGCATGATGCGGAAGCCGAGGATGTCAAATAACGAATCTTCACTTAGGATGCGGGGATCGACCACCCTTTTCATTCCCCCCAGAATGGAGGGCTCCGAGAGAATCATCCCCCGGCGGGTGCGGGTCTCAATGATGCCCATCATCTTTAACCGGCTCAGTGCTTCGCGCAACACACTCCGCGATACACCCAGCGAAGCAGCAAGTTCTTTTTCGTTCTGGATGGAATCGCCCTTGCGCATATCTTTCTCCTTGAAGTAGTTGAGCAATTTGTCCTCGACCTGGTCGACCAGGGTAACCGAGTTGTTCTGTATTTTCATTTTATCCATAGACAGGTCATGTGAAATATAAATGGCTAATGGTCATATTTGTCTGACAAATGTACTTCTATTTTTGAAACTCCAAAAGACAGACATTCATTTTAACGAAATATTTCAATAATTTAACAATGGTGATTCCTTCTGGATTCTTCCGGAAAACAATGTTTTTGGGTGTATATCTCACATAAAAGAGGTGAGAGACAGTAGAATGCAGGAATGGAAAATTACTCTTCTTTTTTTGCTTTTCTTTGATCCGGGTGGCAAAATGCCATCCATCACGGGCATCAGGATGTAGGTGACGATCACAGCCTTCGTTGCCATTGTGGCCCGTCATCACGTTGTACAGGCGGGAGAAATTATTCTGCAGAAAGCATCTCCAGGTTGTCTTACACGATGAGCAGGGTGTGGACAAACTCCTTCTTCTCCTCCTGGTAATTTTCCCGGTTTTCTTCTTCCCCGTAGGGGGGAGCAGGGTCACATCGAGCAGGTCGTCGTGCAGCGACGAGGATTCATTGCGACTGCATCTTTTCGGGAGAATGTTTATCTTTGCGACATAAAAATGTTGGGATTAAATATCTATTATGAAACACGAATTGCGATGAAGAGAATGAAATGGTCCTGGTTGATGCTGATCCTGGTGATAGGCAGCATGCTGATTTACAGTTGCGAAAAAGCGGAGAATGGGCAAGAGGAGGAGTTGTTGGACGCTTCCCGACCGAATTATGGTGATCCTTTCAAGGAATTGCCCACAAACAGTGCCTTAATCATTGGATCATCCTGGAGTGGGTATCAGGATGGAATTTCTTTGAGAGTTACATTTAACACAACGGATTGTGTATTCCGGGGGTACAACTATAATACCGCCAAAGATACCCTGGTGGAGTATGCATACACTTTCAAATATCCTACGCTCACACTGAAACTGAAAAATGATACTGCAATTGCCGTAATCGGTACAGCCAGGGAGAATTACCAAAATTATGGATTGTCATTTAAGGATGCCCATGATTCAACCGTCTGGATCCCGGTGAGGACTGTAAGTAAAGCGTTGTAATAGTTACTTGATTCCATGCATCAACTTGTTGAGTCTCGGCGAGAGAATCAGCACCACAAGGCCGGTGGCCACGGCGATGAGGCCGAAGCTGGTGTAGACATCGATGTAACGGGTAAGGGACTCCAGTGCGGCGGGTGTGGTTGCCGTCACGACTGTCTCCGCATTCGTCGCAACGGCTTGAGTCCCGGTAATCACGGTTTCTACACTCGCTGCGATATCCGGGATCCTTTCGCTGTTGTGTGTGAGTTTGGCGAGCTGTCCTCCCAGGAAGTTGGAGCCGGAGAAGGAGAGGAACCAGGCGCCCATCAGTGTGCCGGAGAGCTTCTCGGGCGCCAGCTTGGTCACCATGGAGAGGCCGATGGGTGAGATGAAGAGCTCGCCCACGGTGTGGAAGAAGTAGATGGCGATGATGATCCAGAGCGGTACCAGGTAGGCCTCGTTGTGGGTGAAGAGCCCGAAGCGGGTGATGAGGTAGCCGATGCCGAGCAGGATGATGCCGTAGCCGAACTTGGCGGGGATGTTGGGGTTGAGGTTGTGCTCCGACAGTTTGACCCAGAGCATCGAGAAGAGCGATCCCATGACGACAATGAAGAAGGGGTTGAAGAACTGCGTTTGTCCGGCGGTCATTTCAAAGATTCCCAATATATTGCGGTTTACGTTGCGGTCGGCAAACAGGGTGAGCGACGAGCCGGCCTGTTCGAAGAGCGCCCAGAAGAGGACGTTGAAGAGGCAGAGGATGATGAAGATGATCATCCGGTCGCGCAGGATGCGGCCTCCCCTGATGCCTTCTTTCAGCAGGGTGTATCCCACGAAGAGAAAGGTGAGGATGAGCAGGATGCCCATCACGGTGTTGTAGATGACGAGCAGGTAGAGCAGCGGGATTGACAGGAAGGAGAGCAGCACAGTGAGTTGTAGCTGCGTGAGCGGCCCGAGTACTTTCGCATGCAGCGTCTCCGGCCGGGGCGGACGCCCCTCCTCCTTGTAGTATTTTGTTCCCGCGGCGAAGATGAGCAGTCCCAGTAGCATGCCGATGCCGGCGAGACCGAAGCCATATTTGAAGCCGAAGCGCTCGCCCACCCAGACGACAACCAGCGTGGCCAGCAGTGCTCCCACGTTGACGCCGATGTAGAAGATGGTGAAGCCGGAGTCGCGGCGTGGGTCGTCGGCCGTGTAGAGCTTGCCCACCAGGCTGGATATGTTGGCCTTGAAGTAACCGTTGCCCACGATGATGGCAGCCATGCCGACGTAGAGCCAGCTCTGACTGCCCCCCAGGATCAGGAACTCACCGATGGCCATCAGCACCGCTCCCAGCATCACCGCGATGCGATAACCCAGGATACGATCGGCCAGCCGACCGCCCAGCACGGGTGCCATATAGACCAGTGCGGTGTAGGCGCCGTAGATGGCGAACGCCTGATCGTCGCCCTGGAAAAGTGCCTTGGTGAGGTAGAGTACCAGCAGTCCCCGCATGCCGAAGTAGCAGAAACGCTCCCACATCTCGGTTAAAAACAGGAGGTAGAGTCCCCTCGGATGTCCGAACAGATCGGGGTATCGCGGTGTGGCGTTTGCTGCTTCTTTCATGCTTTGGTTGTTTGCTGAATTGATAAAAAAGCCCCCACATTTTTGTGAGGGCTTATCCTGTTTTTTTTAAGTCTTTT
>Ga0265294_10003502_pt1 | contig 20025 bp, 19 predicted proteins | sample MunlanPumphouse3_FD_192504 | JGI IMG/M metagenome (GOLD analysis project Ga0265294, IMG submission 192504) | Groundwater microbial communities from a municipal landfill in Southern Ontario, Canada - Pumphouse #3 | ecosystem: Environmental > Aquatic > Deep subsurface > Groundwater | place...
TCATGCCGTTCACTGATGAGCACTGAGTCTGCCGATGCCATCGTCATTTGCACCGGCCCGCGTATATCGGTGGAACAGACAGGAGAGTCATAATTGAAAAAAGCAACAATGCTTCCGGCAATGACATCATATTTTCTGTTTGCGAGAAAACTTTCACTATAATCTTCGTTAAGACAATGGGTGGAAGTCAGGAGATAGGGAGTAGCATCCTCAGCTGAATTATTTACCAGTGAACCGGTACAGAGCGTTGTACCGTTGATGATCAATAACAGGACACCGCTGCCTGATTCGATATCTTCTGGATAACATATTAAGTTGGGATGACACCCCTGTAGCGGATCTCTCGGTTCAACCGCTCTGAAAATACCCCTGTAATCATGATTCACTTCCCCGATTTCAATCTCACCCTTGAATGCAGCATTCACAGGCTCCTGATATTCTACAATCAGTGCATCTCCTCCAACAGGTTGTATGGGGAGCAGGTTAAGCTCACTGTTGTTTTGGTCTGTGTAGGACCCTAAAACTTCAGACTGATCTGAGTTATAAACAAACACTTTTGCTCCTTCAGGGATTTTGAATTTTGAAAAGAGGATATTCAACGAGTAGGCATTCCTGGAACGTACCCCTACACGCCACACCTTCATGTCGCCTGAATAGAACGTGCTGCCTGAATTATCGGGACGGAGGAAAACATGGAATTTATGTGCGAACTCGAGGCTTTTGAATCTCTCTTTTCCCTCTTCCGAACGCCATAATGCTGCATGATTGTTTATTGTGGGCATCTCAACGAAAAGTTCCTCCATAGAGGTGATTGCGCGTGCTTCCCCATTTGTATGGAGAGGCAACGGCTTCCCCCCGTAACTTATCTGTCCGGAAACGATATGAAAAAGAAACCAATAAGAGAGGAACAGCGTGCATTTTAAAGACGATCGGACAGAGTAGGGCAGAGCTATCATGAGGTGATATGATTTCAGATTTTATTTCAGTTCAGAATGACAGGGTGATCCCACTCAGCGACAGAGGAGAACTGTTCGTCTCTTCTGCTCTTTTGTTGATTGAAATCATCACTGCAAATGTAAGGTTTTTTAAGAAATAGAGGTACTTTTGCAGGGAATAATTCAATTCTCTTATGTATGATTTAAAAAGGTTTCTTGACGAAAAGGCGGAACATTACAATAATGTGGTGTTTATTGAGAACGATCCGATATCAATACCTCACGCTTTTTCCATGAAGCAGGACCGTGAGATCATCGGTTTTTTTGCTGCGACACTGGCCTGGGGGCTACGAAAGACAATCATTTCAAAATGCAGTGATCTGGCTTCACGCCTCGGGAATGAGCCTTACCGGTTTATTATGGAGCATGGCAGCGACGATCTGAGGGGTCTGCTCGGTTTCAAGCATCGTACATTCAATGATACCGATCTGCTCTATTTCGTTGATTTCCTGCGACGGCATTACCGTCAGTATGAGAGTCTGGAAGATGCATTTCTGCTGGATGGCAGCTTCAGCACGATAGAGGCTTCACTCATCACTTTTGAACAGACCTTTTTCAACCATCCCGATGCACCCCGACGTACGCGTAAGCATGTGGCAACACCTGCCCGGAATGCTACCTGCAAAAGGCTTAACATGTTCCTGCGATGGATGGTGAGGAAGGATGAAAAAGGAGTTGATTTCGGTTTGTGGGAGAGGATTCCTCAGCGTGCGCTGATATGTCCCGTAGATCTGCATGTCGACAGGACAGCACGTCGTTTAGGGCTGATTACCAGGAAACAGACCGATTGGAAGACAGCACTTGAGCTCACAATGAACCTACGGCGACTGGATCCTGACGATCCGGCAAAGTATGATTTTGCGCTTTTTGGATTGTCTGTCTCCTCATGATCACTTTTACTATTCGCCGCCTCCGTACTCCATCAGATAAGCTTTGATGAACTCATCCAGATCGCCATCCATCACACCGTTCACATCAGATGACTGGTAGTTGGTACGATGGTCTTTCACGCGACGGTCATCAAAGACATAGCTGCGTATTTGCGAACCCCATTCAATTTTCTTTTTTCCCGCTTCAATCACTGCCTGGGCTGCACGACGTTTCTCCAGTTCAATCTCGTAGAGTTGTGACTTGAGGAGGCGCAGGGCATTCTCTCTGTTACCCATCTGTGAACGACTTTCCGTGTTCTCTATCACAATCTCCTGTTCCTCACCCGTGTCCGGATCTTTGAAGAGGTAGTGCAGACGCACGCCTGTCTCAACCTTGTTCACGTTCTGTCCCCCCGCACCGGAGGAGCGGAAGGTGTCCCAGCTCAGATCTGCGGCATTCACTTCAATCTCGATGGTGTCATCAACTAATGGTACCACAAAGACCGACGCAAACGATGTCATCCGTTTGCCCTGTGCATTGTAGGGCGATACGCGCACAAGACGGTGTACGCCGTTTTCGCTTTTCAGAAAACCGTATGCCAGATCACCCTCCACCTGGAGGGTTGCAGTTTTTATGCCGGCATCGTCGCCATCCTGCCAGTTGGTAACAGTGATTTTATATTTTTTATTTTCGCACCAGCGCTGGTACATGCGGAAAAGCATGGAAGCCCAGTCCTGACTTTCCGTCCCACCGGCACCGGCGTTGATCTTCAGTACTGCACCCAGCTTGTCTTCCTCACGGCGAAGCATATTCTTCAACTCCAGATCTTCGATCAATCCGATGGCATGACTGTATTGCGCATCTACCTCCTCTTCCGAGACAATGCCCTCCTTCACAAATTCGAATGCCAGCTGTAACTCATCCGCAGCTGCTTTCACATTGTTGTAAGAATTGATCCAGAATTTCAGTTCCCGCACCACCTTCATCTGTATCTCAGCCGCTTTGGCGTCGTTCCAGAAGTCGGGTGACTGGGTGCGTAACTCTTCCTCTTCTAGTTGGATACGCTTTGCATCGACGTCAAAGGTACCCCCTCAGCGCGTGCTCGCGCTCCAACACATCTTTAAGTTGGTCTGCAGTTATCATAATTTTCAATTTTTTTTCCAGCTTCAAAAGTACACAAAAAATGTTGATTTTCCTGCACACTTAAGATATACATTAACCAACGTGAGATAGGTGAGGGTTAATCGCTCACACGTATAAGATCACCCACTTTCAGGACCTCTCCCAGTTGCGGATTCCATGATCTCAACTGATCCACCGTGCATTCGTACCGTCGGGAGATAGAATAGCGTGTTTCGCCCATCTTCACCGTATGCTTTTGTGGAGTATTTCCTTCATTCTCCACCAACACCGGCTCGGGGATTTCCAGTGAATCTTCTCTCACAATAACGGCGTTGTTTAATTGATTCTCAGTATCGTTTTTTTTCTCTCCGGGTGATTTCTGTTCCTTCAATGGTGCATTTTTCGAAGGATCGTTCTGTACAAGGATAACCATCTCTTCTGTCCCCTCAACGTGAATCTCTTTCTCAGATGCAGGTACAGTCTCAGCGATACTATTTTGTGCAGTTCCCGTCACTCTGGCCTCATTCTTTACCGGTGGTGTGACCACGGGTGCCACTATCTTTCCCTGTTCTTTTTCCGGGACGGCTGGCGTGTACCTATTATCCTTCCTGTTACCTGTTCTTCTCTGGCCTGAGTATGTTATCCTGCTCTCATCCAGTATCCTTCCCCCGCGCAGGTAGCGTGAAGCCCAGTAATAATCGCTCGATGATGTGATAATCACGCCGCTGCCGGTGGATGCGTGAATAAAGCGGAACGCTCCATTGGAAAGAGTTTCCGTGACAATACCCACATGCCCCACCTTCCCGTTTTTTCTTCTGCCTTCGAAGAACACCAGATCCCCCTTTTTCAGATTCTCTTTGCTTGTAACAGCAGGAAACTGTTTATCCTGTCCTGCAGAGCTGACGTTGAGTTGATAGCCAAATTCTTTAAAAACAAATGCGGTATATCCAGAGCAATCAAATGCACGGGGACCTCTTGCAGCATATCGGTAAGGTTTTCCAATAAACTTTTTCCCATAGTCAATGATCTCTTCCTGCAGCGTGGCTGACCCGGATTTATTACGGACGACGCTGGTCCGGCCGGCCCCACACGAGACAAGCAGAAGGGATATAATTATCAGTGATATGACTTTATAACAGATACTTTCAGTATTTGTTCCGGCTGGCATAAAGGATTATTTTAGTGATTTTGGCAGACAAATTTAAGCAAATTAACTGCCGGGAGCTGTTCTTTCCTCTCTATTTAACAAAACAATTCTATTTTTTAGAAAGAATCGATATTCTTCATGGTAAACAATTTGTTAATTCTCTTGTTCTATTTGCTATGGTGATAGGGGAACATTTCACAAGGTTTGAATAAGAAATATTATATGAAACAACTGAAAAACATTGTTTTCGATTTCGGAGGTGTGCTGATTGACTGGGATCCTGTATATCTCTATCGGGATGTGTTTGCTTCAGAAGAGGAGATGAACTGGTTTCTTGAGAATATTTGTCGTTATGACTGGAATCTGCAACAGGATGGTGGTCGCCCCCTGGTTGAAGCTACATCTCTTTTACAGGCGCAATATCCCGAATACAGCGATCAGATTGCCATCTATTACGGCCGGTGGGAAGAGATGCTGGGTGGGACTATAGACGAAAATACAAGATTGATAAAACCACTGAAAAAGAGGTTCAATATTTATGGGCTCACCAACTGGTCGGCCGAAACGATCCCGCTGGCGATGAAGCGTTACGACTTCTTTGCCGATCTGGATGGTATTGTTGTATCGGGTGAGGAGAAGACGGTGAAGCCCGACGCGGCGCTGTACCGTATATTAATAGAGCGCTATTCCATCAAACCGGAGGAGTCACTGTTTATTGATGACAATGCAGCCAATATCGAAACGGCCCGGCAATTGGGTTTTCGGGTCGTACACTATACCGGTGGCATGAACCTGGAGGAGTGGATGAGAGAACACGCTATTCTTTGATCGTTGCCGATTTGCTGTAGTCCCCGATAAAGCCCAGTGTGAGCCAGTTGGCCACGGCCTGCCGGTTATTGCTCTCAAGGATACGTCTGCGGTCGAGGGGGTGCTGGAAGTTGCCTACCTCCACCATGATAGCCGGTGGATCCATCTCGCGCAGAATGTAGAGATTACGGTGTGTCACACTCCCTGAAAAACCGCGTCCGGGCTGGTGCTCATCGTATTTGGCCTGCATCTTGTCTCTCAAAGCATAGGACGTTAAGCGGCTTTGCGGATTGTCGGCATAGTAGAGAAAGAGATCAATTTGTCGTTTTGGATTGCGACTGTCTATATGTATCTCCAGCGCACGGACATAATCATACTTCTTTTTATCTTCCCTGAAGAGCTCATTGACCTTCTCGACCCGCTGCTTCAGCCTGTCGATCTGTGATCTGGGGATGGGGTCACCCATGCAGGTCTCATCCTTGTCGTCCGCCAGAAAACGTTCATCCCTGATACCATCATCTTCATCCTCTATGATCAGGTAAACGGTGGCGCCGTGCGACATCAGGTTTCGGGCCAGGCGAAGAGCAAAATCATAGTTGTATTCATCTTCATGCAGCAGATGTCCGCTTACGCGGGTGAGCGCACCAGGATCAGGTCCCCCGTGTCCGCTGATGAGGTAGAAGCAGGCTCCCTCCAGGGAGGAAGAATGCGTCGGAACATTGTTGTAGTCTTTTCCGAAGATAATCGGATCGACAGGCTGACCGTATGGTTCTTCAGCCGGAAATCGGTCACCAGGGTGCAGTGGCGGAATAAGATAGACCTCCCCCAGTATCAGTCCTCCCGTCTCGCTCAACTTGTCTCTGTTGAGTTGCCTGAACTCCCTCACATAGGATGTGTCGGTACGGTTCCACCGCCTTAAAAAGGAGCGAATGCCGTCACCCTCAACGGGATAAGCCCTGTCTTGTGCTGTTGCGCTGACAGCTGTTAAAAGCAGTATCAGTATAAAGCTGTATAAAAGTCGATATCTCATTTTCGGCTATTGCTGAAAGGTCCTGGTCTGTATATATCGGTTTAAAATTGATTTGTCAAAAGTAGATATTTTATCTCTTTCACCCTCATATAGAAAGAACCTATAATAGATTTTAACCTTTATTCGGAACCGGATGTTTAGATTATTACTACCTTTGTATCTATAATCACAATGTGGAAAGATTTGAACTGCTTGCAACCACAGAAAAAAATGCTAAAAACCTGTTTCTGCATTTCTTTTTTCTTTTGCTTCGGTTTTCTTCACTTTCCGGTTGTATAAAATATCTAACGTTTGGGTGGCTGTAATCACCTCTTTGTTTATTTCGATATAAACTGAGAATCTGTTTTATATGTCCCCAATTTTATAAAGAAAAGAACATGTATTATCTTTTTACCTCCGAATCGGTGTCTGAAGGACACCCCGATAAAGTAGCCGATCAGATATCGGATGCTTTGCTTGACGAGTTTCTGGCTTACGACCGCAACTCGAAAGTAGCTTGCGAAACCCTGGTAACCACCGGACAGGTGGTTCTTGCAGGTGAAGTAAAATCTCAAACATATGTGGATGTGGCAGAAGTGACACGTGATGTGATTGCCCGGATTGGATATACGAAGAGTGAATACCGCTTCGAGGCGCAGTCATGCGGTGTATTCTCCAGTATTCATGAGCAATCTGATGATATCAACCGTGGGGTGGATCAGAAAGAGGATCCAATGGACCAGGGAGCGGGTGACCAGGGGATGATGTTCGGTTACGCCACCATGGAGACCGAGAACTACATGCCGTTGCCACTCGATCTGAGTCATGCACTGCTGCTGGAGCTTGCCAATATTCGCAAGAACGAACCGGAGCTGATGCCTTATCTCCGTCCGGATGCCAAATCACAGGTGACGGTTGAATATGACGAGGAGGGCACACCACAGCGTATTGTTGCCATTGTTCTCTCCACGCAGCATGATGAGTTTGAGATCCCCAAAGACAATTCCAGAGAGGCTGCGCTGGCAACTGACAGGAAGATGCAGTCGCGGATCAAATCTGATGTGAAGACGATACTTATCCCCCGGGTTAAGGCACAGTATAAAGGCCGAAAAGATATTCTAAAGTTGTTTGAGGGTGATATAACCTATCACGTGAATCCCACAGGTAAATTTGTGATTGGCGGGCCACACGGTGATACAGGCCTGACAGGACGCAAGATCATCGTGGACACCTATGGAGGTAAAGCACCACACGGCGGTGGCGCATTTTCAGGCAAGGATCCCTCAAAGGTGGACCGCTCAGCTGCTTACGCAGCACGCCATATTGCCAAAAATATGGTGGCGGCAGGTGTAGCCTCCGAGATGCTGATACAGCTCTCCTATGCCATTGGTGTTGCAGAGCCGATGAGTATCTTCGTGGACACATACGGTAAAAACAAGCTGGACATCTCGGATGCGGAGATTGCCCAGAGAATAAAAACGATGTTTGATTTGCGTCCAAAAGCGATTGAACAACGGTTGAAACTGCGCAACCCAATCTATTTTGAGACAGCCTCCTATGGCCATATGGGCCGTGAGCCGAAAGTGGTGAAGAAGGTGTATAACTCCCGTTATATGTCTGAGCCGATAACTGTTGAGGTAGAGCTGTTCACCTGGGAGAAGCTGGATTATGTCGATCAAATCAGGAAAGAATTTGGATTATAACGTCGTTGTATATTGTGCTTCCAGTCCGCAGATCGATCAACACTATTTCGATGCTGCGACACGGCTGGGTGAGCTTCTCGCCCTGAATGGCATCACCTGTATCAACGGTGCAGGAAAGGAAGGATTGATGGGTGCTTTAAACGATTCAGTGCTGAAGCATGGCGGTAAAGTGAAGGGGATTATTCCCGCTTTTATGGTCGAAGCCGGCTGGGGGCATGATTATCTGACCGAAACCATCATCACTGAAACTATACACGAGCGTAAGGCTGCCATGGCGCATTACTCCCATGCAGCTATCGCACTGCCCGGGGGTATAGGCACACTGGAAGAGCTTGCTGAGATCATCACATGGAAGCAGTTGGGATTATACCATAATCCCATTGTGCTGCTCAATATCAATCATTACTACGACCACCTGCTCTCATTTTTCGACAGGATGATGAAAGAGAAGTTCATGAAATCGACTCATAGAGAAATGTGGAAGGTGGCATCTACCCCCGGGGAGGTGATTGATCTGCTTAAAAATTTCCCTGACCGGGAGTCCTCTCATACCAAATATTAGGAAAAGAGTTGTAAATTTGCGGTAAGAGAGATAAAGAGAGGATAAAGGTGCCTTACAAAATAACCGATACAATCCATGCATCTCATCCACTTTTCATCAAAGTGGATGAGATGCAGGTCAAACCCGATTCACTGCAGATGAATTTTGGGGGATATGCGTTTCTTCCCACAGAGAGATCTTCCCTTTTTTTTGATGTCGATTCAACGGTTACAACGATCAACCAAATGGCGCCTACCGGGTTTGCAGGTACGGCATTACCCTTTTCTCCTTGGGTATCGAGTGTTATCTTCCTGCTGATCCTGCTCTGTTTCATGTTGTTTGCTTTCATTTTTCATAGGGAGGGAGTTACGCTGACAGCTAATTTCAAGCAAATATATACTTTTGGAAAGCGTACTGTCATACTCCGGAAAGAGCAGGTGACGATTACTGAAGCATGGGGAGAGTTTTTCATGGTTGTGCAGACAATCCTGATTGTCTCTCTCCTTCTCTTCACCTACCTGTGGGATAAAGGACTCTCCTCGCTCTCTCCGAGGGGTCTGACAGTAAGCTTCCTCTTCATTTTTCTCGGTTTCTCTACTTTGGTAAGCCTGAAGTTCCTGATGTATAAAACCATCGGAAGCTTTTTTCTGCGAAGTGACATGAAGAACTGGATCTCACAATATTCGCGACTTTTTGAAATGCTTGGCATTGTTCTTTTCCTGCCGGTAATATTTTATATCTATTTGCATGAGTTCAGGAATATTATATCTATAATCTTTATTATACTCTTTTTTATCAGTCGGCTGGTGATAGTGATGGAGTTATTAAATATTTTTGTTAAAAATAAAGTCGGGAGTTTTTATTTTTTTGCCTATCTTTGCGGGACTGAAATTGCGCCCTATTTACTATTCTATAAAGGAGTGCTATTAATTATAGGTATTGCAGCAAAAAACATAGTATGAACGCCCGGAAAGTAAAGAAAATTCTTATTTCACAACCCAGACCCAATAGCGAAAAATCTCCCTATTTCGATATAGCGGAAAAGTATCATGTGGAGGTGCATTTCTATCCTTTTATCAAGGTGGAGAGAGTATCAGTCAAGGAGTTTCGTCAGCAACGCATCAATATACTGGATTTTACAGCGATCGTCTTCACTGCCAGAACGGCCGTTGATAAATTCTTTTCTCTCTGTGAAGAGATGAAGATCGCAATACCTGAAACCATGAAATATTTCTGTGTTTCAGAAACTGTTGCACTTTATCTGCAGAAGTATATCGTTTACCGCAAAAGAAAAATCTTTTTCAGTCAGACTGGCAAAATCGACGGTTTAAACAATGCTTTTACGAAGCATTCAAAGGAAAACTTCCTTTTGCCTGTTCCCGAAGAGCATAACGATGAGATATGCTCTTACCTCGATGTTAAAAAGATTAATTACACAAAAAGCGTGATGTACAGAACGGTGAGTAATGCATTTGAAGAGGGTGAACAATTGGATTACGATATGATCCTATTCTTCAGTCCGCTGGGAATCCAATCCCTGATAACCAATTTCCCCAATTTCAAACAGGGCGATATGGCCATCGGATGTTTCGGCAGCTCAACTGCCAAAACAGTAGTTGAAGCGGGCATGCGTCTCGACTGTGAGGCTCCGCAACCCGATTATCCATCAATGACGGCTGCACTGGAGGCTTTCCTCAAAGAGAATCACAAGAATCATAATTAAATCCCGGAAACGAGTCCGGTTTGAAAATGTGAGCCGATGAAATTCATGTTGAATTCACCGGCTCTTTTTCTGTTTTCATCCCTTGCAGGGGATGCTCAATCACCCTCCTCCTCTGCGTTTGGATTGTAAGGCCTGGGAGGTGGTAATGCAGGAAATATCCGCTTCACATTCTCTGCAATTCTTCCGGCAAACTCCTCCATCTCCATATTCAGGGCAAGGGAGGTTTGCTGATAGATCTCCCGGATAGTCATCTCATCCTCATCCGTCTCGCAAAAGAGCGAATCGATAGGTGTCAGCTGCATCGATTCCACATTGATATTGTCTCCGATAGAAAAGAGAAACCCCTCTTTGACAAGTCGTTTCGTGAGTTCAGGCCTTCCGCGGTAGCCATGTATGATCCACGGTTGTGATGGTCTGCTCTCCCTTCGCACCTGCATAAGCTCTTCCCAGGCTTTCACGCAGTGAATGATCACTGGCTTACCCAGTTTTTCAGAGAGTGCGATATGTTTTTTGAACACCGGAATCTGCATCTCGAAAGAGGGCCCTTTGAGCCGGTCCAGACCGGTCTCTCCAATAGCAATGATTCGCGCATTGGTTGCGATCTCATTCAGATAAGCCAGTTGGGTGTCGCTGTCTTCGGAATGCCATGGGTGGATCCCGCAGGAGAAAGCGTGACGGTCGTATGATTCTTTGGCTACTTCAAACTCAAGGGGGGATACATCGAAGATACACGAGTGATAGGGATCATCGTTATCCTCGAGGAAAATCTGATGGGTATGTACGTCGTAAAATTCCATGCGTTATATTTCCTCTGCTTTCGACCTGTTTTTCTTTCGCTTTGGCTCCGGTACCGGATCGTATCCCGATCCACCCCATGGGTTGCAGCTTAAGATGCGCCTGGCAGACAGGTAAGAGCCCCTGAAAGGCCCATGCTTTTTTAATGCTTCTATCGTATATACCGAACAGCTCGGCGTATAGCGGCAACTGGGCGGTGTGAGGGGGGAGATTACAGCGCGGTAGAAATAGACGGGAAGAAGTAAAACCCACGTCAGTAGATTCTTTAACCCTTTTAGCATTTTTCTTTTCTGATCTGTTGTGTCAATTCTCTCAACGCTTTTCGCACCCCTTTTTCAACAGTGACAAAATCACTCAGCTCATCTTTCACATAGATGAAAGCGACCTCGATATGCTCCGGTAACGGTAGCCATGACGCAATCATCAGATGTTTATTCAAGCGATACGCTTCTCTGAACAACCTTTTCATCCGGTTACGATCTACAGCCGCCTTAAGCCTCTTTTTGGGGATGCTGACCAGTACCGACAGCGGTACCGATTGCGGGTAAGTCGTTTTCAGATATACCACCCTGAAGGGGTACGCCATAAAGGAGTCTCCTTTGGCAAAGAGGGTTTCAATTCTTCTTTCACCTGTCAGACGTTCTTCTTTTGTTAATCTGAAGCGCTCTTCTTCATTCATAGATAAAAGCATTCCTCCGAAAGCAATTACGCAGCAAAGATAATTGTTTTTGGAATGAATTGTTCTTTTTAGTGGAAAAATGTGGAAAAGAGGGAGACGGGAAGAGAGGATATGACGTTATTTTCTTCCGAAATCTGCCGGGATCTCGCCCCATTTTTTTGTTTCCCATTTCAGGATGGGGTTCGTGTAACTGTTCTCTCTGAGCCATTTTTCTGCACGTGCAATCAGTTCAAAGATGGGCCTGTTGCGTTCTGTCTGCTCCAGCCTGGTATTGCATTTTTTCCTGTCGATCCATTTCATAGCGTTCACACTATCGGTGTAGAGAGGAATCTCCTTACCGCTCTTTTGTAATAGTGCCAGCGCATGCACGATAGCCAGGAACTCACCGATATTGTTCGTCCCCTCTTCCAGCGGTCCCACGCGGAAGATCTCTACTCCGTCGGCAACATAAACGCCCCTGTACTCCATCAAGCCCGGATTGCCGCTACAGGCAGCATCCACTGCCAGGCTCTCCCTGATGATTGTTGTTGTTTGCTGTTCATCCGGTTTTTTGTCTTTTTTCGGGTTCAGATGTTTCCATGGATTCTCACTGAATGCCCTTTTCGCCTCCTCCATTGAGGGGAACGATTTATAGCGTGCATTCTCAAAGCCTGAAACCTGCGCCTTGCACTCCTCCCATGAAGCGTAAACTCCCGGATTCACTCCCTGCCATACCACATAGAACTTTTTTTGTGCCATCTGTCATCCTCTCACAGCGATTCCAGAATGTAAGGTGTCAGTTCCTCTTCCGTTGTCGGATTCATTGGTTTCTCCTCGATCGTGATGATGCTGTCCACTATAAAATTGGTATATCCGCGCCAGGGCAGTCTGCCGAAATATTCCCTGTAATGCAGCTGAACGATCTTGCCGCTCGCCACCATCAGCCTCTGGGCAATCTCTTTGTCCTCTACCGAGAAGTCGAACTGATTCGACTGCAATCCTCCCGGCTGGTCGGCACGGAAACCGGACTGAATCAACTTCCCCTCATATGTCTTAAACACCACTCCTTTGTAGACCAGGTAGTTCAGTTCTCCTGACTTCACGCCGGTGCCAAATACGTAGTAGTAACGGACATAAACGAAAATTCCCAGTGACAATATCAATATACCGAGGAACCAGGTAAGTCCCTTGCGACTCTTTTTCTTTTTTGGGGTCAAATCATTCATATATGAATCTGTTAATTGTGAACGTAAAGGTACATCATTTTTGAGTTTTTAAGTGAAAGAATGGACAAAAATCGATGCTTTTAACCCAATTTGGCTTAACTTTGTGGATATGTGAAGCGACCACGAGCCTTACAAACAAATGGAAAAAATGATTGTACAATATTAATATATATTTCAATGAAAAAATTGCTATTTGCTTTTTCTTTACCCCTTCTTGTCCTGACCATCTCCGCTCAGAGTATATATGATTTTAAAATAATCAAAGAAAATCCAATCACAGAGGTGAAAAATCAATCCAGTACGGGAACTTGCTGGAGTTTTTCCGGTGTGGGGCTCCTCGAATCGGAACTGCTACGGATGGGTAAAGGCTCGTTTGATCTCTCTGAAATGTACATCGTACGCAGAAACTATGAAGAGAAGGCAGTAAAATATGCACGTATGCATGGCAATCTTAACTTTGCTGCCGGAGGCTCTTTTGCCGATGTGATAGAGACCATCAACGATTTCGGGATTATGCCTGATGAGGTTTACCAGGGACTTAACTACGGGTCCGAAACGCACAATCACGGAGAGCTTGATAAGATATTGAAGGGATATATGGATGGCATCATCGGTGCGAGGAGTCTCTCACCTGTATGGCTCGAAGGTTTTTCAGCCATTCTGGATACCTATCTCGGGGAGCTGCCTGAATCATTTAACTATGATGGGAAGCAATATACGCCTCACTCATTTGCTAAATACCTGGGATTGAATCAGGATGATTATATATCACTCACCTCATTCAGCCATCACCCTTTCTACGAACCGTTTGCCATCGAAGTACCAGACAACTGGCGCTGGGCAGATTCCTACAACCTGCCTGTCGATGGACTGATGGAGGTGATGGAGAATGCAATCATGCAGGGATACACAATTGCCTGGGCTACTGATGTCAGTGAAGCCGGATTCTCCCGTGAAGGGGTTGCTATCGTTCCGGACGAGAATGCAGACGAGAATGCCGGATCTGATCAGGCCAGGTGGCTGGGACTCTCCAGTCGTGAACGTGATGCTGATTTGAGAATGCGTGTAGGAACAGATCTGCTGGCTGAGAAAACAATCACACAGGAGATGCGTCAGCGCTCTTTCAACGACTACTCCACTACCGATGATCATGGCATGCAGATTTACGGTATTGCAGAAGATCAGAACGGGAACAGATTCTACATGGTGAAAAATTCATGGGGTAAAACCGGTCCCTACAAAGGACTCTGGTATGCTTCCGACCCATTCGTACGCTATAAAACACTGACTATCGTGGTGCATAGGGATGCAATACCTTCATCCATTGCCGGAAAACTGGGATTGTAAGCTTTTAAGTGACGTTGTATGAAAACAGAAGAGCTCTATTCTCTATTTCTCAACTATCCCTCTATCACAACTGATTCCAGGATCTGCTCCAGGGGCTCTCTCTTTTTTGCACTGAAGGGAGAGCGATTTAACGGAAACCTGTTTGCCGAGAAAGCGCTGGAGGATGGTTGCGCCTACGCTGTGGTAGATGAGTGGCCGGAAGTGAAACCGGTCAGCAAGGGGATCATTATCGTAGATGATGTACTCACCTCCCTGCAGAAGCTGGCCAACTACCACCGCCGGAAACTGAAAATCCCGATCATAGGTATCACCGGCACGAACGGTAAAACGACCACCAAGGAGCTGATAGCCATAGCCCTGTCACGCGAGTTCAGGGCGGCATATACACAGGGGAATTTCAATAACCACATAGGTGTGCCGCTCACCCTGCTCTCAATGAACAGATCACATGAGATAGGGGTTGTGGAGATGGGGGCCAATCATCCCGGTGACATCAGGGAGTTGTGCGAAATTGCTGAACCCGACTACGGCCTGATCACCAACGTGGGGAGAGCGCACCTGGAGGGTTTCGGAACATTCGAAAACCTGGTCAGGACGAAGGGTGAGCTGTACGATTTCATCCGTGCACACGAAGGAAAAGTATTTGTGAACAAAGAGAGTCAGATCTTGTATGAGTTGTCAGATGGGATGGATCGCATTCTATACGGCAAGAACGACCCCTCGCTCTTTGCCTCCGGTCGCATTGCCGATGCCACCCCTTTTCTGGAGTTTGACTGGAGCTTTTTCGACAGCTCCTACAGGGTAAAGACCCATCTGGTAGGTGAGTATAATTTCGATAATGCGATTGCAGCGGTGGCGGTATGTAAATTTTTCGGGATCAATGCCGAAAGGATCAGTGCAGCACTTGAAGAGTACGAGCCACAGAACCATCGTTCTCAGTTCAAACGTACCGAAAGGAATGACCTGATTATCGATGCATACAACGCCAATCCCACCAGCATGAAGGCCTCTCTCGATTTCTTCACATCGATACCCTCCTCATTGCCCAAGATGGTGATTCTGGGTGAGATGAAGGAGCTGGGTGAGGTGAGTGATGAGGAGCACCGGAAGATGGTGCAATATCTCAGTGAACAACCCTATGACAGGGTATATCTTGTGGGTGCTGTTTTTAAGAATTTGACGGATGCAGGAGATCTCTTTCAACTGTTCGACGATGTGGATGAGTTGACAGGGTGGCTTGAGAAAGAACCGGTCAGCGATCACTATATCCTGTTGAAAGGTTCCCACTCCATCCATTTGGAGAAGACAGTGGATTATCTTTGATCTATTCCTGAAATTTTACAGTCAGCACCACCACTTCAGAGACGGTGCCGATACGGAATTGTGGTCCCACAAGCCCCAATCCGGAGGTGACATAGACATGTGTGTCACCCTTTTTCTTGTAACCATGAGCCACTTCAAAGATCATTTCTGTGGCGATATTGCCGGGAAAAGCCTGACCGTGGTGCGTGTGTCCGTAGAGTGCGATATCGGCCCCTGCATCTGCCTCTTCAGCCAGGTTGTCGGGTGTGTGATTCAGCACGATCACCGGCTTCGACCGGTCCACGCGCTGGTGAGCAAGAAGTTCTTCAGTTGTCTTGCGGGTTGGTATGACAATATCTTCACGTCCCACAACATAAAAAGCGCTGTCAATCAGTAGAGCCGAATCTCTGAGTACGGTGATGCCGGCATTGTTCAGAAGTGCTATTTTCTGTTCACTCTCAAACCTGTATTCATGATTTCCCGTGCAGCTATAAACACCCATAGGTGCGTGGAGTCGTTTCAGCTCTTCATCTAATTGCTGTTTCAGTATCGGTTCAATATGTGAATCAAGGATATCTCCCACGAACAGAATAATGTCTGGTTGTTGTGCCATGATCAGATTCACATACCGTTTTGTATGACTCCGGTCAATCATCCACCCCAGGTGCAGATCGCCTACCATGGCGATACGTACCGAATCAAGTGATCCCGCACTCTTGTTCACCGTCACGGTGAGCTGTTGTGCCACAGGATTCATAAACCGCTGTCTGCCATGGATCATGATGCCTGCCACAATCATGATTGGCACCAAATAGGTGAGAATCCTCCATCGCCGTGGCTGCATTTTTAACGATTGCCACGGTCTGCGCAACTGCTTTTTCCAGATCAGGTAGATCAGGTCAATAATCAGCCAGAACCCACCTGCGTAGAGGAGGAAGAGCATCCAGCTGGTACCCGTCACACGGATCAGTTGTGTGATTGGATCGGGGAGATGGCGGTAAAAGAAAAACCCAGTGGCATAAATCAGGAACTCCGCACCGAAGAGAATAGTGAGCAGTATACGTCCCCACTTTTTACCTTCAAAGGCGTGATACCCTTTCAGATAAACCAGGATGTTGATGGTGAGATGTATAATAAACGCATTAATAAGAGCTCGCATAACAGGAGATGATAGAAATTACAAACTTAAAAAGAAGGTGACCCATAGAGGGACGGAAAAATCGATGATCATTCCGTGAAAAAGTGCAATCACCACATACTCCGTTCCTGAGAATTGTGTAATGACCGGTAGCGTGGTGTCCATTGTGGTAGCCCCTCCGGCTGATATTGGTGCCAGCGCTCCGAACTTCTTCACCATCCATGGTGCAAGGATAAGAACGCTGAATTCACGCATAATGTTCGCCAGCAGCGCTACCGTACCCAGCTCAGCTCCTCTGAACTCAGTGATAAGGATACTCGATAATGAATAGTAGGCAAATCCCGCACCCACACTCATACAATCGGTCAGGCTTCTCTCCGGCAGCAGCAGACTCACCAGCGCCACCCCACCAAATGTGCCCACCGTGGTTGCCAGCGGCACCAGCATGATGCTTGCTCCATATCTTTTCAGTGCGGCAAAAAGGTTCTTGCCGGAGCCAATCTGTATACCCACAAGGAAGAGAAGCAGGTAGAGAACCCATTTTGAAATTGCACCGTCGAGCAATGCTGCCGGCATCATCCCGGTGAGCGCCAGCACCACACCTGTTGCAAAAAGAAGCAGAAAAAGCAGGGATTGTTTCATACGCTCACTTACCCTTTTTTTTGAAAAACATCCGATAGATCAGTTTCGCACAGAGTAAACTTCCCAGTGTCCCTCCGACAGTGAGAATAAAAGCCTCCATTCCGATAGTGGCAAAATTATTCACCACCTGTTGGTTAATACCGACTGAGACACCCAGAAAGAAGAGTAGTAACATAATTACCACGCTAAGAAAGGTGCTGACATATTTCACGAACCCTCTGTTTCGTAGAAGATACCCTGCCACAATGCCTGTGACGATTGATAGGAAAATGGAAAGCATAGAATAGGTGATTGCAAATTTATGCAAAAATAGAAAAAAATTCCCACATCCTTTACTAAATATTCGTAACAATGGCTTTTCTATAAATAATGATAAGATTATAATCTGTACTTTTAACGCTTCAAATTCATGAATCTAATTTAAGTCCTCAATGAAACAAGCGTTAATTCTAATCTATTTCTTTATTCTCACTGCGGGCTTCACGGCTCAATCTGTCACAGTGAAAGGGAAACTGGTGTCGGCAGTGGATAATGCCGGGCTGCCTTATGCTACGATCTCTGTTGCCAGTGAGGATACTCCTGCCAATATTATCAAAAAAATGGCCACAAAGGAGAATGGTGCTTTTTCTACCACACTGGCACCGGGGAATTATATCTTTAGCTTCCATTTTGTAGGGATGGACGTAATGTCCAAAAAGGTTGAGGTCTCTGACTTGCAGGATCCGATTGATATAGGGGTGATTGCGATGAATGAAACATCGATGCAGCTCGAGGAGGTGAGCGTAACTGCCCAGAAGCCTCTGGTGAAAGTGGAGATCGATAAGTTAACTTACAGTGCCCAGGATGACCCTGAAGCGTCAACCTCCAACGTGCTTGATCTGCTGCGTAAGGTCCCGCTCATTACTGTGGACGGAGAAGATGAGATTCAGCTGAAAGGCTCATCCAATTTTAAGATCTACCTGAACGGAAAACCATCCAATATGATCTCCGGTAATCCTTCACAAGTGTTGAAAAGCATGCCTGCCAGCAGTATCAAGGATATTGAAGTGATTACCGACCCGGGTGCCAGATATGATGCCGAAGGGATAGGGGGCATCATCAATATTATCACGGACAGGCGTGCGGATGATGGCTATTCAGGTTCCGTGGGAGCCAATGGTGATACTTTTGGCGGTTATGGAGGGAATGCCTATCTGGCCACGAAATACGGCAAGGTGGGATTCACCGGAAATGCCGGTTATTTTCAACACACCCGTCCTGCCTCCGAATCAGGTTTCACCCGTGAAGAGACTGCACCTGCAAATCAGTTGACACAAATGGGTACAAGCGAAAGCGAAGGTGGCGGGCTTTTTCTTTCAGGCACCGTCAGCTTCGAACCGGATACATTGAATCTCTTCAATCTCTCTGCATCCCGTTTTGGGGGTAAATTCAATTCACTCTCCTTGCAGGAAGCAAGTTCAGCCGGAGCCCGCACCTATTCCTACGATACCCGCAGCAACAGCATCTCCCAATTCGGGGGAATGAACCTCTCTGCTGATTATCAGCGCAGCTTCAGCAGAAAAGGTGAGATGCTCACCGCCTCTTATCGTTTCGAACATGATCCCAACGACAGTGAGTATGACAGTGAGTATGACAATGTTGAAGGAACATTCTATTATCCTGACGGATACCGGCTAAAAAGTGAGAATAATGCCGGTGGGAGAGAACATACCGGACAATTGGATTATGTGAACCCGTTAGACGGGAAACACAGTATTGAGGCCGGCATGAAATATATTTTCAGGGATAATTCCAGTCGTGCCAGCCATACTTTCTTCGATGTTGATGACCAGACATGGAAGCCTGATACGGAGAGGAAGAATGATCTGGATCATTCGCAGAATATAACCTCCGGGTATGCCGGCTACGGCTTTAAATCGGGCAAGATGGGATTGAAGCTCGGTCTTCGCGGGGAGCAGACAGCGCAGGAGATCCATTTTATGAGCAATGATCTGGACACCATTATACAAACCAGCTTCTTCGACGTGGTTCCTTCGATAGCTCTCTCCTATCAGTTAGGCATGACGCAAACGCTCAGGGGTGGTTATAATATGCGTATCTCACGTCCCGGTATCTGGTACCTGAATCCTTATATCAACGATGTGGATCCGAACAATATCAGTTATGGTAATCCCCGGCTCGATGCGGAACAGCAACACAATTTCAATCTCAATTATGGCTCCTTCTCCCAGAAGCTGAACTTCAACGCCACGATCAGCTACTCCTTTGCAAAGAACGCCGTAACCAGATACAGCTTTATCGAAAATGGCGTGACGCACAGCACCTACGACAATATAGGTCGCAACCAGACAGTGGGCACCAACCTTTATGTAAGCTGGACTCCCTCTCAGATCATCCGCACCTATCTCAATGGGGGTGTGAATTATACCGATATACAAAGCAACGAGGACAGTGCTTTGCGCAACAGTGGCTTCTCAGGGCGCGCCTTCGGGGGGCTTACCTTCACCCTGCCCGGTGAACTGCGTCTGGGAGCCAATGGTGGAGCGTTCATGAGCCGCGTTCAGTTACAGACGAAACAGACCCCTTTCTATTTCTACTCCTTCAGTTTGATGAAGAGCTTCCTCGATAAGAAGCTTGACCTCTCTCTTAACCTACAGAATCCATTCTCGAAATATAGAAAAAACAGCACCACAACAACCGGTGAAGGTTTCTGGCAGGAGAGCATCTCCAATCAACCCATGCGCAATCTGCGCCTGAGTGTGACCTATCGTTTTGGTGATTTGAAAAGCTCCATGAAAAGAGTACAGCGGGGTATCACCAACGAAGATGTACTGGAGGGTGAAAGTAACGCACAACAGGGATCAACAACAACACCGGCGGGAGATTAGTTTTTTATTGATCTTTTTTATCACTATTTTTGGACCTGTTTGATGCTCGACAGATGTAGCTGATCCTAACTTTCTATTAACAGGAGATATGAGAATTGATATTATTACAGTT
>Ga0265294_10003504_pt1 | contig 20022 bp, 23 predicted proteins | sample MunlanPumphouse3_FD_192504 | JGI IMG/M metagenome (GOLD analysis project Ga0265294, IMG submission 192504) | Groundwater microbial communities from a municipal landfill in Southern Ontario, Canada - Pumphouse #3 | ecosystem: Environmental > Aquatic > Deep subsurface > Groundwater | place...
AGACTAATGTACGGTTTGAAATATATACCTACTATTGGAGATGATGATAGGGATGGCCCTAGTAATGCTATTTTATCTAAATTAAATATAAGAGATGAATTTTCTTTAGGGGACCATAAAGTAATGTTAGATGCTTTATTATCTATCCGTGATAAGTGTAATGTTATTTTAGAAATAGGTGTAGCTAGAAATGGTGGTTTATCTTCTACTTTTACATTACTAGGTGCAAAAAAAGATACTTGTTTATATGTTGGTGTTGATATGAATGATAAATCTTTTTTAACTAAACTGTCTTTTTATAGCAATGTTACTACTATTAAAACACATTCTTCTAATATTAGTACAGTGTTGGATACAATTGAACATATTTCTGGTAATAAGACTATAGACTTTATACATATAGATGGTTGGCATTCAGTTAATCAGGTATTGGATGATTGGAGGTTTGCAGAATATTTATCAGAGCATGGTATAATTATGCTACACGATACTAACTGGCATCCAGGACCTAGTGCATTAATAAAAGCTTTAGATGAAAATTTATTTACTTGTTCTAAGTATTACGATGGTGATACTACTGATTGGGGTGTGGCTGTTATAAGGAGAGCTTAATATGTTATATATATCTCATAGGGGTAACATAAATACTATAGATAGGGATAATGAAAATACTGTGGATTATATTACTGAAGCCATTAATAAGGGGTTTATGGTAGAAGTAGATGTGTGGGTAATTGGTGGAAAATGTTTTTTAGGACATGATGAGCCAAGATATTTAGTTAATAATGGTTTTTTATATAATAATTCAATATGGGTGCATGCTAAAAACATAGAAGCTTTGACTTATTTTTTATCAAAACCAAATCCTGTATTTTATCACAACACTGATGAAGCTGTTTTAACTTCTAACGGTTTTGTGTGGACTTATAGTGGTAAACGTCCACTGCTTTCACATAGTATAGCAGTTTTACCTGAGAATACAGATTATAGTAAACCTGAACTTAGGTGGTCTGCAGGTATATGTAGTGATCTAATAGAGCAGTATAGGGGGGACTTTTAATATGAGCATAGACTTTAAGCGACTGAAGCTGATAATTTCAGAAATAGATGGTATAGTTACCGAACATTTAACTGCGTTTGATCCGATGGGTATTTCTATATTTAAGCAATATAATTTAAAGGATTTTGAGGCAGTGAATGAATTAAAAAAAATATTTACTTTTGTATTTATATCTTCTGATAATTCAATAAATTATAAAGTTTGTAGAGATAAAAATATTCCATTTTATTATGCACAAAAGAGTAAGCTATCTGAAATAAGTAACATCTTAAAACGTTATAATGTTACTCCTGATGAAGTTTTGTATGTTGGTAGCACTTACTCTGATTTGGATTGTATTAATTTAATTCCTTTATCAGCATGTCCTTCTGATAGTGTTGCTGAGGTTAGAAATGCAGCATTAATTAAACTAGAAAATCCTAGTGGGTTAGGTGTGCTTTGTGAGTTATATAGTTTATTACGGAATGAAATTAATATTAGAAAAAGACTTGACTTTTAACGATGGGTGTTTATATTAAATGTGAATTATTTTTATAGGGGATTTATTAAATGACATGTATTATAGGGATGGTGTGTGGTGATGATGTATATATGGGTGCTGATTCTGCTGGTGTTTCTGGTTGGGATATTGTTACCCGTAAAGATCCTAAGGTTTTTTTTAATGGTGAATTTTTAATTGGTTATACATCTTCTTTTAGAATGGGTCAAATTTTGCGTTATTCATTCTGCCCACCAAAACCACGAGAAGGGGTTGATTCATATAAATATATGTGTACAGAATTTATAGATACACTTATATCTACATTTAAAGATAAAGGGTTTGCTCAAATTAACAACAATGAGGTTACAGGTGGAACTTTTTTAGTTGGGTACCGTGGTTCGTTGTTTGAGATTGATTCAGATTTTCAAGTTGGAGAAGTTTTAAAAAACTATACGTCTGTAGGTTGTGGGTATGCCTATGCACTTGGTTCTTTGTACTCATCTGAAAATTCTGGGCGTAGTCCAGAAGATTGCATAACTATTGCTCTTAGCGCAGCTCAAGAATTTTCGGCTGGTGTTAGAGCCCCGTTTTTAATTAAACATTTTGAATATAAGGAAAATAACAAAGATTAAATAACCAACGCTTCACACAACACGTTATGGTGGTGGTTATAAGAATTTAATTTATAGTTATGTCCTTGACAGATAGTATTTAATACTAGCTGTATTAAAATTTAGTATTTGGAGCTATTATGACTGGAAAAGATATTGAAAATATAAAAGAGATAAAAGATTTTTTGGATAATAATAATGTAAAGTATTCTACTGAGTTAGGTAATTTTTGTTTGTTTTATGATGAACGTGACACGAGAAGGACATATGAAATTGAGTATGTTCCATCAGTGGACTTTCCTGTATCTTATCCAAAGTATGGCATAGTAGGAGTTGATAAGGACTATTTTTATAAAAAATCTAGAGAAGCTGAAGAAAATAATTCATTTAAATTATGGATTAAAGATTTTGAATGGAATGATTCTAGAAAAAGGGAAGTATTAAAATCTCAAATATTGCATGCTTATGGAACAACATGTAACAAGTTTTATGCTAGAGATTGTGTAGTTAAAGAAGTTGATTCTAGAGAGGGTAGAGCTTTTGAAGAGAAGAATTGCTTCTATGGTAAAAGAGGTGCTAGTTTAAGTTTAGGTTTATACCTTAATAAAGATAAAAATGGGTTTAAAAAGGATACTTTGCTTATGTTATATACATTTGGTAGGAATTTTTTTGGCAAAACAGGTGATATAATAGAAGTAATAAGGGTAGGTACTTTGAGGTTTTCATATGTAATTGGAGGAGCTTCTAAATTATTAAAGCATTTTATAAATAATTATGAAATATTACGAGTGGGTAGTCATGATGTACGTGTTAAGAAGTTGAAGTTTTATTCAGATTATGACCATCACATTGGTGGTAGTTTAGATGTACTTGGATTTAAATTTGATAGTTATTCTGGTGGTGGTTTTATGAATTACTGGGCAGAAACAGGTGAAGTTAAAGCCAGAGAGCCTATGCGTCATAAATGGGTAATGGAGCAAATGAGGCTTGGTAAATGCTACTCAATACCCAATGCAGGTGTAAAAACTTATATATTAGACGTAGAAGAATATACAGCATAGGTAATAATTATGAAACTTTAATTTAATGGAGTAAAAATGCTTATTAAAAGAACTAGTAGGTTGGGAGCCAATGATTTAAATACATCTTATAGACCGTGTTTAGTGTCTGAGTTTATAGGACAAGAAACTAATTGTAATATACTTAGAAATTATTTAGATAATGGAAGTGTTCCTCATACACAATTGTATACTGGTCCGCCTGGATGTGGAAAAACAACTGCAGCAAGAATAGTAGCACTTGGATTAAATTGTGAAAAATATGATGGTCCAACATCTAAGGCGTGTTTAGAGTGTAACTCATGTAGAGCTATTCTTAATCACAACAGTATGGATGTGATGGAAATAAATGTTGGGAAAACAGGTGGTAAAGATGCTGTTACTTCAATTATAAATGATTTACCTACTGCTCCTTTTAGTTCTCGTTATAAGGTTTTAATTTTCGACGAGGCACATAAACTAACAGTAGATGCGCGTGATCTCTTACTGAAAGAAATAGAAGATGGTTATAAACATGTATACTATATTTTTTGTACTAATGAACCAGAGAAACTAAAGAGTAAAAAGAAAGACGAAGATGCATTTTTAAGTAGATGTTCTGTAATGCACTTTGGTAGAATATCTTCAGATCTATTATACACAATGATAAAAAATGTAGCTGAATTTGAGGGTATGAACTACAATTCTGAGGTATTACATTTTATAGCAGATGAGTCTAGGGGAACACCAAGAGATGCTCTTGTTTATTTAAACCAATTAGATAAAGAAGGTTCTTGGTCATTAGATGCAGCAAAACATCTAACAGGGTTATTACTGGATGAAGAAGATCCGAATATTATAGAATTGTCAAAGTCTTTATTAGGTGGAAGATGGAAAGATTCTTTGGTGTTATACGATGCAATTAAAAAGAGTACTCCTGCTGAAACTATAAGGATAGCAGTGGTTGGTTATTTTATTGGGTGTTTAAAGCGTTCGAGAACTGTAGGTGAAGGTAAAATGTTTGATAGGGTTTTGGATACACTTAATCAACCTATATATGAATCAGGTAAACTTGGTGATAATAGATTTTATCATTATATGTTTAAAGTAACAGACATAATAAACGGTAGTAGGAGATCATAATGGGCGTATTTAATGAAGTTATCAGTAGGTTACCTAAACCTAATTATGAATATATTACGGACGAAGAAACAGCCAATAGAGCCTTATGTGAAATAGACAAATATCCAATTATATATGTTGATACTGAGTGTACTAGTTTAAATCCATATGATGCTAATATGTCTTTAATGCAACTAGGTGTCGATGGTAAAGCTTTTGTATTTGACGTTAGACATGATACTGAACACAGTAGTTTGCACAAAGATGTTTTTAAACCATTGTTGTTGAATAAAACAAAACTCAAAGTACTTCAAAATGCAGTTTTTGATATGAAACTTATAAAAACTACTATGGGTATATATGTATCAAATATATATGATACCATGTTAGTAGAACAGTTGCTTGGTCTTGGAGTTAGTTCTAGAGGGTATAGTTTAAAAGATTTGGTGTTAAAGTACCTTGGTCTTCATATGGATAAAGAGCCACAGAATACTTTTATGGATTACAACCAAGTGTTTGTGGACTATCAAAAAGAATATGCAGCATCTGACGTGATTGTTTTGCCGGAAATCATGAATGCACAATTATCGGAAATAACAAAACATAGTTTTGAAGAAGTGTGTCAATTGGAATTTGATTTTACCAAAGCATTGTGTGAGATGGAGTTAAACGGCATTACAATGGATGTAGATAAGTGGACTAAGATAATGTCAGATGTTGAAAAAGATAAGGAACGTACCGGTAGTATAATTAGTGAAATTCTTAACGCTTGTGAAGATCAAACCACTTTATTTGGTGTTTCTTTAATTAATATAGATAGTAATGCTCAACTTAAAAAATCATTGCTGAAATATGGATTAGATATTGAAAGTACAGATGTAGGTGAGTTGAGTAAACATGCTGGTATACCTGTGATCGATATGATTTTAGAATATAGAAAGTCACAAAAGCTTATTTCTACTTATGGAGAACCTCTTATTGCTAAAATAAATCCTAAAACAGGTAGGTTGCACACTGATTTTAAGCAAATGGTTAGTACTGGGAGAATGAGTAGTTCTAATCCTAATCTACAAAACATTCCCAAAAAACAAAAATTTAGAAGTTGTTTTGTGGCTAAAGAGGGATACTCTTTAATAACTTCAGATATGTCTGGTGCAGAACTGAGAATTCTGGGGAATATGTCAGGAGATCCTATTTTTGTTGACAGTTATGCTCATGGTATTGATATACATACCAGAACTGCTGCAGAGATAAACGGTATTTCGATGAGTCAGGTAACTCCCGACATGAGATCTGCGGCTAAGGCTATTAACTTTGGTCTTTGTACAACAGAAGATACAGCTGTTATTACTGAAACTGGTATAAAAAGTATAACCAATGCGACTATTGGTGAGTTAATTGCTCATGATGTTGGGGAAGATAGGATTATTGATAAACAATATATGGGTGAAAAAGAAGTTTTTGAAATAAAAACTAAATATGGGTATACTTTAGAAGTAACAAACGATCACCCTATCAAAGTTATAGATAAAGACGGTAATTATGTTGATAAGAAGCTAAAAGATGTGGATAAGAGTAATGATCAGGTATGTATTAAGCTTGGTTCAAATGTTTTTTCAAATAATGATTTTATATTTAAAGATTTTAGTATTGAAAAAAATACTAGTTATAAAGATTTTATATTACCAAAAACCCTAGATATTAATTGGGCTTCTTTTTTAGGTCTTTTTGTTTCTGAAGGGAGTGTGTTTAAGGTTAAAAATAGATCTAATTATGGAGTGGTTTCTTTTGGATTTAGTAAAAGTAGTACTGAGTTTGTAGATAAAATTAATTTATTATTTAATAAGTTATTTGGTGATAGGGTATCTAAACCAGCAGATAAATATGCTAGATACATAATCAATTCAGTTTTATTTTCTGAATGGCTGGTGGATATGTGTAATATTAGGAATATAGATAAAACAAGTAGTATAGGCATTCCTGATTGTATAAAAGAAGCACCAAAAGAAAAACAAATAGAGTTCTTGAGGTGGTTGTTTGAGGGAGATGGTACAGTAAAAATTAATGGAAAGGGATTTAAAATAAGTTATAGTAGTAGATCTAACAAATTAATTAAAGACCTACAGTTGATGTTATTGAACTTTGGTATACTATCTTCTATAACTGAAGAAACAAGGAAGGATCATGAAGGTGTGTACTATTGTTTGTCTATAATTTCTAAAGATAGTAGTGACGTATTTTTAAATTCTATAGGATTTTTGACTAGTGAAAAAAACAATAAGTGTATTAGTAGTGTTTTGTATAATACATCTAGTTATTTTGTAGGTAAACACCCTGATAGATTAAATAATATATTAAAAAATAATGTTGTTAGCTCTCGACTTAAAAACAGATTTTATAAAAAGACATTAGTTGATAATGTAGGATCAGTATATTTAGAGGAATTATCATTATATGATGATTTTTTTAACTTTATTCATAACAGTGGTATTGTTCCTTTACCTATAACATCAATTAAATCAGTTGGAATCAAAAAAGTTTACGATTTGTCTGTAGAAAATCATCAATATTTTCTTGCAAATGGTTTTGTAATACATAATTGTTATGGGTTATCCAAATACGGGTTAGCTCGTAGATTAAAAATAAGCGAGAAAAAAGCTGAAGAAATGATTGATTTATATTTTGACAAATATCGTGGTGTTAAGAAATATTTAGATAAAGCTGCTGTTGACAGTGTTCGTGATGGTTTTAGTAGAACTATTAGTGGAAGAAAAAGGTTTTATAATATCCCTGATTGGGAAGATCCGGACAGAAAGAGGATTGTAGCTGGCATAAAAAGAAAAGGCATGAACGCAGGAATTCAAGGATCAAATGCAGATACTATTAAAAAATCTATGATACTTCTTGTAGATAGGCTGGAACAAAGTGGCTATGATGCTAAACTATGTTTAACTGTACATGATGAAGTGGTTGTAGAAGTAAAAGAAGAACAGAAATATGAAGTTGCAAAAATAGTTTCACAATCTCTTATAGATGGTTTTGGGGCATACTTTAATCTTATACCTATGGAAGCAGATTCTTTAATTGGTCCATGTTGGTTAAAAGGTGCATGTGAAAGTAAGGTTGATGGTAATAAATGTGGAGGTACTGAGATGATTTCTGTTCCCGACGAGAAATATGGAACTAAGATAATTTGTAAGAAATGTGGTAATGCTATATAATAATGTGTCTAAAAAATTAACATATGAATATGTAAAAAAACAGTTTGAAAAAGAAGGCTATAAATTATTAAGTAAGGAGTATATTAATAATAATATTCAACTTGAATGTACTTGTCCTAAAGGACACAAATATAAAATTGCTTGGAAGATCTGGCAACAAGGTAAAAGGTGTCCTTATTGTGCTGGAAATTCAAAATTAAATATAGAAAAAGCTAGGGCTGTTTTTGAATTAGAAGGGTATGAATTATTAACTAATGTATATGTAAATGCTAGAACACTTATGCTATACAAATGCCCAAAAGGACATATACACACTACTACACTAGATAACTTTAAAAGAGGTTATAGATGCCCTTATTGTAATGGAAGACCGATAAAAACAATCAATGAGGTGCGTAGACTTTTTTCTGAAGAAAGTTATACATTGTTGTCTAATAAATATTTAAATGTTAAACAAAAATTGAGATACAAATGTCCTGTTGGCCATTTTGGAGAAATATGCTTGTCGTCTTGGCAAATGGGTAATAGATGTAGGGTATGTGCTTATATTAAAAATTCTGGTCCAAACCATCCAAATTGGAAAGGCGGTATTTCTTGTGAACCATATTGCGATATTTGGTTGGATAAAGAATTCAAAGAAACTATTAAAGCCAGAGATAGTTACAAATGCCAAAATCCAGATTGCTGGGGAATGAGTGATAAACTCGTAATTCACCACATTGATTACAATAAGAAGAATTGTTCACCAGAAAATTTAATCACTTTATGTAACTCATGTAATGTTAGAGCTAATAAAAATAGAGAATGGCATAATAATTACTATAAACAAATTATTAATAAAGGAAGTAGTAAACATGAAAGATAATAAAGAATTACAAAACTTGTATGAGAAATGCATGGATTTTTGGGGATTTGAGAAACAAGCTGGGGTGATACAAGAAGAATGTGCAGAACTTATTGTGTCAATATCACATGCTTTACGTGGCAGATCTGGTAGTATGGAAGAACTACTTGAGGAATGTGCTGATGTTTACATTATGATTAATCAGCTCATATATTATTTAGGTGAAGACAGGGTTATGGGTTTTGTAGATAAAAAATCTGAAAAAGCTAAGAATAAATTATTGAAGCATGGAGTTGTTTTATAGTTATATAATTTTTAAAATTACAAGGAGAGTTTTATGGTAAATAATAGTATAAAAATTTTATTTAAAAAGCTACACAAAGACGCTAAGATTCCAGAGTATAAATGTTTTGGTGACGCTGGATGTGATTTATATAGTATAGAAGACACTGTGTTAAAACCAGGTGAAAGAAAACTTATAGGTACTGGTGTTAGTATTGAATTGCCACAAAAAAACATTGAAGCTCAAATACGACCCAGGAGTGGTCTTGCTTTTAAATACGGTATCACAGTACTTAATTCTCCAGGTACAATTGATTTTGGGTATCATGATGAAATAAAAGTTATTATGATAAACCATGGACATGAAGATTATTTTATAAAGAAGGGTGATCGTTTTGCACAGATGGTATTTTCAGAGGTGTATAATGGTGTTTTTATTAAAACTTTTGAGTTTACTGATTCTGAGAGAGGTTTTGGTGGACTTGGGCATACTGGTGTTTAAATAAGTGTTGTACTATACTACAATTAATGGAGAAACAATATAATGGATGCTGTGTTTATAGATGAATTCCAAGAACAGATTTGGAAAGATAAATATCAATATAATAATGAGACATTTGAAGAGTTTTGTCACAGAATATCTGATAGTATATTTAATACTGACGTAGAGATTACGTATAGAAAAGAGTTATTTGAAGCACTAATAAATTTTAAAGTTTTGTTTGGTGGCCGTATAAATGCTAATATAGGTGTGAAAGAAAAGGGTCTTACTTTATTTAATTGTTTTATAGAACCTGCAGTTTCTGATCCAGACTCATTAAATGGTATAATGGAGATGGCCTATAATTATGTTATGACATTGAAAACAGAAGGTGGTGTTGGTTTTTGTGCTGACTTTTTTAGACCTGCAAAAACATTAATACGAAGGATAGGTGTCACTACACCAGGAGCTATAAAATTTTTAGAGTTGTTTGATCGGTTGTCGGAGATAATAACATCTGGAAGTGTAGACAAAAACGATTCTTTTCAGGGGGTTCCTACTAAAAATAGTATTCGTAAAGGGGCTACCATGGTTACCATGAGTATTTGTCATCCTGATATAGAAGAGTATATTACTGCTAAATCTATTCCTAATAAACTTACTAAAATGAATATGTCAGTATTAATAAGTGATGCTTTTATTGAAGCCTTAGAATCTAATTCAACTTGGGATCTTTGGTTTCCTGATATAAATTTTGAAAAATATGAGACTGAATGGCTTGGTGATTTTAACGATTGGAAGAACAAAAATTATCCTATAGTTATATATAAAACAGTTAAAGCTACAGAGTTATGGGATATGTTGTTGAAGAATAGCTTCAATAGAAATGAACCAGGACTTATATTTGTTGATAATGCTAAACGAATGGATAACCTTTGGTATCTTCCTGATAGTGTAATGAACTGTTGTAATCCTTGTAGTGAAATAATGTCAAATGTAGGTACTGTTGAGTATAATGGAGAAAAACTTCTTGTAGGTGATGTGTGTAATCTAGGTTCACTTAATTTAGTAAGATTTTATAATACGGATACACAAGTATTTGATATGGATGAATTTTCTAAATGTATACATCTTTTAACAAGAGCTTTAGACAACATTTCAGATATATCTGGATATCCATTAGATATGTATGCTAATGCAGCTAAACTTAAAAGAAAAATAGGTGTAGGTATAACTGGAATAGGATCTCTTGCTATGATGATGAACATGAGATATGGTAGTAGCGAGCATCTAGAATTTTTAGAATATCTTGGTAGGGTATTTATTAATACTGCTTATCAATCATCTGCGTTATTAGCTAAGGAAAAAGGACCTTTTCCGTTATATGACCAGAAATTAATAGAAAATGGTTTTGTAAAAAATAGTAATGTTTTAACTGATGAGACTATTAATTTAGTTAAAAAACACGGTTTGCGTAATGCAGCGATATGTGCTTGTGCACCAAATGGTACTTTATCTATTTTAGCAGGTAATGTTTCTGGTGGTATAGAACCAGTGTTTGCTAAGGAGTTTACTAGATGGAATAGGGTAGAAGGTAAAGATGTATCATTTAAATATCCAGATATTCATAAAGGAGAATGGTTTGAGACTGATTATCTAAAAGAAGATAAAGTAGGTGATGAGGTAGTTTTACTATCATCTGATGGTAATTATAGAGTTGATAAAAACAATGGTTTGTGCAGGAAAATAATTATAAAAGACTATGGTTATTCTATAGCAGAAAAATTTAATTACGAAGAGACAGCAGGTGCAATGGAATTATCAGTAAAAGAACATCTTGAAGTACTGGCTGTAATGGCACGTATGGTTGATATGTCTGTTTCTAAAACAATAAATCTACCTAATGATATATCGTTTGAAAACTTTGAATCTCTTTATAGAGATATTTATAAATATGGAATAAAAGGATGTACTACTTATAGAGAGGGTACATCAGTGGCTGTTCTTGAGACTTCTAAAAAGAAAAAAGAAAAGTCAATTAAACAGCAGCAAAAAGAATTTTTGGATGCATTTAAAGATCAAGATAATAATACATCAATTGCTGTTAATGTTAAACTTCCAGAAGAATATCCTGCTAAAGGTTATATACTTAAAAGCGAAGGCAAGAAGTGGTATTTGCATGTGGCTTTTAAGAATAAGGCTTGTACTAAACCTTTTGCATTGTTTGTTAATACTAATAATCCCGAAGCGGATGTTTTGACATTTAATGCTCTTGATGGTCTAAGTGAGTTGTCAAAATCAGTAGGATTAAATGGTCATTTATTAGAAGAGGTAAAGAAGAAATCGGCTTATCAGAAGAACCCTGTTAAAATTTGTAGAATGGTAGGATTTCTATTAAGACATAATGTAAAAGTATATGATATAGTATCAACATTAGACGGTGTTAAAGAAGCGATACCAGGTACATTTGTGCATAGAATTAAGAAATTTTTATCTCAATTTGTAGAAGATCACACAACAGGTATGAGATGTCCTGTGTGTGGTGAACCAATAGTATTTCAAGAAGGTTGTTTCGTTTGTTTGCAGTGTGGATATAGTAAATGTAGTTAAAGATTTGTAGTCATGAGAGTAGTATAAGTGATAAATGTTTGATGGTACTATTGACAAAGACTAATAAATAATTATTATAATAAATATGGAGGTTCAAAATGCAACGATGTTCATATTGTGGAGCAGAAAGGCCAGAGAGTGAAATGATATATCAGATAATTTATTATCGAACTCAAGGTTGGCAAAAACCACGGTTTGGTTTACAAAAATGGGGGCAGATTCTTGCAACCAAAAAACAATGGTATTGTAAGGATAAAGGGTGTGCTGGTCATGACCAAATGGCGCAAGAAGATTAATGTATTAGGAGATATAAGATATGAGATTAGGTTTTGATATTGATGAAGTTATTTGTGACTTAATAAACCCTCTAGCTGACTATATAAATACTAAGTATAATATAAAATGGAGTAAGTATGATTTTACATGCTATTGTTTGATGGATTCAAAGTTTGTAGAAGATACAGAATTAAACCATAAAATAATTGAGGATTCTATTACTACTGTATGTGATCCTGATTTTCAAGCGTTAGCATCTCCATTTGAAGACTCAGTTAAGTCTTTGAGACAATACAAGAGAATCGGCCACACTATTCATCTAATTACATCTAGATTTAGTGATAAAAAACAAATAGCCAACTGGCTTCGTAAATATAAAATACCTTTTACTACAATACATACCAATTTAGGTTGTCATAATAATGTAGATGCAAAAGGAAAAATAGGAAAACTATTACAGTTGGATATGTATGTAGATGATTTGGAGGATAACTTATTGTCTATGTGGAAATATAAAAAAAGATGGACTAAAGGACTGTTGTTGTTTGATCGTCCGTGGAATAAAGAAGCACATGATGAGAGTAAGTTTACCAGAGTTTACAGTTGGTCAGATATAGATAGATGTTTGGGAATACACAATAGGTAAATATGGGTAAGTTTATAGTATGAAATATTAAATATTCTTAAAATAGGATACTTTTAAATGATTAAATATAAAAATAAGACTTTTAGGAGACAAGTAGCTAATTCTTATGTTTGTGATAGGTGTAAAAAAGAAGTAAGTGTGGATGATATAATGGAGCTTCAAGAGTGGCACCGTGTTAGTTTTGTGGGTGGCTATTCTTCGGTATTTGGTGATGGTTGTAAAGTTGAAGCAGATATTTGTCAGAATTGTCTTTTAGAACTTATAGGTGCTTTTTGTAGGAGAACAGAAGAAGAGTGTGTTTAAAAGTATTGTGAATCTATTCAATAACTTATTTAAAAGTGATTAAATTTGAAGGAGTTAGTGCTATGAAGAGAGTTAAGTGTTCTGTTTGTGTGTATCAAACTAATGGTTATTGTTCCATTAAAAAGGTGTCAGTTAGTCCTAACAAAAAAAGGGACTGTGATTATTATAGTTTTGATAAGACAAAAGTAAAAGAATCAAAGCCTATTGCGTCAGAACTTAGGCCGGATTGGTATTGGAATAGAAAAGAACTACTTAGTAAACATAGGAGAGAACTTAAAAAAATTGAAGAAGGTAAAAAAATAAACCCTAATTATGTTGGTAGTATTCCTGTTTCTGATCATCCGCTAACTGGAGATTTGTCTAGATTTACTTCTACTGCTGTTAAGAGTTCTTAACTATGATCATGTATGATCATTTATGTTCTAGTTCTAGTTAAATAGTAGCTTATAATACTATTAGTAAGGATGCCTAGGGTTGGAGGTAAAACAATGTTAGTTATGATAACGGCTTTAGATGTGGCTAGACATACCCCTAAAAATATAATAATCACTTCGTCAGTGTTTAGACAAACTAAAATAGTATTTGATTCTTTTAAAAAGCTTATATGCTACTAGGTTATACAAGAACTGACTATAAATTAGATGTGAGATTATTATTTCTGATGGTTTTAAGTATTATTATATGTTTAATAAACAAGGTGATGCTATTCTGGAAATAGATGATTGGAATAATTTATCTAATGAGGTAAGATATAATCATGGCACATAAATTTGCTACATATGAAATAGAAGATGACCTTAAAAGCAAAGGTTACAAACACATTATAGGTGTAGATGAGGTTGGAAGAGGCTGTGAACATAAAAACGCTGAAGTGTTAACTACAGAGGGGTGGAAGTATTATACAGAAATAGATGTTAAAACAGATAAAGTTCTATCTTATACTGATACTGGTAATATAGTGTGGCAATCGCCTGATTGTGTAATTGAACAAGATTTTGAAGGTGATCTTATTGAATTAAAAAATAGAAGTGTACATATATTAGTAACTCCAGATCATTATTTTGATGTTCTTAGTAGAACTTTTAAAAGAGATAAAAATAATAATAATAGATTAAAGATGACGGGTTATGCTTTTAGAGGTCGTAAGTCTGTAAATGATTTAGTAGATAATGATTTTATACCTAGAGGAGGTGTGTGGGAAGGTGAAAAAGTTGAGAACTTCATTTTACCTGCTATACCTAAAAATAAATACAATAATAGTAGTAAAGATTATTTTGAAAAAAGTATACCAATGACTTTATGGGTATCTTTTATGGGTATATATTTAGCTGAAGGATATACCATTTGTGATGAAAATAATGGAAATTATAAAGTTGTTATACCTCAGATGGAATACTCAGATCATTATGGTTGTATAGAGAGCTTGTTAAAACAACTTCCTTTTGATGTTAAAACAAATGCAAGGGGTTTTAGTATTTATGACAAGCAATTAGCAGTGTATATGAAACAGTTCGGAGATGTTTATTCTAAACATATACCCTACTATGTGAAAAACCTATCTATTGATTTGTTAAATATTTTTATAGTTTGGGCTATTAAAGGAGACGGTGCTTGTTACACTAATAAAAATAAACAACAGGTATGCGTATATTATACATCTTCTATAAAGTTAAAAGATGATTTTGAAGAACTACTACTTAAAGCTGGGTGGACGTATAAAACTTCTTTTAGGGAACCCAGTGATATTTATATACATAGAAAGTTAGTTAAAAAGGAAAATCAAAAAGGATGTTTTGAGATAAGATTAAGACGAAATAATAAAATAGCTTGTACGTTTTTACATAAATCCTTAGTATCTTACAATGGAAAAGTATTCTGTTTGAGTTTACCTAAATATCATAATTTTTATGTTCGTAGAAATGGGACTGGTTATTTTACTGGTAATTGTGGTTCAGGACCTGTAGTAGCTTGTGCTGTCTATATTCCTGAAGAGAACATTCCTAAATTTATAGGTAGAGTAAAAGATTCTAAACAATTATCTGAAAAACAAAGAATAGATATAGTGTTGGAACTATCTAATAAATGTGAGTATGCTTTAGGTATAATAGGTAATAGTATTATAGATAAAATCAATATACTACAAGCTACTAAGAAGGCTATGAAGTTAGCCATAGATAAAGTTCCTATTGAATATAAAGACTATGCTCTAATAGATGGTACAGTAGTATTAGATGACTTAGGTATACCTCAACAAGCTATAATTAAAGGTGATACAAAGTCTATTTCTATTGCTATGGCTAGTATTATTGCTAAGGTGGAAAGGGATTCTATTATGCAGCAGATGCATACATATTATCCTCACTACCAATGGGATAAGAATAAAGGTTACTTGACTAAAGCTCATATAAAAGCCATACAACAATATGGTGTAACAGAGTTTCACAGACGTTCATTTAATAAGGTGGGTTAATTATGTATATAGATTTTATAGAAGTAAGAGGTACGTGGCGTGATGTTGCAGATGCAGCTAGAACTACGATAGGGATGGAAAAGGGAATACAAGAACCTACGGATGTCTGGAAGCATAAAATTCTATTGGCTGAACATTCGCCAATTAGACAGTTGTCTATTAGATGGAAATGGATAGATTTAAAATCATGGGTTAGTGTTCATTTTGTAAGACACAAGATAGGGATTGAACACTTTGTTAAATCACAACGTACTGATAGGGCTGGAAAAAATAGAGATGAAATAGTTCAATCTGCACTAGTAAATCATGAATGTGTTGCAAGTGCACAAGCAATGATAACTATTTCTAGAAAGAGGTTATGTAGACAAGCATCTACAGAAACGACACAAGCTTGGCAAGCTGTTTTGGATGCTCTTAAAGAAAAAGAACCAAACCTTGTATCTGTTTGTGTACCTGAATGTGTGTATAGAGGGTTTTGTCCAGAATTACAGTGTTGTGGTTATTGTAATACTGATCAATATCAAGATACGCTAAGAAACTATAGAAATATATAATATAAATTTGAATGTCAATGTTTTCATACTTGTTAAATAACTATACTATAATAGTTGTTGATTTGTTATTATACACATGGTTTATTTTTTAAAGTATTGTCACAAAAATAGTTTTTTGTACTATAATACATATAGAGACGTATGTCTTCGTGTATATTTTAAATAGGAGAAATTACTAATGGTACGAATTACAAAAAATGATGGCAATACAATTTACTATGAGTGTGATTGCGGAGCAAAGGGACAATGCATGATAAAACCTTTGGGAAAAAACAGTGCATTAGTTATGTATTTACCGTGTGCTTTGTGTTCTCAAATGGAAAAAGTTGTTTTGATTCAATATGAAACTGATGAAGAAAAAGAAAAAATATTAAATAATTTAAATGAAACTGAATTATCTTGGACTTTAATATTATCTAATGAGGTAAACACACACGATGTTGATTAATAGGTACACAGAGAATGAAATTGTTGAAGAAATAACCAGCGTTGTTACTGAGTTGGGTGGAGTAGTAAAAAAAGGACCGATGGGGACGTTTAGTGTTGTTGTTGAACCTAAATTTAAAGAACAAACTAATATTATAATTACTGCTATTATTAATAAGTATAAAAGTAAAAATACCAAGTTGTTGTTGGCTAACCCTTTACTTAGAGCTAAACAAATTAGAGAGGATATATATGGATAATACTACTACATCTATTGGTTTACAGGAAGATGAAAAATTTTATAATGATGTATATAAATATTGGCGTGGTGGTCGTATGAGTAATATGAAAGAAAAACTTGAAGATTATCTTGGCCCGTTTGTCAATACATCTTATTTTATGGTTGCAGTAAATATAATTAAAGCTTCTTCTACAGTGTCTTATAGCTATACAAAGTGCGCTAACGAAGCATGGGATACTATAAACTCCTTTTTTCCATATAATATTGATTTTGATGAATTTATGGTTAGTTTAACATTGTTTCATTTAATTGCTGCTGGGCGATGGAAATTAGATGAACATACAACTTCAAAAAGTTGGGATAAATATTACTATGACTTATGTAATCAAGTTGCTTCAAGGTCTAAATGTTATTCTAGGGCTGTTGGTGCTGTATTGGTCAGAGATAAAACTGTCATATGTACAGGATATAACGGTCCTCCTAGAAATGTACCAGTTTGTGACAAGCGGTGGGACTTAGACACTGCTTTGAAAAATAAATTTAAAGAAATATTTGGTAGAGAGCCCACTTCCGATGACATAAAAGGGAAGTGTCCTAGAAAAGTTTTAGGTTTTAAATCTGGTGAAGGTTTAGAATGGTGTGTTGCTGGTCATGGAGAAAGAAATGCTTTGATACAAGCTGCTAGAGAAGGAGTGTGTACTAAAAATTCAACTTTATATATGAATTGTGAGATACCATGTACTCCTTGTTTAGTTGAGATAATTAATGCGGGTGTGGATGAGATTGTAGTAACTGACTTTGCTTTTTATGATTGTTCTGCAGAATATTTAATTAATAATAGCAAACTTAAAGTAAGAATTTATGATTTTATATAACTTTTTACTTAACAAATTCTATTTTTTGTACTATAATAATAACAGCAGAGGTAGTTTACTCTGTAAATAAATAGTTAGGAGGAAGTGCAAAAATGGCTGATGTTTATAATTGGGATTTTTTTCAGATTCCACACACCGGTGTTGATAGTTCTACATATGGAGATGCAGTAGTTACTAGAAAACTTGATGCTAAAATGTCCAATTTTGGAGCTTTAAATAGAGGATCAAGGATGTCTGTTGATTATACACGTACAGTTTTAGCTTTTAAATCGAAAGATGAGTTGACAGACTGGAGTTACTTATCTAGTGTAGAACAAGATGCTAATGTGGATGTAAATCCATATGTGGCTAATTCTACTGTTAAAAGAATCAGAGATGACCAGCTTACTAGACTTGGTATGGAAAATGAAGACAATGCAGAAAATAAAGGCGTTTTACCAGATTATGATGTATCTGCAACCAAACTTGCTAATTCTGGAATGGAGGTTCCTAAAAAGTACCCTTCTGAAGGATGGAGCTCATTTGGTGGTAAATATGATTTTGCAGTAGTTTATCAAGGATAATAATAAATGATTTGTTGCAAAGACTTACAGCTTTTAATAAGCAATAATAGAGACCTATTTATATATAATGAAAAATACGGATGGATGCTCAAATGGACAGAACTTACTGATGAATCTGGCTATACTTACGCTCATCAGTATTCTATGGCTATATCGTTTTGCCCATTCTGTGGAACGAGGTTAAACTATGCCTGATAAAGAAAGTAATGAGCTGTTAGGCTTTGCTTTACGTAGTAAAGAAGCAGATGAAGCTGGGCTTAAAATGTCTTGGTATTCACATGTACTTAATACGTTGGAAAAGCTTGATGCACATGTTGATAAACTTACGACTGAAATGTATAAACAAAGAGATGAATTTAGAAAAGATCTTTATGCATTAAGGGAGAAAATTAGATTGGAGACAGCTGATATAAAAGATGTTAGTGTACTAGAAAGACATATTACTGAACTTATAGCTACATTAGATAGACGAGTAAATGTATTGGAACAAACAGACGATGTTACTTCTATAAAAACAGATATAGATTTGTTAAAAGAAGCATTTAAAAGTCATAAAAATGAATGGAATCAAGAATTAATTATAAGTAACAAGACGTTAAAGGAAGAAGTAACAAAGTTGGTTGATCCTCTTAGTAAACAAGTATTACGTGTCGAAGTAAAAGTAGCTTTGTGGGGGACTTTGGCTGGAATGGTAGGCTCTGGACTAGTTGTATTTCTGTTTTCTTTACTAAAAGGGCCTTTTGGAGGAGGCTAGTTTTACTATGTTAAAAAATGAGTTAATAGAGTTAAAAAATATAACTGAAAAAATAGAAGCAACAGACAATTTTCTTTTACAACAATCTAAACAATGGAAATTTGCGTTTGATGCTGTACCAGATGCTATATTTATTACTAATGAGGCATTTGATATAAAATTTGCTAATAAAGCCTTTGTAAAGCATTTTGATGTAACGCGAGATTTGTTATTAAATACCAAATGCTATAAACTATTATTCAACCTTGATGATTCACAAAAATGTATATGTAAAGGACAGAATGGTGGTTTTAGGTCATATGGTGAGGTTTATAATTCTAGATTGAATAAATGGTATTTGTTTGATAGAGCTCCTATTTTGGATGACAATGATGTGGTATTAGGACATATTAATATCCTTAGAGATATAACAGAAGAGAAGACTTTGATTGATGCTAGAAATGAAGAAGAAATAGCACATAAAGCAACATTAGCAAAAGCACAACTGTATCTTGATGTAGTTGGGGTTATGTTAGTTAGTCTTGATCTAAAAGGTAATGTTACACTTATTAATAAAAAAGGGTGTAAAGTTCTTGAAGGTGACGAACAAGACATAATTGGAAAAAATTGGTTTGACACTTTTATTAGTGAGGAAGATAGACCAAATATATATAAGTTGTTTAAGCGTGTTACTTGTGGTATAGATGTATCTAAGTCTGAATACTCTGAGCACAATATTGTTTCATTGCGTGGTAATACTAAATTAATAGCTTGGCATAATGCTGTGATTAAAGACCAACAAAGTAATATTACTGGTGTGTTAAGCTCAGGTGAAGATATCACTGAACAATCTAAACTTAATCAAATTTTAATTGAAAGTGAGAATAAGTATAAAACACTTTTTACTTCAGCAAGCGATGCTTTATTTTTGTTAGATGGATCTATTTTTATTGATTGTAATCCTTGTGCTGCTGCTTTATTTGGTTATGACTACGTTGATATTATAGGAAAAACTGTAATGGATGTTTCACCTAAAAAGCAGGTAGATGGATCTTTTTCTGCTTTAAAAGCTAAATATTTTATTAGAAAAGCATTAAACGGTAAGCCTCAATTTTTTGAATGGAGACATTTGAAGAAAGACGGTACTTTTTTTGATGTAGAAGTTATGTTAAATGATATTAAAATA